>PVBE010136819.1_pt1 | contig 19364 bp, 11 predicted proteins | sample 1631181 | NCBI WGS metagenome assembly PVBE01 (sample SAMN08397723, study PRJNA350692) | Marine metagenome, whole genome shotgun sequencing project. | isolation source: water | place: Pacific Ocean | collected 2012-04 | reverse complement strand
TTTCTTATCCACCATGAGCAAGATGCCCAAGATACGCGAGTTGCACACTATACAAGAATTTGAAATTCGGGATTTCCCCACCGCAGTCTTGCCTCCAATTCTCGAAAACATGGTCAAGGAAGTTGCCAGAATCACTCAAACTCCCGAATCCATGGCCGGATGCCTCAGTCTTGGCATTGTCGGCGCCTCGATTGGCAAGGGCCTAAAACTCAGAGGTCACGCAAACAGACCTACGGGGGGGAACCTCTACATCCTCATTGGTGCAGACAGCGGTACGGGGAAAACTGTATGCGCCAAAGAAATGTTCAAACCGTTCATAGAATTTGACCAAAATTTATTGGATGAGTGGATCAATGAAGAATTGCCTGGCCTAGAGACAAGTGAGATTCAGTTAAAAGAGGAAATTTCCAGCGCGTTAAGAGAATGGCGGCAAATGGAGCCAGGGCTGGAGAAAGAACAGGCATTGGTCGGCATTGCGCAAACAAAGAAAGAATTGAATGGGATTAAGGCCCAAATCAACCATCCCCCTAGGTTGTACGTTGAAAATGTGACCAGCGAAAGATTAGCGCATTTGCTTTCTAATCAACCAAACGAGTGCTTAGCCAGCTTAAGTTCAGATGCGGCCGACTGTATCGAGATATTGGCAGGAAGGTATCAAAAAAAAGAGACTACGGATGAAGGTATCTACCTCAAGGGATTCTCAGGAGACCCATGCCGTGTGGATCGAGTTAACGGCCGTGCTGTTAACCTGAAATCTCCTCACCTGACTGTCTGTTGGTTGACTCAACCTGATAAATTACAACAGCTATTTTCAGTTAGGAGATTTACCGATGGCGGTTTAATGCCCCGCTTTCTTGCTTGCCACACAGGCTGCCAACCTCAGGAGCGACTGGAGAACATAGAGGCTATCCCAAGTGGAGTTGAACTCGCATATCGGACATTGATTAGATCCTTGGCAGAGAGATTTCTGTCATCTGACACAACAGACATTACCTCGTTATCGAAGGAGGCTCAGGAAACATACAGGAACTACTACAATGAGGTGGTGCGGAAACGTCGCCATGGGGGCGAGTTGTCTGATGTGAACAGTTATGCGGCTCGCTGGGAAGAAAACGCTCTTCGACTCGGCCTGGTCTTGCACGCAGCAGAACATGGGAAAACCGCAGCAGCAAAAACGATAACAAACCAGACAGCAGAACGATCCATCGAGTTGATCCATTGGTTTAGCGCACAGCAACTATTGTTGCTCGAAACCAACCGAGAAGATGAAGTTCACGCAAAAGAAGAAAAAGTGATGAAATTATTGAAATCAGGTTATACAGAAATTAAAGCAGCAGATTTAGCTCGCAAGAGAATCACTCAAAACTCTGAGGCAGCTCGTTCCTTGCTATCTGGAATGGTTGATAAAGGCATTCTGGAAAAAGAGGAAGTGCCTCCGGCGGAAGGCAAAGGCGGACATACACAAACACTTTACCAACTGAAAACATGAACTCCGTTTACTGTGCATCTCGTATATCTTGTGCATCTCTCTCTAGCGAACCCGCCATGAATTTCTCCAACAACGCTGTGTTGTTGGTAATAATTAATAAATTAGAAAGATAACAAAATGAAATCAGACGAAATACTGAAACTAGCCCAGCAAGGCAAACTCCCCAACGAAATCGCCAAGGAACTCGTGATAAGCGAGAACCACGTCTACCGCTACACGCCTGGATCATGGTATGGAGACCCCAAAGCAGACGGGGTGGCTCTATCAAAGCCGCCCTTAAGCCTTGAGGTCAGTTATTACAGTCAGCAGCAGGCAGACGCTGGTGGCACAGGATACGCCAATGAGGAGCAAAGGCTCATCAGGAACCTGAAGAAGTGCTGGCTTAAATCCTTTAAGGAATATCATGGCACCAAGATGGACTTATTCTGAGGCTAACGCCTCCCGCTGGCGTCACGTCTTCGACGATCTCCTCGGCGGCACGTCGGCGCTTGAGGTTCCCCTCGAGGGCAACGGCAAGAGCCTCTGCTCCCTGCGCATCCGCATCTCAGATGCCCTCAAGTGGCTTGCCGACCAGTTCCGGGCAGGCAACCCCTCCATGGAACCTTACGCCATCCTGAAGCGCCGCATCCGCTACACAGCCACCGACTCTGCCCTCCGACTCCACATCAAACGACCCCACAACTACCGCCCCATCCCGCACCTTGACCCCGCGCTCCGCGCTCGCCTACAATCAGCCCTGCAACGACCCGACCTAAAGCCCACTACCCGGGCCAAAATCGAGTCAGTCCTCAAACAACCAGAACCCAATGCCCCCGGAGATTTTCGCCAGCTACTCGAGAGAAGACCAAGCCCAGGTCTTCCCCATCGTGGACAAGCTCCGTGAGCAGGGCCTCAACATCTGGATCGACCAAGAAGGCATCCACGGCGCAAAGCTCTGGAGCCAAGAAATCGTCAACGCCATCGAGAGCAGCAAGGTCTTCATCCTTTTCGCCAGCGCCAAAGCATTCGTCTCCAAGAATGTCACCAAGGAGCTCGCTCTAGCCTCCGAATCCGACAAGCACATCCTCCCCATCTTCATTGAGGACGCCGAAATTCCAGCAGCGATGAAATACCAGTTGGCAGGCATCCAGCACTTGGTCCACGAAGAAGGACAGACAGAGAAGACAGCCGACAGCATCCTACGCACGCTTGGCAACCTAGACATCCAGTCTGCTGAACCCCAACCGACAGCTGCAACGACACCGCCTACGGCAACAAAGTCAGCCGCCAAAACTCCGTTGCTTGCAGCCGCTCTAGGCATCGCATTGCTTGCCTTGTTTTTCGTTTTCAAACGAAGCGCACCCACAAGGGAGAACCCCGCCGCCACGGAACCCGAAGTACAACCGCTCGACAAAAACCGCATCGTAGTTATGCCGTTCAAAAATATCGGCACCGCCGGAGAAAACGACCATATCGTCGAAGGCATTGTAGTCGATTTGAACACCATGCTTTCCAATGTTGACGGGCTGAAAGTCATCGGTTCAATCTCAGCCAAAACGTATAAAGACACAGAAAAATCTCCGACCGTCATTGGTCAGGAACTTAATACCGGCACTTTGATCCAAGGCAGCATTCAAAAATCCGGACCTCAATTGAAAATCAATGTTCAGGTAATCAACACAACAAGTGGAGAAATTAGTTGGGCAAAGAATTTTGAAGGCATCGAAACGGATTTATTCTCCCTGCAAAGCCAAATTGTCAAATCCGTCGGTGAAAAACTCGACGGCATCGTTGTCGACGAATCCAGGCTTAACGCCCTCAAGAAAAGTGGCACCACAAACCCAAAGGCCTATGACTTAGTGCAAAGGGCAAAATTTTTGCATAACATCGGTTCAAAAGTCTCCATGGCAAAAGTCATTGAACTGTGCGATCAAGCGATCAATATTGATCCCAATTATGCAGATGCATATGCATGGCTTGGGATCGCTCATACCGATAGTGCTAGCGTCAGTATTGCCTATCCAATAATAGCCTATTCAAAGGCCAAATCAGCATTCGAAAAATGTTTAGAGATACATCCTGATCATCCTATTGCCCTCTCAGGCTTAGGCGAATTAGCGATTTCCTTTGAATGGGGCATCAAGAAAGCGAAAAAGTTACTGGATCGTGCGTTTTTGAGGAATCCTAACAACCCTCATGTCATAATCAGTTACGGCTATTATTATATGTCTATTGGCGATTCGAAAAACTTGGCAACAATTGCATTGAGAGGCATTGAGAGTGATCCAAAATCAGCATTTATACACCAAGTCTATTCTATCGCCTCACACTTTAACGGAGATTTAGAAACCGCAGAAAAACACAACTTAATTGCATTAGCGCTTAGCCCATCATTCCAGTGGGCCATCCATGAGCGGTCGGTCATTCTATTGGATTTCAGGAAATTTGAAGAAGTGGAAAAACTGTTATTGCAAGGCATCAAAGATGACCCAGGCAACCCGGTCACTATAATGTCGCTGGGAGTAGCCTATTGGAAGTGGGGTAAAAAAGAAGAAGCGTATAAACTTCTGTCTGACTTACTCCATCGAAGTCACTACGAGTACATTAAAGCCGACATTATTGTTCGCTTTTATTCAGCCATGGGCGAGCACGATAAGGCGATCGAGTGGGTCGGGCAAATGAAGGAACGAAAGGAAAAAGCCTTCATGGCAATGCACCGTCATCCATGGCTTAATGAGATATACGGACTCGAAGAATGTCAGGTGCTGTACAAGGAGGCAGGACTCTTTGAGGAGATGTTTCAGTATCGCATCAATAAGTGACTTAATGAATTGGTAATAATGTCAGAGGAAGTTTTATCAACCACAGTTCGCCCGATCGGTGCGGATTCAGGGTCTCGCCTTCCTGCGTCCTAGCATCGGCTTACTCTATGACATTGAGCAGATAATCGACCCGTTCAGACTAACGAAATCTTTGACTCAGTTTGGGTAACTCGATCCTACAGATAGGATAAAATTAATAGAGAATAGGTGTTTTTATCCAATGCTTGTCTTTCACTTGTTTCGGTAGCCGGAACTATTCACAAAGCAGCTACAGGCGGACCATCAATCAAACTTATCTTTGAATAAATAAATCCAGATCAATTCTCGAAGAAATATGAATAAAAAAGCGCTTAATGTTAATAGGGGGTTCACTCTTATTGAATTAATGGTAGTAATCGCAATAATTGCGATTTTAGCTGCCCTGTTACTTCCTGCATTCGCCCAATCAAAGGAGAGTGCTTTACGAAGCAACTGCCTGAGTAATATCAGGCAACAAGCAATTGCCTTGACCCTCTACGCAAGTGATTCGAATGATTTCCTGCCAATTCGATCAGCATTCAGCTATTCCCTTTCTCCAGACAATAAAATTCCTAGAAACGAGACGCAGGCTATTGAATATTTAACGGGGTTAGGCAAACTATATCCTTCTTACATTTCCAATCCCAAGGTTTTCTACTGCCCCTCCCTAAAGACTAAAGAAAGCATAAATATTCAATATGAAGGTCCTTATGGTTGGAAGAAAAATTTCCCACTCCATACGACTGGTAGTAATAATGGAATAAATAGCGGCTACATCTACCTATATGCGCCTCATGGACGAGGGGCACTCGGTGATCGTCATGAATTATTTCGGAGACAATTTCTCTTAGGTGAAGTTAATAATGAGGCACTTAGTGCAGACTTTTTCGCACTTGGCTTTGGAGATCTTTGTCATTTAACAGGATATAATGTTGCTTATGGAGATGGTCATGGAGCCTGGTTCCCAGATAAGGACCGACTAATAGCTCGAAGTACCGGAAGCTTAGGCTCTAATAACGAAAGCCTTATACACATTTGGCAGCAATTCTCAGAAATCCCCTAAGAATTAATGAAATTAATTGGCTGAAAATGAATTTAAGATTATTCATTCCCTCCTAAGACAACCTTTATCTGGTGAGGAAAACAGTAATGCACGGTATGACGGCTTTGTGCCCATGAAAGACTCTAAGATGAAGCCATGCGATTGAGAATAGGTCCTTCATCTCATGAAGGATCCTCTCGCCTCTTCGGGTATCAGGGCGTGCGCCGAGACCAAGCGCTTTACAAAGGGTTTAGGGGACCGTCGTCGCAACGCCTCTGTTAGTACTCAACAATAGTGCTCATCATGTCCTCTTTTGCTTTTCATTTGCCGTAAAATATGTCATGTGCGTTGCCCGGTGTGGTGCACCTGCCTGCCAGTAACGATATATATCATTAAACTATGGTAAAAAAAACTAAATATCGGCAATCAAGGGTTATGTGTTTAACCGTAGTAATGTTCCTGATTACTATTTATAAATGCAGCCTAAATGGCCAGCTTATAGCTTCAGATAAAAATAGTTATGTACCAGAGGAGGAAGTGGTTCTGTCTTTTTCCCAAGTGCCTTCAAACAGCAAAAATTGGATTGGTATCTATAAAGAAGGAGAAATCCCGGGGGAAATTAATAGCACCTCATGGTCTTATGTAGGTGAGGGCATTTCAGGTGTAAAAGCATTCAACTCATTACCTAGTGGTCAGTACGATGCCCATTTTATGCTTGATGATTCCTATAATGTCTTAACTTCAACAAAATTCAAGGTGTTACTTCCAAATATTAATATCAATTTGGCCGGAGAAGCCGTTAAGGTAAATTGGCCAATTACAGATAATAGTGTTTTGCAACGATCGGCTTCCGCACAAGGACCTTGGGAGGACATTGAGGAAAGTAGATCGAGAGGTGATTATGTACAGAAGCCTGAAGGCACATCAATTTTCTTTCGCCTAGCAATGACACCAGAATTAGCATTTAACTATTCACCATTTGCGTTTAGTCAGAGAGTTAAATTGTATCAAGATGAGTCTAGCGATATTAAACTAGTAGCTGAGGATGTCGAAAATGATCGATTAGTCTATACAATTATTGATTTGCCCGAGAATGGGGAGATAATAGGGCAATTGCCGAATTTCACATACAAGCCCAAGCCGGGGTTCGTAGGAAAAGACACATTTAGTTACATAGCCGATGATGGACATACTAAGTCTAATACCGTTATTGTGCGCTTAAGTGTTCTGAAAAAGGAACAGGCCATTTTATTAGTTAATGGAGAGCATTCCTCTATTATTGCAAATGAATATGAAAAATGGAACGAAATAAAAATCCAATTTACTGGTGTGTCAGAAGCAGAAATGGCCTCTGATAATTATATTGTTGTAAGCGGTATAGACGACACTAGCGATACGTTTATTTTTCAATCCATTACAGGAGAGGGCGCGGGAGAAAGAATTTTCACTGAAATTTTTGCACCAGGAAGCTACGAGGCGATGGTTGTGATAGATGGTTATAAAACAGCATCTTCAAAATTTAAGGTAAAAAAGCTGCCCGCTGATAGCAAAGAACCGATGTGGACTATTTTAATTTATGGCAACGGAGACAACAACCTAACGAGTAATTTGCTATTAGATATGTTAGAAATGGAGCATGTTGGAAGTGATGAAAACTTTAATATCATACTTCAGGCGGACTTCGATTCGACATATAGCGCAACATTAGATAAATTTAATATACCTTCAAGCTCCCAGGATCATGTTACCAGATTTCGAATTGAAGAAAGCCATGATCCGGATTTAGAGAAATTTTACTCGCCCGCAGTCGAAATTCTAAATGAAAAAGATATGGATGATCCAAGGGTTCTTAAGGAGTTTCTTGATTGGGGGATAACTAATTATCCGGCTGACCGGTATGGTTTGATTCTTTGGGATCATGGGGGGCAATTCTTTGGCTTTGGCGGGGATCATCAAAACAGCCAAAGACCCGCCTGGAGTGGCCTTTTTACTGCGGATATTAAGGATGTATTGTCTGAGACTCTTCAGGATAAAGGAATAGACAAACTAGATTTTATTTCTTTCGATACATGCTTGATGGGCGGGGTCGAGATCTTAGTGGATTTCCACGAGTTTTGCGATGTGTTTATCGCAAACCCAGAGATCGATTACGGTGATGGCTGGGATTTTAAAAGCGCCTTGGGTTATCTGAAGGATTTCCCTGCAATCAGCACTATTGAATTTGCAGAAAAAGAAAATGAATTCTGGAATAATCACCATTCAATACAGGAGGCCGATATGGGGTACAAAGTACACTCAATTTATGATATGAATAATTATGGTATATTCAATGCAACATTTAAGAATTTTGCGGAAGAGCTATCAAAATATTCATCAATAAATTATGGAGCAATACCTGAAATTCGGAAAGATTCGATACATTATTACAATAGTGGATCTAGAATAAGAGCAGGCGCAATGGGAGAAACAGATTTTATAGATCTAGGGGCGTTCTCAAAAAGCTTGTATAAAACAATGGATGGTGATTTGAAGATGGCTGCATACAAACTATATGAAGCCATAAATAATCTGATTATATTTAAATCTGTAGGCACATCTCGCGAAGATGCAGTAGGCTTGTCAATTTATTATCCGACAAGTGGCAAGGCGCATATTTTCTATGAAGAAGACAAGAAATATAACCTTACAAATGTAACAGATCCGGTTCACGTAAGAATAAATTTCCTTAATGAGAAATATGGCGGAGATAAGTGGATGAACCATCTGAACAACACGAATTTAGATTGGAAAGGAGACAAATCACCGCCAATTATACAATCATCAGATGGCGGTAAAAGCGGCCGTATTCCTGACTGGGGGCCAGACAGCGAAACGACTCTATTGTCAACATATGAAGAACCTGCCGTTCTGGGTTTCAACGTAACAAATGGGGACGATGCTCATGCTGCTTATGTCTCTTTGGTCAGCAATTATTTTACAGATAATCCAAACTTATATGTTTACTTAGGAGAAATAGGAAGTGCAGAGCTGGCCGGTAACGGTAACTATGAAATTGGGTGGGATTCAACGATACCGATTATTTCCCTTGCAGACTCTGATGAGTACAATCCTGTGTATCTCGGTGGTTGGGCAATGGAGGCCGGGTCAAATTTATATGTGAGTTTCGCCGATTATCAGCCAGTTGGAAGCAACGAATATATTCCTTTAATATTAATATCCAGCATAGACGATTTTGGATATGGGACAATTGACACAATATTGGAAGATACTGTTCAAACAGGTGAATTGCTCGATAATAGCCTTGGAAGTTCGCTTTCATCAACAAAATCTAATATAAAGCTAGAGAAAGGAGGAAAACTTTGGCCGGTATATTATGCGGAAGAAATAATTGATAACGATTATGTGCCATCATACGTTTCATTTGACGATATAGTGATAGAAATACCTGAAAAAGGAATAGAAGGCTTGGAAGTAAGTTTTTTGCCGGTTGAGGAGGGGCTATATGATGTTGAAATTCTGACAGTTGATAACTTTAATAATTCTAGTGAGATTTTAACTTATTTTGTAGAGGTGCCGGGTGAGTGAATAAAAAGGACTCTATATGTGCCGTGCTAGATTTAGAGTGTTGTCTAGGTCAATGAAACCTTGTGCAACAATCGAACATATTTTTCCTGTGACACCACTTGAGACAGCAACCAGAACAAAGGTATACCACTCGCACGATTCAGGAATGTTTTAAGGGTGGTTTTGCCGGCTAAATGATGCGCCATGGGGGTGTTAATAAAAAGCAGAGTAAAAAAGGTGCCTATTAAATAAATGAAGTGTATATTAATTACAATCGCAGCCGTGCTATCGGCAGGGTGTGTGGCGACACGACATAGTGCAATTCACACCTCTGTACAAACTGGGAATATTTTAGCCGTTAAACAATATCTAGCCGAGGGTGCGGACGTGAATGCAAAGGGTGTTTCTGGATGGTCTCCTCTACACATTGCGGCTCAATTTGGCCAGAAAGAAATCGTTGAACTGCTTCTATCTCGTGATGCGAACATTAACGCAAAAGATTTATGGGGAAAAACACCTCTAAACCGCGCGGCCCAGTTTGGTTACAAGGAAATTGTTGAGCTTCTTATTGACCGAGGTGCCGATGTAAATACAAAGGATGAGCAGCGAGTAAGTCCTTTACAATATGCTGCTTTAAGTGGGCGTGAGGAAATTGTCGAATTACTGATTGTGAAGGGCGTGGATATAAATTCGAATAAGAATGGGCCCACTCCATTGAATATAGCAATTATCACAGGCCGCGCGGAAATTGCTGAACTACTTATCACAAATGGATCAGATCCCAACGTGAGAAATATAGATGCAGAAACTCCTTTAGATTTGGCGTACGATTGGAAGCGAAAAAAAATAGCTGACCTTCTCCGCAAACACGACGGCAAGACGAGTGAAGAATTGAACGCGGAGGGAAATAAAAAATAGCAGATTCGCTGCATTGCCTATAAGGTAATTCGTATTTCATTCATGAAGGCAAATTCAATGTCAGACACTATGTACCGCTTCTCCTTAGCCACATTTACCTTTATTTTTTCCCAGCTATCAATCTTGTTCACCTTTGCGTCGTCATCGCCCAACGTCGTAATCATTCTGGCTGATGACCAAGGGTGGGGAGACCTAAGCATTCACGGGAACAAGAATCTTTCTACCCCAAATATCGACACTCTCGCCAGAGATGGCGCTCTGTTTGACCGTTTTTTTGTTTGCCGAGTTTGTGCCCCCACAAGAGCCGAATTTCTTACCGGCCGATATTATCCTCGCACGGGCGTGCGAGGCGTTTCCACGGGTCAGGAACGGCTCAACGTGAATGAAATTACCATTGCGCAGACATTCAAGAAAGCTGGTTATCGCACGGGTGCGTTTGGCAAGTGGCATAATGGATCGCAAGGCCGTTATCACCCCAATTCCCGGGGCTTTGATGAATACTACGGGTTCACCTCAGGTCATTGGGGCAACTACTTCAATCCCATGCTTGAGCACAATGGAAAGATAGTGCGAGGCAAAGGCTACATCACTGACGATCTGACGGATAAGGCGATGGCCTTCATTGAGAAAAATAAAGACGATCGCTTCTTCTGTTATGTGCCCTACAACACGCCTCACTCTCCGATGCAGGTTCCAGACAGGTTTTTTGAGAAAGTGGCTAAACGCCCGCTTGAAATGCATAACCGAAATCCCGAACTAGAGGACATGCCTCATCTGCGTGCGGCTCTCGCTATGTGCGAAAACATCGACTGGAATGTCGGACGTATTCTAAAGAAAATCGATGACCTACACTTGGCGGACAACACGATAGTGATCTACTTTAGTGATAATGGCCCCAACGGATGGCGTTGGAACGGCGGAATGAAGGGGAGAAAAGGCTCGATCGATGAGGGCGGCGTTCGTGTGCCTTTTCTTATTCGCTGGCCAAACAAAATAAAGTCGGGTTTACGCGTCGAACAAGTCGCCGGCGCTATCGACCTTCTTCCTACGCTCGCCGAGTTCGCCGGTATTCCTCTTATCAGCAAGCAACCTCTTGATGGAAGAAGCCTCCATCCCCTTCTTTTCCATAACCCAAAGGATTGGAAGGATCGTTACTTGTTTCATTTCGCGGGCGGGCGCGCAAGAAAGGGACAGAAAACCAGCTCCCGCGTCAGTGTGAGAAACCAGCGTTATAGATTAGACGCCTCAGGGAATCTTTACGACATGACCGTTGACCCGGGGCAAAAACGAAATGTCGCCGCTGATCATTTGCTTGAGGCAGAAGCGATGAGTTCAGCCGCTCGGCAATTCCTGACTGAACTTAAAGGTTCCCTTGGTTTCGATGAGCGACCCTTTCCGGTTGGCTTTACCAAATCTACTCAGCTTCCGGCCCGCGATGGCAAAGAACATGGCGGCATCGAACGTAGCGGAAGAGCTCCAAACTGTTCGTTCTTCAGGCACTGGACAAGCAAGGAAGACAAAATCACTTGGGATGTTGAAGTGACCGAAACAGGCACTTACCAAGCCATCGTATATTATGCCTGTCCGAAAGTGGATCTGGGTTCCACCTTTGAGCTTTCCTTCAACGGCGCCACCCTCGAAGGAAAAGTCACAAAAGTGAACGATCCTCCCCTGCATGGCGCTGAAAACGACCGCACACCAAACCGCGGAAGCGAATCCTATGTGAAAGATTTCAAGCCGATGACGATCGGAACAGTTCATCTAAAGAAAGGTCGAGGCGAACTCGCCCTGCGAGCGAAAGACATCCCTGGCAGTCAAGTCATGGAGGTGCGACTTCTCTTTCTCAACAAGACATAAGCCTTTAAATAACACTTGGCTGCCAGTGAGTATTCGGTGATCTTTTCTCGTAATAAAGAAAATGAAAACACGACGGCAAGACGGGTGTAGACTTGAAAGCAGCAGGGAAATGAAATGTATATAGACAGCATAACCAGTTTTGCTAGCGCTTTCAGATTATTCCTTATCAAATAAACCATTTATGCGAGAAAAAACACACTCTCTCTCAACGAGGCAGAAGGCCGTTACACTAAACTTAGCAACTGAACTATACGGTACATTTTCAGAGATCGGGGCTGGTCAGGAAGTGGCGCGATGGTTTTTCAAAGTAGGGGGAGCTTCCGGTACTATTGCAAAAACTATGTCGGCTTATGACATGACTGTTAGCGATGTCATTTATGGGAAGACCCAACGCTACGTGAGTCAGCGTCGATTGCAGAAGATGTTGGAAAGGGAATTTGACCTCCTTTCCAAGCGGCTCACACCGGAACGTGGTAGTAGTACTCGTTTCTTTAGTTTTGCCGATACAGTAAAGGCGATGAGTTATCGCATAAAAAGTGATTCACATGGTTGGATGGGTATACGTTTCCAACACAAAGCTAAAGCGCGACCATCGGAGATCATCATTCATCTGCGCATGCTAAATCAAGAGAATATACAGCAACAGGAGGCTCTAGGAATAATCGGAGTTAATCTTGTTTACGGAGCAATGCTGCTTTTCGAGAAGCCAGAAAAATTAATTCAGTCATTGATGGATACTCTTTCCCCGAATCGCATTGAAATTGATATGATTCAATTTAATGGACCAGCATTTCGGGGTGTTGATAACCGACTAATGAGTTTGCAACTTGTGCAAAATGGGATAGCTGATGCAGCAATGTTTAAGGCAAATGGGGAAGTGGTTCAACCCTCTGAGATGCTATACAAAAGGGCTGTATTGGTACTTCGTGGGAGTTTTCGCCCTGTTACGAAAGTGCCGATCGACATGATCAGATGCGGGCTTAATCAATTCAACAAGGAATATAATTTAGAAGGCGAGAAGCCGCTGGTGATCCTTGAAATGACACTTCAGAATTTGAATGAAAAGGGTAAGATAGATTATCATGATTTTATGGACCGAACTGCCTTGCTAGGTACACTAGGGTACCCGGTTTTGATTTCCAATTATGATACCCACTACCGATTGGCTTCTTTTCTTTTTCGCCACACACAAAAACCAATTGGAGTGCTTATGGGAGTGTCAGCACTGCGTAAAGTGTTTGACGAAAAATATTATACTCATTTGAGGGGCGGCATCCTAGAGTCTTTTGGAAGACTGTTTAAAAATGATCTCAAGCTTTTTATTTACCCATTGCTAGAGAAGGGAAGAAAAGAACCCATTACCATTGAGCATGTAGAAGTCTTGCCCCATCTAGAGCAACTCTTAGCCTATCTCAGGATGAATCGAAATATATTGGGAATTGAGGGGTTTGCTCATCAATACCTGTCCATATTTTCGAGGGGAGTTCTTAATGATATTAAAAAAGGAAATCTAGGCTGGGAGAAAAATCTGCCCCCGACAGTTGTTAACATGATTAAGCGAAAAAAATTATTTGGCTACAAACCCCGATCAAAGAGAAGGCAATAAATTCAACCATGATTGTTGCATGCGTGTAGCAATTCCTTACACGTCTGCATCAACTCAGTAAAAAACCGCATTCAAATGCGGTGACTGTCTCTTACAGTGGCGGACACAGCCAAGCCCCATACCGTTCGCGTCGCTGGCATTGTGCTCAAGTGGTTACGGGCAGACAAGGCAGCAATTTCCAGCGGACGGAAAAGATGATCCGTGAGGCAGCAGCAAGCGGAGCGCACATCGTGATCACCACGGAATGTTTTCTTGATGGATACGCTATTGCGGACAAAAGCATACCGCTGGCAACTACCGCGCACTGAGGGAGAGAATCCCAAGCGGTTCGTATTTCAGAAAGCTGAGCTCGCTAGCGAGAGAGCTGAGAATTCATCTCGTTGCGGGAATGCTTGAAGCCGATGGTGACAAGCGATTCAACACCGCCGTTTTTCTCGGTTCGAGTGGACAGCGAGTCGGCAAGTATCACAAGCAGCATCTCGGCCACGAGACAGTGCGCAACACGCCCGGCAGCCGTTCGTTGACGCACGTGACGCCCTTTGGCCGGGCCGGAATGATGATTTGCGCGCACCGGCGATTCCGGAAGATTGTCAATGCCTTCGTGACAAACGGCGCGAATTTTCTGCTCGGCCCATCCGCTGGAATGTTCGGCCCAGAGCACAACGATCCTATTCTGCAGGCGCGCTCGAGAGAAACAGGCAAGTACATTGTCTTTGTGCATCCCGCTGAGTTTTTGGTCACCGCACCCGATGGATCTATTGCGTATCGGATAGTCCTTGGCGATCGGTTGTTGATTGATCCCTCAGATATCGGTGGGACACCGGATAAGAATCGGATTTTTTATTTTCAACTGCTGCTAGGAAAAGAAAAATTCAGTCGTGCAAAGTAAAAAGCATAACGCAAACTAGTTTAGATATCTTTTTTCAGCACGGGCATTCGATCTCACGTGACTTCGCCAGATGGAATGCTCAGTCATGAAACAATTTGGTCATGGCTTCCGGGTGATTGTTAGGTTGTCGATATTTGGGCCGCTGGCGCCTGTGGATTCAAGCCGTATATCGTTTGCCCCAATCTTGATCGTGGCGGTGGCGGCAAGGGTACTCCAACTTGTCCAGCTGCCGGTACTGATGAAGGGCAGAGCCTTGGAGATGACTTTTCCATTCACCTTCAGCTGCAACGGTCGGTTGCCGCCAGCCAAAGCATAACGAAAGGAAAGAGAGCATTCGCTAGCTTTCTTGGTTTGGATGATCCAATTGAGGTGTTCGTCTGTGCTGGCTTGGAAATCGACAAAGCCTTTGCCGGTGTAGCCACCATTGTTCTTCGCCAGGGTTGGGCCTTTTCTGCCGGCATCTTCCGCTTCGAAGATTTGATTGGCTCCCTTGAGAGTATCCGATTTGGCTTGCACAACATTTGCTTCCGGTTTGGCAAACATCAGCTTACTGCTGTTGCTGACAATGAGATGAGGCGCCTTGTCATCGCCGTTGGTGAGGCGGTTTAGCGTGTAGCAGATAAGGGTGTTGAGCAAGGGCGCCTCGTCGGTGGCCGTGATATTCTTCAAATCCAACTGATAGACATAGCCGGGGTTGATTTTCTCAAGGTCAATGGAGATTGATTTACCATCTGGATCAAGATTGATGGCGGTGACCTTGATCGGTTCCTTGCCCAATTGCGGCGATCCGTAAATCTGGTGGTATTTGTAGTAGTAACGTTGGAAAATAAAATTCTCTGCCGTCGCCTTGGCGAGCGGCTTGGTGAAGGAGAGATTGAAACCGGTTTGAGTCAGTTTCATTGCCGAAATACTCATTGGGGTTTTTCCAGTCCAGCTAATCCGTTGCAAGCCACTGCCTCCGACCCACGAGAGGTGCGTCTGGCCAGTCCACAAACTGCCGTCCGAGGCAAATACAAAACGATGCATTCCGCGGTGCATTCCGCCATCGTCGATAAAAGGCAGGCAGGCTCCCTGGATTTCTCCAGCAACCTCATCAAAAAGGATTCGCATGATTCGGGCCCGGTTCATCTCACCCACGAGCAACTGTCCAGCAAAGGGCCCAAATTTACCACCAGATGTATCGACTAGCATCTGGGTTGGGCTATTGGCCATGCTTCCCTGCGGGAAAAGCACAGCAGCTCGGGTGCGTTTGGAATCCAAATCGGCAGAGGAAACTCTAAGTGGATTGCGCCCTTTTTCCCATTCCTCGGTCCAGACTAGGCTTGCCGGGTGGCCGTAAAAACCACCTTCCTTTACATGAAATAGTTTGCTGGTGCCCAGCCAATCTCCCTGGTTGTCGGTGGCCCACAGTCTGCCCCGCTGATCAAAATTAATACCGTTGGGCGATCGGAAGCCCGAAGCAAAAGGAGTTGTTTTGCCACTAGGGCTAATTTTCATAATCCATCCGCGATACGGAGTGGCGGAGTACATTCGCCCGGATCCTGCCTTGTGGTTTCTGTAAAACTGTTCGCGTGAGATCCCATAGTGGCGGAACTCTCCACGAATCTCCGGGCGTATACTGGCGCCGCTCGAGGCGAGATTGAGGCCAACATAATAGTTACCATCCTTGTCGCGTGCGGGGCCAAAACAGAACTCGTGGTAATTGCCGGTCATGCCAAATTCATCACTGATAGTCTGGTAATGGTCAGCATCGCCGTCGCCGTCGGTATCACGCAGGCGGGTGAGTTCAGGTCGCTGCATCACGACCAGAGTCTTATTATTCTCCGCTACAATCCCTAGCGGCTCATGTAGTCCATCAGCAAAAAGTTTCCATTCCCTAGTTTTCAGGTTGTAGGTGTACACTTCACCGCGGTGAAAGCAGGCGGCCAATTGGCCATCCGGTAAAAAAGTAAGACCTCCGATTTGAACGTCCAGACCCTCGGGGGCAGGAATGTTCTCAACTTTGTAATAGTCATTGATCTCGGCACTGCGGACAGCAAAAGATATGAGCAAAGTGAAAATGAAAATGGTGTGTTTCATTTTCCGTGGGAGTGGCGATGGGTGATGGTAAAGCTCTTGGCTTCTTCAGGGGTCAAAATGGCGACTCCCTCATGGATTAGGCCCTTTGAAACTTTTGTATTTCCGATGCCGATCGTCATGTTTAGCGCATATTTGATATCTGGGATTCGATAATGGCGGGTCAACCCCATGCCAGTGGGCAAGGCGGTGATACGTTCATAAACATCAATGTCTTGAATGATGTAGTGAAACTCAGGATGGCCGTCGATTTTTCGATAGCCCTGAAACTGGGGTTTGGCGTCAAATGAATTTTTTTTGTAGAACGGAAATTTTTTTGTACCTGTCCAAAACTTGGTTCCGATTATTTTGGCCACCCCATTTCCGTTACCCTTCCAGACCGGCATCGGGTCAACAAAGCCACCGATCCATGCATAACGCATGTGGCAGCTACCTGCATCCCAGCAGTAGGAGACGCCGTGGGGTAGGGCCACGGCAATGGCCGAGGGCGAGGCGTCGGGCATGAAAATGCGATACATGAGTGGCCGGCGCTGTGGCCAAGGGTGCAGATTACTTTTGGAATTGTGATCGCGAGCCATCGGAGAAACATTTTGGTCCTGCGCAAGCACGGGCATTGTTATGCCTACATACATGACCCCATACATGACGAGGCCATGCCCGGGAAAGGTGCATACGTAGGGATATATGCCTTTTTCGTTAGGAGCGTTGAATTTTAGGTGAGCACTTTCATCTGGCTTAAGCACCGGTGTATGCCAGAGAACCGCAGCGTTTTTGGGGATATAGTTGGAATCAGGCGGCAAAGTTAGTGCTGCTTGGACGATTTCCAACCTTTTGCCGGGGGCAACAAAGGCGAGGTTGTGTGCCATTTCATCACTATTGTTGAAGGTAAGCACCACTTCCTGCCCAGGATCCACTGCAAAGCGTGGTTTGTCATATTGCAACCCTGGCAGGGTTCCAATGGTGATCTTCAGCGGCGCCGCGGTAAGAGTAAAGCTTGCGAATACCAGCGGGAGAAAACGAATCATGCTTACCTTACTTTTCCTGAATCCAGACGTTACGATAGCGCACGGGGTTGCTGTGGTTCTGGAACCAGATAGGCCCGGGAGCAGGACTTTCCTTCTGCCCGGCACCGGTCTTATTCTTGAGCGGATAATCATCGTGGATCAGGATCCCATTAAGTTTAGCCGTAATGCGGGCAGGAGCAGTGCGCTTTCCATCGACATCAAACTTGGCAGCGGTAAAATCCACATCGTAGGTCTGCCAGGTGAGCGGGGGGAAACAGGCATTTACATCAGGATACTTCTGTTTGTAGAGACAACCACAATCGTTCTTGGCCGCTGTCATCTCAATGCCAAAAGAATCGAGCACCTGCAGTTCGTAACGGCGCTGCAGATAAAGCCCACTGTTGCCGCGGGCCTGACCTCGTGCAGTCGGCTTGAAGGGAAGGCGAAATTCCACATGCAAATTGAAGCTCTGAAACTTACCCTTGGTGAGGGCACCTTCCATCATCAGGCCATCTTTGGTGATCTGAAGTTTATCCAGTGAGCCATTGTCCTCGCCCGCAAAGAGTACTTTGGCTCCTTTGGGCGCGTCGAGACCCATGGTTTTCGATTTGCGGGTTGTTCTGGTGAAAGACCCCACCTGCCTATTCCCCTTGGTGGCGGTCATTTCTCCCTCATTGTAGTGGAGCACAACGAGCCCCTCGTCATTGGAAAACCTGGCGTGCCCTTTACCCTCGCGTTTACCGGTGTAGGTCCATTTTATCTGCCCACCCCAACCTGCACCAGGTAGTCCTCCTTGAAAGGCGGTAGCCTGAAAAGTACCTTTACCCAGTGCCACGATCTGCAGGCCGAGCATATGATTGGTGTCCCTGTCATCGATCCCTTCACCGGTGTATTCGCCCTGGATTGCAAAGTCGGGATCCTTGGCTGCCTCCTCAGGCGTGACGTAAGTGAGCTGACCTTTTGTAGAGTCCGCGAGGTTGAGAGCAATAATGAGTGTGAGATATTTTGCGAGCCTCTTCATGGATTTAGTGGGTGGCGATTGTATCGCTTTTAGCCCAAAAGGCAACTGCAGGGAAATGAACATCTATTCGTTGGAGCAGGAAGGATTTTGCTTCCTTTTACGCGGGGGGCATAGCGGCAGTTTTCCAAAATAAACACATTGCTGGGATCGCTGAAGAATTGAAGACCTATTATCAGTTAAACCTCTCTTCTATTTAAACGCTGACGAATCCAGTTTGGGGGTAACATTTAAATCAAAGATTTTTTAGGAACCTTCCAATTATCTGAATCATTAATCTTGCCAAATTTCATTAAATTTGTTCAGATTCCGAGTCAATTTCATATAAAAGATAATATAAAAACGATCATGTGCTCACCTAACGTAATTGAAAATGTTCGCAAGAGGATTTCCAGAAGAAATCTTCTTAAAAGTGTTGGAATAGCAGGAGTTATTGCCTCAACGGGGCAAGTGACCGCCGCAAAGCCAAAAAGTAAAAACAAAACCGACAAGCCTGTGACCTTTTCCAGGGTGGTTGATTTAAGTCACACGCTTCACCCAGATTTCCCGGCTTGGTTTATTCCGGGAGTGAAAAAGACTTTTGGAACGAAAACTTTTACACCCCCTCCGATAGTGGAAGTAGAACGCATCATGAAATATGAGGAGGGCAAAATTAATCTAAATAAGGTTTCCTACTGGGAACATGTCGGGACTCACATGGATGCGCCCAGTCATTTTTCTGAGGGGAGCACCGTGGATCAAATCCCTGCATCGGATTTGGTTTTGCCGTTGGCGGTGATCGAAATAAAAGCCAAGTCTACGGCGGATCCCTTGGCTTTGCTGACGCTTGAAGATATCAATGCTTGGGAAAGCAAACACGGGCCGATCCCAAAACGCGCATGCCTCGCGATGAATAGCGGTTGGGCAAACCATGTGAACACTCCCAAATTCAAAAGTCTCAACAACAAGGGAGAATATCGTCAACCTGCATTTCACATTGATGCGATTGAATTTATCAAAAGAGAACGGGATGTCGTTTCAATTGCGGTGGATACATTTTCTTTCGACAATTTGCATTCACCAGAAAACGACGTTCACTACGC
>PVBE010514407.1_pt1 | contig 19367 bp, 11 predicted proteins | sample 1631181 | NCBI WGS metagenome assembly PVBE01 (sample SAMN08397723, study PRJNA350692) | Marine metagenome, whole genome shotgun sequencing project. | isolation source: water | place: Pacific Ocean | collected 2012-04 | reverse complement strand
CGTAGCGAGACGGTGGAGAAGGTTGGTATAACGAAACTTATTCGAAGCCTTTCGGACGACAGCGTGGCGGGTCATGTCGAGGTCGAAAGGCGAGAAAAGTCTCGTCAGAGTGGCCTTATCCGCCGTCGCAGTAGAAAAGCAGTGAAATATCCGGGCTAGGTATTCCCCTGAGCAACTACGCGCTTGAAGTCTTCGCCCCTGGATTCGTTTTCGCGGAAGGGGAACGCGTCCTCGCCTCCTCTGACTTTGATACGATGACAGGCGAAGCCCCGGACAGCTCGACAGGTGATCCGAGCATCGATTTCGCTCTCGCCGAGGGGGGAACCCCGTCGTTAGAGGACCTCTCCGAAGTCGTGCTTGACCATCAAGAGATCCAAGGAGAATTCGTGGACGTTCCGCTCGGCGGCGTGCGCGTCGAAGCTTTGCTCAACGGAATCCCCCTCGATCCTCCCCTGTTTACGTTCACTTGCACATCGGGAGTCTAGGAATTCATTGACCTACTCGCCGCCAAACAGTCTTGTCCGCTTACGCCTACTTTCTTCGCAGAGGACTATGAGGTGCAGGATGTCGAAATTTTCGCTGTGGACCAACCTCTCGACGTTGTCCTTACTCCCAAGTTTGCCTTCCCCAATTCCCTCAACGGCGTCGTGTCCGTCGGTTCATCAGGAGACCCAATTAATGACGCCTTAGTGACGGTCGAAGAAGCAATTGGCGTATTGAGTTTTGGCCTCGAAACCTACAAAGACGGAGCGTTTGCCGTCAATGTGCCGCAAGATGGCGAGTACGTGGTCGATACCTCCGCGGCAGGATTCGCCGGAGAGATCAAGAGCGTTGTCGTCTCGCCGACAATGCCGTCGGGAACTGTAGAATTCGCATTGAGCGTCGATGCGTCAGGCGAAGGAGAGGGAGAAGGCCCGGCCCCCGTTTGCGGCGCTTTATGGAGAGACGGCGCGCCCATCAACAAAGTCGGTGACGCGCCGATACTCTTACTATCGGGTACGGCGCTAATCGCCCTGAGAAACCGGTCGTCGGGGGTGAGAATCCGAAAGTAGACCGAAGTTGATTTTCGCGTAGGAAAGCTGTGAATCAGAGGGCATTGGACGAAATTTGCCACACAAAAGTGGTCCTTCAATGGACAAGATTTTTCCGGGAGTCTCGCTCGCGAGCATTCCCGGAAAGAATGGGGCGAGCTAAAGCGCGTTGCGGTATGGTGCGGGCTAACGACTATGGGGATTGAATGAGACGTGAGAGGGTTTGCGCGGGCGCGATGGTGCGGTTGGGGAATGTTGTGGGGGAATGAGGGAGGCGGTTGAGGACGGTAAGTTTGGGTTTTGGGAAGATCTCGGGGACGTTTTCCGGTGACGGGGCAGGGGGAAGCGGTCGCACCTTGAAGGTCCGTCAGACGAGTTTGATGGATGGGCGCACGTCAAGGGGATCATGGGGGATGGCCTCGGGAACGAAATGTGCGGTGAAACGGAGCGACGGTTGAAGAATAGCCATCCGAACGAGATGTCCTTGTTCACATGAGGGACATTGGAAGGGGCCGATTCCGGTCAGGGCTTGGATGAGGGCGGCGCGCGTCAATGAACTCCATAGAGCGGATACAGAATGTTCTATGTTCTCGTGCGGATGATTATTTGCGAGGCACATGCTTACCGTGGGCAGCAGGATTGCCGAGTGTTCTCCACGTGCGAGCCCTTCCTACCAGTGAACGAGACTCTCTTACACTTCACTCCGTGTCGTTTTCTTACGCATTTGTCAGAAACTATCCAGTTGCTGAAATCAATGGCATAGCGGATAATATCAAACACCGGAAAGGAGCGGCGGCCGTGCGGAGAAGGTGCTCCGAGAAAGGGAAGCGCGTTTTGCACTGTGTTGCCCGGTTAGGGGCCTCTGGGAAGTCTCTTTCCATGAGTATTCAATGCAGGCCAGGGAAGTTCAACAACAACAATGGGAGATGACAAATGAGCGCAAAACGAACAGTGTGGGCACTCGTGGCGGTCTGGATTTTCGGCTCTGTTGCGCTGTTGGGCTGGACAAACGCGCAGGGAGAGGAGAACGAGATCGAACTGAGTTTTGAGGATGCCGCTTCCGGCGAACTCCCGAAGGGATGGAAAGTCGAGGGAACTCAGCAGAGCGGCCCGTTGGCCACCTGGAAAGTGGCGGCCGAGGAGGGCGCGCCGGACGGCAAACAAGCGCTTGTTCTGACGAGCCCGAACCACACGAATCGAGGGACCTACAACCTGTGTTGGACCGATGCCGTGACGTTCCAAGACGGCGAGATCGAAGTCAAGCTCAAAGGCAACACGGGCAAAATCGACCAGGGCGGCGGACCTATCTGGCGGGTCAAGGACAAGGATAACTACTACATCTGCCGCGCCAACCCTCTTGAGAACAATCTGCGGCTCTATTTCGTAAAGGATGGCAGGCGCCAACAGATCGCTACCGCCGACGTGGACATCCCCACGGGCAAGTGGCATGAAGTCGAGGTCGAGCACGAAGGCGACCACATCGTGTGTTCGTTCAACGGCAAGAAGCTGCTCGAAGCCGACGACGACACCTTCTCAGCGGCGGGGGGGGTAGGGCTGTGGACCAAGGCCGACGCAGCAACCTCCTTCGATGAATTTGAAGTCGAGTTCGGTGTGGAGGACGAGGAGGACGACGACGATGATGGAGACGAAGAAGAGGAGTAGTCTGGTATGCTGAAGTAGACGGGGCGGGACTGAGATGCTGAAGGCATTTCACTGTGTGAAGTCGCTTCCGGCCCTGCCCGCTATCCGCGGGGGACGGCAAGCAAATGGGGGATGAGGAATGAGGAAGCACATTCTTGGCCGGATTGGCTACGCGCGGCGTTGGTTGCCTTTGTCCGTTCTACTCGCCGTCTCGAGCGCGGCGTCTGGGGAATTCATCGCCGAAGGGGTCGTCCTGACGCCACTGACCGATGATGGGAGGTCGGTGGCGGCAACGTGGGCCAAGCGGGGCAACCTCATCGCCTTCATACGAGAGGTATCCAAGACGCAGAGCCAGTTGTTACTCATGCAATCGGACGGTTCGGGCGAAGTGGCCATCACCTCTGTCGGGAACCCCATATTCGCCGAATGGTCTTGGTCGGGAACGAAGCTCTCCTACGAGTACACCAACGCCCGCGATCGTGAAAGCCAAGGCGGAGTCTCTGTCTATGACGTACTCGCCGAGAGGAATACCTCCATCTCAGTGCCCTATCTGAGGGGAGCCCTAGACCCCGACGACGGCCCGTTTTGGTCTCCAGATGACCGATACGTGGTCTATAAGGCACGCCCGGGCATTGCCCGCACACGCGAACTATGGGTTTGGGACTCCGACACGGGCAAGACCATACGCCTCCTTCCGACGCGCGGCCAAGGCAAGGAACAGCGTTGGAACTCCAGCCTTCCGCCGAAGATCTGTCTGCTTATCGAAGCCGATGGCGGCAGCTTCGATGTCGCCACCGTGAACCCGGATGGTTCGGAGCTGGTCTTGCTCACCGACATCGGAGCCCAGTCTATCCGTGCCGATTCCCCGCGCTGGAGCCCCACCGGCGAGTGGGTCGCGTTCACCAGCGGCCAGGACATGACCCAAAACGAACGGGAGAGAGGACGCGAAGATTGCTGGATCGGAAGGCCTGACGGCAGTGAAGTCAGGAACCTGACGAAAGCATCCTCGCCGGCCACAGAGAAACAGCTTGCGCCTCGCGATCTCTACTGGTCTTGGGACGGTCGGTGGATCTTGATGACAGGCAGTCGCTTCGACAATGCGGGCAACAGAATAGGCTCGCTCTTCCTCGTGGACCCCGTCAACGGAGGGTATCGTCCCATTCTGACTTCTCATCCGCGGGAGACAGCGAAGTACGACAGCCTCAGGGCCTGGACATGGTCCTATGACAGTACGAAAATCGCCGTTCTTCTCAAACGGTCGGTGGTGAGAAACTGGGGTCCCGACGCCGAGTTCGAGCAACCGCACTGGATTCTCGGCGTGTACGACATGCGCATGGGCCAGTTCGAAGCGCTTGTGGATTTCGACGAGGAACTCGACCGCAAGATGATTCGGGCCGAGACAGACCGGGACGATATCGCGGATATTTCATGGTCGCCCGACAATCATTCCATCCTGCTTAGCGTCTCGAAAATCGTGAGCAAAGCTGACGAGATCTTTCAGCCGGATGTCTATCGCCTGGACCTGCCGGAGAGGTTGATCGACCCATCGTCGGCGCGGCATGCCGGGCCACCCTTTGGCCTCGGAAGCTCGGAAGCCGATACGCCGGCGGAGGCCACGCCACAAGCGCCGCTCGCGCCGGACGCCCCACCCATGCCGTCCATGCTGCCCTCGCGTACGGGCGACGTCATGAAGACCATCGTTCCGGCGCACATGACCGTCGGGGAGGCCATGGCCTCGCTGCCGGCAGATTATGCCCAATATGTTACCACTAACGCGGCCCGGAATCTCATGCTTTTCGAGGGGTCCAAAGACGTTTTGGAGGACCTTGAGCACGCTCTTGAAATGATAGACACGGTGGTTCCCCACGTCCTCGTCGATCTGCTGGCCGTGGAGCTCTCGGATGAGGCCAACCGCAACCTCGGCCTCGATTGGACGTATGCGGAAGGGCGCTTCGGCTTCTTCTTGCCCGAAGGAGCCGCCATTCGTGACCTTACGCCGGACGAGGGGCTAAACGGCCTAATCACGTTTCCGGGACGAGGCCAAGGCTTCTACCAGGGCGTCGGCCAGTTACCCCGCGAGTTTTTCGTGCGGTTGAATATGCTGGTGAAAGACGGCGATGCCACTATCCTGGCCAACCCGCGAACCGTGTCCATGAGCGGGCGGGAATCGCTCATCCAGATTCGAAAGACGGTCAATTTCTTCTTCAACGAAGGATTCGACACGGCCGGCCGCCCCATCGTAAAGAAGAGCGACATCTCCGCCGACACCCTTGGCAGGATTACGCCCACCTTGCTCCCGAACGGCCAAATCCACTTGCTCGTTGACGTGGGGGTCGGGACCTTTACATTCACGGCGCAAGAAAAACTCCCGGAGCAAACCAACCGGCAATCAACCACCGAAGTGATCGTGCAGGAAGGAGAAACTATTGTCATCGGCGGGTTGCGCCAGCAGGAGACCGTACAAACCACCACGAAAATTCCCCTCCTCAGCTACATCCCCATCATCAAACCACTGTTCACGAAACGGACCCTCGACGTTCGCCACAGTGTGTTGACCATATTCATCACACCGCAAATCCTTGCGCCCGGAGAGCCCGCTCCCGAATGGCCCCAGTTGCTGGACAGCGACTACCCCATGGTGCCTATCATGGAAGAAACCCCCAAGAACAAACGCAGAACCAATAGGTCGGTCGAGCAGCGCTACGCTCCGCCGAATCCGAAACCGGGCGGGCCCGTCACCAGATGGTTCCGCAGGATATCGCGTTGAGCAGGGTGCGCCCAGCTGCCGGGCAACGCCAATGAGACGAGCAAAAGGAGACGGATACCGATGAAAACTCTGTGCGCGTACTGCTATGCGTTTCTTCTCGCGCTGGTTCTGACACGTTGCGGCCCCGCTGGCAATCCAGTGGACAGCCAGCGGGTCGTCGTCTATACGAGCGTCGATCGGATCTTCTCGGAACCCGTGCTGCAACGGGCGGCGCAGATCCTGGATGTAGACGTCATTGGCGTCTACGACACCGAGGAGACGAAGAGCACCGGGCTGGTAAACCGTCTGATTGCGAAGAAAGAGAATCCAGACGGCGACCTCTTCTGGAGCGGCGATCCCGCCCGCGCGGCGCTGCTCAAGGTCGAAGGGATCACCGCGGCCTATGACTCGCCCGCGGCCGCCCCCATCCCGGACGCCTTCAAAGATCCCGATCGTCATTGGATCGGATTTTCCGCGCGCACCCGCGTGCTGCTGGCAAATACCGATCTCGTGTCCGCGGGCGAGGAGCCGAAGAATATCTTCGACCTGACGCAGGCCAAGTGGAAAGGGCAGGTCGCCATCGCGAATCCTCTGTTTGGCACGACCTCGTTCCACATGGCCGCGTTGGTCCAGGCATTGGGCGAGGAGGAGGCTTTCCGATGGCTGGACAATTTGCGAGCGAACGGTGTGCGCCTCGTATCGAGCAACGGGGAGGTGAAGCGGCAAGTCGCTTCAGGTTCGGTAGCGGTGGGGTTGACAGACTCCGATGATGCCGCCGAGGCGATGGCCGATGGCCAGCCGGTGCGCGCCATATTGCTGGACCAGGCCCGAGAACCCGCGCCGCCTCTCGGAAATCTGGTGATCCCCAACACCGTTTCGTTGATCGAGGGCGGCCCCAATCCCGAGGATGCCAGAAAGGTCTTCGATTTCCTCCTTTCCGCCGAGACGCAGGCCCTGCTTGCAGCCTCCTGCGCCCAGGCGCCGCTGGATCCGGCAGTGGCCGTCCCGGACAACGTAGTCTCATTGGGCGGCCTCGTGCCGATGAAGGTGGATTACGCTACCTGCGCTGAGGTCCTGCAACGCATCATGACTCGCCTAGACACATGGGTCAATCAAGGGTGATCCCGCCGGTGCCCCGCCGACCCGCAACTGCTACGTTGGTATTGGGAGCACTGCTCGTTCTAATTGCCGCCTTTGGCGCGATGCCACTCGCATGGATGGCAGTGAGGGCCGTGCGCGATGCGCACGCATCGGCCACGCTGAACGAGGCGCGTCTGTGGGCCATGCTCGGACGCACCATCGCCCTTTCGCTGTCGGCCACAGCGTTGGCGGCCCTGTTTGGGTCAGTCACCGGCTATTGCCTGGGCGCAACGTCGTGGCACGGCAAAACCGCCGCGCGCACCCTCCTGATTCTGCCGCTGGCGATTCCCCCATACTTCCACGCCATCGCCTGGACGACCCTCCTTCGGCCGCGCGGATTCGTATCGCGCTCGGTGGCGACCCTCTTTGGTGTTTCCCCCGCCACCGTGTCCGAAGGCGTCTACTCCTTCAGCGGGGCGGCGGTCATTCTCGCCCTAGCCTACTTCCCCATCACCATGCTTTTCTGTGAGAAATCTCTCGCACTTGCGGCGCCGTCGCTTAGCGAAGCCGCCCGAGTCTTCGGGGCTAACCCTTGGCAGGCCTTCCGGGTGCTACATTGGCCATTCATTCGTCCCGCCCTGGCATCGTCCGCCATGATCACCTTCCTGCTCGCCAGCGCCGAACTGGGCGTGCCGACCCTTCTTAAGGTGCGCGTGTTCAACTTCGAGGTGTTAACGCGGCTGGGCGCCTTCAACGACGTAACCTCCGCTACGCTGCTTACGATTCCGCTCGTCCTCGTGGGCGCCCTGGTCGTACTTTCCGAACGCCGCTTCACCATCGGTAGGCTCTTTCAGGCGGACGCCCAGGACGTCCAGCCCCCGGCGCACGCCACTCAGAGCCAGGCGTGGGTTAATCGCGCCGTATTTGCCGCCGCGGCCTGCGTTGTACTCGCGATCCCCTTTGGCTCCGTCTTGGCGGACGGGTGGAACGCCGACGCGATGACGCGAATGTGGGCATTGGCCCGGCGGCCCGCCCTGAATACGCTCCTTTACGCGGTGTCCGCCTCCGTACTCATCGCCCTGCTCGCGTTTGCGCTCGCGTGGCTCAACCAAAACGCCAAAACCCGTTGGACGGAGCTGACGGATTGGATCCTCATCACCGGGTTCGCCGTCCCCGGAACCATACTGGCCCTAGCCCTGCTGGCCCTCTACGAACAGCCAGGGGTGACCCCGGCGGCCCTAGTCATCGCCGCCTTGGCCGTCCGCTACCTCATCGTCGGGTATCGGATCGTCGAAACCGCCATGGCGCACATTCCAGGCGAACTCATCGAGGCCTCCGCGCTCGACGGGGCAGGCCCACTGGGCGTCCTGCGGCATGTGCTCATTCCATTGACGCGCGTGGCCCTACTGGCCTCGCTAGCAGTTACCTTCGTTCTGTCGGCCGGTGAAATTGGCGCCACGATTCTGCTGTATCCTCCCGGTGGCGAGACGCTCCCGATAGCCCTGTATAGTATCGAGGCCAACAGCCCCCATGCCTACGTGTCCGCGATGACCATTCTCCAGTTCATGGTCTTGCTGCCTCCCCTTGCAGCCATGGCATCTCTCATTCGCTTCATCCCAGAATGAGACGTGGAGAGTGGCGCCGCCGTGAAGCACCCGGTTGGCGTATCGAGACGAAGACCCTCGAGTACTCCCGTTTCCGTTGCCACGGCGTTATCGTTCCGGTAATGGCGTCTGGATCACCTCTTAGCGACCAGAAATTCAGGTCGGGTCTGGCGTATGTGCAGCGGCTATAGATTATCGAGACCGATTGTTGCGTTGTAACTCCTTGATACTAAACAGTCTCAACATCAGTGCTTAGCGGAATTGGGGTCAACTCTTGTCACGTAAGGCCCAAGTAAGTGCCGTTTTGGCGTGGCGAACTTCGCCAAATCACGTTCTTGATTTAATCCTTTTGCCGCGATTCAATCGAATCTCTCTTCACCTAACCTTTCCGCCGAACTCATGCGCCTTGCGGTTAGCGTGAGTAATCCTGGCCTGCTGGCGAGGAATAGATGACAGACCTGCACTATCCCACCACGCCCATGCTCGTGCTGTGCGGCTCGCGGTTGCGGCTATAGAAACTCATGTCGATTTCGTTTCCGCTGAACGGCAACTTCACGGTCACTGGGTCGGTTTCGTGGTCCTGCCCATTCTCGACCCTGTCAACTAGTTCCGATACCAGAAGGCCGATGAGGGGCGCGCCTTTGAACCATCCGCCGCTCGTGCCTACGGCCACGTAATAGCCCGGTACGTCTGTTGTGTCGAGAATAGGATACCAATCGGCGGTGCAAACGTCGTAAAGCGCGCCAAATCCGGACTTGTCATAAGCAATGTCTCCCACGCCCACGGCAGTCCTCTTGTTCTTGCTGTCAGAGTTGTCGACCTCGATTGAGGGAATGCGCTTCTTCAGGCGCATGATTTGATTGCGGTACAGTTCATCGGTGGTGTCTGTGATGAAATCATCGGGGTCTACGACTTGATCGCTGTCGCATGGCGGGTCTTCACTCCCGAGGAGAATGCCTTGTGGCGGATCGGGCCGGAAGTAGATGCCGCTGTCGGGATCGCTGAACACGGGCATCGCGCGGAGGTCGATATCCTGGGGGCATTTGAGGAAATGGACCTCATGGCGAACGGCACTGAGCCCCAACTTGAATTTCATTCCCAGCATCGCGTTGACCTTCGCGGAGTGAGGCCCCGACGCGTTGAGGACAACTCGGGATTCGACGGCCTCACCGCTTTCGAGTCGAACGCCGGACGCGTGATCCCCTTCTATTAGAACCTCGGCGACGCGGTGGCCGAATCGGCCCTCGACGCCGTTCTGTTCGGCCGCGTAGAACATGTTTTGCGCGGCGAGCGCGGCGTCCGGCACGAATCCTCCTTGGTTCTCGTAGATGGCGCCATTGATGCGCACGCCAGGGTCTTCATCGAAGAAGTGGGGATCGTTCGCTCTGCGCACGGGAGACTTCTTGGCGAGATCGAGATAGGGGTAGTACTGCTCCAAGTCCTCCAGGCTCAGCCGGATCATGTCCACCCCCACTTCTTCCATCAGCTGGGCAACTTGGTCCGAGCCCACACCCCAATCGGGTGCGAGCAGGAACATGACCCCGCATTGGTGGAAGGCTGCTATTCCTCTGGGATCTTTCGTGCCGAGATAGTCCTCCCAGTTGCTCCAGCAGTTGATGGATTCGTTGGCCAGCGCAACACCGTGATAGGTCGAGTAGTGGCAGCGAACAATGCCGCAAGAAAAGGCGGTGGATCCAGCCCCCGGCGCGGAGAGCATGTCTACAACGCAAACCGAATAGGCCTTCTTACGAAGTTCCATCGCGGTGGCGCTGCCGAGGACCCCCGCGCCAATGATGACTACATCGTAACTCTTCATGACCGACCATACGCCCGACGAGAGCTTATCCGAACAGTTCCGAACATCGATGAACTTTACGCAGCTGATGCTGTAGGTTCAATGATGCTACCGCGAACACGTCTTCTGCCACTGTCAGCTCTAGATGAGCCAAGAATTCTCGCTACTTGCCCCCGAACACGGGGTCGCGTTTCTCCACAAAGGCATTGGCGCTCTCTATGTGGTCTTCGGTTTGATATAACAATCCCGTCAGATCCTCGGCATACTTCTGAATTCCCTGCGGCTCATAGAGGGATTTGTAGACTGCCCGCTTGATGGCCACCTGGGCAAGAGGCGCGCCCCCCATCAACTTGCGGGCCATCGCCTTAGCCTCATCCATGAGCCTATCCGCCGGCACCACCTTGCGAACAAGTCCGATCCTTTCCGCCTCCTGGGCATCGATCAGTTCGCCGGAGAGCATCATCTCCAGCGCGCGAGACAGTCCGATTATGTGGGTCAGATGGGTGGGGCCGATATCCGCTCCATTCAGCCCACGCCGCACATAGAAATACCCAAACCGCGCGGTCTCCGAAGCGATGCGGATGTCGCACTCGACAGCAATATCCATCCCGAGGCCAACGGCTACACCGTTGACGGCCGCTATCGTGGGCTTATGGATGTGGTCATGGGACGACGGGTGCGTGCCTCTAATCTTATTCGCCACGCTCTTGGCGCGGTGCTCCTCCACGCTGCCCGACAGGAATACCTGATTTACATCGTCCCCTGCGTGAAAGCCCTTGCCCGCGCCGGTAATGATGAGAACGCGGAGCGCGTCGTCCGCACTGTAGTCACTCATCGCATCACGCAGTTCCAGGTACATCTTCCCGTTTTGGGCATTCAGAACTTCGGGCCGGTTGAAGGTAAGGGTGGCGATGCCATCCTCTTTCTCGTAGATAATATGTTCGTATGCCATGATTGAGCTCCTTTTTCTCGTTATGTAAACGGCAGTCGAGAAGTGAAGCGGGCGGCGGTGTAAAAGTGTAGCACATGCTACGTCAGTATCCCCGGTCTTCTGGGGGAATTCAAGTATTGGGTTTGGGGCTGTGTCGATGGGGAGGTCTGCCCAAATTTGCACGATTTGAGCTCGTCAGTGTGTGCTTGTACAATCGTGAATAACGTGCCGTGGTGTCACGGGCATCCATATGGACCATCCCTTCATTTCAGGAAACGAAGGGATGGTCCACTATGAAGAGTGACAGACAGAAGGAGGCAACCATGCAAAACAGAATAACTGCCATCGCGGCCGTACTTCTCGTCTTCTCAACGGCCGGCACGGCATCGGCCCAGACGGCTCGGCCGGCTGTGATCGATAGCATCGTTGCCTCGGCCAAGGCTGCTGGAGGCATCGCTTCCGTGGTCTGTCCGCCAGGCGCAGAGGATCTCGTCGTTCCGCTGGCTCTGGCTCTTCCCTCTGGCGTTTATGTTCACGCAGTCGTGAGTCCGGAAGCGTGTCCTGGGGTTCGGGAACGGGTTCTAGAAGCGGATCTGCCAGCCCGTGTTGCCGTGTCGGCAATGGACGCGGACCGGCGCCTTCCGTATGCAACCGAACTGCTGAACGTGCTAGCAGTCGCGGGCGCGGGGAACTCAGGCTGGTCTGCCGCGGAGACACTGCGCGTCCTTGCGCCTCTGGGACGCGGATTTGTAGAGGTGGACTCAGGCTCGGCGGCCGACCAGTTCGCCGAAGCGCTGCGCGGCGCGGGGGCGGCGGATGTCGAGGCGCTTCCGGGTGGCGCGGGCTGGTTAACGTTTCGCAAGCCTTGGCCGGAGGACATGGGTGAGTGGAGCCATGGCTTGCACGGCCCTGACAACAACCCCGTCGCACCCGACCTTCGCGTGGGGCCGCCGAAACAGTTGCAGTGGACTGCCGGGCCGCGCTGGCCGCGCAACCACGAATCCGCCGGCAGCCTGCCGACCATGGTTTCCGCCGCGGGACGGCTTTTCGCCGCCGTGGATGAGGGGCCCATCGGAATCAGTGCGGAGAATGTTCCCGACAAGTGGATGCTGATTGCCAGGGATGCCTTCAACGGCCGCGTGCTTTGGAAGCGTCCTATCGGCGATTGGGGCTGGCGGTCGTGGCGCGAGGACAAGTTCACGCGTGTCGTGCCTCCTGCTATGGCCCGAGGTCTGGTGGCCACCGGCAAACGCATCGTTGTCACCGATGGGTTCCGCGGAGAGGTGCTGATCCTCGATGCCCTGACCGGAAAACTGATCCGTCGCTGTGCCGAAACCAAGGGAACCGATGAGCTGGTTTTGTCAGACCAGGTGCTCTTCACCGTTCAGCAGACCGGTGATACTCCCACTCCATCCTCCATGCACCAGTATGATGGGGAGGTCGGGAACCAAATGCAGCGCATCCGCGCGATGTCGCTGACAGACGGCCATGTGCTCTGGGAGCGGGAAGCCACCTGCCAACCGCAGACGCTCTGCACATCCGGCTCCGGCGTCTTCTGGTGGGACGACGGGGTGGTCGTGGCCCATGATCGGGCCTCTGGGATGCGTCTGTGGACAAGCGGCAAACTCGGCGAGGGCAATTACCACAGTTTGATCGCGGCCGATGGGGTCGTGCTCGCCGCAAACAATGAGGTCCACGGAACACTGACTGCACTGGATGCGGCTACCGGGAACCAGCTGTGGCAGACGCGGCAGCGGGCCGGTTACTTCACGACGCCTCCGGAGATGTTCGTGATCGACGGCACGGTCTGGGCCGACGGGTACTTCGACGAGTGGTTGCCTTCCTACCGGCAGGCAAACGAGCACATGCCCAGCTATCGCTTTCCAACGATGATGCGGGTGGCCGGACGGGATCTTCGCACGGGCAAGCTGGTGCGCGAGATCGACACCGGCGGCATGTTCAAAACCGGCCATCACCACCGATGCTACCCCCTCAAAGCCACATCCCGTTTCATCATGGCCAGCCGCCGCGGTACCGAGTTCATCGACCTGCAAGGGGAAGACTTCTCCGTCAACAACTGGGTCCGTAGTTCCTGCCAATTGGGTTTCATGCCCGCCAACGGACTGCTCTATGCGACCCCGCATCCCTGTCACTGCTACATCTCCGTCCAGCTCACCGGCCTCAACGCGCTGGCGCCTGAGCGGGGTGTGGAGTGGGGAGCAGAAAACGAGGAACGCTTCCGGCGCGGGCAGGCATACGGCGAGACCTCACATCCGAACTCCAAAGCCGCGGATCCCCAAGACTGGCCCGCGTACCGCTACGATGCCGCCCGCAGTGGGGCCACGCCGGGCGTTGTGCCGCCCAAACTTCGCGAGGTCTGGAGCGCACCGGTGGGCGGCAAGCTGACGCAGCCGGTGGTCGTGGGCTCGACCGTCTTGGTCGCCCAAGTCGATACCGGCACGCTCAACGCCTACGATAGCGAATCTGGACAAAGGCGCTGGCGCTTCAACGCCGGAGGACGGATCGATTCCGCGCCGAGCGTTGCCGATGGCCTCGTGCTCCTCGGATGCAATGACGGCTGGCTGTACTGTTTGCGCCTGAGCGACGGGGCCATGGTGTGGCAGAGGCGATTGGCGCCAGACGACGTCCTCATCGGCGACCATGGGCAACTCGCCTCGGCCTGGCCCGTCCATGGCGCCGCACTCGCCACCGATGGCGTCGTGTATGCCGCGGCCGGACGCGCCTCCGTGTTGGATGGAGGCATCACGGTGTACGCGCTTGACGCGTATACGGGAGCCCTGCGCCACCAAACGAAGGTCATACACACGTCCGTCGAGGACCCCCGCAAGATGGTGGGAAACAATCAAGGTTCGATGTCGGGAAATCTGAACGACGTGATGCTGCGCGAAGGCGATTCTATCTTTATGCGGCACGCGAAGTTCGACCTTGGATTGAAGAACCAGTCTCGCAGTATAGAAAGCGCGGCGCGTATGCTGACTTGGGCGAAACCGATGAAGGTCTACGGAACTCCCAACGACGTGGCGCATCTGGTGGCTGCCAGCGGCATTCTCGACGGCACGATGTTCAACCGGATGAGTTGGGTACGTGGCGATGCCGCCGGCCAACTGATCGTCTGGAATGAGTCGGTTACCTGCACTCTCACCAAGTTCCATACGCCCAAGCGCAATCTCATTAGCCCCCTCTTCTTTCCCGACACGGAAGGGGTGCTCATTGCTGGACGCAAGACCCTATCAAGTGCGCCGAACCCAGCTGAGGTGCTGTACGAACCGGTTTCCGACGAGAGCCTGTGGCAGATGCGCGTGCCGGTGCGCGTCGAAGCGATGCTGCTTGCCGGTGACATCCTCTTCATCGCTGGTCAACCCGACCGCATCGACCCGGACGATCCCCTCGGCTCCTTCGAGGGACGCAAAGGCGGACAGTTGATCGCGATTGACAGCCGCAACGGCAAGAAGCTCGGTGAAATGACGCTCAAGTCGCCCCCAATCTTCGACGGCCTCGCTGCGGCTCACGGCCGGTTGTGGGTCAGCACACAAGGCGGCGAACTCGTATGCTTGGCCGCTCGCAGCACGAAATGAGGTAGCGTGGGATCTTGGTTCGGTGAGATAATCGGGCTAGGCAAGAAATCCATACCCAGATTGAGTCTCCTTACCTCGCCAAAGAGGTCACCGCGTTCCTACCAAAACGAGGAAGTTCCCGGCCGGGCGCGATTCGGTGGACACGTCCTGGCTCCAGAAGGCGCAGATACGCCCATCATGGTCGCGAACCGGCCCCAAAAGACGATTTCCCCACCGCTCGTCGTCGAGCAGATTGGAGTGGCCGGTGCCAAGAGACACGCGAGGACAACATACGGCAACACTTTCCTTCTAATCGAAACAGCCTCCTTTTCCGCTCAATTCTTGGCGGCCCGCGCACGGATTGCATAGCGGGAACCTCTTTTGGCAACTGCCAAACACCAATGTCTTGATGTCAAGTCATTTCCAGTCGGGTCCGTCGGCCATCACACTCACTTTGATTTCGAGCAGCTCCTTCTTGAGCCTGGCAAGAACATCCGGAAGCTGGGCCGACAGGTCTGTCTGTTGCCCTGGGTCCTTTGTCAGGTCGTACAATTCAAAGCGTTCGTAGCCACCTGACTTGATCGTAGGGAGCCACGATTCGTGAAATATGTTCAAGCGTATGAAAATGACCCGAAGTCGTTCGGTTTCTTCGTCATCGAAGCGCCGGTAGAAATAGTCGGTTCGCTCGATCCAGGGGACAAGCTCAGGGCTATTCGCCTTCCTCAAGAATTCCTCGACTTCCTTCTCCGCTATTGCGATGGCTTCCTTGTCCTTCGGAAACTCGTAATCGCGATGCGCAAGCATCGAGTAGTTGCCGTCCCGGATGGCGATGGCGGCGCTTGAGATTGGGTGCAGCCAGAAGAGCGGCTGGTGGCGGGTGAACGCGTTGCCACCATTCGTCAGCAACGGCGAGAGGTCGGAACCGTCGAGATGCACGCCCTTCGGTTTGCCGATGCCGAGGAGACCACAGACCGTCGGCAGCACATCGACCAATCCGGCGGGCTCTTGCTCGACGAGCCCTTTCATAATAGTGCCCGGCCAATAGAAAATCCCGGGGACCCGAATGCCGCCTTCGTAATTGGACCCCTTTACGCCACGCAAGTCGCCAACGCGATCGGCCCGATAGCTGCCGTTGTCCGATGAATAAACGATCAACGTGTTCTCGGGCGCATCGACTTCCTTCAGCTTATCGAGCAGGCGAGCGATAGCGCGATCCGTATTGTCAATCGTGCCGGAATAGACAGCGCCCAGATCGTCCAACGCGCCGTACTGGGAAACAATGCTATCCGGCGCCGCAACGTTCTCGTGGGGCTCGTGGAACCACACATTCAGAAAGAAGGGCGCGTCCGGGTCACGCTCTTCGTCCAGCCACGATATCGCTTCGTCGACGACAATCTGGCAGGCATAGCCTTCGACTCTGCCGACCGGTTTGCCGTTGCGCACAAAGTTCACGGGATCCTTGTGGCTTGGCTCAGCGGCGTTCTCCGTGGTAAACCAGTAATCAAAGCCATGCTGGCTCGGCGTCGGCTTGTCTCTATACTTTGTTGGCGCGCCCAGATGCCATTTACCGAAGTGCCCGGTCGCATATCCGTTGCTCTTCAGTACCTCAGCCAGCGTGACCTCGCGCTCAAGCAGATGCGAGTTCTGCCAGCGATCGAAAATTGCACTGTAGACGCCCGCGCGGATGTGATGGCGCCCCGTCAGCAGCGCCGCGCGCGATGGTGAGCAGAGGGCAGCCCCAGAGTAGAAGTCGGTGAACCGTACGCCCTCGGCTGCGAGACCGTCGAGCACGGGCGTCTTCACCGGGCCGCCATCGCAGCCGATGTCTCTGTAGCCCAGATCGTCGGCCAGCAGCACGACGACGTTCGGGCGTTTAGCGGCGCTTGCAGCCGCGACGGGCAATACGATAAACATCAGAATGACGAGGAGCCGCAATCCTATGAACGTCTGCGCGTTGTCATCTGGTCTATTGTTCATTGCGAATTCCCTGTCGTTGTGGTTGGCGCCCATCTCTATATACCAATGTCATGCTTCATTCTTTCCGATCGAGTGGCTGCCAGTCGGGGGCGTCGGCCATGACGCTCTTGTGGAGAGCCAGTAAGGTTTCCTTTAGCCGCGCCGTGATCTCGGGACGCTGCCTGGAAATATCCTTCGTTTGCTTTGGATCGGCGACGAGATCGTACAGCTCGAAGCGCTTAAATCCGCCCGCTTTGATGATGGGGATCCAGGTCTCATGAAACGTCGTCATCCGGATTAGCTGGCCCTTCATCCGACTGTACTCGGGGCTTGTAAAGGTGGTGTGAAGGACAGGAATTCGCAGGTTCCCGACGTTTTCGTCGATCCCCGCCATCCGGGCCATCTCGCGGAGCAGCCGGTCCCGCTTGGCGTGATCAAATGGCAAGTCGTAATCGCGATACCCCATCAGCGTGTAAGGGCCATCGCGCAAGATTGCGATGTGAGTCGATGACGTCGCGATCCAGAACAGGGGCTGTGCCCGTTCAAACGTTCCCTGTTGCGTCAGCACCGGCGACAGGTCCGCGCCATCGAGATGCACGTCGGCCGGTTTGTCAATCCCAACCAACCCGCAAATCGTCGGCAGCAAATCCACCGCGCCGGACGTCGTGTTCTCGATGCGTCCTCCTCGGATGCCATCGGGCCAGAAAAAGATCCCGGGCGAAAGCAGACCGCCTTGAAAGTTCGATCCCTTTTTGCCCCGCAGACCGCCGTTGCGATCCGCTCGGTAGCTTCCGTGGTCGGACGAATAGATGATCAACGTGTTATCGAGCTGGCCCATGTCCTCGAGTTTCGCGACCAGGCGTCCGATCGCGCGGTCGGTGTTGTCGACCGTAGCCGAGTAGAGCGCAGCCTGATCATCAAGGTCACCATACAGCGAGGTAATTTCATCCGGTGCCGCCAGCACCGCATGGGGCTCGTTGAACCACATGTTAATAAAAAACGGTTCGTCGGGATTGTCTTTACCGTCCAGCCAGCGAATGGCGTCGTCCACGATAAGTTGACACGAGTAGCCCTTTAACGGGCCGACCGGTTTCCCGTCGCGCAGGAAGTTTGTGGGATCCTTATGGTTCGGGTGCGCTCCGTTAGAGAGGCCAAACCAGTAATCAAACCCATGCTCCGTCGGCCCCGGCTTCTTGCGCTGGCCCGAGGTCATGCCGATGTGCCACTTGCCGAAGTGCGCGGTGCCGTAGCCGGCCCCCTGCAACACCTCGGCGATCGTCACTTCGCGCTCAAGCAGATGCGCGCTGTGCATGGTGTCCTGCAATACACCATAGATGCCAGTCCGCGCGTTTTGCCTTCCGGTGATCAGCGTTGCCCGTGACGGCGAGCAGATCGCCGCGCCGGCATGGAAGTCCGTGAGACGTACCCCTTGGGCGGCGAGGCTGTCGAGGGTCGGTGTCTTTACGGGACCGCCATAGCAGCCGATGTCTTTCGAGCCCAGATCGTCGGCCAGCAACACGACTACATTCGGGCGTTCGGCGGCGCTTGTTGCGCTGGCAGGCAACACGATAAACATCAGAATGGCGAGGATCCGCAACCCTGCGAAAACCCGCGCGTTGGGGTGTATTTTGTTGCTCATTTTGGTTCTCCATGTGTATCGTGATCGTTCGTCTCTAAATACCAAGTGATGCTTAATTCTTTTGAATCGCGTTAATCCCAGTCGACTCCGTCGGCCATGACACTCGCTTTGATTTCGAGCAGCTCCTTCTTGAGCCTGGTAAAAACGCCGGGAAGCTGGGCCGACAGGTCTGTCCGTTGTCCTGGGTCCTTTGTCAGATCGTACAATTCGAAGCGATTGTAGTTGCCTGACCTGATCGCAGGAATCCACGATTCCTGAAACATGTTCAAACGCCAGAATTGCATACGAAGCCGCTCGGCCTCTTTGTTGTTCTGAAACCCGTTGCCCACTATGTCGATTACGGTGCCCCCTTCTGCTCGCGCGGTCCAACGGGCAAGCTCCGGGCTATTCGCCTCTTTCAAGACGGCTTCGATTTGCCGAATCACCTCGGCGGTAGCCTCATTGTCTATCGGAAATCCGTAATCGCGATACCCCAGCATCGAGTAGTTGCCGTCCCGGATGGCGATGGCGGGGTCTGAGGGTGGGTGCAGCCAGAAGAGCGGCTGGTGCCGAGTGAATGCATTGCCACCATTCGTCAGCAACGGCGAGAGGTCGGAACCGTCGAGATGCACGCCCTCGGGTCCGTCGATTCCGAGCAAGCCACAGACCGTCGGCAGCACATCCACCAAACCGGCCGGTTCGCGTTCGACGTGGCCCTTGGCAACGGTGCCCGGCCAAGAAATGATTCCTGGCACACGAATGCCACCTTCGTAATTGGACGCCTTTACGCCACGCAAGTCGCCAACGCGATCGGCCCGGTAGCTGCCGTTGTCCGACGAATAAATGATTAGCGTGTTCTCGGGCGCATCGATTTCCTTCAACTTCTCAAGCAAGCGGGCGATAGCGCGATCCGTATTGTCGATTGTGCCCGAATAGATGGCGGCCGGATCGTCCAGCGCGCCGTACTGCGAAACGATTTCATCCGGCGCCGCAATGACGTCGTGGGGTTCGTGAAACCATAGGTTCACAAAGAACGGCGCGCCGGGATCGTGTTCTTCATCCAGCCACGAAATCGCCTCGTCGACGACGATCTGACAGGAATACCCTTCGATCTTTCCGACCCTGGCGCCATTGCGAAGGAAATTCACGGGGTTCTTGTGGCTTGGGTGAGCCCCGCTGTCCATACCAAACCAGTAATCGAAACCATGCTCCGCTGGCGACGGCTTGCTCTTTTGTAGTTCATTTGGCAAACCCAAATGCCACTTGCCGAAATGCGCTGTCGCATAGCCGTGGCTCTTTAGCACCTCAGCCAGTGTAACTTCGCGCTCAAGAAAATGCATTCGCGAATCTCCGAAAACCAGCACACCGTAGAGGCCCGTGCGGATGTGAT
>PVBE010959820.1_pt1 | contig 19370 bp, 23 predicted proteins | sample 1631181 | NCBI WGS metagenome assembly PVBE01 (sample SAMN08397723, study PRJNA350692) | Marine metagenome, whole genome shotgun sequencing project. | isolation source: water | place: Pacific Ocean | collected 2012-04 | reverse complement strand
CGGTTAGCGGACCGCCGGCGGCGACATGGGCGCCGAACCTTGATTGGGGGGCGCTTATGATGTCGGCGACGGTCACGGCGTCGACGTGGACGGGTACCGACGGCGCCGACGGCACATCAGCGCCGTTTCGGGGGCTGTCGACGCGCGGCGCGCAGGGTCCGGCGTTCTGGTCTGTCGAGCGCGCGCTGCAATTTAGCGGCGACGACGGCGACGCGAGCGCGGTCCAATCGGTGCGCCCGTTCGTACCGGGGCTCGCCGGATCGTCGCCGACGGTCCGCGCGCAGGGGTCGGTCGCCGACGCGGCGCGACTGACTGCGATCGCGGCGACGGCGAGAAATCCGCGACGGCTCGCCGTCTATCAAGCGCACGGCGCGAGGTGGATCGAGCTCGCCGCGGGCGCCGTGCTCGTCGACGCTATCGCGCCGAAAATCTTTCGGCTGTCGGTCACGGCGGCGGGATCGTCGCTATGAGTCACTGCGAGTCGTATCTGTACGGCAGCGGCGCGCCGTCGGGCGTCGTCGAGACGATGGACACCTATCACACGATCGGGATCGACGAGGGCGCCGGCGTCGTGCGCGTGAGGATCAACGCGTCGAGCCGATGGTCTGACGCGCTCGCGACGCTCGCGACGAATGCGACCGCGGCGCTCGCCGGCGTCTATTCGATCACGGCGACCGCGGGCGTCGTGACGATATCTAGTGGCGCGCCGTTTACGCTGCTCATGTACGGCAGCGCCGGCGACGTGCTCGGTTTTGCGTCGGCGCTATACCCGCCGGCCGCCTCGCACACGGCCGACGCGCTGCCGAGCGGGTGGATCGAGCTCGTCGGGTATGAGTGCGAGCCGTTAGCGCCGGGCGACCGCGTCGAGCTTACGCAGTACCGACACGGTCGCGCAGTCGCGCTCGGCTTTGGCAACGTCGATCTATTTAGATCGTCGCTCTATCTGACGTCGACGGCGTACGGTCCGCAGATCGCGCAGTCTGTCGGCGACGGCGGCGGGTACGCGCTGACGGGGCGCGTCCGCATTCAGGGCGCAAATCCCGCGGCGTATAGTCCGGCGAATCCCGACGGCTACGTTGACGGCTATATCGTATCGACACCGGAGATCGAGACATACGGCGCCGGCGAGCGTTTCGCGCGGCTCGGCGTCGTCGTGGCGGTGCCGCGATGAGTCTGCCCGAGGTCTACGCCGCGACGCGGTACGGGTGGGGCGTCGTCTATTGCCTGACGGTCGCAGGGATCGACTGTGTTTTCGCCGAGCGCGAGCTCGGTCTGACGTTGCCGGGGCTCGGACCGTTCGCCGATTACTCGGCCGAGGATGGGTCACTCGTGATCGACGACTCGGCGCCGGTCGGCTCGGATCTGGACCGCTCGCGCGGCGTCGGCGTCGGTCTGTCGCTCGGGTTTGCGCTGCTAGATACGCCGACCGTGCGCGCGGCGTTGCTCGCGCCGGCGAACACTGCGCGACTGACGGCGCCCGTCGCCGCCGGCGACATGACGATCGCCGTCGACGACAACGGCGCATGGCCGGCGACCGGCGCCGCATATCTCGGCGTCGAGCGGGTGACGTATACAAACCGCACCGGGACGACGTTCGTCGTCGGCGCGCGCGGGACGGCCGGCGGTCTAGCGTACGCCCATGACATGGGCTCGGCCGCAGGGATCGTCACATCTTCACCGCGATGGTGGATCGGTCGCGAGGTCACACTGTACGCGTACGCCGTCGATCCGGCGGCGCGCGTTCCCGGTTCGCAGTACGGCGATCCCGGCAACGTGGTTTGTGTTTGGCGTGGATATATCGAGGAAGGGCCGCAACGGATCGCGGCGGGTTTTCGATTTGAGGCGTCATCGCTCGACCGTCGGCTCGCGCGACAGCTACAGGCGAGCGCGAGCGGGACGGTACGCGACACGGTCGCGCGCACGACGGCGCCGATTTCGGCGCTGTATAAGATCGAGATTTCGCTAAACGACAGCGCCGGCGTTCAGCAGTGGTCGTACGCGATCGCCTGGTCGCCGTATGCCGCGCTAGTCGCCGGCGCGCTGTATACGGGCGCCGAGCTCCGCGCCGCTGTCGCGGCCGCATTCGCCGTCGCGCTCGCCGCGCTCGGACCGCCGGCGACCGCTCGGATCGGCGCGTGGAAGTGGCTCATCCCGACGAAGGGCGACGCGGCGACAGCCGCCGCCGGCCGATACGTCGCGCACGTCGCGATCACGACGCCGGCGGTCAATTCGCGGATCTCGGCGTATCTGACCGGCGATCAACCGGGTACGTCGGGCGTCGTGCTCAATCAACGCGTCTACCTGCCCGCGGCGGCGGGTGTCGATTACAGTCTCGCGCTGCCTTGGATGACGTACGACGCGCCAAATCGACCGGCAAAAGATACGACATCGTCGATCTACGGACTAACGATCGAGCTCGACGACGGCGAGGCGGCGCTCGTCGACGCGCCGGCGACGGTACAGATCCGCGTCGGCGAGGCGAAGACGGCGCGTCTCATCTGCCAAACAGTCAGCAGCATACAGGGGCGACTGTATGTCGGATCGTTTTCATCGGCGTCGGGCGACTCGATGACGCCGATCGAGGTCATCGGCGCGACCGCCGAGGTTTTGTACTCGGCGACGGGCGCCGTCGGCGCTGTCGCGCTGGAGCATCTACACTCCAGCGGGACGGCGGGACTACGCGATCCAGTTTATGACACGCTACCGCGCGCGCAGGGGTACGGGATCGCCGCCGACAGGGTCGCGCAAGCTTCGTTTCAAAAGCTCAACGCGGGCGCGTTGCAGTCGCTAACGCTGTCGACGACGACCGGGACGCGATCGCTCGTCGATATGTTCGACGGTCTACTCGCGCTGACGGCGCACGCCATCGTCGCGCGCGTCGACGTCGGCGACGCGTATCGCTCGGTCAAGCTGCATGCCGTGTCGACGGCGCTCGGCGGCGGCGGCGCCGTCGGCAGCGTGACCGACGCCGACTTGCTGACGCTCGCCGAGTCGCCGGTCGAAGTGCTCGACCGCGCGCGCCCGTCGAATCTCGTCCGGCTCAGGCTCGACAGCGGCGCCGAGATCGTGATCACGGATCGCTCGTCAGTCGACACGATCGGCACCGTCGAGCAATCGTGGGCCATCGCGCACGACGACCGCGACACGGTGCTCGAAATCGCGACGCAACTTGTCGGCGCATGGATCGCGACTCAGCCGACGATCCAGACGCTCGCGATCCGCGTCGGTCCGAACATCGACGCGCACGTCGGCGACGTCGTCAATCTGGAATTGACGCATCCGGCGATCTACGATTGGCAAACAGGCGCGAGCGGATACGACGGCGCCGCCGTCGTGCTCGGCCGCGCTACTGACCTACGCACGCTGTCGACGACGCTTACCGTCGCCGCGTCGGCGTCGGTCGACTCGCGCGCGCTGTCGCCGTCGATGCTGATCACGGCGTACACTCCAGGCGTATCGATCGAGGTCGATCGTGGATGGTACGAACACTGCCGCTATACGCTCGCGCAGGCCGGCGCGTCGTTTCCGCTGCTGATTTACGATCCCGGCGGGACGGAGTCGGCCGCGGATTACCTAACGATCGACGCGGTCACGGATACGGGTTTCGTTTGCGAGCTCGGGATCGCGGCGATCGCCGGCGTGCTCGTGCCGACGGCGTCGAAAACTTACGCGACGTTGCCCGAGACAGCCGCGGCGACCGTTTATCAGATCGAGTTTTCGCACGTCGATGACGGAGGGACTTGGATATGACACGACCGATCCCGCCGGCGCTGTCGATCGGTCAACCGTCGGCGTTTATCTTGCCGCCGCTCGCCGTCGAGCCGTTGCGCGTCGCGATGCGGAATCTTAACGCGGTATGGCTTTACCATTCGCCGCCGCTCGCGCAATTTTTGCCGGTCGATGATTACGCGACGGTCGGCGGCGTCGTGCTCGCGACGTACATATTCCCCGTCGTTCCGAGCGCCGACTCGCTGCCGTATCGGTTTGAGCTCGCCGCGACGGCGGGCGCCGTGGTCACGCGCACGTATTACGAGAGCGTCGACACGACGATCCCCGGCGCGGCGTACGCCGCGATCGGCACCGTCACCGGCTCGACCGGCGCGAGCGGTCACGTCGTCGACGGTCCGTATACGATCGCCGCGGCGACTAAGCATCTTAAGATCGTACTGACGACGGTCGCGCCGATCGTCGTCGTGCCGATGGCGTACTGTATCTATCCCGAGCCGACGACGATCCCGGCGAGTGATGCCGCTAACAGCGGGTTCAGAGCGTACGACGACGGCGTGCTCGAAGGCGTCGCCGGCGCGCCGCTGCACAAAGAGTTTTTAGATCGCTGTCGCCGCTCGTCGCTCGCCGTATGGCACGACCGCAAGCAAAACGCGCTGAGTATGGTCGCTGACTCGACATCGGGGGATCCGTCGACCGAGGTCGCCGCGGTGCACTCGGTGACGCTGCCACAATCGCGGATCATGCTCGCCGGGTATGGATCGAGTGTGCGGCTACTGTGCAAGGCGATCGCTCTGACGGCGGGACCGGTGGTGCCTAACGCGATTACGATCACACTCTCGGGCGACACGTCGGCGACGGTGAGGCTCGACGCGAGCGGCGATATCGAGTCGGCACCGGCGACCGTCGCGCCGGCCGGCTCGGGTCTGTCGCGTTATGTCGACGTGGCGATCGAGGCGACCGGCGCCGGTGTCGCCGATATCCAGATCCTAGCGATCATGATTTGGCCGGAGTCGTTTTGATGATCAAACGCTCGCCGAGATTGCCAAACCTACACGCCGCCGATCCGACGTCGCCGCTCGTCGAGTCGCCGGTATTTCCGGCGGCGTGGACACGTCCCGCGACCGTCGCGTTGCTGCTCGCCGCCGAGTCATGGCCGATCAACGTCGCGACCCTGCCTTATGTCGGTTGCGCGATGCTGTCGTGGACGCGTCCAGCGGGTCGCGCGGCGCTTGTGCGGATCGCGCCGGCGGCGACGCATCTACGCGCGACGGTCACGCAGTGCCGGCCGATCTGGTCTGTCGATCCAGGGATCGACCTGACGAGCACCGTCGATCTTACCGGCACCGTCGACGGCGTGCTCGTGCGTTTCCACGTCGACGACGGCGGCGCGACGGCGTCGATGTCCTGGCCGATGTACGCGAGCGGGTGGGGGCAATATACGGCGACGACATCAAGCGCGATCGCGCCGACTCCGATCGTTAATCTCAACCGACAGATCGAAATAACGCCGGCGATCGCCGCGGCGACCGAGCTCGTCGTCACGACCTCGCACCAATCGATCACGCTATGGGCCGGCGCGCAGGTCGCCGACATGCTGACACTGTAAGGGGATGATATGACAGGCTGGTTTGCTGAACATGCCGAGCTCGTGACGATGACGATCGGCGGCGCGGCGTCGTTCGTCGGCCTGCTAATCCGCGGCGCGCGCGACACTCAGCGCGTATTGCACCGGCTCGACACCGTCGCAAATCGACTTGAACGCGTCGAAAAATCGGTCGAAATCGGCAGCGAGAGCCGCGCGCGCTTGCATGGTCGGATCGATGGGTTGTCGGGTGAGGTTGACGCGAAAGTCGGCGAGGTACGCGAGCGGATCGTCGTGTTAGAGACGCGCGCCGAGGTGGCGCGATGAGTAAGCGTGGCGCGCTCGCCGCGATGCAGCGGAATCAGATCGCGACCGAGCGACTCGCGCGCGAGCTCGTCGCCGCCGATGCTATCCCGGCGGGCGTCGATCCGATCGAGCTCCGTCTCGGGTATATCTCGACGGCTCAACTCGCCGACGCCGTCGAGGCGTTCCAGACGCTCGCCGGTCTGACTGCGGACGGGTGGCCGGGGAACGCGACACTTTGCGCGCTATGGGCGGCGACCCGACCCGACGAGCGCGAGGTCGCCGCGCGCGTCGTCGCCGCGACGACCGGCGCCGATGTCGACTATGTGCTCGGCGCCGGCGCTGCTAACGGCCTATGGTTCGCAAAGGCGCCCGACGAAGGGTTGGGTTGCGACTGCTCCGCGTTCGTCTCGTGGTCGTTGTTGCGGCGCAAGGCGGGCGGCAACGATTGGCTTGCACGCGCGGGCGTGCCGTGGTGGTTGCATACGGGCGCAATCGTCGCCGACGCGACCGGGCCGCAAGAGATGGTCAGGCAGTGCGACCCGGTCGACTGGTCGATCTTCGCGTACGCGGACAAGGGCGGGTCGCAGGGTCACACCGGGTGGATCGTCCGCGGCGGCGACGATCCGCAGACTTGGGAGATCATCGACTGCTCTAGCTCTCAGAGCCGATCGCTCGGCGACGCTATCAGGCGGCGATCGGGTGCATGGCTCGACGGTCGCGCGGGTGTGATATTCTGCCGGCCGATGTGGTGGCCGACTGACACGACGACGACGGAGGGATCATGAATCCGACGACACTAGCAGCGGCGGCGACAGCCGCGACCGTAGCAGCGGCGACCGGCGGCGACGGGTGGTCGATGTCGTGGCTCGCCGACAATTGGATCGTCGTGCTGACGTCGATCGTCACGATCGCATCGGCGATCGCCGCTATCACGCCGACGCCGGCCGATGACGCGATCGCGGGTCGACTTTATAAGATCGTCGATGCGCTCGCGCTCAACGTCGGTAAGGCTAAGGACAGGTGACGCGCGCGCGACGCACGCCGACGACATGCTCGCCGCGCTGACGGCGCTAGTCTCGGCGCTCGCCGCCGTGATCGAAGCGTTCGCGCGAGGGGGCGGCGTTGATCTGGTGCTCGGACAAATACGCGCACGACTCGCCGCCGATGACGCGCGCGCCGTCGCCGAGCGCGAGCGCGCAATCGCCGCGGCGCTCGCCGCCGGTCGCGTCGATGACGTGGCGGCGGCGTTTGCCCGCCTCGATGCTCGTCTCGATGCTCTCGGCGTGCTCGACGACGCCGCCGGCGGTCGTGATCGTCGGGACACCTCAGATCCGGCGACTCTCGTCGACTGAGTACGCAGTTAACGCCGCATATCTCGACCGCGTGCTGCGACGTTGCGGCGCGTGTGCCGACGCGTTGCAGCGTTGCCAGGGCGCGCGCTCAGTGCGACCCTAACGGCGTCGTGCCGTGGCGCGACCGAGCCGTCGGCGCGCGTTACCCTGCTAGCGTCGGCGGCTCATTTTTTGCGGGTGACGACCGCTTGACATGTAAACTATTGACGACGTGCGAGGCGTCAACTATCGTTGACGTGTCGGGATCATCCGACGGGCGCAAGGGACGGCGCCGACACTGGAGCAGGACAATGACGAAGCAAACGACGACGACGACGACCGAGCCGCGATACGAAGTGGTCGCCACCTACTCAAACGGGATCGCGAGCGCGATCCTCGACGCGCCGACGACGCGCGACGACGCGACCGCGAAAGCGGCGATGACTGTCGGTTTCATGACGGGTCAAGGGTGGACCGTGACAGCGACGATCGACGATCTGCGATACGTGCTCGACGGTCCGCGCCACGGTTGCACGATCGACGTCGTGCGCGTCTACACGACGACAGCGGGCGACGAGACGATCCGTTACGATTTCAGCGACGTTACAGCGTACGAGCCTAATTACGACGGCGACGGCACGGCGCGACCCGTGATCACGCTGGCGAAAGGCGTCAACATGAGCGCCGCGATCGCGATCGATCGCTTTACCGCGACAGATAACGACGCGGTCACGTCGAGCGAACGCGCCGCGCTCGCGGTCGTCGTCGGGTCGATCAACGCCGGCGACGCGCGCATCGACGCCGCCGGTCGTGTCTCGATTGGCGCCGCCACGATCGGGCGCGTCATCGCGACGCACGACGAGCCGACCGAGCCGCCGCCGACCGAGCCGAAAACCTGCGTGCATTGTGGATCGACGCTCGGCCTTGACTGCGGCGACGCCGAACGCGATTACGACGGCGATCACTGTTCGCACGGGTGCTATGCGCTCGCGACCGAGCCGATCCCCATGACGGCCACAAAAAAGCCCCTCAATCTGACCAACACTTTCCCGCGAGTCGGCGACCGGATCACGCTTCGCACCCACTACGGCAAGGTCATCGTCCGGTTGACGGCTAACGCTGTCGTCGCGGACGATAAGAGCGACAATCGGACCTACTACGATGTGACGTGCCAGCGGAGCCCGTCGCGCAAGCGTGACCGACGCGTTGTCAAAGCGACGTACACGATCGGCATCATCAGCCCCGACGGCTTGGTTCGCGTGACGCGAACGCGGCCGAACGCCCCGACGGCGTGCGCTCCCCTCCAGCATCTCGGCAGCGTAGACGCCGAGCGTTCAACGATCGTTCGCGGTCGCGTCGCGACCGACGACAGCGTCGCGATCACGTTCGACGGCGCCGGCGAATATTGGATGGAAGGCGCCGACGGCGTCGGCGGGCTCGACCTTGGCGAGGTCACGACCGCCGACGAATTGCGCGCCGCCGTCGCCGAGTGCATCGACGCCGGGACGGGTGACGAGTCGTGGCACGGGTGGGCGACCTCGCGCGTCGCGACCGTCGACAGCGTGGGCGTATAATGCGCCGCCAAACACACACACACGCGATCGCCTTTACGGCGGGCGCGCTCGCGTCGGCGCTCGGGGCGTTTCTCGTCCCGAGCGCGGGCGATCTTATCGTCGCGGCGATTGGCGTCGCGGTTTTTCTATGGTCCGAGTAGGGGGATAACATGAGCGGGTGGGATGATTTCAAGGCAAACGGCAGCGACGGCGACTACGTCAAACTCAATATCGGCGATACGCGCGAATTGCAGATCGTCGACTGCCGCGGGACGTCGATCAAGGTTTGGGATGACGGCAAGACGTCGACGATGGTCACGTTTTCGGTTCACGATCAGAACGACCCGACCGAGGACGGATCGCCGCGCACGCTCGACGTCCCTGTTCGGCGAGCTCGACCGCTCGGCGAGCTGCGCGAGACGCTCGCCGCCGACGGCGTCGACATCGGCGATCGCATCCTGTCGATCGAGTGCTACGCAATGAGCCACCCGACGCGACCGGGTCGTCGGATCGGTAAATGGCGCGTAACTGACATGGGGCCGGCGACAGCCGCGGCCGGCGCGCCGCACAACGACGCGCCGCCGATGCACGACGACGCGACCGACGACGCGACCGACGCGATCATGTTCGCGACCGACGTCGACGACTGCAAGTCGGCGTTTTCGGCGGCGTGGAGGTCGACGCGCGACGCCGGCGAGCGCGCGCAGTATCAGCGCGCGTATCAGGCGCGCTTGTCCGCGCTCGGCGATGACGATCTGCCGCCGCTATAGCGGCGGCGATACCCGCGCCACGTATAGGCGTCGCCGGATCATGACCGGAGCGCGGGACCGAGACACACGACGACACAGCAGGAGGAACGCATGAAACGGATCACGACGGCGCTACTTTCGCGGCGGCGACTCATCGCGACGGCGCCGCCGGCGCCGCCGGCGCCGCCGGCGCCGCCGGCGTTTTTCGGGCATTTGCCCGAGGACGAATACCGAGCTCGACAGCGCGCCGGCGCGATCGGTGGCTCGGCGCTCGGCGCTATCCTGTCGGGCTCGCCGGCGCATGTCGTCGCGCGCCGTTCGACGGCGTCGTCGTCGGCGATGACGCTCGGCACGGCGACGCATGCGCGCGCGCTTGAGCCGTCGACGTACTCGGCGCGCTATCGGCGCGCGGCGGCGGCGTACAAAACGCCGGTTGACTACCGCAAGAACGGCGACGGGTGGATCGCCGTCGCCGACGACGGCTCGCGCGGACCTTTCGCCACGTCGACCGAGGCGCGTCGCGTGGCGGGCGAGTGGCGCGTCGATGGTGCCGTCGACGCCGACGGCGGCGTCGCATGGTACCGGACGCGCAAAGATGCCGACGCGGCGACGGCGACCGACGGCGACGATCGGATCGTGCTGACGGCGTCGGATGCCGATCGGATCGAGCTCATCGCCGCGGCGCTCGCGCGGCATCCGGTCGCGTCGTGTTTGCTCGGCGGCGGCGACGTCGACGCCGAGGTCGCGATGTTTTGGCGCGACGCGGCGACCGGCGTCGATTGTTCGGGCAAGTGCGACGCGATCGACACGGGTCGCGGCGTGCTCGTCGATTTGAAAACACACGGCCGGGTCATGGCGCCGGCGCGCGCGGCGCGATGGATCGCCGATTCGTACTATCACGTGCAAATGGCGCATTACGCCGCCGGCGTACGCGCCGCGGGTCATACCGTCGCGCGCGTCTATCTCGTCGCCGTCGAGACGGTCGAGCCGTTCGCCGTCGGCGTCTATCAGCTATCCGATCACACTCTCGCCGTCGGCGAGCATTTGCGGCGCGAGGCGTTGGCGCGTTGGCGCGATGCCGACCTCGACGCGCCGCCGTACGGCGTCGATCCGACGGTCGTCGATCTGCCGACATGGGCGATCCCGCCGGGATTTGATGCCGACGCGTTCGACCGGTGGTCGGCGCAAGCGTCGATCGCCGCCGCGGTCGATCGCGCACAAGTCGCGATCGAGGCGGGCGACTACTCGGCAGCGCGCGACGAGCTCGCGATGGCGGCGGGGCTGTCGTCGTGATCTTGCGACCGTACCAATCCCGCGACATCAAGCGCATCCGTGCGGCGTTCACGCGCTCGCGCGCCGTGCTCTATCAATTGCCGACCGGCGGCGGGAAAACCGTTATCTATGCGGCGGCGGCGCGGCTCGCCGTCGAGCGCGGCGGGCGCGTGCTCATTCTGGAGCACCGGCGCGAGCTCGTCGATCAAGCGGTCGCCGCGCTCCGTCGGCTCAACCTGACTGTCGGGATCACGGCGGCGGGTGTCGATGACCCGGCGCCCGACGCGCCGATCCGCGTCGCGATGATCCAAACGCTCGCGCGACGTGGCGCGAGTGCGTTCGACCCGACGCTCGTCGTCGTCGACGAAGCGCATCTAGCAGCGGCGGCGACGTGGCGGCGCGCGCTGCTCGAATGGTACGGCGCGACGTGGCGGCTCGGCGTGACTGCGACGCCGCGACGGCTCGACGGTCGCGCGCTCGGCGACCTGTTCGGCGAGATCGTCGTCGGTCCGACGGTCGCCGATCTCATCGACGGCGGGCACCTTGTGCCGATGCTTACATACTCAATTCCAGGCGCGGATTTCTCGCGCTGCAAGGTCGCGCGCGGCGACTACACGGCCGCGGGCGCTGCCGAGATTATCGATCGACCTCAGCTCGTCGGCGACGCCGTCGATCATTACGCGCGCTTGTGCGGCGACACTCTGCGGCCGGCGTTGTTTTATACGACGACCGTCGCGCACGCCGGCCGAGTACGCGACGCGCTCGTCGGCGCCGGGTATCGCGCCGCGATGGTATCGGGCATGACACCGAAGCTAACGCGCGCGGCGACGCTTGCCGCGCTCGCCGCCGGCGAGCTCGACGCGGTTACGAATTGCGGCGTATTGACAGAGGGCTTTGATTGTCCGCCGGTGTCTTACATCGGGTTGCTCCGACCGACTAAATCGGCGGCGCTTTATCTGCAAATCGCCGGCCGCGCGTTGCGACCGGCGCCGGGTAAGATCGACGCGATACTCGCCGATCACGCCGGCAACGCGCGGCGACACGGGCTCGTCGAGTCGGCGCGCGAGTGGTCGCTCGCCGGTCGGGCGCCGAAAACGGCACAAGCCGATCGGCATTGCGAAGCATGCTACGCGCAGTGGTCGCCGTCGCTCGGCGCGACGTGTCCGCGGTGCGGGTGGCGAGCGGACGACGCGCCCGACGCGCCGGGATCGCGCGACGTTCGCGAGGTCGACGGCGAGCTCGCACGACTGACGACGACCGGCGGTCGACTATCAGCCGCCGAAATCGCCGAGCGACAGCGGCGAATCAGCCGCGCAATCGGGCCGCGGCGGGCGCCGTCATGGGCCGACGCGGCGATATGGGATCAATGCGAGACGACGCGACAGCGGCGCGGCTATAAGCTCGGGTGGACGTTCTACGCAGTGAAGCGCATCCAGGGTTTTCAGGATCGGCGGGTCGCGTCATGATCGACGCATGGCGACCGATGATCGAAGCATGGCGACCGAGGCCGAAATCCAGCGCGCGATCATGCATGCGATTGGCGCGCTACATGGCGCGCTCGTTTGGCGAAACAACGTCGGCGCGGCTCGCACGGCGGGCGGGCGCGTCGTGCGGTTCGGCACGCCGGGATCGCCGGACATCATGGCGATCGTCGGCGGTCGCTTTGTTGGGATCGAGGTCAAGTCGCGCCGCGGCAAACTCAGCACGAGACAGCGCCGATGGCGTGCGGCGTGCGAGGCGGCGGGCGGCGTCTATATCGTCGCGCGATGCGTCGACGACGTGCAGGGGGTAATCGATGACGCGCGACGATACGCGGGACGATCCGACGACTGACGACCGAGCTCGGCGACGGCGCGCTCGGCGCGACTCGACCGCTCGGACTTTCAGCGCCGCTCACCGAGCGCGGATGGCTGCCGCGCACCGGGGCGTGAAACTGTCGGATGCACACCGCGAGGCTATCTCGGCGGGGATGGGGCGCATGTGGGCAAAGAAGAGGCGCGCCGCTAAACAGGCGCGCGACGACGACATGGAGCACGCCGACGACACGGAGCACGACGCAATGACACACGACGACGACCGAGCACGGCGACGCGACACGGCGAGAAACAACGCGAGGCGCCGGTCGGCGACTGATGACGACCGAGCTCGGCGACAGCGTGCGGCGAAACGACACTTGACGACTGATCGCAGTCGCGACTCGACGCCGCTCGACGATCTGATCGTGCGTTGCGGCGGGATCGTGCGCGCCGCCGACATCGCAGGTATCAGTCGGCAATGGCTGCACACTCAGCAATGTCGCGGCGCGATGACGTCGGCGCGCGCGGCGCTCGCGATGATCGACTACGTCGCCGAGCGCGACGAGTACGCATCCGGCGACACGTCGGCGCCGTGGCATCGCGGCCGGCTCGCCGACGTCATGGCGACCGACTAGCAGGGGGAACACATGGGCCGACGATGGACCGGCGGCGACGTTGCGCGACTGCGCGAGCTCGTCGAGACGATGACGCACGACGGCGACGCCGTGTCATATTGGATCGCCGTGCGGCGGCGCGGACCGTTCGCGCGGTCGTGGCGGCGCGTGCGCGACAAGGCCGACAAGTTAGGGATCGTCGCCGGCGCGTATCGCGGCGCGCGTTTGCGGCGGGCGCGATGACGACGATCGGATCGTTATTCTCAGGCGTAGGCGCGATGACGCTTGCCGCCGAGACACACTACGGCGGGCGGGTGATCTTCGATGTCGAGCGCGATCCATACTGCCGCCGCGTGCTCGCACGTCATCGGCCTGGTGTGCCGTGCTTCGATGACGTGGCGGCATGCGGCGCTCACAACCTGCCGCGCCCCGATGTGCTGCTCGGAGGCCCCCCGTGTGTTGACCTTTCGACGGCAGGCAAACAAGCGGGATTGCACGCCGAGCGCAGCGGGTTGTTTTTCGATCTGGTACGCATCGCGGGCGAACTCCAGCCCGACCTCGTGCTCGTCGAGAACGTGCCCGCGTTGCTGTCGGTCTGGCGCGGAACGGTCGAGCGTGCGTTCGCTGCTATCGGCTACGGTGTCACCTGGGCTCGCGTTGCCGCCGCGCACGCGGGTGCGCCTCATCTGCGTCGTCGTGTGTTCGTGCTCGCAACCCGTGGCGGCGCTCACCGTGGCGTGTGTGACGCGGGAGCGGTGCCGCGCGTCGTTGCTCACCGGCCTTCACCGACTGCGGATCTATCTAGAAGCGGGAGCGGCGCACGACCGTCTGAGATGCGGCGAAGATCGCCAAATCTAGAAGCGCACACGCTATGGCCGACCGCGACGACGGGTGATGCATACGGCAGCGGCTCGCGATGCCTGGACAGCCGCGCACACGCGGGCGTGAGCCTTACCGATGCGATGCGACCCGACCGCGCGAAGTACGAAGATCGCGCCGCTGCCGTTGCCGCTGCCGCTGCCGAGCGCTGGACCTCACCCATTAGTCGAGACTACAAGGACAAGAGCCACGATCCGCGCCTATCGATCGACACGTTGCCGCGGGAGGTATACGCGGCAGCGGAAACAGCGCGGAACCGATCACGCGATCAGATCGACCCGCCGACCGCGCCGCCGCGCTCACCGTTGCGCCTAAATCCCGATTGGGTCGAAGCGTTGCAGGGGCTCGACCGCGGATATACGCGCCCCGATGGCGACCTGATCCCGTGGGCAGGGTGGCCCGCGCCGATGGTTCGGGGCATGTACGGCGATTCCCCGCAGTACGAACACGAGGCGCCGCGCACGACGACGACGACCGAGCACCGATCGCAGCGACTCCGCGCCCTTGGCAACGCAAACCCTCCGCAACAATACCGCGCCGCGTTTGCGTTGCTCGACGCTGGGCCGCGTCAGGCGTCGATCTTCGATCTTATGGGGGCGCGATGACGACCGACGACCCGACGACCGGCGACCCGACGCTCGACCCGTTCGCGCTACCGTGTCGCGATTGCGGCGAGCCGTCGACGACGATCTACTGCTACCGATGCGCCGACCGCGCGCGGTGTCCGCACGGTCGCCCGATCATCGACTGCGACGACTGCGACCGGCTCGCCGATTTGGCATTCGACGCCGATCGCGAGGGGCGGCGATGACGACCGGCGACGATCACACCGGCGACGGGTGGCGATTGCTCGTCGGCGACTATCGCGACCGTCTCGCGTCGCCGGCGTCGTCGTTCGGCGCGATGATTACCGATCCACCATACGCCGCGCGCGTACATCGCGGTCACGATTACGGCGTACAGTCGGCGACGACGTTCGCCACTGTACGCCGGCGACGCGAGCTCAAATATCAACCAATGGACGAGAACGCCGCGCGCGAGCTCGTCGCGTGGTCGCATCGACACGTCGCAGGGTGGATCGTCATTATCTGCGATCACATCTCGGCGCGATGGTACGAGGCGGCGCTCGACGACGTCGGGCGCTATGTGTTCGCGCCGATCGTCTGGTACTCGCGCGGCTCGCGCTTTCGCGTGCGCGGCGACGGTCCTACGTGCTGGTCGACGTGGATCGTCGTGGCGCGACCGCGCTGTCGACCGTGGTCGTCGTGGGGATCGTTGCCGGGGGGATATGAAGCGGCGCCCGATCGTGGTCAATGCGTCGTCGGCGCTAAACCGCTGCCGCTCATGCGTGCGATCGTTCGCGACTACACGCGACCCGGCGAGCATGTCGTCGATCCGTTCGCCGGCGGCGGCTCGACGCTCGCCGCGGCGATCTGCGAGGGACGCGTCGCGACCGGATGCGAGCTCGACGCGTCGACGGCGACATCGGCGGCGGCGCGGATCGCGCGCGATGGCGTTCGCGACCTGTTCGCGCCGCGACCGGCGGCGGCGTGCGAACAACTCGCGCTGATGCCTGTCGACTGACGGCGCGCTGATACCCGCCGACTGACGGCGCGCTGATACCCGCCGACTGACGGCGCGCGCGTCACTGTATCGTCGGCGACCATCCGTCGGTCGTCGAGCGCATCGACGCCGCCGCCGTCAACCGGCGGCCGCGCCATGCGCGCACACTGCGATCGCCGGCTTTCGCGCGCGTCTGTTCGTAGCCTTTCTCCCGTAGTCGGCGATTGATACGGATCGCCGTCGGGCGTCGATGTCCCGCCGTCTCGTACTCGTCGGCGATCAGCTCGTACAGTCGCTTGCACTCTAGATCGTCGGCGGGCGAGTCGGTCACGAGCTCGGCGAGGATCGCGCCGAGTACATCCTCAGTCGCGCGATATTCTGCGGTAGCCTCAGTGACGATCGCCGGCTCGCCGAGGCCGTGCGCGATATACAGTCGGGCACCCTCGATTGCCCATGACAGCACGGCCGGCAGCTCGGCGCGCAGTTTCGCGCGCATGTCGGTGATGGGCTCTTTTGAGAAATCGCGGACCCAAGGTATTTTTTTGATCCGTCGCCAGATCCCATCATCGGTGCCTGATATCGCCGGATCGCTGTTACCGTCGATCCAAAGCGTAAACGTCGCCGCGAATGTCTCGGAGTCTTTGCCCTTACGCGCCGCCGTTATCGACCCGCCGCCGGTTAGTCGCTTGACCTTGCCCTCGTCGAGTCTGCCGCCGCTCTGTACTTCTGCCGAAATCGCCATCCGCGCGCCGCGAAGATCGACGAGCTCGGAGGTGTGCCGCTCGTTGCGAGAGAGCATCAACATATCCGGCATCATTTGGACGGCGTACGACCCGAGCGCGGCGCGGATCGTCTCTAGGAATGTCGTCTTGCCGTTCGCGCCGCGGCCATGACAGAAAAATAGAACGCTGTCGCGTTGCTCGCCGATGAGGGACGCGCCGACGGCGCGCTGCAAGTAGTTGATCCACGCGTCGGCACCGTCGGCCGGCGCGCACGACCGCAAGAACGCGAGCCACTGCGTCGACGTCGCATGCGGCTCGTACGCCGAGCCGGCGCGTTGCATGATGCGATCGGCCGGCGTGCGTTCGCGCGTCGTCGACGATCTCAGGTCGACGAGAGCGCCATGCACCGAAAGCAGATAGGGATCGGCGTCGAAGTCGTCGAGCTCGGCGGCGACCGTCGGCCATGACGCGGCGATCGTCGTCGCCGCCGACAAGCGCGCGAGCGCGCGCGAGCGGATCGCCCATGCGTGCGCGTTTTGTTTCGGCGACCGTTTGGCGTTTTCGGCGACGACGTCGCTCTGTGCGTCCGCGATGTCGCGTAGACGCTCGGTCATACGCATCGCGCAGCGCATGGTCGCGCCGGTCGTGTCGCGCCGCCATAGGCTCGACGCCACGTCGCAGCAGTACCACCCCCGATCGCTGCCGAGGTAAAGCAAACGCTCGGCGGCGTCGCGCGCCGTGTCGTCATGCGTCGCACAATCCACAAAAACGGCGGCGTTGCCGATGTCCGACAGGTCGACGCGCGTCGTCGGCGGCGTCGTCGTGGCGTCGGGTGGCGTGGCGTCGGGTGGCGTCGTCGTGGCGTCGGTCGTCTCGGTCATCCCTACCAATCCCAGGTCAGGCGCCGCGGCGGCGGCGCCGAGGTCGTCGTCGTCGTGCAGTACGCGCCGGCGGCGTCGAATCCGACGAGGCGCAGCACATCGACGATCCGGCGACCATCGCATGCGTCGTGCGAGCAGAAAAACTGCGGCCATTTGCCGGCGGCGGCGTCGAATAACACCGTATCGCTCGCGCTCGCCGGCGTCGCGCGAGTGTGACCGTCGATCCACGGACACGCGACAGCGTGCCGGCCGTCGGCGAGCTGTCGCCCATACCATCCACGATCGGCGAACAGCGCGACCGCGTCGAGAGTCGCGAAGTCGGCGCGCGCAGGATAACCACCCGGCGGCGGCGGCGGCGGCGGCAGCGGTCGCGGCGCGCGCGGTAGGTACGGCAGGCCGGCGACGATGTCGTCGTGTCGATACATGCCCCACGACGACAGCCGCGCGAGCGTCACCGGGTACGGGTCGCGCTTGTGGTGATGAAACCCTGCGACGCGCATAACGCGCGCCGGGTCTTTGATGCTGCGATCGGTGCCGTACCGACGCGCGAGCCGCGATTGTGTCTCGGCGAACGCGGCGACGGGCGTGTCGGCGCTCGCCCAATACGCATGCTGACCATTCGCCGATTGAACGACCATCGACGGCGGCGCGTGCATCGACGCCGGCAGGTCGCCGCTATCGCAGTCGACGAACACGGCGCGCACACGACGCACGCATGCGTTGTTTCGGCCGCGACCGTCGCCGGCGTTGATCATCGCAAAAACACCGGCGCCGCGCTCGTTGTCGCGCTCTAACCTGTCGGCGACATCGGCGAACGGCGCATGCGTCCAATACGGGCGCACGTCGACGCCGGGACGGTCGGCGAAAACTTGCCACGTCATCGGCTCGGATGGCTCGACGAACAATCCAGCGAGCCAGTCGATGACGACAGTCGGATCCATGATGCACCGGCGCCGAGTACCCGCCGCCCGTCGTCACCGTCGCGCACTCGCGACCGTGATCAAATATCGGGCGAACGGACACGATCCGGCCGGTTGGAGCACCGGCGCGAGCAGGCAAGCCGGGACATGGTAGGACGTCCGACCGGATCGTGTCTCGATTGTGGTTGTTTCTCCTCTCGCTTTTGCCGCTCCAACGGCTCACAAACCGTCCACGACGACGGCGCAAAAGTCAAATAACAGCCAAAACCGAAAAACGCAATGATTCCGAGGGGTGCGCCCTTTCGTCAATGATTTCATGGAGTGTCCGCTTTTTTTTTGCAATCGTCCAAACGTCCGCGAAAAGCGCAATGATATCAATGAGTGCGCCCTTTCACCAATGATTTCATAGAGTGTCCGCTTTTACCGCCTTTTGTGTCGTCTTTTGTTTGTTCACGTTCGCTTGTCGATCGTGCGGATATCGCTCGCGTTTTCGTTTTCCGTGTCGCCTTTTGCGCCTTTTTTGTACGGGAAGCTTTTGAAAAAAAAACGAAAACGGTAAGTGTATGATATTACACGATCACGACAGGTAGAGGGTGCATGCGTTAACAAAAGCGCCAGCGACTCAGAAAAAGGCGGAAAAGGCGGTAAAAGCGGACACTCTATGAAATTACTGGCGAAAGGGCGCACCATGCGGAATCATTATGGTTTTCGCTGTCGCAAACTTTATCTCTATGAAATCATTGGACAACGTAAAAAAGTCGCGTTTTTTGTCGAATCGGCGGCGTGTTTTGAGGCGGCGACGATGGGCTCGGCGCGATTGGATCGGCGCGATGGGCTCGGCGCGATGGGCTCGGCGTTGCCGCGACCGAGCTCGCCGCGGCTGTCGCCGATGGGCTCGCCGCGATCGGACCGTGCGAGCCGTCGGCGTCGGTGCTATTGTGTCGCGACCGCGGCGCGTCTGTCGCGATGGGCCGCGGCGCGACCGCGGCGATGGAGTCTTCATTATGGCAAGCAATCCAACGGGGTTTCGTATCGCCGCGCTCAACGACGCGACGTCGTCGAGCGCGGCCGACTGCGCGGTCCGCGTGTTCGGGTCGGTCGGTACTGCGGATGCGACGATCACGGACGTTATTTCGTACAAGATCCCGCCGGGATCTTACGTCTATACGTGCCACGTAAGCGGCGCGAACGACACCGCGGCGGGCGAGGACGCGGCGTTCGTTATTAATGGACAGTTCACCGTCGCGATCGGCGGCGTGTGCGCCGAGGTCGCCGCGCAGGATCTTGTCGCGTTCAAACATGGTGGCGTTGCGGCGGCGGGCGCGGCCATCGACGGCACGGTCGCATACACGATCAAGGTCCAGGTGGCCGGGATTGCGGCGACTGAGATCCAATGGCGCGCCGTCATGACGCTGATACGCGCGGGCGCGTGAAACCGATCGCGCTGCTACGTCGGCGCGTCCGGTGGTGGTT
>PVBE012416908.1_pt1 | contig 19372 bp, 18 predicted proteins | sample 1631181 | NCBI WGS metagenome assembly PVBE01 (sample SAMN08397723, study PRJNA350692) | Marine metagenome, whole genome shotgun sequencing project. | isolation source: water | place: Pacific Ocean | collected 2012-04 | reverse complement strand
GGGCTCGAGTTCGATCACGTGATGCTGCTGGATGACGGCACACTCGCTGACACGCCCGAGGAGCGCCGGCTGCTTTATGTTGCGGTCACTCGGGCTTGCCGGTCTCTACAGATCTTCTCGTCGCACGAGCCGAGCCCGGTATTCGCCGCTCTCCGTCACCCCGCCCTCGAGGTCCGCGAAGAGCCGCTGATCGTGGCAGATGCTGAGGCGCCTGTTGATTACGAGTATGGCTATGTCGGGCTCGACGCGATCTGGCTCGACTGGCTGGGGCAGCAGCCGAAGAACAATCCGGGGCGCCGCGCACTGCTGAAAGCGGACTACGGGGATGCGTTCGAGATTCGGACTGACGGCTCCATCGTTGATGCAGACGGGCAAAAGGTCGCTGTCCTTTCTAAGGCCGGGCGCGAGACCTGGCTGCCGCGCGTGGAACGGCAGCTAAAGCTCAGGCTGGTTGCGGCCGTTCGCGACCGGGCCGACGCGCCTGCGCGAGCGGCTCAATACGCGGAGAAGCTGAAGGTCGACGAGTGGTTCACCGCCGTTTGGGAGGCGCGGTGGCGGGCGTGAGCCCTAAATCCGCGTGCCGCGCCCGCACTCAGTCTCGAGGTCGTGAAGGGCGGGGCGAGCGAGTGCAAGATCGTGGCGTCGTACGCGCCGAATCTCGACGGGCCGATCGAAGTGAGCTTCGAGATCGAGGGCGGAGGGCAGCCGCCGGCGTCCGCGCGCGAGAGGCTGGCGCACGAGGCGATGTGGAGGCAGTGGCTGCCGGATCTCGCGGCTGCGAAGCCGGCGGGGTGGGCGCCAGGGGGACGCGGGCTCAGGGGGATTGTCTAGCTCTCGGAGCTTGAACTCTCAGCCTTGCTGCGTCTCAGAACATTCTGGAGTGGAGGCGTTGCAACTGCAACGGGTCGAGTCCAGAATGTCACGAGACGCAACAGGGAAAGAAACCGCTTAACGGAAAGCGAATGTCCGTCTATTGCTTCGATCGCTCATCAGCGGCGGCAGACATCAGGTTGACCTCGTGCAGGTATTCCGGCGGCGTGAGGTTCTTCATCGACGCGTAGCGCTGGTCGAGCTTCTCCATCATACCTTCGAGCGGGTACGTCGCCCAGAAGAGATCGTCGCGGATTCCGCGGATGCAGAGATCGGCCACTTCCGAGAGCGGAGCCTCGGGCACTTCCTGTCCGGCCGCGGCCGCCCGTGTCCTGTATTCCGCGAGGGCATCGCGCGGCTTTGCGTCGTCCGGGTCGCCTCGCATGTATCGACTGGGGCGGTTCGCGCCTGCCCTCCAGATTCCAGTCGCGAGAACGCCCGGCGTCAGGCTCGACGGCAGCAGTACGGTCGCGCTGACCGCGGAGTCGATCTCGCGGAGCTGACCCCAGAGACATTCGGTGAGCGTCGTGACCGCGGCCTTCGTCACGGGATACATCCCGCTGCTCGCGATCGGATAGTAGGCGCCGTTGCCCGACGAGGTATTGACCACGTGCCCCTCATTCTGCTCGATGAGAGTCGGGATGAAGGCGTTCATACCGTTGATCACGCCCATCACGTTGACGTCCAGGGACCATCGCCAATCGTTCAGGTGATGCTCCCAGATGCTGCCCTTTGCGCCGGCACCCACAGCTGCGTTGTTCACGATGACTTGAACGGACCCGAAGTGCTCGATGGTTTTCTCGCGAAGGGAGCAGAGCGAATCGTAGTCGGTAACATCGACGGGAATCCCGATCAGGTCCGGGGTTGCGAATTCCTTCGCGGTCTGACTGAGCACGTCCTCGGTGATGTCCGCGAGGACGACTTTCATGCCCTCCGCGAGCATGGCCCGGCCGATGGCCTTCCCGATTCCGCCACTTCCGCCGGTCACGACGGCGACCTTGTTCTTCAACTCCTGCATGGTGCTCTCCTCGCTCGAGTGGAACCCCTATTTTGGTGCGAAACAGGGCGCTTGGCGAGGGGCGCGACGGGATCCACGTGTCGCCATTCAGCTTGCCGGGCTTCGTCCGCGACGTGCAGCGAGAACCGATCGATGAAGCTCTCGCGCGGATCGGACCTCCCCCTACTCTCCGGGCCGCGGGCCATCGTGCTGGATGATCTCGATCAAATAGCCGTCCGGGTCGAGCACGAATCCCACGACGACCGGCCAACGGTCGAGGCGCTCCGGCTCCATCACCGACTTGTAGCCGGCCGCGACCGCGCGCTCCCAGGTCGCCTGCGCGTCGTCGACGTTGATGTAGATCTTCCAGAGGGCGAACCCGTGGTCGATCGCGCCCGGCCGGATCGTTTCGGCGAACTTCGCGAGCTGGAGACGACCGCCGCCCGATTCTCCCGCGAGATGGACCTCGTTCACATTGGGAATCTCGGTTCGTCCCTGCTCCTCGAGCCCCATGATCTCGGTATAGAAGCGAACGGAGCGCTCGAGATCGGAAACCGCAATGCAGTACTGTCCCACGGAACTCGCCATCGGATCTTCCTTTTCTGGTGTCAGCGTCAGCGTGATCGAACGAATTTCGGCCACGCCCTCGTCGATTTCAAGACTGTTCGGGTGCCAGGCTACGCCGCTCGGAACATCCGCTTCTCGGGTCCGATCCCGTAGTGTGCCAAACCTCGGCCGATCGAAATCCGAAACGAAATTGGGGACTTGCCTCGCAGCCGGAACCTCCCAGGTCGGCCGAAGTCTTATCGCTCGCCCCAGCTCAGGCATAGGTTGGTTGGCTCCAGCGCAGCAGCTTCTAGGCCGGCATCGTCCGCAAGGATTTCCCTGCTCGTCGGAACGAATTCCCTGTTTGCGTGAATCAATTCCCTGTTCCTGGCCGCAGGGAATTTGTCCCTACGCCAGCGGAAATGTTCGGGAATTTCGGTGCTGGCCGGGCTAGGAGCGGCCGGTTTCGAGGGATTTCCCTGTATTTTCCCTGCAGATCAGGGAATCACCCCCAGAGACGAGTTGCCTCCAGACTTCCCCCACCGCCGCTGAGTCTGCGGTTGCAGAGATTTCCCGCGCGCATCCACGTATAGGTCGAGAAATTCACGCGATTCCGCGGGGTTTTGGCGGTTGGGGTCTGGCGTATCCGAACGGGAGACGGCGGGTTCGGGGCTCAAAGGACGCCGCGGCTCACGTTTATCTCTGTTGCCGGGTTGGGCGGTTCGAATTCACTTTCAATTCGCCCCGATCGATGTTCATCTCAGCGAGACCAGTCCTCGACGATCAAGTCTTTGAATCTTCGAAAATCCTTCACGTTCGCGGTCACGACGATCAGGTCGTTGACGCTGGCGATCGCCGCAATCTGTCCGTCCGCCGCGGAAGGAGGACGACCGCGTTTACTCAGGCGCGCGCGCTCTCGCGCGTGCCAGGTCGCCGCCTCCTGGTCGTAAGGAAGGACTGGTAAAATGCTTCGCACGGCCTCTTCAAGATACGCCTCGATGGCGCTGCGCTTCTTCGAGGCGGCCAGCCGAGCAACTCCAAAGGACAACTCATGCCACACGACCGAACAGGTCGCGAGTTCCCCATCATGTTCGGAGAGGGACTCGAGAGTTCGCTTGTCCGGATGCGATTTGATCGGCTCGGACAGCACATTCGTATCGAGCAGATAGCGGATGCTCACAGAGAAATATCTCGGCCCGGCGACTCCTCACGCAGACCCTCGAAATCCTCGTCTCCGATTTCGAGTCCATCGACTCCGAGGCGCTCGCGGACCTGCCTCATTGCGTCCATAAACGAAGAATGCTCGCCTGTGATCGCCGAGTACTCAGAGGCCGAAAGCAATACCGCTACCGGTTCTCCACGGCGCGTAATCTCAATGGTCTTGCCCTGCTGCGCCCGTTTGATGAGGTGGGCGAAGTGCTGACGTGCTTCGGCTATGGAGACCTTGGTTGCTGCCATATTTAGTCACCTCATGATGTACAAATAGATGTACATCTTATCATTACTATCGGCCGGTGCCACACGGACCTGAACCCCGATCGCGTGTCGCCAAGTTGGGCGATTTGGGTTCGCCGTTGATCCCCCCGGGCGGCGGGCGGCGCGTCTCTGCAAAACCAAAGTCCACGTAGTGTGCGAAAAGTCGGCCGAACAGAAACCGCCGCATTTCCAGGGCCTTGCGGCCCGCTGCGATCGTCAGTTCCGGCCCAATTTTCGCGATCTGTTTGGTCTAAGATGGAGTCTATGAACGCGTTGCCGCTCCAATTTCTGATGATGCTCTTCGCTGGATGGGGTAAACCGGCACCAACAAGACGTGATCGAATACCTACAAGAGGAGAATCGAGCCCTGCGCGACCAGCTCGGCGGGAAGCGATTGCGATTCACCGATCAGCAGCGCAGTCGACTCGCAGTCAAGGCCAAAGCGGTCGGCCGAAAAGGGCTTTTCGAACTCGATACCCTCGTGACGCCGGACACGCTGCTTCGATGGCATAGACAGCTGATCGCTAGGAAATACGATGGCAGCAAGAGACGACGGCCAGGTCGTCCGAAAACCGCCGTCGAAATCGAGAAGCTGATTGTCCGGATGGCCCGCGAGAACCCTCGCTGGGGCTACACGCGAATTCGGGGAGCCCTCTACAACCTGGGGCACGAGATCGGCCGCAACACGATCAAACGGATCCTTCTCGACAACGGGTTCGATCCCATGAGGAAGAGGGGAATGTCGTGGAAGACGTTCCTGAAGGCGCATTGGGGTGCGATCGCGGCAACCGATTTCTTCAGCGTCGAAGTGATCACTCAATCGGGCCTGGTTCGCTATTTCGTTCTCTTCGTCATCGATCTCAAGACTCGGCGGATCGAGATCGCCGGGATCATTCAGCAACCCGAAAAGGAATGGATGAAACAGATCGCGCGTAATCTCATCGATTGCGAAGACGGATTCTTGAATGGCTCCCGATACCTGATCCACGATCGCGATCCTCTCTTCACCAAGTCATTTCGAGAGACCCTCGGGTCCTCCGGGGTGGAGACCGTGAAGCTTCCCGCACGGAGCCCCAATCTGAATGCCCATGCGGAACGATTCGTGCGTTCAGTCAAGTCCGAGTGTCTGGCGCAGATCATTTCTATCGGAGAGCGGCATCTGCGCCATGCTGTGAGTGAATACATGGAGCACTACCACGTCGAGCGGAATCATCAGGGGATCGGCAACGAGCTGATCGACGATCAGCGAGGCAGAATCAACATGACTGCAGGCATCGAGCGTCGCGAACGGCTCGGCGGGATGTTGAACTACTACTACAAGAGGGCCGCGTAGACGTTCGGCCGAGTTTTGGCACACAACGCCGAGCCGATCTCGCCGTAGACGTCGGAGCGACGGAATCGGCGGCGTTGTTCAGCGCTGAAGAAGTCGGATATTTGGAGGGAGCCTCAGTAGACGCGAAAACGACGCTCGGAGAATTTCCAGGTGCCGTCTTCTTTCAGGTATCGATCCTCGTAGCAGCCACCGCCCGTCTCGGGCTCGCCGTCGCGAACCTGGCGGATCTCGAGCACGCACGAGCTGCTCGCCGTTCGGACGTCGAGCTCTTCGATGAGATGGTTGTGGATATAGGGCTTCGGAGAGAAGTCGAGCGCGCTGGCGTAGAGGGTCCGCAGCCCCGCCGCTCCCTCGTAGACCTGGCCCAGGATCTCCACGCGACAATCGGACGTGAAGAGGTCGATGACCGCGTCGACGTCCCCCCTCGCGATCAGGTAGCAGTATCTCGCCAGCAGATCGCGAATCGCCTCGCGGTCTTCGAGCTGCTGAATCCGCATGCTCTCGCTCATCTCGTTTCCACTCCTTCCAGCGTCCTTCACGTTTCCTTTACGCATCCTTCACGCGCAATGGATGAAAGAAATACGCTTCAGCGTTGCCGATCGCAGGGAGGTAGTCGTGGGCCACGCGCAGCTCGAAGAGTCGTTCGATCTGTTGCTCGTCGTAGCCGAGTTCGACCAGGACCTCGCGCGTGTGCTGACCCACGATCGGTGTTGGGGCGAGCCTTCGATACGAGTGACGTGGCCCGATCTGGACCCAGGCGGGCGAAGGCAGCACGATAGGCAGGCCGCTCGGGTGCTCGGGCCAGCGGAGCACCTCGATCGGGCCGTCGGCATGCTCGTTCTCGGCCTCGTTGGCGACCGTTCGGATTCGAGTCGGGTCGCAGAGCTCGTCGAGACTCAGAACGGGATGGCAGCCGATACCCGCTTCGAGGAGCGTTGCGGCCCAGTCTGCCGAGCCACGACCCGAAAAGGCGGCCTCGAGCTCGGACTCCTCGGCCTGGGGCTCGCCTGTAACGACTTCCGCGAGCTGGCTCTTGTGATCCTCGGCGACTCCGACGTAGATCCAGGCGTCCGTCGATCGGTACATGCGCTGCCACCAGGCATCGCCCCGTGCTTCGGGGCCGCTTCCCTGTCCCCAGTCACTCCGACCGGCTTCGTTCAGCATGTACGGGAACTGGTAGAAGTTGGCGGCCCGAGCGAGGGAGGACCGACCGTCGCCGACGTGCCCGGTTCGGGATCTCTGGACCAGGCCGAGGAGACCGGCGAATCCGGCGCCGAGTCCGCTCATCAAGTCCGCAAAGATCTCCGTCATGCCGCGGGGCCGCTCGGGACTTCCAGCGAGGGCGTCAAGGCCGGTGGTCATGTTGGGCATGGGGTCGTAGCCCGGAATCCGGGCCCAATCGCTGGGGTGGATCCCGCCGAATGCGGTGACCTGGCTGACGACGGCAGACGGATTGATCTGCTGGATCTGTGCGGCGGTCATGCCGAGCCGCTCGGCGACGTCGTCCAGTCGGTTGTGGAGCACGAGGTCCGCACGGCCTACCAGTTTCTCGAAGACCTCGCGCCCGGGAATGGTCCCCAGATCGAGGATCACGCTTCGCTTTCCCTGATTGACCTCCAGCGTCCACTCGTGATGCATCGGCAGGTTGAAGCTCTTCGGCGGCTCGACGCGGACGACCCTCGCGCCGAACTGGGCCAACGTGTAGGCGGCGTTCGGACCCGCGACGACGTTGCAGAGATCGAGCACTTCTAGGCCCGACAGGAGATCGGCCTTGTCGTCGGACTCGGAGAGACTCGTTTCGGACGTCCGGGTGGGCGGGGCGAAGGTATTTGGGAGATCTCCCTGTGCGATGGTTTCTGGCTCGCGCGGCACCGCCGAGAGGCGCGCACCACCCGGGCCACTGATATCCGCGACGGGGCCCGAAACGACGAGTGGTGTTGGCCCGTCCTCCATTCGCGTCAGGATCCCCGCTTCCTGCAACGACTCGGTCGAGAGCCACTCGTCCCGGGTTCGGACGACACCGACCGGGATGCCCGCGGCGGCCAATGCGGCCTCCCAATGGCTCGCGGTCTCCTTGCCGATCGCTTCTTCCACCAGCTCGATCACGCGCAGCGAGTTGTCGCGCGTGAGCGTCCAGGAGCTCGCCAGATTGTTCCCCTGACCGAGGTCGACCTTCTCCCAGGGACTGTCGAAGATGAAGCCTTCACTTCGCAAGCGAACCTCGAGCCCGAGCAGCCCGAAGAATCGCCTGGCCATGTCCGGCTTGATCGGCATGACTTGGAGACGTCGGCCGTCTCGGGTCGTGTACTGATGAGTCGTAAAGATCGGCGGCGCCAGCTGGGAGAATTTCTCGAGCTTCCCCCGACGCGTCTCATCGTCGTCGTCCGCCTCGATCACCATGGATCGAAGGAATTCCGGTAGCTCGGCGAGCTGCTGCGATGCGGCGCGCAGGGAGCCTCCGTCGTAGACGAAGCTTCGAGTGCAGGTCGAGATCCCTGCGTTCACGAGCGGGACCTCGATCAGCTGCCCCCTTCCGCTCTCATCGCGAGCCAGCAGCGCGGCGAGCACCGCGATGGCGCCGTGCATACTGCCGAAGGCGGAGCAGATCGGCGCAGGCACGTGGAGCGGCGGAAAGTTCAGGCGCTGGCGCATGCCCGTCGTGTAGAGCGCGGCTGCCGCGCTGGCGACGCCCTCCCAGGCCTGGATTCCGGTACGCTCGCTGTCCGTGGAGGCGAAGCCCGGCAGCGAAAGGTAGACCAATGCCGGGTTGGCGGCGCCGAGACTCGCGTAGTCGAGTCCCAGCCTCGCCATGACCCCGGGCCGATAGCTCTCGATCACGACGTCCGCGCGCTCGGCGAGGGAACGGGCCGCGTCACGGCCCGTCTCGGACTTCAGGTCGAGAGTGACCACCTGCTTGTTTCGGTTCAGCAGGCGCATCTGCGCATCCGGAAGCTCGGCAGCGCCCGGTCTGAGAACCCGAACCACGTGTGCTCCCTGATCGGCGAGCAGCACGGCGGCCATCGGCGCTGCGAAGTAGTGACCGAAATCGACGACCTGCAGCCCCGCGAGCGGACCGTTGTTGCCCTCTTGATCTCTCATCGTTTCCTCCCTGTCCGATCGGCCCATGATTCGATCGCTTCCTCGGCCTGTTCCCTGCTTCGTGGTCCTTCTTCATCGAGAAAGGCAGATCAGCGATCCTCGAGTCCGGCATCTCGAAAGAGCGGCTTGCCCGCGAGCGAGCCTCCGTCGACCACGAACTCGGAGCCCGTGCTGTAGGCGCTGGCGTCCGAAGCGAGGAACGCCACCATGCGGGCTACCTCCATCGCCAGGCCGATCCTTGCGATCGGAAGATCCCCGACGACCGACTGGCGTGCCGCCTCGGGCAGCTGATCCCACCCCACCATTGCGGTGTCGATCACGCCAGGATGGACTGAGTTGACGCGGATTCCGTGGGGCCCGTATTCGATCGCCGCGGTCTTGGTCATGCCGCGAACGGCCCACTTGGTCGCCGAGTAGGGGATGGCTCGGTTCACACCTCGGAAGCCGGCGGTCGACGAGATGTTGATGATCGAGCCTCCGCCGCTCGCCCGCATCGCTTCGAAGACGCTCTTCATGCCGAGGAAGACGCCCAGCTGATTCACGGCGACCACACGCATGAAGAGATCCTCGGGCGTCTTCGACAGGGCATCGCCGTCCGGCGCGATCCCGGCGTTGTTCACGAGGATGTCGAGGCGCCCGAATTGCTCCTGCGTGCTCGAAACGGATCGATGCCAATCATCCTCTCGAGTGACGTCCAGGCGACAGAACTCGGCCGAAGAGCCGAGCTCTCTCGCGAGCTTTGCGCCTTCCTCTGTGAGGATGTCCGCGATCATCACGCGGGCACCGAGCTCGGCGAACAAGCGTGCCTCGGCGGCTCCCTGTCCTCGCGCTGCGCCGCTGATCAACGCCACTTTGCCATTCAGGTCGATCATGATCGTCGGGCCTCCGCAGGAGCGATTCCTGGCCAGCATCCCACAGCGGATGCGGTTCGCCAAGATCATGCATGAGGAGAGGTTCGGTGGGCCTCCCCCGACGTCGATCAGCATGCGAGGCAAGGTCGCGATCAGATCGCTGCGAGAAACGATCGCAGCGACGGCCGCTGGCTCGCGAATCGTGAGCACCACGCGCCGCTCGCGCGACTGCTCGGCCAGTGCGTTGTCGATCGCGATATCCGCCAGATTGGGATGGGTCACCGTCACATGGCCCAGCTCGACGAAGCGCACGAGGCTGAGGCGGGCGCCGACGGTTGGGTGGTCCTTGCGCGTGATCGAGATGTAGTCGGCCGAAATCAGGAAACGACTGTGGAGGTCACGTGCTTCCCGCGGGATGATGGCTGCTGACGGCTACGTCCACGTTGCCACGTTCGAAGTCGCGCAGCAGCGTCTCGGGACGCGCGCCCGCCGACACGACGATGCGGATACCGGGGGCGACGCGCTGGATGTGTTCGACCGGCTGCGGCAACACCGTCCGCTGGGCAGATTTGTCCATCGCCGCGCTGAACACCTCGCGACTCGACGAGGGGTCGAAGCCCTCCTCGCCGAGAAAGACCGACTCGGCCTCCTCGAGGATCTGCTGCACGGTCGGAGCCAGCGCCTGGGCAACGGGGCGTGGGCGCCATGCCCGTCGCCGTGCGCAGCAGGATGGGGTCGTCGAGCAGGGTCCGGAGTCGCGCGAGTGCGTGGCTGGTGGCCGACTGCGAGAGTCCTACCCGCCGGGCCGCGGCGGTCACGCCACCCTCTCTGAGCAGGGCGTCGAGGATCACGAGCAGGTTGAGATCGATTCCCGCGAGCCGCATCCCCGTCTCCTTCTCCCCATGCTGATCCCCATATGCATTCGATCAATGGGCAGCATCTAAGGAATGCAGTGTACACATCTTAGGGAGTGGGCGATGATCGGGATCGCCGAGGAGGTGCCCCCATGATCCCTAAGACTTCATTCGCGATGGTCCAGACCGGCAAGCGCAAGCTCGAGGCACGCGAGCTGCCGATCCCGGACATCGACGACGACAGCGCGATTCTTCAGATCGAGGCGTGTGGGATCTGCGGGAGCGACTACGAGCAGTTCGAGGGTCACCTGCCCGCGCCACTGCCGGTCGTTCCGGGACACGAGCCGCTGGGCCGCATCGTGGCGATCGGTGACGCTGCAGCGCAACGCTGGAGGGTCGATCTGGGGGATCGCGTCGCGGTGGAGACCCTGATCTCCTGTCGCAGCTGTCCGACCTGCGTGAGCGGCGACTATCAGCGTTGTGGCTCCTTGAGAGTCTATTCCCTGATCTCGGTCTCCAGCCCGCCGGGCCTCTGGGGCTCCTACTCCCAGTACATGTACATCGATGCGAACTCGATCGTGCACAAGATGGACCCGACGCTGCCCCCGCAGATCGCGGTGATGTTCAATCCGCTTGGCGCCGGGTTCCGCTGGGGCGTCGAGATTCCCGGGACGGGCGTCGACGACTCGATACTGATCATGGGCCCGGGGCAGCGAGGGCTCGCGGCGGTGATCGCGGCCAAGCAGGCCGGTGCGAGCAACATCATCGTGACCGGCCTCGCAGCTGACGCCAACAAGCTCGAGCTGGCGCGAAGCTACGGCGCAGACCACGTGATCGATGTCGAGAACGAGGATATCGGAGAGCGTGTCCGCCAGGCGACGGACGGGCTGGGTGCCGATGTGGTGCTCGACGTCTCGCCCTACGCGACGAAGCCCATCACGGACGCGATCGAGCTGGTCCGCCGCGGTGGCACGATCGTGCTGGCCGGCGTCAAGGGCTACAAGCCCGTCCCCGACCTCGTCAGCGACGTCATCGTCGGCAAGGAGATCACGATCAAGGGAGCGACGGGCGTGACCTCGAGCGGCTATCGCTCGGCCATTCGCGCGATCGAAGCCGGGACGGTTCCGCTCGCCGCGATGCATACCCACGACTTCAAGCTCGAAGAAGCGGAGCTGGCGATTCGCACCCTCGCGCGGGAGATCCCGGGCGAGGAGTCGATCCACTCCTGCCTCGTCCCGGAGTTCTGATGTCGTGCCCGTAGTGTGCCAAGACTCAGCCGATCGAAATCCGAAATGAATTCGGCCATTTGCCTCGCGGTCGACGTGCCGCGGATCAGCCGAGTTGCGAGCATTCGCCAAGCGAGAGAGCCCATGAATTGGCTCCTGTCTGTTCTCTTTATTCATCCGGGATGGTTTCGTCTTGGTCTGACGGCCAACGAACGGCATAGATCAGGCCGCTTCCTGCCACTCGTAGCGATGATGTAGGCCGCCGACTCGGGGTAATCCAATGATCTGGGCCTCCGGTGATGGACGGTGCTCGATGGGGCGCCCTTCCGGTGAATCTCGAAGTACCGTGTGGACCCGATCCGTGTTGTAGTACTCGACGTATTCGCGAAGAAGACGCTGGAGGTGCTTCTCGTTCAGCACGATCACGTGATCGAGTAATTCTCGGCGAGCACTCCCGACCCATCTCTCGGCAATCCCATTCTGCCAGGGGCTTCTGAATGCCGTCCGTCGAGGCTCGATTCCGATATGCTTGATTGAATTGGTGACCTGCTCTGAGAATACGGAATCGTTGTCATAGATGAGGAACCGAGGAGAGGTGTCGTTTGGGAACGCCTCGCGGAGCTGCTGCACGACCCAAGGCGATGTCGGATGCGCGGTGACCCCGAAGTGGATGATCTTCCTTCGTCCGTGGTCGATCACAAACCAGGCGTACAGCAATCGGAAGCGAACGGTGGGAACGACCAGGAAGTCCATCGCCGCAATGCCGTGCCGGCGGTTCCGAAGGAAGGTCTTCCAGCGTTGGCGCTGATCGTGATCCGGGCTTCGCTCTGGGAGATATCGAGAGACAGTGGCGATACCAATGTAGATCCCAAGCTTTTCGAGTTCACCTTGAATTTTTCGAGCGCGCCAGCTGTTTTCATTGGCGAATCGACGCATGAGAGCCTGGACTTCGAGCGGGAGGGGAGGTCGCCCGGGACCCCGCTTCGAGATGGATCGCCAGTAGAGCCGGAAGCCCTTGCGATGCCAACGGACCACAGTGTCTGGCTGGACGATGACGAGGGCCTTCCTCCATCCCGACCAGATCCGTGACAGAGAGGCCCAGAAGGCCCGGTCGGCTGGAGTGATCCGGGGCCTGGGTCCCTTTTGGGCATAGGTGGCCAGCTGTTGCCGGAGGGCGAGTTCGACCAGAGCCTGCTCGTTTCGGCTCCTGAAGAAGGCCGGAAGGCAGCGGAGGAAGGTCATTGCGAGCTTGAGCAGATGCCACATAGCGGGGAGCATTCTGCACGAGGTCACTGCTCAATACGAGACTGAATTTCCTCCGGAAATCGGCTTACCATCGCCGGATGATCGATCTGGCCCGGAATGGAAAAGCTCAATGATTCCGGGGCGGACCGATTCCGAGAACGGACACCCAATCTGAACGCCTATGCGGAGCGATTCGTTTGTTCCATCAAATCGGAGTGTCTGGCTCAGATCATTCCCTTGGGCGAGCGGCATCTACGGCACGCCGTGAAGGAATACACGGAGCACTACCACGTCGAGCGAAACCACCAGGGACTCGAGAATCGGCTGATTGAGGAACGGCGTGGCGTGGTCGACATGAATTCCGCTGTTGACCGCCATGAAAGGCTGGGCGGCGTCCTCAACTTCTACGATCGGAAGGCCGCTTAGACGGTCGGCCGAATTTTGGCACACAACGGGACGCAGAGGTCCGCTGGCGCTGCCGGGACATCTTGGGCAGACTTCACCTCGGGGAGCACCGATGGCTGAGGCCAGTACCAGTATTGGACGCCCGCACTTTCCTGCGTTTCGGATGAGGACCGCGCTGACACTCATCGCAGGACTCGGCTGGCTGCTCTTGGTCCCGTTTCAGGTAACCCTCTTTCTCCTCATGTGCCTGGCGGGGATCGGGCTTCTCGGAGCAATCGTGGTCGAGAGCTTCGATCCGCCTTCCGAAGATGACCTGGCGAAGCACACATCCCTGAACCTCGACGAACGAAGGCGCTGGTAGGATCCCGCTTTCAGCACCTGCAACCGGCCGTGCCCGTCGAGAGCAACCCGACGGGCACACACATCGACTCCGAAGACGAGCTAGGCGGCTGCTGTGACCTCGGCCCCCTGCTCCTCACCGCCCGGCAGGTCGATGAAGATTCCAACCAGGCCACGGATCCCGATGGAGTTGATGATGTTGTACATCATGGCCAGGTATGCCATGACCATCAGGCTGCCAAAAATGGCAGCACCAATCATCTCCAGCTTGAAGGGATGATCCGCCCCGTACATCGTGCGCCGCAGCATGCCGTCCATTCCCGCAAACCCCATGCAGACCGACATCCCGATTCCACCAATCAGATGCGCCCAGAAGTGAAAACTCGTCAGGAACTTGCTCTTCAGCCGGGTGTCATCCGTGAGCATAGGAAAGAGCGCGTAGAGCGCTGCATAGAGCGTCATGCCCAGGCCGACCAGTAGCTGCATGTGGGCATGAGCTCCGATCACCCACTGCGTGTTATGCAGAATGCGGTTCATACCAAGATCTGCCTGAATGATCCCGGCCGGCACACCCAGAGAAAAGCCGAGGATGCCGCCCAAGAGAAATTTCAGCGGCGGTGTCATCTTCAGCGGGCGCGCGTCATGCAATGTCTTGAGCGTCACGAAGATCGCAATCCCGGAAGTGACCAACTCAAACGCCGTAACCATCTCTCCCGAGAGAATCTTCATCCAGTTCCACTGCGCTTGATCGGCGAGCAGATGATGGCCCCATACATTCCAGGACACCACCAACTCCACGAGCAATGCGGCACGCGCCACATTCTCCATGTACAGCTTCCGACCAGAGATCAGCCCGGCGAGCAGATACCAAGTGCCCGCTACGTAGATCAGCACCAGACCGTCGGCGATCAGATCCAGCCCCCACCAGTAGATGTTCTTGTAGACGAGCGCGTCAAACCAGGACGTCGGCAACGGCTCCCCGGCGAAGAGATAGGCGGCGTGAATCAGGAACACAATGGAGATCCCGCCAAGCACAATCGCATCAAGCAGGGTGTCGATGGTTCCGCGGAAGATCGCCACGATGGGCAGGGGCATCAGTGGATCTTCCACCTGCTTGCCGCACCAGCGTCTGTAGATGTTCACGAAGCCATCGAGGCCCACAGCCGACATGAATAGCGGACCGATAGGCTCCTCGGTATCACTGCGATGAAACACTGTCGCAAAAATGTTGTAGCAGAAGATGACCACACCCGTCATGATCAGAATGTTGCCCACGGCGAACACAAAGAGCGAAATCGGCTTGAACTCCGTCACCGGCAACGGCCAGTAGTTCGTATAGAGGGCGGCATAGCGAAAGACGAATCCTGCCAACCAGACTGTCACCACTCCGACAGCCATGAGCATCCAGTTGATTTCTGCCAACCTCTGGCTGTACAAGCTCTTCTTCATCAGCGTCGGCACCAAATAGTAGAAAGCACCGAAGACCAGCATGAAGCTACTGCCGAAGATGCCCACCATCGGATGGGCTCCCATCAGCGCAAAGTAGTGATCTGCTTCCATCAAGTCGAAGCTGATCTGCTGTCCGCGCATGATCATCCCCTCCATGATGCAAAGCCCATAGAAGAGGAGAGAGATCACCACGAAACGAAGCGAAACACGTTGCAGAGGTGTGAGTTTCGAAGCATCTAGCATGCCGCTAGCTCCTCAAGAGGGTTCGAAGGCATCAGCAACGAGCGCTGGAGCACAGGGACTAGATGCCGACGGCGGCAAGGGAATCGAAGGCGGGACTTGAGACGATCACCGCGTCCTCTACAAAGAGGTCCTCCCCCTTCGGCCCAGAATACTCGGTGGAGCGAATCGAATACTTCCCTGGCTTATCGAAGAGCCACACGAGATCGTTATCGTACCCCGGCAGCACCTGCATCTGAAACATCATGGAACCGTCTTCGCGAAACACGCCAAAGCCGTAGGTGAGATCCGACGAGGTCACGTTGAAGCGCACCATGTTCCCCGTTTCGATCTCGATTGTCTTTGAGGGAAGCAGGAACTCGTGTTCCGCCATCTCAATCTCGAATTCCTGGTCGAGCTGCTGCTTGTCGCGCATCAGATCCCACTTGACCCACGGGATCTGGTTGAAGCTGAACACATGGATCCCCACGCCAAGACAAACGAGACAGGCGACCCAGGAATAGAACGCGTTTTTGGCGCCAGGGTTGGTTGCGCCGGCAGCGCTGATGCGCACGGCGACGTACCCAATGAAGGAAACTGCAATCAGGGTATAGGTGAGGTAGACGATCTTCATCAAAGCAAAGACATCTGCTGAGTCCGTCACGCACGATCTCCAAGATTCGCTGCGGGGTAGCGCGAATCACCAGGGGGTAGACAGTCGATCAATCGATCTAGATATCCATGGGACACCGCTCGTTAGAGCAATCGGCGTGCCAAGCACAATGCGGGCAAGACTCGACCCCTGCTGTGCCACTACCTTCACATTGTGCGGCCGCTCTCGCACAAGTGAGCACTTCCTTCCACACCGACCGACCGATGAGTGCCCCGCAACTGAGCAGACGCCGCACAGCAAATCGGCAACCCCCGCCTTCGCGAAGGATCGAAGCAGCGGATCGCGACGATGTCTGTTTTGATTCCGGACCGATCCGCTGCTAGCCATGCACCCAGGTAGATCTCGAGACGGGATTGGATGGAAATGAGCGCGCGAAACGGCGAGCCAACAGAAATCAGAGACCTGAATGAGCGGCTGGCGGCAAAGCGACGTTTTCTCTTCGGAACCGCCGTCGGATGTATCCTGGCACTGATCGCGCTCAATGGAGGGCTCCTCTGGAGAATGAAAACGGGCGTGCCTTTCTCCACGGAGTTCGACCTTACCCGACCGAGTAAGGGGAGTACGATTGAGCTTCGCGGACTCTTTCCCGGGAAGTATCATCTCGCAATCGAGTTTTCTCTACCCATCGATTTCGAAGATGCAAAGAGCTTCCACCGCGGAGTTGGTGCGAAGAGGATCCACCAGGATCTCGATGTCGATCTCGAGCTCGTCCTCACGGATGAGAGGGGAAAGTCACTACTCGTGGCGGATGGTGGAACTCAAGACTGGAAGATCTACAACGGCCCGCACCTCGAGCACACAGATGGCGGACTGGAGAGATTTTTCTTCGAGGCAAGCCCACTTCGCTCCTATGCACTTCGCACGGCTGTGCTCCGCGCGAATCCCTCCGCCCTGCCCTACCATGCGTCGCTTCTTCTCTACGCGGAAGGCATCGAATACCTGGGAATCAAGACTGCCATCTACAACAGCCTGCTCCTGATCGCATTGGTCATGATCGTCGTATTGGTCTGGGCCCACCGATTCGGCGAGAGCGATGAAGACGTCCCTTCTCTTCCTTCCGAATGAGTCTTCGGAAGCGACTGCCAGGCCGCAAGTCTGCGCGAAGCGCGCCTGGTAGGGTCGAGGGCTGGCGCGGTGGTCCCTGAGGTTGTGGTCTTGTCTGTGTCCCGGGTTTCCCCGTTCGTGCCCGTGTAGACCCAACCGTGACTCCGTTTCCAGCCCCCGCCACCTCGAACGCAGCAGGCGGATGTCGGGATAGAAATTGAGCGCGCGCATCTTTAGGCGAGGAGTGACCAGTTCCGCTCTTTCGATTGCGGAGTGGGTTCCTAGGCTCACCATGGATCACGTTTCTCAAAGCCTGTCGGTCATCAAAATTCGTCCGCCAGCCCTCGATTCGTCGAACCGCACAACTGACCATAGGGATCACGCTGCTTCCCTCCACTCATAGCGATGGTGGAGGTCGCCGACGCGAGGCAGCCCAACGACTTGGGCCTCCGGCGACGGCCGGTGCTCCGTCGGTCGGCCTATCGGGGAATCCTGCAGCCCGGTGTGGACTCGGTCGTTGTTGAAGTAGTCGACGTATTCGCGGAGGAGGTGTCGAAGGTGGTCCTCGCTCAGAACGATCACGTGATCGAGCAACTCTCGGCGAGCGCTGCCAACCATCTTTCGGCGATCCCATTCTGCCAGGGACTTCGAAAGGCCGTCCGGCGAGGCTCCACTCCGATTTGGTCGATCATTTCGGTGACCCGGTCTGAGAAAATCGAATCGTTGTCATATATGAGGAAGCGTGGAGCCGTGTCCTCGGGGGAACGCCTCGCGGAGCTGCTGCACGACCCAGGACGATGTCGGATGTGCGGTGACCCCGAAGTGGATGATCTTTCGTCGTCCGTGGCCGATGACAAACCAGACGTACAACAGCCGGAACCGAGCGGTCGGGACGACCAGGAAGTCCATCGCGGCGATGCCGTGCCTGTGATTGCGAAGGAACGTTCTCCACCGTTGGCGTTGATCATGGCCAGGATCTCGCTTCGGGAGATATCGAGAGACAGTCGCGAGGCCGATCGAGATCCCAAGTTTTTTGAGTTCAGCCTGAACCTTTCGGGTGCGCCAGTCGTTCTCGTTCGAAAACCGACGAATGAGGGCCTGCACCTCCACCGGAATGGGAGGTCGACCGGGTCCGTGCTTCGAAATCGATCGCCAGTACAGCCGGAATCCCTTGCGATGCCATCCGACCACGGTTTCGGGCCGAACGATGACCAGGGTCTTTTTCCATCCCGACCAGAGTTGAGACAGAAAGACCCAGAAGCCCCGGTCGGCCGGAGTGATCCGGGGTCGGCGTCCCCTCTCTGCGAACGTGGCGAGCTGTTGACGAAGGGCGAGTTCAACGATCACCTGCTCGTTTCGGCTTCGAAAGAAAGCCGGAATACAGCGAAGGAAGATCGTCAAGAGTTTGAGCAAGTGCCACGTAGTGAGGGGCATTCTGCCCGGCGTCACTGCTCAATACGAGACTGAATTTTCGTCCGCAACCGGACTACCATCGGTCCTTGATCGATCGAGTGCCGGAAGGGAAAAGCTGAATGATTCTGGAGCGGACCGATCAGAATTCGTCCAAATCCCGGAGGGTGCCAAAACTCCGCTGTCCGAAATCCGCTGTAAAACCGACGATTTGGCTCGCCGTTGGCGCGCTGCAGATCACGATATTCCGCTATTCGCCCATGCGCGGAAGCGGATTACTCGACTCCAGCACCTCCGCCTGGATTTCCCGCGTCTTCCGTGTTCGTGCTCACAGGGAATTCGTGGGTAGAGGGCCGGAATCACTCGGGAATTCCAGAGTTCGCCCGGTCTCTGGAGTCCAGATTTCGAGATTCTCCCTGTATCTTCCCAGCGAATCGGGGAAACGAGCCCGGAGACGAGTTCGCCGTCCATGGACTCCTCCCACCGCCACCAAGACTTCAGTTACGGAGAATTTCGGGGCCAGACACGGCGCGTCGCGGAACATCTCGCAATTTTGCGCGGTTTTGGGATGGGCGCCGCGGCGTATCCAAGCGGAGACTGCCCCGTGGAATGCCTGCATACTGTTACGTATCGGCGCTCGCAAAATGCAGCTCGTCTGTGCTGTGCAGCGCGCTGTCCGAAGTCCTGAGCGAAGCTCGATCCAAGCTTTTCCGAACAAGAAGGATGACGTCCATGAAATCCGCTCGGCCCCTGACGCGGACCCAATCTCGAGCCGCGGCCCTCGCGATTCTCCTGGTGGCATGCATGTTGGCTGCGGTCGCCACTGCCACTGCCACCGCCACCGTCGATCGTCCCTACGCGATCACCGAAGAGCGCGAGGCCTGCCGCGACTACGATCCACTTCGCCGCCCCCTCTTTGGCGATACCCACGTTCATACGTCCTATTCACACGATGCGAGCACCCAGGATACGCGCAATACACCGCGCGACGCCTATCGTTTTGCTCGCGGCGAGGAAATCGGGATCCAGCCCTACGGCAAAGACGGGAAGGCGAAGCGGCGGGTAAAGCTCGACCGGCCCCTCGATTGGACGGCCATCTCGGATCACGCCGAAATGCTGGGCGAGGTGCGGATCTGTCACGACCCCGAACATGCGCAATACGATAGCGACGTATGTTGGAACAAGCGGAATGCGATATTTGCGCTGCTCGGATTTCTGGCGAGATCTCAGGTCGGCGAGCGCCACAAAATGTGTGGACCGGGCGCTGAAATATGTTATGCCGCGGCGCGCAGCGCCTGGGCAGATATTCAGGCGGCGGCCGAAGGGGCCTATGATC
>PVBE012933747.1_pt1 | contig 19373 bp, 25 predicted proteins | sample 1631181 | NCBI WGS metagenome assembly PVBE01 (sample SAMN08397723, study PRJNA350692) | Marine metagenome, whole genome shotgun sequencing project. | isolation source: water | place: Pacific Ocean | collected 2012-04 | reverse complement strand
CCCGAGGAACCTGTAACGAAAAAGATAGGATTATCGACCCCAACTTCTGGGTGATCAATTCTAAAAAGAGCACCTGTTGCTGAAGATGAAATATGGAGTAAAGCGGTAGGGGAACTTGTGCCGATGCCTATTTTATCATTACCAGAATCCACAAAGAGCATGTGTGTATAGTTGTCTGACTCTATCCTGAAGTCGTTGGTGGCGTGCCCATCCTCGTTGAATACAACGCCAGTTGAATCAATTCGCAAGGCTTCGTCATTTGTGCTGCTAACGATAAAATCAACGTCGGCCTCGGCAGGATTGAATGTGGCAGGACCGTTAACAGACAAGGAGCCCGTAATGGTAATGGAGTCGTCTTCGCTGTTCCCGAACAGGAATTCTCCATCGCCCGTGGCTTTGAAGTAAAAGTTTCCAGCGTCGTCTTTCGCTCCATATCCGCCCGTTCTCGCCATTATTCAGATCCACCCAAAACATCATTCAAAGCACGATTGATCCGGTCAGCTTTTGTAAGGTTGCCGGGCATCTGCCCTTCTGCCACGAGATAGGCACCTGTGGTGCTTGGCTCGCTAACGAGATCGAAGCATAATAATTGAAAGTCATCTTCAACCATAGTTACTCCATTGGATTGCCTGGTGCTGCCAAGACCACGGCTAGAAATGCCCAATTGTACCCCTCCTTCGACTAGGTTCTTGGCTATCTTGCCGGCCGGAGTATCCAGAATCTTTATTTTACCCATGACGTCATTGCCATCCCACCAAACTTCGGTAACAAGGTGACTGACATTTGCCAAGGTCACCACATGGTTGTCTGGGTGGTCAAGTTCTCCTGTTGCTCTGCGCTCTTTAACAAGTTTCTGATAGTTCTTCATCTCTCGCTCAAGAATCGGACGAGGATAAACACGACCGTTGCCGTTCTCTGCCTCCGCACACTGTATCTTGCCGGCGACGACAAGATGTATTCCATTGCGATTGCCCTCACGCTCATCCTCTGTTAGAAGGTCGTCGCTGTAGTCCAGATTCATAAACTCTTGTAATACATATTTTTTCATTTTATTATATCCCGAAAAAGTAGCTAACTACCCTTGCAACAGCGTCTTACTCGTGGGAGCATCCACCGCCTTATTGTTGATTGTGTGTTCATACCTGATTCCCTCATCGCCTATTGCCATCGAAAGTGAATAACTCGTCCCCGAACTGATTGCTCCCATTATGAGGCAATTAGCAAGTGAAACGCTACATGTAAATAGGTCTGTAAACGGGTTTAGGCACACTAACAAGACGCCGACCCAAAACCCTACACACATGGGGCAATGAAAAAAATGGTGGCTGGGGCGGATGAGGCTAAAGATGGTGCCATAGACCAGCACGTTTGTTAGTCCGTAGGAGGCTAAAACAAAGTATAAAAGTTCCACTAGAAGAGAAAGCCGTATCCCGCATAATTGGAGAACGGCTGTTCAATATTCTTGCGTGTCTCTTCTTCTGGTTTAATCTCGCCGTGTTCTGTACTGTCTTCTTCATCAGGCTCCAGAAAGCGTGCCTCAATGTCATCTTCCTGATCTTCAACACGTTCATAATCTAATAGCCTAGACTTTATAAATTTTTCAATCTCATACATCAAGGCCTGAGTCAGGCTCGTTTCTTCTGATGGCTTCAGGTGGCCTTCCAAGGCTCCATATATCATCCCGCCCTGGATGGAGTCGTGTTTTACGAGCCCTGCCATCACCAAAGTGTCTAACAATTCTTTTTGGGCTGGATATGCTCGATCTCCCATATTTGGTTTTGGGATAGTTACGACGGTCTCTCCGCCGTTAGTGATAAAGATATTGAAGATCGGATGATCTTGAATCATAATATCGCCGGAGGCGGTCTTTGATACCTTCAGACTTATTGTTGCTTGGGGAGGCGTAGGCTCCTTTACAACAACGGTAAGGTTCTCGTACTCTTCTTCTCCGACGGTAACAGTCAATGGCATCAGCTTTTGTACTCGCTTACTAAGTGTTGGAGCTTCAGAACCTTCTTGAGGGATGACTCGTCGATCGGAGTATTCCTAAAGCTATCAATTAGCACAAGAACAGAACCAGTTGCCGTTATCATTTCTTTGTCTTCCTTGACTTCCTCTAGTCTCACAGAGTTTTCAACTTCTTTTTTGATACGCCGAAGCTCTTCGTTTATAAATAGGGAGAACTCTGCGCTGTCGTCTACAAATTGCAAGATGTATTGACGAAGCAGATTCTTTTGCTCAGGAAGAAAACTCTCGTAACTGCTGTCAAAGCGCTTCATGAAGCTTCTAATAACAACTTCATCCATCCCCTTGTACTCTGTCTCTTGCTTCTTTTCTTGTTTGGTCAGGGTATCAATAACCTGTCCCTCAAAAATCATTTTCTGACGGAGAGGAGTAGCATCGTTCAGTATTTGTGATATTGTCGCCAAATCTCGGTAGTTTGGAACGTGATTGTTGAAAACCCTGGAAGACAGAGCTTTGTTCACTCTGGAGATGATGTTATTTTGCTCTTGGAACACCTTTTGGCGGTCTAGACCTTGAAATTTTTGCCTTGTCTGATCCAAGAGGCGCTCGGCGGCATGTCTCTCTAGTGACCCTGGTGTTTGTAGGGTTCTATAGCAATCCAACTCTTTCGCTAATTCAGTGTCTGGTGCAAAATGCTCCTTTAGAATAGCAGAAATCTCTTTCTGTGCGTCTTTGTCGTTCTCTAGGACAGATTTAGTCATCTCTCTCACTAAGGCCTCAAAAACAAACCCAGTGTTTCTCTTTTTATTGTGTTTTGTTTTCACTACGAGTCTCCAATTCTTTAATTAGATCCAGAACAGTTTTGTTGGTCTCAAATAATAGTTCTTCGTCCCGAACAATTCCAGCCGAGACAAATCCTGTCTCTAATGCGGATAGTTCTCCAGCATAGCCAGGATGTGTATTAGTCTTCGTATTTCTGGTTTTGGGGATCATAGCCTTGGCATCGTTTGAACGATGTCGGGCTCCTGCGCCCCGGCGGTCACCTCGACCTGCCTTGGGAATGTAACTATGACCTCTTGCTCCTGGGGTTAAGCGTACTGCATCACGTTTGCCGGGGGCTGCCAATAGCGTTTCATCTTCTGCCATGTCGGGGCCATCTCCCCCTTCGCCTTCATCATCGAGACCCAGGTCTTCATCACCAAGATCGTCAAAAGATTCTTCACCCAGATCAGCGCCGGTGCCGCCACCTTCGGAGACCGCAGTACCAGCAGCCTCGATGGCTGCAAGATGGCGTGAATCAAAGAACTGCTCTTGGAGTATTTGCTCGATCTCGGCGTCATCCATAGAGAATACATTCTTATAAACCCAGCGACGAGAGAACATTCCTTCCGTAGCTGCTCCGGCAATATCAAACTTAGTGTTGAGATGCTCAAGCTCTTGTAGTTCGGCTATCTTAGACGGGTTGTTTAGTGTCAGGCTAAAGGATAATAGATCCTCTCCACGATACCCAAGAGTATAAAGGTGGATTATAGCAAGCTTTTCTAGTTCGGCAATTATGATCCTCTGGAGACGTTGCACTGTTCTGGCGAATCTGATGTCCTTTTGTGCTAGGGTTGTTTTGTCCTCCATTGCATCACTTTGAGCAAGGTATGCTTTTGGAATCTTTATTGCCGAGAACATCTTGTCTCGTAAATACTCAACGTCTTCAATGTCACCAGTAATAGCACCGCCGGCGAGAGTTTCTATTCGAGATGATACTCCGCCCCGGACGGGGATATAAAAGTCTTCATCAATAGACATGGGGTTATAGCGCAAGTCTACTCTGCCAGTGTCGGCATCGATGACTTGGTTACGCTTCATAGAGGTCTTGACTTGTTCCATATACTGTTCTACATCGCCGGGAGAGATATTTCCAACATCGATGTAAAATACTCTTCTCTCTGGAGAGCGTACAACTCGGTATGCCATCATCGCATCTTCAACGAGAGTCACCTGCCTCCAGATCCTGCGGGCGGATTCCAACACCGAGGTGCCGTAGGGGGCATATAAATCGTTACCCAAAACACGGAAGTGGGCGATCTGCCAGTTCTCGAAAGTTACTGCCTCTTTTCCTGAGGCCCAAAAGTACTGAATATAATTGGGATTGGTTGGGTCTTTCCCTTCGAGACGCTCGACCTCTCGGACGGGAAGCGGGATTGCGTTTGTGATCCCCTCTTCTTCATCGATGTCCAAATAAAGAAAGTAGTCTCCATACTTACACATCGATCGTGCCCAGCCGAAAAGATTGAACTCGATATTCAGAATATTATAAAATAAAGTATTGATAACCGACTTGAGTTCTTCGTTCGAACATTTAACACTCAGGATCGGGTTGATGGGCGTAGAGGTTGTGATTTCATCAGCATAAATATCTAACCCAGATGCCAATTCAGGAGTAAACTCCATCTGGTCAAAATCTGTATATCTTTGTGCTCGACGCTGACCCTGAAGGATCTTTGCCTGAATTCCCTCGAAAGGGTTATAATGCTCTTGTTTCTTGAAGCTCTTTCCAGTATTTGTCTTGAAAGTATACTTCTTAATATTAGAAGATTTGCCCCGAAACACTGCTTGGCGGCGGCGGTCGATGATGGGTCCGCTGAACAGTTTTGTCAGCCGTTTAAAAAGTGAGGAGGCTTCGTCTCTTGGATTGTTGTCGCTCATTTGCTATCCCTTTGTGATCCATGACAGATCGTGAAACTTATCATCTGTCCCTTTATAAGTAGTTCCGTTATTCTCTGTCGGACGATAGCCAGACATCCCGTCGATCCGAGTGTCGAGGCTCCTTCCTCCTACAGACATAGCCGATAACATAGCTTTTTTGTATTCTACTTCCCGAGTATTCGTTGTTAGCGCTGTATCTCGAACCCAACAAGCTATCGCCATTGACATAACCAAGTCATCATTATAGCTTCTCATGGCTTGTGGACGACCGTTGTGCCAAACAAAGGTTTTTACTTCGTTCATAAATCTTAAGGAGTTAATGGTCAAAAGTTTATTCCGAACAAACTCTTCCAACTTTGCGACAACCAAAGGTCTCGTTTTCATCGACATAGTAAACCCCGCAACCCCACCAATAGCATTTGCCATAGCTTGATCAACATACTCGTGAGTTGACTTCACTGAGTAGTATAGATTAGGATACTCCAATTCTTCAAGTTTGTTAAGGACCGCAAGACCTAAAGAGTTGTTTTCTATCACCAACAAGGCGTCGCCGTACTCCTTGCCGATATTGACAAGCATCGGAGCGAACATATCAGTTGTCAATTTTCCCTGATATTCTGCAACTTGCTCCATAGTCTCGACATCTATGACATGGGCAGTACTAAAATCAGAACCATCGCCCCGTGCGACATCAGCGACGATCAGATATGATGAGCCTTGTTCTGGCGTTTTCCATATCCAGTAGTTTCTATCGAAACCAGCTTTGTGTGCTGGCTCAGTAGTATTGCTCATAAGGCGAGTTATGTCGTCCGAATGAATGACTGTCTCACCAGAAGCATTAAAGTTACACTCTAACTCTTGAGCTATCTCTCTTCTAGACATATTTCTGGTTTCGTTTTCAAACCATTCTTGGTCACGATCCGGGTGTTCGTCCCAAGGAAGGCGGACTGTGTGGAAGTCGTTCTTCCCCTCCTCTGCCTCTGTATATGTCTTGTGAAACCAGTTTCCGACGCCATACGGAGTCGAAAGAGCGATACAGCGACCGCCAGTCGATAACGTAGGGTATAAACCTGCCCACATATCATCCATACCCTCGATCAGGGCTGCCTCGTCAAGCACCAACAATGACAGGGCCTCTGAACGACCTGCGTCGCCACTTGTTGAGGCAGCTTTGACCTGAGATCCGTTTGCCAATTCAAACGAAGTACGATTATCAATGACCAATGGAGCGATCTGCTGCACCCATTTGGGCAAATATTTGTATACAGCCTTCACTTTCCTGACAAGGTTGGCGGCGGTACCCTGCTTTGTTGCCATGACCAAGACATTTTTCTCACGATGGAAAACCATCAGCCAGCAAACATAAGCCGCAACAGAAGTAGATAGCCCAAGTTGGCGAGCCTTCAAGATAACATTGAATCGATAATCCTCAAACTCTCGTACAGCGGCTGCCTGAAAGTCATACATTTTAAACGGGATCAACCCATCCAAAGGATGAGTGATCTTGGCGTAGTTTGAGATGAAATAGACGGGATCACGACCGGAACGAAGGATCTCAGCCTTCATTTCCCGCTTTGTAAGCAAAACTTATGCCCCAGGGGTTTCTGGGTTCTTTCCTGCTTTGTCGTTTTTAGGACGCTTGTCTGTGGACTTGTCTAGGAATGAGCGAATGCTAACCTCCAACTTCTCGTTAGATGGTCGCCCATGCACATCGACTCCCTCTACACCAGCGATTTTATAGGACTTCTTGGCTTGGACCCAATTTCTATGACGAGAGAGGCTCTGCATTAAGATGTCAGCTTCGCCGTCCTCCTTGAGTCCGGGAACTGCGCCGATCTTCAGTTTGCGATATTCCTTCTTAATGAATTTTAGTATATCGGTAAATCTTTGCTCAATTTCGTTTTCGAATTGTTGTCGAGGGTGTACCTCACGCATATGAACTTCGCCATGATAGCTAACGATCATTTTGTCAGCACTGAAGCGGACCTTGAAGCCGTCGATGATGCGGCGGTCATGAATACTTACCTCTTCGTCTCGGCAAAGACCGACCTTGTTCTCGGGGTCGCCCGTTTGGACGCCGTGCCCATCATAGCCGTGAGAGGCTGCCTGAGCCAAGCCTTGCACCACATCTAGAATACTTGCCATTTTTAGTCGCTCCTGAAATTTCATAAGGACAGTTAACTGTCTCTGTAAATAGTATTCTCTAGCCCTTTTCGCCGTCTGTTGACTGGTTATGTTCGTTTTCTGGTCGCCATCCCCCAGACCAGCGCTCTTCTCTGCCCTCTACATGTTGTACATAACATTCGAAACAGCACTCAAAACGAGACATATAAACGTCATCACTCATAGAGAAAGAATATGTTTTACAGACAGGACAAGATCTGTCAGTGTTCCTGTCTCTTACTCTCTTTGAGACTAAAAAGCCACCAGCCTCTTCTCTGTCTCTGTGTTTTGTCTCAGTATAACGGGCTGCCCGAAGCTGCTCTAAATACTCTTCTTCTCGCCTCTTATCCCAAGTGGATTTGAAATCTTGAACTGCCTCTTTCCCGTACTTCTCAGCGATCGCCTTCTCTACGGCAGCGATATAGGTATAATCTTTGCTCAATACATTTCCTGTGCAACAGGTGACATCTCCACCGGGGGCGCTTCTGCCGCACGAATGTCTGCCAATATCTGTCTTGCCAAATCGATATCTCCAGAGGCTAGAGCATCGTCTAGTTGCTGCATTGGGTCATGATCCTGACAACCACATTCGACCATTTTCTCAACCTCTTCTACTATCATAGTCCGAATTGCCTTCTTTGTTAACTTCATTTTCCTATTCTCCATTTATTGCTCGGGCGATGCCAATGGAAGTGGCTACCCCGATTGCTAGTCCTGTAATTAGTCCTAAAGAACCCTTGTTTCTTTTGAACCAAGAGTTTGATTTTATTATTTCTTCCCGAAGTTTCTTTAGCTCCAGCAAGCGAAGCCTTTCGGTCTCGGAACAGACCTTGCGATCAACAGTACATAAGTTCTCTGCCGTGGTAGCTTCCAGCTTTTCTTCAACAATCTTGGTGAACTCTTCCTCGCTAATCAAAATGCCGATGAAAGTGTCTCCTCCAACTTCAACCACCGCCGGGCGGGGGCGGAACTTCACTACTTCACCAGCAAAGGATAGAGATGGTACGACCAACATTAATGATAGAAAGAATATTTTCATTTTTTCAAGAACTTCTTTAAGCCTTCAATTCTCTTGGCCGGTCGCTTTAGTCCTCCGACCAAAGTATATGCAACCAGCTTATCTCTGTTTGTGTCTTCATAGATACCACGATGGATGATTGCTCCGCCGGTGAGAGCCGCAAGAGTATCAAACCCAAATTCGATGCTATCCATTAGTCCGATAGTTTCTTCAAAGATTTCTTCGCCGCCGACGACGATGCAGGCTGCCCCTGTCGAAGTAGTCAAATCGAATCCTTCAGCTAGTAAAGTCTTCTCTAAATTCTTCTTTAGAGCATTAGAGATCGCAGTCTCGCTCTCGACTTCCTTGACTGCTGTCACCCCCATAATCATACACCCGGACTGCTTCATAATAGAATCATAGTCTGTTGCGTCGAAAGTAGTATACTCTGAGTCTTGGTTTGCGAGCACATTGAATACATGAAATAGCCCAGCAACGGTATTGTTGATCGTTTTCCAGAATCGCTTAACCGTTAACTTAGGATAAAGTTTCTTGATTTTATCATTGTCTATCATAATAAGGGGAGCGATCTTGCCAGACTCTGCCATCTTACACAACTGAGACATTCTATCATAGGCATTTTTAGCCACTGTTGGAGACGCTGCTTCACCGGCAGTGGGCAAAGAGGCGATGACACCAACTCGACTATCGACATCTTCAACCCCAATATAAGTGAAGTATTTCTTTGCGATCCGGATAAGTGTGTTTACTGTTCCGCCGCCTGAGCCGCCGGCTACGCCAAGACAGATCAGAACACGGTCTACGTTATCTCCGAATACTTCTCGGAACTTATTAAACACTTCTTGTTCTTTGCGGTCAATGGCTGCCTGAGCCTTGGCTTGATCTTTGCCGGCACCCTGCTCGCCATTCTTGTCAACCAAAAACTTTTGTTCTTCTGGGAGGTCTAGCCCGTTTAGGTCGGACCTTGCCGTGTTGACTGCTAAAGTCTTTTTGTATCCTAAGTCATAAAAAGCCTTAGCAATACGACCACCACCCTGGCCTGCTCCGACGATGGCATAGGTCAGAGCGCCGCCGGACTCATCCTGTACGGAATCACTGGCTTCTTCTAATTCAGGATCGTAGTCCTCAATATCTAAAATGGGTATATCAAGACCTGTCATTTTGTTTTCCTCCGAAAGTCTTATTTAAAATCAAGTTCTTCATACAGATCAACAAGTTCGTTTAGTCTTTTCTGTCGATCGTCAATTTTCTTGATCTTCTCAATCTTCTGTTCATATATGCCACGAATGACACCTATTTTATCTTTTTCTAATTCTGCCCTAAGTTGTGTTTCTTTGACTGCCGCCTTGGTTTCTAAGTATAGCCCGTTGGCTACCTTGGTGCCGTCAGCGCTGGGCTTTATCAAATTATAAAGATACAAAAGGAAAGTTATGGCTAACGCTGCTCCGACCAAGGCTCTCCATCCGATTTCCTTTATTTTTAGAGCGAACCACTTCACCTTCCGTGCTTCCAGGCTGTAGCGATATCAGCTACGCCAGTCAGCCCAATATAGGCTAAGGAAACTGCAACCCACTGATCGCCGTCAATTCGGGTTGCCGCCAGCATTATCGTACTTGTCATCCATACGAGCAGTTTTCGTGATGCCCACTTACCGAGCCATTTGTCAATCTTTTCGTCCATATCTATAGTCTCTCCCTATAGATATAAATAGTCTGGCTATATCTCTTTTGTTCTGCTTTACGTCAAACCAGAAATGTAATTCCAGATCCTCTTCAAAACAGAGTTGGGATTCTTGGGTCGGTATTGTTTCTTTGTTACTTCCCGAGATTTCCGAAAATACTCTTGATTTTGATAATCCTTGATAAGATCATTGTCAAGAACCCATTTCCTTAAAAATCTCCACTCCTGGAGGTTCTCAATCGAGCGGATTGGGTTATCCTCAAGGTGGGCGAGGCGGCGTAATGCAGTAACCACGACTTCGCCGTCCGCAGCCGGAATAGCACATATCTTGCCCTTGTCAGCTAAATTGTCATCCCCTTCCATGACATAATTATGCCATAGATATAAGGTTTTTACCTATTTCTGGTCACTGGTTGTGTGTGTTTTTTCTGAACTGCTGTGATTTATCACTGTCATTCCAATCAACTTCACCCTTATCCAGCGCTTGCACCGCAGTGGGGACATCCTCTGTATCTATAATTGGCATATCCGGGCGCTCAGGGGCCCAACTTGGTGTGTCTAGTGTCAAGCCAGATAGGTTTTTTATAATCCGATCGCCAGCCGCCCTCACAGCCAGTTCTCCCTCTTGTCCTGTCCAGTCCTGAAGCGCACCAAGAACGACAGACTGCTCAACCGGATGGTCGCCGCCGATGCCGTTTGTAGCAAAATCAGCTAAAGTCTTGCGGACTTCTTCCGGCTCAAACTGCTCAAAGCCTCCGCTAGCTTTCTTTCCTTGGAACTTATCGAATCGCCCGACAGTCATGGCATTCAGAATCTTTAGTAGGAATTCGCCTTGCATATCGACCAAGAACCCTCCTACCTTTATTTTAGGGTCAAACATTGCTGTAGAAATCCATCGGTGGTGACCATCCATAATAAAATGGTCCTTGCTGATAAACGCCCCCAAGTTGCCTCCCGCTTGCATCTTGCCTCGAATCATAGCGATAACAAAACTAAGCGCCTTTTGGATATTCATCGAAGACTGCGAAGGATAAAGCTCTGTGACCGGGAATAATGAATTGGAGGTGACATCTATTACGTCGTCGGAAGCATCTCCATCAGAAGTCTCAATGCCAGCGTGTGAAAGTTCTTTTGCTTGTTTTGCCACATATGCCCACTTAGAGAGTTCTGTTGGAAAGTGATCTAAATTCTTCTCTTTGAGTTTTTGAAGAGTCTTTTCCACTATCAGTTTTTGAGTTGACTTATTGAACATATCTATTTTATCCTTACCCGGTTTACAAAGCTGTATAGAATATATAGTCTCTTATCTTGCATTAGATCTTATAGCAAGCTGGACCAGGGCCGAAGGGGTGCGGGTTCGATTCCCGTTGTATAATATGTCCACCATCTTTTGGGTTTTGTCTATTTTTATGCAGATCCCAAGCTTCCACTCTTCTACGGGGTCCGGGTGCCTCTTGCTGGTAGTTGTGTCCCACCTCATCTTGAATCGGACAAGGTCCCCCGCCCTCACTTTGTTTCTTTCTTCTTTTTTGAAGTGTCGGGCGAATTGCTATAACCAAGTTTGAATAGGTGTTGTAGATCCTCTATAATTATAGAACACATCTCGGCAGCCTTCAGGTTCCCGACTCTAATACTCTCATCCGCCATAACCTGATAGGCTTCTAAGATTTTGTTGAAGTCTTTGTACTTCATCCAAAGTCACTCTGGCGGTGTTTTTTCGCCGTTTGAAGAAACGATAACATCGGTCTCATGGACCTCATAAGTTGAGCCGACCGTGAGAGTACACTCGTCTACATAGCCAGCCCACTGTACATTCCAAAGACCGAGAGCAGACCCTCTGGACAAGATAAGACCATACCCACCTGACCCGGCTGGGTCGAATACGGTGCTCTGGACCAGTTCGCCCGGCTTCAATGGCTGTCTCGAACAATACTTTCAACATCTTGACGCTCAATGTCAATAGTCTTTTTCATGATATATCTTCCTCCAAATATATAATACCATAGGTTGACAGGAAGTCAAATGTTATTTTTTTGTTCCCGAGAGTTTGTAACAAACTGTCCCCACTTGGATCTAGGTGTATACCTTTTTGTCCTTGTTCGTTTCTCTCCCTCTGTCATGCCAAGTATTATTTTCGGCTGCCGAAACTAACTCGGGACCGACACTGATAATCTCCCAATTGTTTTCTACAAACAATATTCTGCGCCCCGTAGATGGAAAGTAGGCATCCCACCCGAAAGAGCGCCGGCTGCCACTGTCGGGTCGGCTTGGGACCCTACGGACCAAAAGGGCATATTCCCCGTTCTCTTTGGCTGTCCTGCTGGACCGGCACTGCGCTTTTAGGCGCAGAAGACTTCCTGGGTGCATTTCTTGCCCTCTGGCTTCTCTTTTTTTCTCATTCCCAGGCAAAGTCTTCTCTACCAAAGTGACCCCAGCCAGCAGTATCGCTATATTTGGGAGTTCTCAAATCAAGCAAGGTGACAATCCCTTCTGGGGTTAGATCATACCCTGTAATTTCCTGAGGCACGTCATCGATATAGACAGTGGCCTGAACTGGTTCTGGGTGTCCAATCGCATAGGCAAGATAGACCTTGGTCTCAGTAGCGTCGTGAGATCGAAGATAATCTACTGCAATCCGGCGAGCCATATATGCAGCAGAGCGATCAACCTTAGATGGATCTTTGCCACTAAAAGCGCCGCCGCCGATTGGGACCCTGGGTCCGTAATTGTCTACCACAATCTTGCGTCCCGTAAGGCCGGTGTCTGCATCAAAACCGCCGATGTCCCATTCTCCGGCAGGGTTGGCATGAATTTTGATGCCTGGTGCAACATCATGTAGATAGGAACTAAGCCAATATCTTATCCTCTCTCGAAGCTGATACGTTGGTGCATTTTGGAAACTTGCTACAACCGCTGTGATCTTTCCGCAATCCAAAGTAATTTGTGTTTTTCCATCATAGGGGAACTCGGCATATAATATTTGACATAGCTGCCTTGCTAAGAAAAGTTCCTGTGGGATAAGTGAGGGATTTTCGTTACAGGCATAGCCGACCATAATACCCTGGTCGCCTGCGCCGCCCGTGTCAACTCCTTGAGAGATGAAGCCACTTTGCTTAACAATGTTGACATCAACTACATCTACATCAGAGTAGACATTGCGGACGACTTGTTCAAAATCAACCTCAGCGTCTGTGGTGACTTCCCCCATCAATACAATTTTACGATGACCGCCCATAGTCTCAATTGCAACCCTTGAATGAGGGTCTTGAGCTAGACAGGCGTCCAACACTGCATCTGAAATCCTATCACAGATTTTGTCTGGGTGGTGTGGACTAACACACTCTGCTGTTCTAATCATAACTTCTCTCTTTCGAATTGGTTAGGTTGAAGATTTTATTATTATTTATTATACGCTAAACAGATTTATATGTCAAGGACATAATTTGAACTAAAAAGTGGGTCAGTCTCTACATATGGACCCTCGCCTGGATAGCCACGAGGATTGAGACATATCTTTGTCCTTCCAATTGTCACCTCGGCGGGCGTATGACTGTGCCCATGAAGCCAAGCTTTGGGTTGCTTCTCTTCAATTTCTTTTTTACATTCCGATACAAAGAATCTATTGAGCCCGCTACCTCTCCAATAGGGCTGAACAGCGTCATAGGTCGGTAAATGATGCGACACGACGATGGTCTCTTCTGTCGCTAGTTCAAGAAAATTCTCTACAAATCTGGCATTTTGCTCATAGACCCAAGGCTCAAACCCCTGAATCTTGTGGAAATCCGACATCCCAGACCTATATCTGAAATTGCCAGGAAGATCGGGGTACCACAAAGTAGACCCAAGAAAATGTTGTCCGTCAATCATAACTGAAGGGTTGTCTGGGTGTAGATAATAAAGGTTTGAGATACTCTCTTGCAAAGCGGTCAGAGAGTTATGAAGTATTGTCGTGGATGTTCCATAAAACTCATGGTTCCCCGGAACAAAGACAACCTGCGGGTAGGCTCTACAGAACGCCCCCAGTGTATCAGCAATCCGATCGTGGCTATCAATGTCTCCGGCAAGAACCAAAACATTGGCTGTTTTATCCAGTCCCTCGATAAACTCCACAAGGTCATCATGATATTCATTATGGACGTCACTAGCCAATAGAATCTTCATATATATTATGTAGACCAAACAGGGCGATTTTGAACGATTACAAACTGTGCCCTGGGTTTTGTCTTACTTTTCATTTTCGGCGGTAGAAAAAATACACGATATCTATTTTGAATTTCCAGCGCATAGAGAGACATTGCCGATGGAGAACCATACTCAGCCAAAATATCAAAGCCAGCCTGATCGGCGATCAGTTCGTCCTCGCTGTTCGTTTGAATATGTCCAAGCTCATGAGCCATCACGACAAGCAGGTGGTCGTCTGAAAACCAATCCTCCTTTGTCGCTTCCCCGTCAATGACGATTGCCTTAATTTCAGACCCCAAAGTAGTAAAAGCAATAGTCCCAGTCTCGAAGACTAGGCGAGCCTCGTCGTATTCTTTGTCATCCTTTTCGACGACAAGTACAAAAACTTCTTCGTCGAAGGGGCATTTGAATATCATCATCTGCTCTGTTACCACATTCTTTTTGTTAGTTTGTGCTCGGCGATGAAACAAGTTGTTCCGTCAGGTCGAAGGACTCTCCAGAGTTGACTAGTGACCTTATCAAGCAGCAGCAACGGTGCCTTTTTTTCGGCAAGGTCGATGAACCACAAAGTACTATAACCATCAATTATAGTCTTCCTGATTCTTACCAAATCACCCGGCTTCATTGACTAGCTCCACTTCTGAGGGAGTAGTAAATAAAGTTCCCCAATCTCCTGACCACTGAATCTTTACAATAGAGTTGTCAGCCCACAGCACCAGCCCATAGCCTGCCGGATGATGGAGGGGGTGTGGGTGGCGGGCAAGCTTTTGGGCGAGTGCCTTCTTCTTTTTGACTAGATCGCCTGCTTTAAGTTTCACGCCACAACTCCAATTCTCCGTAGTGCCAAACTCTTTGTTTGCCTTCCAGCAAAGTCAAGACTGTTTCGCCCCGGTTGGGTCCGCCATCCATAACTTTGAGAACCAACATCTTTTTTCCGCCAACATCTCGGTCGGTAAAAATGTTTGGGGCTTGTCTTACCAAATCACCCGGCTTCATTGAGTAGCTCCAGTGATGTGATGGGATGAAGGAAGCTGCCGTAGTCGCCAGACCACTGCACCTTGACAACGGCTCGGTCTACCATAACCACAAGTCCGAGTTGCTGGCGTTTCCAACCTTGCCACCCGTCTTGTCGTTTTACCAAATCACCGGGTTTCATAATAATTCCACAATACTAGCTGGTCCGAACTCTCTCTTAGAGCCATCAGCCAACAACACAGTATAAAGTGTGTTAAACTCTCCAGGGGGAGCATAAACTTTGGTGCTAAACTTTTGAAGAGCCGCATACAAGGCTCTTTCTGCCTTTGTCTGTTTTACTTTTCTTTCAGATAGTACAAGACCTATTCCAGTAATCCAGCGGTTTATGCTGATTGTACCAAAATCTACATGCTCTTCCGAAGCTTTCTTGTGATAACCGTATTTTAGAAGTTGTCCTGCGCTCATCTCATCTCCCTGTACCTTACAATACCACAGATTGAGGAGGTGTCAAGTTTTATTTTTATTCTCCTTCTTGAAAGTAAGTCTGATATAGAGACCAGGCACGATCTCGTAAAATTAGTAGAAGGCGCTCTTCAATAGTCTCGTCCTCGTCAATTGGTATTGCTACCTTGATCTTGCTGGGCATATCCATCATTATAAAATTCATGAGTCCTCCAGAATCATTGAGAGACGTGGGCGAATTTCCCCTTCTTCTCAATCTCGATTGTTTGATCTGCCGAGTCTTTTAGTGCCGATAAATGCGTGATAAGGATCACCTTCTCATAATAGGACTTGCACAAGTCTAAAACACGCATAAAGCCTGTCATTCCCTCATCATCGAGGGCGGTAGCCGGCTCATCTAAGATCATCAGGTTTGGGGTGGGCAAAGTACTCACATTAGTCAAAGCGATCCTCAAAGCAAGGGCTGCCAAGGATTTTTCGGCTCCCGATGCCATTTCAATTGCCCTAGGCTCGTACTTGGGGTGTTTTATTTGGACATCTAGCTTTTTACCGTCAGCACTCATCAAAATTTGGAAATCCACTACATTTGCAAGCACTTTATTGATTTCGTCGTTGATCAAGGGTAAAAGTTGCTTAATAATCGTATAAGATACGCCATTTGGGTGTAAAACCCTCATTATAAGGTCGTAAGCCGTGTATTTTGTCCGCAAATCAAGTAATTCTTGCTTTTTCTCAGCAATTTGAGCGAGGCGCTGCTCTAAAGAGCCATGTTCCTTTACTAAATCAAGGATTTGGCGATCACATCGATCCAATTCTTCACTTTCTGTCTGAAATTCCTCTCTCAGGGAAAGCTGAGTCGTTAAAAGCGCCTCACGCCCTTCAATTGCCTCTTTATTTTCCTCATAGGTGACAATTTTATCCTTGCAAGTCCGAATGCTTGCTTCTAGGCTCGTAATCTCGCCCTTAAGTTTCTCAACCTCAAGACTTTTGTTACTTAAAGAGTGTTTGACTGACTCCACCGAGGATCTGAGGGCTTCAAGGTCAACCCTTTGCTGGCGGAGGTCCATGGGATTTAGCGCTTCTATGTTATCTTCGAGATTTCCTAGATTCTCTTTGCGAGCCAACAGTGCTGCCGAGATCCTCTCGCTCTTCTTTTTAGCTTCATGGGCGTTTTTCAGTAATGGACAAGTTGGGTATCCATCCTTGCAAGGAACATTAGCCAAAACTTTCGTACTCTTGGAGAGAATCCTCAATTCATGTTCAGCCTTTTCAATTCCGCCTAACAACGCTGCCTGTTGAGCCTCTAGGGCTTCTAGCTCTTCCGCAAACTGTTCTAGCCTCTCTTCATTGATTGAATCAAATTCTTTTTGTTGCCGAAGAAGACTAGCCGCAAAACTCTCTTCATCTTTCGTCGCCTTGATGAATTCTGTAGTTCTGTTCCGGAATTCTTTCTGAAAACGTTCTTTCGATTCTTTCTCTTTTTTCAGGTCGATCACCTCAACAGGAACCGCATCGAGTTTGTTTTGAATATCCTGAACTCGTTGGTCCAGGGAAGTCATCTTTTCTTTGATTGCGTCACATTTAGAGCGCTGGTTTGAGCGCTCCTTTTCATTTGTTTTCAGATCGGAGGCTAGGGTAAGGGCGTCCTCGTCGAAGGTATTTTCTTCGTACTTTCTCAGCAAAGCCCGGATGTCAACACTCTCATCTTTTGCAACCTTAAACTTCTTCTCAAAGATGTCCAAATCTAAAAAGCGTGCTAAAATCTTTTTGCGTTCGGTGGACCCCTCATTGATAAATCTTAGGCCATCCATCTGAGAACTCATTGAAGTCAAAAGAAAATCATCTATTGTTCCGAAGACTTTTCTAATTTCTTTGTCCGTTCCATTGCGGTCGGCTGAATTTAGATTAGTTTCCTCTCCGGTGGCTGGGTCTGTTACGCCGAAGTCTACATAGGTCTTTGCCTCTTCTGTGACCTGACCTTTGAGCTTCTTCTCGTACTTTTCGCTCTTTCTTTCAATTGTGTAGATTTTACCATTGACCTCAATCTTTGCCTTAGCTCGGCAGTAGGGTCGAGTCTGATTGATAATGTTATAGTTCTTACGGTTATTCTTGCTTGTCGTATTATAGACACAATACAAGAGCGTGTCCAGTACCGAGGATTTACCCGAGCGGTTTGGGGCAAAGATGCCAACAACTCCGTTGAGTCGTTGATAGTCTACTTTATTACTCTTCCCGTAATTGAAGGTATTGTCCCACTCAACCGAGTGTAGCTTCCATTTAACGTTCCGCATAATATCAACTTCGGCGTTGGTAGCGATGTTCAAGTAACCATTCAGGTCAAACACTCGCTTGAGAGTTTTCTCATCTGGATCGAAATCCTTCAAGTAGTCCGCAATTAGTTGTTGTTGAACTTGAGGGTCACGCAGGTTTTCTGTGCTAGTGATGCCATCTAAGTTTACATCTCCTTTTTTTGTTCCCGCCCTGTTTACAAAGGCTAGGCTCTCAGGATTGAATTTGCTTTTAGCAACATCCATAGATTTCCGGACCTTATCAAGCGAGATAAGATGATTAGCTACGAGTCTAAGGCGAGCCTTCTTTGGGATACTGAGGTTTCGGGGAAGATTTCCTTTCTCGGTTAGCTCGATTGTCATAAAGGGTTTGGGATTGGGTATGTAGTGGTGCTTATACGACCAGAAATCGTCAGGACCGAATTCCCACATTAGGAACCCTTTGTTGTTTTTCTCGCCGTGATTGTTCTGACAAAGGGAGCCCGCATATCGAAACTTGCCCTCAGAGTCAACTGCCTGAGTTTCGTGAATGTCTCCCAAGAGACCGTAATCATATCGCTGGAGGATTTCTGCTTCGATGTCCCCATGCTCTAGGACCCAGCCCGTATCACTAACTACGCCAGTAACTGATCCGTGGAAAGTAACGAGGTGAGTCTTGCCGTTGTCTCTGGGCTTGTGATTATCCCACTCTTCTTCATCGAGGATGCCAAGAACAGTAAGGTCATAATCATCATCAAGATCAATAACTTGACTGTATTTGGCATAAGTAAGGTCTGGATGGTTAAGTGCGTTGATCACAGGGCTAATACTATCAAGTCTTCCTGTGTTGCTTTGCAAACAATCATGATTGCCAATTGTTACAATGGTCGGAGCAATATCCGCCAGAGACCGGAAAAAGTCGCCGGCGATCTGAACAGCTTCAGGTGACATTGTTCCCTTGACGTGAAACACATCCCCAGAAACCAAAATGTAATTAGGTCTCGCTTTCGCTACTTTGTTGTAGAGCCTCTTGCTTACCTTGTTGAATTCTTTGTGATATCTGCGATTAAAGATGTGAATGTCACTCACATGGGCGATCTTCAATTTACTCATATTTTCCTTTATGCCATCAATGCTGTACGCATCAAATATTCTTCTGTATCAAGGGGCGTGGCGGCTGCCCTTCGTTCTTGATATTCCTCAGCGGTCATTTCGCCTACATCATTATAACCTATAATATCGACTTTGTAAACCTCACATCCATATTGAAGCAATTTATAAATTAGTTGCATCGCTTTTTTCTCTGCGTCAGGATCAAGAGCAACATAGAGCGGAGTATCATGTTTGACAATACTTTGGAAGAGACGACTGCCCTCTCTCAGGGTCGAGCCCAGAAGGGGAATCGAATTCGTTCCTGCCTTCACTGCGTCGAACACTCCTTCAACTAAGTTTACCGGCTGGTCCCAGTTGATGAACAGTGAATTGAAAACCATGTCCTTGTTGACTTGCGGGGTCTTGTACTTCGGCCAGTCGTCCCTATAGGTTCGGCTCACGAAGAAGTTACAATAGCCCTCGCTATCGAAAGACGGCACGACTATTCTCCCCGCATATTCCCCACTGGAACAGTATCCCATCTTCCATCTGAGAATATCTTCTTTTGAAAATCCTCTCGCTTTCAAATATTGCCGTGCCTTTCTAGCAATTAGGGCGTTGTCGTTGCCGGTCAGAGTCTTGAACTCCTCTGGGAGGTCAACACGAACGGTGCCCTCCTCTTCTTTTGTAAAGATCGTTTCAAGATCGCCCAACTCTACATCAGCGTCAAACTCTTTCCACTGGCGTATCTGCTGGAAGTTTCCATAACGGCGGACGAGGCGTCGAAGCGATCGACCACGTGGAGAAAGACACGTTTGTTTGACAATTTCATGAGTTTGCCGCCAACGTATCATAAATACCATGAGATG
>PVBE012556255.1_pt1 | contig 19373 bp, 11 predicted proteins | sample 1631181 | NCBI WGS metagenome assembly PVBE01 (sample SAMN08397723, study PRJNA350692) | Marine metagenome, whole genome shotgun sequencing project. | isolation source: water | place: Pacific Ocean | collected 2012-04 | reverse complement strand
GGCGCGGCGCCAGCCCCCGCGCCCCCGCCGTGGCCGCCGCTGTCCGATCGCCCGGACGCGCCGCCGGTCCCGCCGGCGCCCCCACAGGCCGCAGCCCCCCCGGGGCCGCCGGGCGGCCGGGGGCACTCGTCGCAATCAAACCGGCCCGAGTGCTCGCATCCGTCGCCTCCACGGGTCCCCACGGTGCCGGCTGCGCCGACCTGCCCCGGGACCCCGGGGGTCCCCGCCCGCCCCTCGCCCGGCTCGACCCTGTTGTTGCGCAGCGCCACGTGCTCGCCGCTGTTGCGCACCAGGATGGCGACCGAGGATCCGCCTGGGCCCTGGACCGTCGCCGCGGTCACCGTGAACCGATCGAGCACCGCCCGCGCGACCACGCCGTCCGCGATCACCGTCGGTGAAGGCCCGTCCAGCTCGGTCACCGATCCCGCCGCCCGCCGCCACGGGATGGCGGGGTCGGCGGCGTCGTATCCGCCATGCAGGCGCACGCCGCCCTGCAGCTGCACCACCCCCTCGTAGATCCCGCGGGACACCAGCACCGGCTCGCCGCGGGCCAGACCGAGCTCGATCCCCCGGTCGACGGTCGCCACCGGCGTCTCCCACCGCCCATCGGCGCCATCGTCGCCCCCGATCCCGTCCACGAACACCGACGCCCCGATCTCGCCGTCGATCCCGTCGCAGTCCGCGTCCACGCCGCGGTCGTCGGGCTCGTCGCCGTCCTCGGGCGGCCACACGGGGCACGGCACCTCGCAGCCGTCGTCCTCGCGACCGTTGAAGTCGCGCCAACCCTCGTCGCAGTCCCCCCTCGCGCAGACCCCGTCCTGGCAGACGGGCGTAGCGTGGGAGAAGACGCAGGGGATCCCGCACTCCCCGCAGTGCTCGATGTTGCGCTGCAGGTCGAAGTCCTCGTCCACCGTCCCGTCGCAGTCGTTGTCCAAGCCGTCGCAGGAGCGCTCGAAGCCAGTCTCGTGCTCCAGCGGGTAGGGGCAGTCCCACCCCCCGCCTCGGCAGGTGCCGACCGCGCCCGCGCACACGCCGCGCTGCAGACAGGCCGTGGGAGTCGGGTCCTGGCCCTCGTCCACCTCGCGGTCGCAGTCGTCGTCGCGGTTGTTGCAGGTCTCCATCGACTCCGGATGGGCGGTGGGATCGCTGTCGTCGCAGTCCGGTCCGAGGCAGTCCCCGCCTATGCCGTAGCCGTCCTCGTCCTCGTCCAGGCAGGGCTGGCAAGAGCCGCTGCTGGGCACGCACTGCTCCTTCGACCCGAGCCCGCCCACCTCGATCTCCGAGCACTCGAAGGTCGCCGGGCACTCGAGCCCGCCGGCGCAGCCCACCCCGCAGAAGTTGCCCTGGCCCAGCTCCAGGCAGAGGTCCTCGGACCCTCCGCAGTCGGCGTCGGCCTCGCACGGCTCGCACGGGTTCCAGGGGGGCGGGAAGCAGATGAACTGCACCTCACCGCCCACGCGCCGGCCCACGCAGTCCCACCCCAGCGGGCACTCGCCACCATCGCAAGGGACGGTGCAGACCCGGTCGACGCCACCATCGACGCACAGCTCGGAGCGGCAGTCGTCGCTCCCTTCGCACGGCGCACCGAAGCCGCCCCCCTCCTCAGGCTCGGGATCCGGATCGGGATCGGGCTGGGGGTCGGGATCGGGCTGGGGCTGGGGGTCGGGGTCGGGCTGGGGCTGCGGATCAGGATCGGGCTGAGGCTGATCCCTTGGGCCGGACCCGGGCCCAACTCCCGGCTCCCCCTCGCCTTCTCCACCCAGGGCCAGGTCCAGCCCGGCGGGCGCCTCGTCCTCGCAGCCGGCGAGCGACAGCGACAGGACCAGGAGGATCGGCAGCGACCACGAACACAACGGCGTCTTCACGCCGATCAGGCTAGCTCTGTGGGGCCTTTTCGAGCAACCGGCGGGACGCCGAGCTGCCCAGCATCGATCAGACGTTGGCCGGGGCGAACTCCTCGCCCTTGAAGGTGCGCACCTCGACGCCCGAGGCCTCGAGGAACTTGGTCGGGAGCACCCCGCCCGCGAAGACGAAGACGTAGTCGTTGTCGAGCTCTTGGGGCTCGCCGGAGACGTCCATCGTGACGCCGTCGGAGCGGATCTCCTTGGCGGTGGAGCTCATCACGAGCTCGACCGTGCCCGCCGCGACGGCGGCGTCCAAGCGCTCCTGGTTCTTGGGCTTGATCCTGCCGAAGGAGTCGCGGCGGTACGACAAACGCACGGCGGTGGCGCCGGCGTCGCCGAGGCTCATCGCGGCCTCGACCGCCGCATCCCCGCCGCCCACGACCAGGCAGCGGGTGTTGGCGTAGTTCTCGGGCTCGAGGAGGCGGTAGGCCACGTTGGCGCCATCCTCACCGGGCACGCCCAGCTTGCGCGGCGTGCCCCGCCGACCGATGGCCAGCACCACCCGGTGGGCCTTGATCTCGCCGGCGGAGGTCTGCACGACGAACACGCCGTCGTCGTCCCGCGCCATTGACTCGACCTTGACCTTGGCCCGCACCGACAGCCCGGTCTGGGCCATCACCCTCTCCCACAGCTCGAGCAGCGACTCCTTGCTCACCTCGTTGAGCATCACGCGGCCATAGATGGGCAGCTCGAACGGCCGCGTCATCACGATCTTGCGCCGGGGGTACTGCAGGATGGTCCCGCCTGCGTCCTCCTGGTCCAAGCACACGACGTCGAGGTCCGCCTCCATGCAGGCCAGCGTGCTCGCCAGCCCCGCGGGGCCGGCGCCGACCACCAGCACCTGGTGCACGCCCTCGGAGGCTGCCGGGACGCCCTTGGCGAAGCCCCGGACGCACTGCACGCCCTGGGTGACGGCGTTGTAGATGAGCCCCATGCCGCCGAGCTCCCCGACGATGAACAGGCCCGGCACGTTGGTCTGGAAGTCGCCGGCGACCACCGGGATGTCCACGCCGCGCCTGTCGCTGCCGATCACCAGCCGGATGGCGTCCACCGGACAGGCCGCCATGCACTCGCCGTGGCCGATGCAGTTGGTCGGGTTGACCACCCGCGCCTTGCCGTCGAGCACCGCGATCACGTCCTTTTCGGGGCAGACGGTGGCGCACGCGCCGGTGCCCGAGCACACGTCCAGATCGATCTTGGGGTGCAGGCTGGGCGGGAGCGCCCCTCGGGAGGTCGCCATGGCGTAGTCCGCGCGGGCCTTGGCCTCGGACTTCTTCTGCTTGACCCCCGCCACCAGGCTCCAGATGACGGCGACGGCGACGAGCCCCAGCGCCGCGAGCACCATGGCGACGCTGAAGCCCACCAGGGGCTTGAGGCCGTGGACCGCGGCGAGGATGTACATGATCGAGGCGAGCGGCCTGTGGGCCACGATCCAGGTGGAGAAGGTCCGCCAGTGGCGCTCCAGCTTGTTCTGCTTGCGGCCGAGCTCGATGCGCCGCTTGGCCCGGTACAGCGCCATGGTGGGCACGCCCCGGGTCTCCGCCAGCTTGGCCGTCGCCCGGCCCCAGTCATTGCCGCCCGACCACAGGGCGGCCACGTCGGCGGGGATGCCCTTGTCGAGCTCGGCGCACTCGGCGTCGTACTCCCTGCGGGTCATGTGCTGGCCGGCGAGCGTGCGGGGGAGCCGCGCGAACAGGTAACGGCCCAGCAGCCCGCTGAAGAACACGATGTTCATCAGCGCGAACGAGATCCGCCCGACCTCGGTCCAGCTCCGCTCGACGCCTGGCGCCACGAAGATGAAGCCCCACGAGTGGAATATGATGAGCATCCAGCCCTGGACGCCCAGGAAGATGTGGAGGTTCAGCCACGACGCCAGCCGTGCGGTCTGCCGGAGCTTCCGGGAGCGTCGGGCGACGGAGTACAGGAGCATCGCGACCATGCAGGCCAGGCCGGCGATGCCCAGCCCGTTGGACAGCGTGCTCCCGGCCGCCGGCGGGTCGGTGGTGAACCGGCTCACCAGCCAGCCCACCTCCACCACCGTGAAGAGCGCCGCAATCCCGGCGAGGACCTTGCCCATCAGTCCCCTCCGATGCAGTCGGGCGCCGGCGCCCGGGCGATCCAGGCCCGGGTCGCGAGGAACTTGCAGCCAACGTCGGTCCACGGGGCGGGGTGACCGCCGCCACCGACAGGCTTGGTGAGGAGCAGGCTTTCGGCGGCGGACTCCCGGTCGCTCTTGGTCAGCGCGGCCTCGTAGTTGGCGTCCGAGTCGCCCCCTGCGATGGCGAAGCCGCCCATGCCGCCACCGTGACAGCCGCCGCAGTCCGCCACGAGGCCCGGCTCGACCTCGCCGACGAACCGGCAGAAGTCCTCGGGGTCTGGCTGGTCACCCGCGTCGCATTCCCCGTCGGGGGGCGGCTCGTCGCCGCACAGACCGACGCAGTCGACCGGGGTCTCGAAGTCCTCGCAGTCGTCGCCGGGGGGCGCCGCGTCGGCCACCCAGGCCAGGATCGTGCGCCAGTCGCACGAGCCGGGGCTGCCCCACACGTTGCCGCCCGGGTGGGCGCGGCACCCCATGGCGTTGCAGAACAGCGACCCCTCGTCGGGGTGCAGCAGGTCCCCGACCCGGCGGGACACCTCGTCGTAGCCGTCGTTGCCGGTGAAGTCCGGGTGGCAGCCGGCGCAAGCGGCGACGGGGCCGTCGGCGATGGCTTGGAACCCGTCCGCAGCCGGCGGGCAGCGGCACGGCAGGATCATGCCGTCGGGCAGGGAGTCGGTGATCGTCCTGCAGTCCGCCCCGGCGATGTCCAAGCCGTCGGGGACCCCGCCGCCGGCGCAGACGCGCACGCAGCTGTCGACGGAGCGGCCGACGTCGCTTCCGCCGCAGAGGAGCCCCTCGGTGTCGAGGCGCTCGCACAGCTGCAGACAGCCGGGGTCGGTGACGACCTCGCCCTCGCCCTCTCCTTCTCCGGCCAACGCGCCACCCTCACCGGCACCCCGGGGATCGGGGCCATCGTCGTCGGAGCAGCCCCCAAGGAGGACCACCACGGCCAGTGCCCATAGCCTCGACATGGGCGCAAGATAGGCCGGCTCACGGGCCTGCTGCAACCCATCGACGGCCGGCCTGGGCCGTTGTACAAACGCCCCAGGGCATGGCGCGCAAGTGGGCACTCGCGCTGTCGCTGACAGCGCTCCTGTCGTCCTCCCCGGCCTCGGCGGGGGGTGGCGGAGATGGACACGGGCTGGACGTCCGCGTCGGTGGGTACGGTTACGTGCTGACCGCCGAGGAAGCCGCCGGCGCCGAGCTGTCCGAGCAGGTGGGCGCAACCGTTGCGGTCAAGGCCGGCGGCGAGGGCTGGCACGGCCGGCTGGGGTTCGAGGAGCGGGCCTCGCTGTCCGGACCCGACGCCCACGGCCGCCCGGACGAGACCGGCGCTCGGCTGACCACCCTGGAGGGCACGACCGAGGTCATGGGCGTCGATCTGACCGCCGGTCGGTTCCACGCGCCGCCGACCCTCGGGCACGTCATCCTGGACGGCCTGGCGGTGAGGAAGGGCCTGGCAGAGCGCCTGGACGTGCACGCGTTCGCGGGGCGGCTGCCGCTTACGGCGGATCTGGGGCACATCGCCAAGGACCAGGGCGAGGCGTACGGCGGCGGCGTGGACTGGCGCGACCGTGGCGGGACATACGCCTCGCTGGGCCTGATGGCGGGCAGGCGGCAGGCGGTGTTCGGCGCCCTGGACGCCGTGTCCGAGCCGCAGCAGACCAAGGCGATCGCTGCGCGAGCGGGCTGGCGGGCGTCGCCGATGCTCACGTTGTCCGGTGGAGTGCAGGCGGGCGACCGCATGCGCCTGCGGGTGCGCCCGACCACCACCGAAGGGCTCACGACGGCGACCGAGGAGGTCGAGGTCGTGGATCTGGACCTGCTCACGGCCCACCTGCGGGCGAGGCTGAGGTTGTCGCGGGACCTGCGGGTGACGCTGAGCGGCCAGCGGCTGCAGGCGATGATCTTCAACGACGGCGCGGGCAACGAGGACGCCTTCCACGACGTCGCCGTGCGCGCCCGCTGGCGCTTCTGGGGCCCGGCCTCGCTGACCCTGCGGGCCCGGCGGCGGATCCGGCAGGACGCCGACGGCGATCGGCTCACGGCGTTCGTCTCACTGGACGACGCCCTGGCGGCGGGCATGCTCCTCAACGGCGGCACGACGAGGGACACGGGCGACGGGTTCGACAAGACCCGCTCCAACGCCGAGGTTGGCTGGCGCACGGACCTGGGCGGGGGCAGCGTGCTGGAGGCGGCCGGCACCTTCACCTGGATCCGGCGCGACAACTCCGACGGCGACGACCACGGCTACTCCGCGGCCAACCTGACGGACACGGACGACCCGGTCTCCGCCTTCGCCCTGGCCCTGGCGCCCAACGACACCGCCGGGCTCCGGGCGACCTGGGTGAGCCGCTCGGTGTTCGTGACGGCCGACGGCGCCCGCGACCTGTCCAGCGATCAGACCTGGGCGTTCCTGCATGGGGGCTGGCGGTGGCGTTGAGAGCCGCCCTGATGGCCGCCGTCGCCCTGTGGTCGGCGCCGGCCGACGCGCAGCTGCTCAAGTTGCTGTCGCCTGGCAACCTGACCAAGTCCCACGACTCCATCGACGACTGCGGGGCCTGCCACCAGACGGTCAGGGAGGTCAGCAACGGCAAGTGCCTTGACTGCCACAAGACCCTGGACAAGCAGCTGCGGGCGAGGAAGGGCACGCACTTCGCCCGTCGCAAGCAGCCTTGCGTGCAGTGCCACCAGGACCACAAGGGCGGCCAGTTCGACTCGATGCCGTTCAACGCCCGCAAGTTCGACCACGGGCCCACCGGCTTCCCCCTGGACGGAAGGCACCAGGGCAAGGACTGCGCGGGGTGCCACAAGCGCAAGAAGACCTTCCGCGGGCTGAAGTCGGAGTGCGGCGCGTGCCACGACGACAAGCACGACGGGAAGCTGGGCGCGAACTGCCTGGGCTGCCACTCGACCAAGGCCAACTGGAAGCCGATCCGGGGCAAGGAGGATCACAAGCTGACCATGACCGGCAGCCACGCCCCGCTGGGTTGCGTGAAGTGCCACGCGGGCGGTGAGCACCTGCGGCCCGACAACAGCTGCAAGGGCTGCCACAAGGACCCGCACAAGGGGAACGCCAACACCTGCACCATCTGCCACAAGCCGACGCAGTGGAAGGAGGTGACGTTCGACCACGACACCTGCGCGATGGGGCTGACGGGCAAGCACCAGACCGTCGCCTGTCAGTCCTGCCATGAGGGGTGGCAGTTCGGCGGCATCCCCGACAACTGCAAGGGCTGCCACACCAAGAGGCCCAAGCACGGCGATCTGGGCGAATGCGGGCGTTGCCACGACACGACGAGCTTCCGGAAGAACACGTTCAAGCACTCCAAGTCCAAGTTCGCGCTCACCGGCAAGCACGAGTCCGTGGACTGCAGGCATTGCCACACCGGCGGCAAGTTCAACGATCTCAAGGGCAAGGGCCGGGGCGACGCCTGCCTGGACTGCCACACGGACATCCCCAAGCACGGCGACTTCGGCAACTGCTCGCCGTGCCACGACACGGCCAACGCCCTGTCGTTCGACCATGGCGGCGACGAGCGGCCCACGACCATGCCCGTCCGGGCGGCGCCGGCGGGCGAGGCGGCGGCGGTGGTGGTGGAGCGGTTCCCCCTCAAGGGCAGCCACCTGGCCGTGTCCTGCAAGGGTTGCCACAAGGGCGTGGCCAAGCTGGGCGCCGCGGTGAAGGACTGCGCCAACTGCCACGCCGGCGACGACCCCCACGACGGGCAGTTCAAGGACCGGGGCGACGCCTGCGCGAGCTGCCACCGGGAGCAGTCGTTCACGCCCTCGACGATGACGGTCGACGGCCACGTCCCCGACCGGTTCCCGCTCGAGGACAAGCACGCGGAGGTGGCGTGCAGGAGGTGCCACGACCGGGGGCGGTTCGTGGGCGTGCCCACCCAGTGCCAGGGCTGCCACCTCGATCGCCACGCGGGCCGCCTCGGCGAGGAGTGAAAGGCCTGCCACGAGACCTCGGGCTGGCCGGGGGCGCGGGCCACCTTCGGTCCGAAGCACGACGAGCTGCTCACCTTCGCGCTGAAGGGCGCGCACGCCGACATCGCGTGCGCCGACTGCCACAAGCAGGGCGAGCAGTTCAGCCAGGCGACGGCGAGGATCTGCACCACCTGCCACGACGACGTGCATGGCGGCGCCTTCGGGCCCGAGTGCAGCGACTGCCACCGGACCGAGCGCAAGGACTGGCTGGATCGCGAGCCCTTCGATCACCGGGTCCAGGCGCGGTTCGCGCTGGAGGCCAGCCACTCGAACCTGCCCTGCGGCGAGTGCCACGTCCCGGTGCGCGCCGGCGACGTCGCCATGCCGCTGGATTCGGACTGCGTCGAGTGCCACACCGACCCCCACGGCGGCTCGACGACGATGGACTGTGAGCAGTGCCACGCCCCCCACGGCTGGGAGCTGACGACGTTCAACCACAACACCACCGGCTGGCCGCTCAAGGCCTCCCACCGGCTGGCCGCATGCAGCTCCTGCCACGCAAACAACAGCTTCACCGGCACCACCACGGACTGCGCCGACTGCCACGCCGAGCGCATGCCCGGCCGCCACGGCCCCGCCGCCTGGGAGTGCTCCGACTGCCACAAGCCGACGACCTGGCTGCAGGTCGTCCCCAGCGGCCACTCCGGCGGCGAGTGCAGCGCCTGCCACCTACAGGGCTGGCCGGCGGACCACGTCTTCGAATCTGAGGATTGCGGTCACTGTCACGCAGCCACGGCCTGGGTTCCGAGCCGCTTCAACCACACCCGCGATGCGGGCTGGGCCCTGCGCGGCGCCCACGCGGCGTTCGCCTCGCCCACGGCCTGCGCGAGCTGCCACCGGGCCGGCGCCGAGCCCCCCGACGCCCAGACGTGCAGCCCCTGCCACTCCGCGGGCGAGGACACCCACCTATGGGCCAGCCGCAACTGCTCCGGCTGCCATCAGCCCACGTCGTTCCGCCACGTCAACAAGGTGGGCGGCTTCCTGTCGCTCGCCCACCCCGGCTTCGGCGGCGACCAGACCGGCCTCCGAGGCGCCCACGCCGTCACCGAATGCGCGAGCTGCCACCAGGCCGGCGGCGGCACCATGGGCCAGGTCTGCGCCAGCTGCCACGCCCCGCCCGCCAACCCCCCCCACGCCGCCGACTGGACCGAGTGCCACGACTGCCACGACCCGTTCCCGGGCTGGCCGGCGAAGAGGGGGTGGCGGGCGAACATGCCCTAGGGACGATCAGAAAGTGCCGTCACGGCGCAGCAGCTCGGTCCTAAGCACGGCCACCGCGGTCATCGAGTCCTCGATCTCGCCGTCCAGCACCATCTGCAGCACTACGGCCCAGGGCAGGGCCTCCGCCCGGATGATCTCGGTGGCGTCCGGATGGTCGACGGGCGCGCCGGAGGCAGAGGCGGGGACAGGCGTGACGTCCGAGCCCAAGTACAGGACGACCCGCTCGTCGACCACGGCCTTGCTGCTGACGAATCCACCCAAGGGGCGGAGGGTGGCGGCGTCGTGGCCGGTCTCCTCTCGCAGCTCGCGGTGGGCGGCCACCTCGGCGACCTCGCCCGGATCGATGGCCCCCGTCGGCATCTCCCAGGTGGTCCTGCCGGAAACGTACCGGTACTGGCGGACCATCAGGACGGTGTCCCGGTCGACGAAGGGGAGGACCCCGACCGCGCCGGCCGCCTCCACGACGCCGTAGGGCGTCGCCAGGCCGTTGGGCAGGCGCACCCGGTCTTCTCGCAGGCGGATCCAGCGGTTGCCGTAGACCAGGCGGGACGCGTCGGCGACCCAGGGATCCTCTGGGGTTGCGGGCTTGTCGACCCGCCGCGGCAAGGGGAGCTCGCGCAGCCACTCCGCCGTGCGCGGGGGCCAGGCCGCAGCGTGCAGGTTGGCGCGGAGGCGATCCAGGTCCCGGGGCTCATCCACGTCCCACCACGACGGCAGGAGCCGGACGGACAGGCCCGCCTGCTGGGCTCGCACCAGGGTCTGTGCGAGCACCACGTCGGTGCTCCAGTCGATGCCCTCGAACACCTGCGGAGCGGGAACGCGAAGGCCGATCAGGTAGTAGCCGCCGTCCTCGGCTGGGCCGATCACGCAGTCCTCGCCATCCACCGTCAGCGAGCGGACGGCCTCGGCCACGTAGGCGGGCGGGAGCGTGGGCGAGTCGCTGTCCATCAGGACCACCGGGCCTCCGCCGACCTCGGCGACGACCCGGTTGAGCCGGTCCGTGAGGTCGCCGTCGCCTTGGGCGATGAGCTCGAAGTCGCCCCCGGCCGGCAGGAGCGGCGTGAGGTCCGCGTCGTCCGGCGTGAACGCCACGACCCGGCGAATGCCGTCGATGTTGGCGAGCTGCTCGAGGCGGTCCTGCAGGAAGCAGGCGTACAGATCCGCGGCCGAGGCGGGGCCCAGGACGGGGGTGAGGCGGGTCTTGGTCGTGCCCGGAACCGGGTCGCGGGCAAACACCACCACCGCCGCTGTCGGGGTCGTCACGCGGTCCAGTCGCGCGGCTGAAGCATGGCCCGGCATCGATCCCGCAGGCTCAATCGGCCACCACGATGGCCAGCAGCCCCGCGCCCAGGCCGAGGACCAGCAGCGTGGCGATGACCAGCAGGAGCCAGGCCAGGAGCACCCGGCCGCCCGGGATCCCGTGGGCGTGCTTCTGGGCGTACACGAAGCAGACGATGGCCAGCGCGCCGCCGACGAGGGGTCCGAAGCACGGGATCGCGTAGAAGGTCTGCGGAGCGCTGGAGTACGCCATGGATCGCAGCGTGGCGTCGAAGTCGCCCTCGCCGCCGACCATGCGCAGGAAAGGGTGCATGAACGCGGCGCTCGTGACCATGCCCAGGACAATCCACAGCGGAAGCGTCAACAGCAGGCCCGCAAACAAGGCCAGCATGATCGGCCGCTCGGTGTCGCCCAGGGTGGGGTCGAGGAGGGCCAGCCCGAACTGGAACGGCAGGTACAGCACGTAGCCGATGCACTGCGAGAGCACGCCGAACGTGACGGCCGTGCGGACGTCGCCGGACCCCACGCCGCGCAGGCTTCGATCGGGCTTGAACGAGATGTCCTTGACCGTGTCCCACCAGGCCCGCTGCCAGCCCTGCCCCCGCTCGCCCTCCCAGGGCAGCCTGCCGCCGCCCGCGGTCTTGTCGACGCACGGGCTGCACAGGACCCGGCCATCGTCCTGGCGCTCGGCGCAGTTGGCGCAGATGAACAGTCCGCACCGGTCGCAGGGCGCGAGGGCGGGCTGCGAGGGGTGGTTGGCGCAGCGACCGATGGGCTGCGGGGCGAGCATCGGACCGGGTCCGGGGACGTCGGGGGCGCCCGGCTCCATCAGAAGCGGAAGCTCGCTTCGACGCGCCCGCCCTCGAAGGCGGGCAGGATCCGGCACACCCCGGAGGTGCACCGCAGCCCGCCTGGATCGGACCCGGCGAAGGCGGTGAGCGCCCCATCCGACGAGAAGCGCCAGGTGGCCGTGGCGCTGGGGTGGAACCCGTCCTCGGCCTCCGGAGTGGGCGTCTGCCGGTTCTCCAGCACGATGGCGCCCTCAAACACCGGGTGGACGTAGGCGGCGACCATCTGGACGTCGGTCTTGTCCTCCAGCTCCGCCCGGTCGGGCCTGAACGTCTTGTAGGTGGCGATGAGGTCCAGCGAGTGGGGCCCGCTCACGACCACGGACGCCTCCGCCTGCGCGTGACCCCACGCCCCCTCGAAGAACGGGTCGTTCGGGCGCTGCTCCTTGCGCCAGCCGCCCTCGAGCCCGGCGCGCAGCCCTTGTGGCTCGTACTCGAGCCCGACGATGGGGTGCTGGATGGTCACGCCGGCAGCCTCGGTGCCCTGGAAGAGCGAGGCGTTGGCGGACACGTCGCCACCGAGATCCGCGTCAATCCGCAGGCGGGCCGCCGTGGTGTCCAGCAGATCCGGCTGGGTCTTGAAGACGAGGTCGGACGGCTGGAGCGTGGGCGGTGCGTTGTACGGCATGAACGCGGTGAAGCCCCTGTCGGGCTCGTTCTTCACGAAGGTCAGCTCCAGGTGGTCGTATCGCTTGGCCTCCAGCGTCACGGTCATCGGCCCCATCGGCGCGGTCAGCGAGGCGTACATGCCCTGGCCGGTCTCCCGATCCGAGGCCTCCTCGCTGCGCACGGCCACGACCTCGCCGTAGACGTGCGGGCCTCCCTCCTTGCCGGCGATCTCCACGGTGACCCCGCCCCCGGCGACCCCGGACGCCTCGGGATCGGCGTCGAACCGGTGGAAGCCGTCGTCGTCTGGGGCATCGGGATCGCGATCCGTGCGCATCGCGTGCACGCCCACCGTGACAGGGCCGACGCGACCTTCGAGCCGACCGCCGACGATGGGGTTGAAGATCTCGGTGCAGTTGCCCTGCAGGGTCTGCGGGGTCTCGGAGAAGTGCGTGACGCCGCCAAACAGGCGGGCGGTCAGCGGCCCGGCGGTCGCCGAGGTCTCGCCTCCGAGCACGGCGGTCTCCACCCCGAACGCGCCCACCTGGGCGAGATGCAGCAGCAGCCCGCGGCCCAGCACGACGTGGGAGTCGCCGGCCCGGGCGCGCACGCTCCGGCCGCCGTACTCGAGGTACGAGTGCCCGACCCGGCCGCGCAGGCAGGGGTTGAAGTCGCCGTCATCGTGGGCGCGCGGCCGTCGCACCGCCTCCAGGTCGTACCGCACGCCCGCCGACATCGGCCCCCACGAGGCGTCCAGCCGGGGCCGCACGAACCCCGCGGTGCGCTCGTCGTCGACGTCGCGCTCGACCAGGGTCTGCGACGAGATCGACCAGACGACGCCTGCCTTTCGGCCGCCTTCACCGGGCGCCGGCTCGTCGAGGAGCTCGACGACCTCCTTGCGGAGCTGGACCTCGTCGCCCGGCACGTACCCCCGGTGCACCTGCCGGACCCGCCCCTGGCGTCCGATCACCACGGTGAAGGGCAGGGCGTGCTCGGGGTTGTACAGCGACGCGACCCTGCCTTCGGTGTCGAGCAGCACCGTGTAGTCGAGGCCGCGGGTGCGGACGAACGCCCGCACCTCGCCGACCGTGGTGGCATCGTCCAGGCTGACGCCGAGCACCGTCAGGCCTCGGTCGCCTAGCTCGGCCTGCATCTTGGCGAGGTGGGGCACCTCGAGCGCGCACGGCCTGCACCAGGTGGCCCAGAAGGCCATCACCACGGGACCCTTGGCCACCAGGTCCGCGAGCCGGATCTGGCCACCGTCGAGGTCTCCCAGGACGAAGTCCGGCGCCGGGGCCCCTGCCGAGGGGCCTCCCCCGTCCTCCTCGGCCGCCGCTTCGTCGGCCCACGTATTGGGCACGGCCAACACGACGAGCGCGCCGGCTACGGCCGCGACGAGGGACGCCGGACCGCGGCTCACGTGCCGACCGCAAACCGAAAGCGGTTCTTCCCCAGGACGATCTGATCCCCTTCGCCCAAGGGCTTGTCGGTCACCTTGTGCCCGTTGACCTTGAGGCCCGGCAACCACCCGCCCTTGCGGATGACGTACTGTGTGCGCTCCCACTCGATCTGCGCCGGGGCCCCGAGCATGAACCCGTCGATGGGCATGTTCGACTCGCCCTGCTTGCCGAAGACGCAGGGCACGCTCTCCGACAGCTGGAGCGTCGCCGGCAAGCCGGCGGAAGGGGTCAGCCGCTCGATCCGGGCGTTCTTGGCCTGGTTGATGCGGTCGTGCATCGCCTGCAGGTCCTCGGGGCGCAGGTACGCCGTGGGGCCGGACAGGGCCGGGCCCTGGGCGACGGTGCTGACCAGATCGTCGGCCCGGGCGAAGTTGTCGCCGCCGCACTTTGGGCACGCTGTCGTGCGAGCCACGGCGGACAGCACGCCCTTCCACTGGCAGCCTTGGCACTGCGCCTCGTACTGCTTCTGGTCGGACATGTAGTCCTGCCGGGCAGACAACTCCAGCGAGAAGATCACGAAGAAGCGCCCGATCTGCAGCTGCGACCCCTCCTCGACGATCCGGGTCTCGGTGGTGACCTGCCCGTCCACGACCAGGGGGTTTTCGTCCTTGAGCGCCTGGCAGGCCCAGCGCCCGTCCTGCAGCAGCTGCACGACCGCATGCTGCCGGGACACCGAGGCGTTGTTGAGGACCACGTGGCACGACGGGTCCCTGCCGATCACAACCTGGGGCTGGTCGAGGGTCGCCGAGCGCGGCGGCTTCCCCATCTCATGGACAACGAGGGTTGGCATTGCGGCCCGATTATCTCCGCAGAGGCATGAGGAGCAAGCCTTGTCCCACACGACAGCCCCCGCCGTCGCCGCCACGGGCGCCGGACGCCGTGGGCGGCGCGGGCGCATCGTCGTCGCCAGCACCACCCTCGGCCACGCCGTGGGGGTCGTCCGGGCCGTCGTCCGGGGCCTCGCCCGGTCCCGGAGGTTCGCCGCCAGGCTCACCCTCACCCTCGCCAGTCTCGGGTTCGTCGGGTTCCGGCGGGTCCCGCTCGCCCTCGCCTTCGCCGGCCTCGTCGGGGGGATCTGGGGGCGGCGGAGGTGCGTACGGCGCCATCAGCGGGTCGCCGACCGGGACGTTCATCCAGCGCAGGTAGGGCAGGGCAAGCGCATAGGCCTCGCCCATGGTGTAGCCGTGGGCGTACAGCACCATGAGCCCTGCCGAGGCGAAGGCCCCATTGAGCGGCTCCGCGCTGGTGCCATGGGTCGAGGAGGCGCCCGCCTCCAGGAACCGCACGATGGAGGTCTGCGACTCGCCGTCGGCGCCGTAGGACCAGTTCTGAGGCACCGCACCGAAGCTGGTGATGTTGTCAGTCAGCGCTCCGGGCCGGTAGGCCACGCCGTCGATCGCGCCGCGCAGGTCTGCGGCGCCGGTCAGGTAGGCGATCACCGGATCCTCCTGGGTCAGATCCGCGGTCCACGGCGGTCGAGCCACCCGCATCTGCATGTCCTCGAGCAGATCGAGGGCACGCCCGCACTCACGGTCGCGCACGCCTCGGGCCGGGTCGGCCCCCGTCATGCACATCCACAGGCCGTCCGGCGCGGTGTAGTCGGACTCGACCGAGCGATCGATGAGCGCCTGCGTGGCCTCGTCGCTGCCGCCGTCCAGGCGGTAGGCGGGGCGCAGATCCCACGCCACCGGCCCCACCCGCTCCAACCCCGCCGCCGTGGCGATGAGCACGTCCTGCGGGCCATCCCGGGCGATGTCGGCGTGATGGGGCGCCGTCGGGAAGCGCCCGCCCTTGAGCTCCGTCATGAGGTCGTACACGGCGAATGCCTTGTACAGGGGGCTCAAGATCGTCGGCCGCTGGTTCACCGCCTCGGCCCGATTCCACAGCGGCTCACCGTCGACGTCCGTGACCCCGACCGTCAGCGCGGCCTCGAGCGACGCCTGCCACCCCTGCCCGGTGACGTGGTTGGGCATGCCGCGAATCACCACGAGGAAGTCGATGGCGTCTGGGTCATGCGCGTCCGCGAGGCACGCCTGGACCGGGGTCAGCACCAGGGCCTGGTAGTCGTCCGCGGTCAGGACCCTCGCCGACAGCTCGGTCGCGGCGTCCGGCAGCCCGCCGAGCACGCACCGGTTGCCCGCGGGCAGGCCTCGGGCCGCGCCGTAGGCATCGAGGAGCTGCAGGTTCTCCTGGCGGGCGTCCGAGGCGATCGCCATGACCCGGGCGCCGTCCTGCAGACCCTGTGCGAGCGCCTCCGCAGGCTCGGTCAGCGCCCACGAGGCCAGGGCCAACAGCGCGTACCGGGCCCCCCAACTGCGGGGCCTGTCCCGAACCGGTTGCCACAAGATCATGAATGACGTCGTATATGCATGCGATGGTCGGCCCCGCCAATGTCCCAGATCTGGACGTCCTGCTGATCGAGGACAACACACCGCTTGCGGCCTCTGTCTGCAAGTTCCTGGGCGCCCAGGGCATCGACGTGGACGTCGCGGGGAGCCTGCAGGACGGCATGTCCCGGATCGAGGCCTGCCGGGTCCGCCTCGCCATGGTCTCGTTGGGGATCCCCGGCGGCGGCGTCGACGCATGCCGGCGGATCCGCGCCATCACCGGACGCAAGCCGATGGTCCTGCTGCTCAGCACCACCCGGGCGACCGCCAGGGTGATCAAGGAGGCCCAGGCGGCAGGGGCCGAAGGCGTCGCTCAGAAGGTCGGAGGTCCACGGGCCCTGCTCGAACGCGTTCGCCGCCTCCTGCCCGGGGTCGGCGCGGCGGCGCGCGTGTCGCGCCCCGCCGCGGCGTCGCCGGGTCCGGGCGCGGCCGCCTCGAACGATAAGCCCCGCCGCCGTCCTGCGCCGCACCCGCACCCCCTGCGTGCGGCGCGCCAGCTCCCCCGAGGGGTGTCGGTGGACGGCAAGATCAAGCCCAACGTCGCCGAGGCGCTTTCCCAGCTCAAGCGACGCGAAGCCCAGGACGACGCCTGGAACCCGGCCGGGGCCGCCTCCAATGACCTGCTGTCCGACGACCCCCTGTTCTCGGACGGCGGCGGCGGTTTCCCGGGCATCTCCCGGGCGGAGGAGGAGTTCCTCAAGGGGCAGGCGGACTTTCAGGCGGGCCGCCACGAGGACGCCCTGAAACGGTTCGTCAACGCCTGGAGCCTGGAACCCTCAAGGCCCCTGTACCTGTCCTACAAGGTGCGAACCCAGGCCCTGCTCGCCGCGACGCCCCCAGATACCGAGGGCGACATGGGCGACGACCTGCGCATGGCGGCCATGCTCGATCCCAAGCTCCTCGAGCCCCGGCTGTTCCTAGGCCACCTGTACCTGGACTCAGGCCGGCCAGAGGACGCCCGCAAGTACTTCAAGGCGGTCCTGGACCTCGAGCCGGGGCATGCCGAGGCGAAGGCGGCGCTGGCGGGGATCGTCAACCAGACTTAGGGCGACCCGGCTAGTCGGGCAGCGCCGCCCCGGTCTTCCAGTCGCAGCCCCTAAAGCCCACAGCCGGCGGGTTCGACGGATGGTGGCCGACCATCAGCTTCATCGCGCCCGCGGGCTGCGGAGCGGGGATCTGGGCACCCGCCGCGCAGAAGTTCAGCAGGTTGACGCCGTTCCAGTGGACCTCGACCGTGCCGTTGCGGCCGATGAGGGTCCACACCGACCCGGTGGTCGCGAAGAACTGGATGTCCGGCACACACAGGGAGTTGCCGACCCGGATGCCGGAGCCGCCCGCTCCGTTGAGGTCGACGCTGATGGAGGTCGCCATGCCGTCCAGGCCGCCGCGCGGGTCGTCCGGGTCGAACGAGCCGTCGTCCGCCGCGCTGTAGACGCCGAAGGTCATGAAGAACCGCAGGGCGTCATCCTGCTCGACCTCCATCTGGACCTTGAAGTCGGCCTCGGGCAGGTCTGCGCGGACCGCTGCGCCGTCCGTGCCTGCCTGCAGCAGGTCGCCGCCCCCGAAGATGAACCCGTCGAGGTTGCCCGTGAACAGCTCCTCCTGGCAGCTGCCGACGGAGTGGGCCGCCACGACGTCGTCGCCGCGGGCGATGGTCACCCCCTCCCACACCCCGTCACCCACGGCGTCCGGGTGGGCGATCACCCCACGCATGCCTCCAACAACGGTGCCTGCGAACGTCTCGAACCACGCGCCGTTGCGTGACATGAACAGGGTCCCGCGCCGGCGGTGCACTCCGTAGACGTCGCCGACGTTCATGCCGCCGTGCTCCGCCGACACGCCGCCCGCTCCCGACCGCGCGCCGCCGCCGTTCCGACCGTCCATGAAGAAGGAGTTGGTCATGGACGACATCCCGCCGAACGAGTCGTCGAAGTCGAAGGAGGCGTCCTCGGCCGCGCCGTACGCGCCGAGGGACATGAGGAAGGTGTTGCCCATCTGCACCTGGCCGGTGAGGTCGAAGTCGGCGTCGAGCGCCGTGTGGGTCCGGATCGCAGCGCCGGCGTCGTCGTCGGCGAGGTGGCCGATGTCGGCGCCATCAAACTCGAAGCCGGCGGCGCGGCCCTCCCAGACCAGCGCGCCGCCGTCCGGGCCGAGGCACGCGGTCCAGGGCTCCCAGCCGCCATCCACGCAGGTGCGGCTCTCGGTGCCCGCGTCGCCCAGGGCGCAGCCGCGCTCCTGCACGTCGCCTTCGTCGCAGATCGCCAGCCGGGCTGCGTCCGGCCCCATCGCCGCACCTGTCAGCCACCGGCACTCGACGAACCCGCCCGCCGGGCCAGCGCCGTGGTGTGCGATCACCAGCTTGATGTCGTCGGCGGGACGCGCCAGCCGGGCCATCTCGACGTCGTCACGCAGCACGACGATGTCGCCGTCCTGTCCGAGCAGGCTCCACACGTCGCCGTCGGCGATCTGGTTGGGGTGCAGATCGCCCACGATCACCTCTGCGCCGTTTCGGATCCCTGCGTTTCCGGAGGTCTGCAGGTCGACGAACAGGCTGTCGTTCATCAGGTCCATGTCGCCGTAGGCGTCGTCCTCGGCGAAGGTGGCGTCCTCGGCGCTCGGGTAGATCCCGAAGACCGAGTAGAAGTCGCCGTCGCCCATCCTCACCTTCACGTCCACCCGGAAGTCCGACGGCGGCAGCTGGGTGCGGATCGCGGCGTTGGCGGCGTCCACCTGCAGCGCCCGCCCGCCGCCGAGGGTGAACGAGTCGACCGCCCCCTCGAAGGCCTCGGCCTCGCACACGTGGAACTGGTGGTCCTGGTTGAGCTCGGCGCCTTCGAGCAGCTCGACGCCGCCCCACGCATCCCCGTCCGCGCCCACGTTGTGATGGCCGAGGACCGCCCGCATCGACGCCGGCGTCCGAGCGTCCGCCCGCTGGTAGGCCGCTTCGTCCCGGCTTAGGAAGAACAGGTTGCGGCGCCGGTGCAGCCCGAAGACCTCGCCGTTGGCGACCTCGGGATCCTGCACTCCGGGCTGGGCGTCGAGCAGGTACGACAGCGGCATCTCGTCGATGGCGCCGTAGGGATCGTCCGCATCAAAGGAGGCGTCCCGGGCCGCCGGGTACGCGCCCATCGTCATGAAGAAGTCGCCCACAACCACGGCGGTTCCATACAGATCGAAGTCGCCGTCGAGGGTCGCCACCGAGCGGATCGCGGCGTTGTCGCCGCCGACCTGGCCAATGTCCGCGTCATCGAAGCTGAAGCCCGCCAGACGGCCGTTCCAGTCCGTCGGGTTGCCGTCCTCGTCCACGCACACCCGCCACGGCCGCCAGAGGCCTTGGGTGCAGGTCCTGCCCTGCGTGCCGATGTCGTCGGCGCCGCAGACGCGCTCCTGCTCGTCGGCGTCGACGCACTCGTCCGGATCGTCGCACTCGTCGAACTGGCTCCAGGCGCCCTGATCGCAGTTGCGCGTCTGCACACCGCGATCGTTCAGGCCGCAGTCCTCGTCCTCGGAGTCGTTGTCCGTGCACTCGTCCGGGTCCTCGCAGGCCGCGAAGTCCGACCAGGCGCCCCGCACGC
>PVBE010936284.1_pt1 | contig 19374 bp, 13 predicted proteins | sample 1631181 | NCBI WGS metagenome assembly PVBE01 (sample SAMN08397723, study PRJNA350692) | Marine metagenome, whole genome shotgun sequencing project. | isolation source: water | place: Pacific Ocean | collected 2012-04 | reverse complement strand
ATCGTATGCCATCCAACCATGAGACTGAAGACCAAATAATATTTCCCTATTACTTGAATCTATTCCTGGAATGTCTGGCAAAGGCTTAGAATCATAATAAGAAGGAATTTCAGCCCCAGCCAAAGTTAAAATAGTTGAAGTTATGTCATAAAGATAAACTAATTGATTACTTCTCTTAGGGTTGTTAATCGTCTCTGGAGTTCTGACAATTAATGGAATGTGTGCAGAGGCTTCATGGAAAGTACCCTTGCCAAATAAGCCATGATCACCTAAATGATCTCCGTGATCTGTAGCAAAAAATATCACAGTATTATCAATCAAGTTATTTTTTTCTAAAGATTTGATTATTTCTCCAACTTCATAATCAATTTGTTGAACCAAGCCTGCGTAATGAGATCTCATTTTTCTTTTCTTTTTAGAATCCTGACCATTCATCTCATTGAAGTTCAAATCAGCCCATTCTGCCCTACCACCATCTTTTTGTCCATCTACATGTGGTTCATCATGTTCATATATTGGAATAGGCTCTGGAACACTATCTTCAGAAGGAATATCTCCAAAATCTTCAGAAGGATCATAAGGATCATGCGGACCAGGAAATCCTACCATCATTGCAAATGGACCATCTTTTCCATAATTATCTATAAACCTACATGCTTCTTTACCTACAAAATGATCCCATGAATATTCATAAGGAACAATAGACTTTATAGCTCCGATGTTTTCATGATACCCATCATGTTCATTTCCATGATATTTACGATAACCAGCGGATCTAAGATATTTAAAATAGTCATCCCTTACATGAAGGTGTCTTTTATCCTCCGCTATACTTCGATATTCAAATCCATGTCTAGCATCCCATGGATAAAAATGCATTTTACCAACTGCAGAAGTATAATAACCCTGATCTTTAATAATATCTGCCCAAGTTTTTATTCCCGTTATTTTATAGTCAGGTCTTATAGCTTCCCAGTTCCCTGTTATTCCATGTTTATATGGATTAAGACCTGTGAGCAATGATGTTCTAGCAGGAACACATACAGGAGATGCAGAATAAGCTTTTTCGTATAGCACACCATTTTCTGCGAGGGAATCAATATTTGGTGTTTTTAAAAAATCAGCTCCATAACAACCCAAAAAGTCAGCTCTCAATTGATCCGGAAAAATGAAAACTATATTAGGTTTATTTCTTGTCATTTTTGATTTTCAAATTCTAGATTATGATAAAGAATACAACAATTTAAGTTATTTTGTAGTAGATTCCGGAGTTACAAATATCTTTGCTGGAAATGGAATCTCTTTAATAGTTGATGAAGTAGCAGTATATTTATTAGATTTGTCATTTTCTGTTGAAACAGGCCACCAGTCTACATATCCAAAACTTTCTTTATCTTCTGTATTTCCTGAGGATGTTTCTAGTATTTCTTTGACTTCTTCTTGAGTCTCATCCAAACTATCTGAAGATGGTATTTCAGGACTAGAGTTACATGAAACAATAAAGAAAATCATCATAAAAAAAAGAACCAATTTTCTTAAAATTATATTATTATCAAATAACTTAAAATTCATAATATTAAATGCGCAACCATAAGTTTTTTTTCAAATTAACATCATTACTTCTAATTCTATCAGTTTTGGTAAGTTGTAAAACAGAAACCCAAGAGATTTCAGAAACATCTAGTATACATGAGAATGAACATCCATTAATCCCCTTCAGAGAAATTTCAAAAATTGCCTTAGGTGAAGATAGGATGATAGAGAATAGATACCCTGGAGTAGCAATATTTGATTATGATCGAGATGGAGATTTAGATATTTATGTAACATCAGCTGAAAATAATTCATTAATAGAAGAAACAAGAGGAGGAAATAATAAATTATTTGAAAATCAAGGAAATGAAATATTCAAGGAAATTTCTTATTCTGCGAATGTCACTCTTCCAGAAAGCAATAGTACAGCTGTAGCTGCATGTGATTTCAATAATGATGGATATCAAGACTTATATGTAACTTCATATGGAAGAATAGGAGATGGATTAGACTACAGATCAGTATCACCAAAAACTAATTTATTTAACATAGTTAAAGATAGATTACTCTTAAATAATAAGAATGGGACATTTACTGATATTTCTACTGATGCTTTTGGTAATCAGATCAATATTCGTTCAGGTATAAGTGTTTCTTGTGGTGATGTAGATAATGATGGATGGATAGATATATTTGTAGGCAATAGAGCTGATCAAGATTATATAGCTTTTAATAATCCAAGACATCATGGTCATTATAATGTTCTATATAAAAATAATGGAAATCTTACATTCACAGATATTACTAGCGAAGCAGGACTTAAAGGCCCTGAAATTCTTATGAGAATGCCACACGGAGAACCTATAGAATGGTTTGATGATGAAACACAAAGATATAACGAAGGATATGATCCTGCATTTAAAGATATTAATGAAGAAAAGATTGGAGATCCTACTGGTCAAACTCTTGCTGCGGTTTTCTGGGATCATGATTTAGATTCTGATGTAGATCTTTGGATTTCTGATGATGGAGACAGGTTAAAAGTTTACAGAAATGACTCTAATCAAGAAAATATAAAATTTACTTTAATTACTAGAGAATTAGGAATAGATAAAGTTGGAGCATGGATGGGTTTTTCTATAGGAGATATAGATTCAGATGCTGATCTAGATGTATTCATAACAAATATAGGTTTTCATCCACTTACTCGAACTCCTCCAGAAATCCCGGGAGGAGATTGTGCTTATGGACATATGTTTGATTGGGGTAGTTGTTTTCATTATCTATTGAGAAACGATAGTATTCAAAATGAAAACAATCAGATACTTAAAACTATTTTTAATAATATCTCTGATTCAATAATAATTACTCCCGATAAATACCTCCCATCAGAAGGATTAAATATTCTTAATATTCTTGAAGATTGGCAAGTTCCTAAAGGATTAGACGCATATGAATTTGGATTTGGTTCAGCACTCTTCGATTATGAAAATGATGGTGATATAGATCTATACTGGTTAGGTTCAATGGGTGGAAGAGGAGAAGGTCCTGGTGGAATGAGGTATCCTGGCCCAGGAAGAATGTTCTTAAATTCTCAAAAAAAATTTAAAGATATTACTACAGAATCTCATCTACTTGATATAGATAATGTTAATTACGAATTAGTGGATGCATCAGAAGAAAATATAAACTTAGAATCAAATAGAATTGGAGTAAAATTTCATGAAAATGGAAAAGGATTAGCTAAAGGCGATATTAACAATGATGGTTATGTAGATTTAATTGCTACAAATAGTAATGGATATATCTTTAAAGATGGAAATGGAGAAATGAATGGTGGACCAATGTTTTTATGGATTAACGGAGGAGGAAATAACAACTGGGTTTCATTAAGATTAAAGGGAAGAATGGGCATAGATGGAACAGGTAGCAATTCTGACGCTATAGGATCAATTATCACTATTAAATATCAAAAAGGAGACCAGAAAATCACTCAGATCAAACAGATTACAAGTGGAGAAAGTTTCATATCTGCTAATGCTTTAGATGTTAATTTTGGTTTAGGGAAAAGCACAGAAATAGATGAATTATTGATTATTTGGCCTAGTGGAACTAAACAAAAATTCGAAAATTTAGAGATAAACCAAATTTTAGAAATTACTGAAAAAACAATTAAAGCTGATTGAGCCACTCTGGGCCTACAGATTCAGGTAATGGAACAGGATAAGGATCTTCAGTCTCTATCATCCAATCCAGCAGAAGTGATTTAAGTTCATTTTTCTTTTTTAAATATTTTTCTTCCAATGCTAAATTATAATGTTCCCAAGGATCATTTTTTAGATCATATAATTCATCTTTGTCACCCATAGAATCGTAAACATATTTCCAATCTTTTGTTCTAACCATTTTTCTTCTACCTTCTGCTTCCCTAGCCCATAAAGATTCGATCAAAGTCTTATATCCATATGGTTTTTTTAATTTTTTTAGATCTTCTAATAGAAAAGGTTTTCCCCCAGTACCATATTCAGAAAAGCTTGCTTTTTGAGGTTTTATATCATCATTTATTGGAAGCAAATTACCTTGAAATGATTTAGGGATCTCCAAACCTTGCAACTCTAGTATTGTAGGCATAATATCAATAGTATTTACTGGATGATCAATTTCTTTATTCTTAAAAGGAATGTTTTCAGAAGAAATAATTAGAGGTACTCTAGTCAAACAATCATAAAAAACTCCTCCTTTTACTATCATGTCATGTTCACCTGAAAAATCTCCATGATCAGCAGTAAATACAATAATTGTTTTTCTTTTTAAATTTAATTCCTCTAATTTATTTAGAATAGTTCCTATGGAATCATCTACAAACTTAACCATAGCCATATAAACAGTAATTAAATTTTGTTTCTCTTCAATCGAAGCATTATTCATACTCAAAATTTTATTTAAAAGAATATTTCTTTCGGGGGCAGTTCCATCAGAAAACTCATCATTTCTAAGTTGAGGAAATTCAAAAGTATCCTTTACTTCATTAAAATATTTCATAGGAACTTCATATGGTTCATGAGGGTCTGGAAATGAAACCCACAAAGCGAAAGGATTGTCTTTGTTTCCTTCTAAAAATTCAAGAGTTTTCTCAGCAATTAAGAATGATCCATATGTCTCAATAGGATCATCTGTAATTTTATATGATATTTGAGGCGTTATCCAAGGCATATCTGTTCTATTATCATTGGTGCCAAGATGATCATATTCAACAAAAGTGTCAAAACTTGAAATGTCTTTTTTAGTTTCAAAACAATGGTTTTTACCAATTAAACCTGTTTTAAAACCATTTCTTTTCCAAACGTCAAAGACATGGACCTCGTTATCAGGCATCAGGGTTTCATTTCTTCTACAACCAGTTGTATGAGGATAACGAGAAGACATAATAGAAGTTCGTGCTGGTACGCAAAGAGGATGAGGTGTAACAGCATTATTAAACAACACTCCATCTTGAACAATACTTTTTAAATTAGGAGTTTCTACACCCATTCGTGAATACAAATTAGATGAAGTGGCTTTCATCTGATCAGCCATTATAAAAATTACATTATAAGAATCTTTGTTTTGTTTAAGCATTAAGGGATAAGAGAATATAATTAATTATTAAAGCTGGAATTGATGCTATAAGAACTACAATAAACGCCCTTACATTTCCAGATATACCTTTTTTAAAATCAAGTGCTTGTCTAACCGCTACCACCATTGTAGCTATAAGCCAAAAAGTAACTATCATTGTTATGTATCTATATAATTCTCCTGAAAAAAAACCGAAAATTACTAGAATTGCTGGAGTTTGTGCAAAGCCCATGGTTCTAGCCAATTCGCCCCAGGTAACATTAGTTTGATCTGTTTTCAATAAAATACTTCCAACAAAATATGTCATCAAAGCAAGAAAAGCCCATCTAATTAATGAAGTAAAAGAAGATAAGATAAGACCAAATATTGATGGATTATCTGAATATAAAGAAAAAGCTCCAATCCCGGCACAAAAACTAGCCAATATTACTACACTTACAGCTTGAATAGTAGCTTTGGGATCATGTTCAATTTCTTCATAAATATTCGCATTCAAAAAAGTAGCACCAATCATTCTGCGGATCATATTATTCTTCTTGGGAAGAAAAATCTTCTGATCCTCATTAGCACCTGATTGAATAATTTCTGTTACCTCTTCTATAGATTTCCCTTTTGGCAAGGATCCTTCAGGTAAATTCTTAGAAAAATTTTTGTCATTTTCATTATTTTTATCCAAGATTTCCTCCCAATTTATTATTAACTATATTACTCTTTTTTTAACTAAACTATTATCTTTTATTCTTCCACAAATACTCAAAATTATACCCAAAATACTAAAACTTGCTAGCATTACAAATGCATATCTCATAGCATTGGCTAATATCAATATCTCTGAATCAGTGCCTGTTTTCAAGTCATTTATTTCAACATCCAAACCATTAGTAATTAGAATGAAAGTAATCAAAGTTGTAGAAATAGATATTCCTATCACACTTCCAATATTTCTTATTAGAGCATTAAAAGCACTTATTATTCCTTGGGAATTCACATCAATATCTTCTAAAGTTTCACTAGTATTTGGGGCCATCCATAATCCATTAGAAGCACCATTGAATAATGAAATAAAAGCAATATAAATTACAGGTGTATTAGAAGGTAAAAATATCAATAAGATCCAGGAAATAGTAAGTGCTAATAAACCTGATAAAATAAATTTTAAAGTTCCAAATTTATCTGATAATCTTCCTCCTACACTTCCAGCAAATGACATCCCTACAGCATTAAGAAATATTAAAATCCCAGTTAAGCTTATACTATAACCAAGTACAATTGTTGCGTAGAAAGGAATAAGAAACCAGAAAGGAGCATTAGACATAAAACCTGTCAATCTAGCAGCAACAGCAAAAGAAAATCTCCATTTCGTGAAAAAATATAAATTAAACATTGGAAAAGGGTTAGTTAGTTGAGATCTTACAAATATTATAAAAATAGAGATACATATTAACCATGAAGACCAATATATTGGTGATGAATAAGCCATATTCAGAGGGTTAATAATATTGATTATTAAAATTATTATAAACAATGCAGAATATATAGCCCCTTTCCAATCATATCTTTCTTTTTCACTTGATTGTGGAGAACCAATCAATGAATCTTTAAGAACTAAATAAGCAAGTGATAAAGCTAAAAATGTGGGGAAAAACATAATTAAGAATACAAAACGCCATCCTATAAGCTGTGAAATTTGTCCTCCTATTAACGGTCCTGCTATTGCGCCTAGTCCAACAGCAAAAGTTATCATTCCTAATCCTTTTCCTCTTTCATTTTTAGGAAATACAGCTAAAACAATAGCCATTACAACAGCTTGATCCATAGATGAACCTATGGAGGATAAAATTCTTCCTGCCAGTAAAGTAGAAATATTGGAAGAAAAATAACATATTAAAGAACCTATTCCAAACAATCCCATACCTATAATATGTACCTTTCTTCTTCCCATAAGATCTGCTAACTTTCCCAAAGGAAGCAAAGTACTACTTATTGTTAAACCTCCTATAATGGTTACCCAGGAAACAATACTCAATCGAACAGAAAAACTTTCAGCAATTTCAGGAAGAATTACATTTAAAGCAGATTGATCCATTACCATAACAAATAAAGATAAAGATATTGCACCGAATGCTTTCCATTTATAAGGAATTCGCATTTAAAATATACTCTTAAAACAGAATAGAGAAAAAGTATTCAAATTAAGGTTTTGCTAAAATTTCGTCAATTTTAGATTTAATAGTACTTTTAGGTACTGCTCCCACAATCTGAGATACTGGAGAACCATCTTTAAAAATTAATAATGTAGGAATTGATCTGATACTAAAATCAGATGCAATATTGGGGTTTTCATCAACGTTGAGTTTAGCTACATCAATAGAATCTTTGTAATCATTTGCTAATTCTTCTAAAGAAGGAGCAATCATTTTACATGGGCCACACCATTCAGCCCAGAAATCAACCAATACAGGCCTAGAAGATTCTATGACTTCTTCATTGAAATTTTGATCAGTGACTTTCTTGGCATTTGACATTGTTACTCCTTATTTGTTTTTGTTACTTTTACAATTTTAAATTCTAGATCAGGGATATTAGGAGCCCAATCTTCTTTGGAATCCGAAAAATCAGTAACCATTTCTCCAAAAAGAGCAGTGTATCTAACTGATCCTTCAATTTCAGAATTTATCTCCAATTTCCCATCTAATGATAAAGATTTACCATCAGAAACATTTATTAGATCCCATTCATTTAATTTCAATTTAGTTGCATCATTAGGATGAATCTTAATAATATTTTTTTTATTAATAATATTTTTTTTATCTGAATCAGTCACTTCCATAGAAATTTCAGGTTTAGTTAATACTCTTCCATGTAAAAACAATAACCCATTATTCCCTTCATCATTAGCAATATAATCTGCAGGTAATAAATTTATTCTTTTATTAATTAGATTCCATTTCTTACTACCATCTTTCAAGGAATGATAATCAATATCTTGATATTCTTTCACCACACTTTTTATTTCATTAAAAATATCTGAAGGAGATTCATAATTAAAGTCTTTAGAACCAATTGTTTGTGCTAGATAAGAATAAAATTCCCAAATACTTTTTGAATCTTTTTTAGTTTTATGAGACTTAGGAGATAACTGAACACGTCTTTCTAAATTAGTCATAGTACCTTCTCTTTCTGGAAAATGAGATATAGGAATTACAACATCAGCTAAGTCAGTTAAAGCATTTTTCTTAGTAGCTCCTACAACCAAAAATTGTAATTGAGATAAAGCATTTAAAATATCTTCATCCAGAAGTTCATTAGAGAATCCATCACTCATGATGAACAATGATTTAATATTTTTATTTTTAATACCTTGAATAATTTCTTGATAACTCAAACCTTTGACGGTTGATAAATCAAAGTCCCAGAATTTATTTAAAAACTCTACATCTTTTTCATTATCCAATTTTCTAAACCCAGGCAATAAGTTAGGAGAGTTCCCCATATCTAAACTTCCTTGAATGTTAGCTCCTTTATAGAGTGGGAAAACTCCTGATCCTTTTTGATATAAATTTCCAGTAATAGTAGCAAGATTCATAACAGATTTTACCAATTCAGAACCTTTTTCATCTGAATGTCCGTCTAATCCCAAGATGAATGATGTTGGCCCATCAGTAATAGTCTTGGCTATTCTTTGTATTAAATTTGGATCTAGTTTTAATTCTGTTCTAATTCTTTCTAAATCAAATCTCCATAAAGATGACTTGAGAACATCTAAGCCATTTGTGTTGTCTTTAATAAAATCTTCATCCTCAATTCTTTGATCAAAAACTGATCTGCAAATTGATGAAATTACATTAGATTGAGAATTTGGAAATAATTTAATCCAATCTTTAGCATATCTAGTCATCTCTGTTTCTCTAGGATCAATCACAATAATATTCGAACCATTCCTTGAAGCTTTTTTAGCAAAAACTGATAAAACATTCTGTTGTTCAGTAGGATTTCCAGAAATAATAATTACATTTTTCGCATGTTCAAGATCTAAAATAGTTCCAGTACCACTAGGATAATTTAAGGAATTAAAAACATAATTATGAATTTTGTCTTTATTTACTGAATCTATATTGTTACTTTTTAACAATAATCTAGAAAACTTTTGTGAAACAAAATAATCTTCATTAGAAGATCTTGGAGAATTCAAAATTGCAATTTCACTAGGTTCAAATTCACTAATTTTTTTACCAATTAGAAAGTTTACTTCATCCCAATTACTCTTAGATTGTGATTTTTGATTTTTCAGCATTGGATAATTTACATTTCTAAAATTAACATAATCATTAGCAAATTTGCCCCTAAAACAAGTTTGGCCTGCGTTCGCTTCTCCAGAATAATCCCCAATCATTCTTATAGATTTTTCCTGTTCATTAGATTCCATAATTAATTGACATCCAACAGGACAATTAGCACAAATTGATTTAGTTTTTTTAGCAGCTTTTTCCCATTTGTGGTTTCTTTCAACTAAAGCTCCTGTAGGACATACGTCTATACAAGCTCCACAAAACTCACATCCAGATTCTAGTAAAGAAGTTCCTTGAGATGTACCAACAATAGCCACTCCAGATCTAGATTTCAAAGTAATTGCATTATCAAATCTTATTTCATCACAAACTCTGACACATCTCACACAAACTATACATAAATTATAATCTCTATCATAAAATGGATCTTGCGTATGAATAGGTAATTGCCTTCTGTTGTAAGTTAAAGGAGTTGTTAAGTCCATTTCAGTGTCCCTAATAGTATCTTTTAATTCGCATCTCTCATTTTTAGGACATGTAGTACATCTATCAGTAACAGAAACATGTCTTTGACAAACATCTTGGGGACCACATAATTCGATTCTATGGCAAGTCAAACATCCATGTGGATGTTCTGACATTAACAGATCCATTATCCCTTTTCTAAGTTCTTTTATCTCAGATGATTCACTAGAAACAATCATGTCATCAGACACTGGAGTTGTACAAGAAGCTTGAATCATTTTTCTTCCATTAACTTCGGTTTCAACAACACACATCCTACAAGCCCCATAAGGATCCATTCCAGGATGATAACAAAGATATGGGATGTAAATACCTGCATCTTGTGCTGCTTGAATGACTGTTTGACCCGGCTTAGCAGATATTAACTTTCCATCAACTTTTAAAGTAAGAGTATTTATTTTTCTTTTTTCTTCAGTTGTCATTATGGTCTTGTCCTTGAAGGTAAAATCATTTTATGGATTTTCTTTTCATTATTAGAAAAATTAGTCATTTTGTTAATAAATTCTTCATCAAAAAATTTTAGAGCTGATGAGATAGGATTATATCCCAATTGACCATGTCCACACAACGAACCTACCTTCATATTTTCTCCTATCTTCTTTACTACATCTAAGTCTCCTATTGAAGATTCTCCATCACAAGCTCTCTCTAATATTTCAAGCATATGAGTGTTTCCTAGTCTACAAGGAAAACATTTCCCACATGATTCAAACTGATTAAAAGCTATTAAATTTCTTATTAAATCTACAACATCCACATTTTGATCACCAACAATTATCCCTCCTGATCCCAATATTGCGCCTGCTTTTGCCATTTCATCAAAATCCATGATTACATCAAAAGCTTCTTTGCCTAGCACACCTCCTAATGGACCACCAGTCTGTAAAATTTTTATTTCTTTACCTGTCGAAGAACCACCACCAACATTATGTAATAAATCTCCTAAAGACATTCCAAAAGGTATCTCATACATTCCTCGATTCTTAATATGACCAGACAAACATACTATTGCAGTTCCTGGACTGCTTTCAGTTCCAATATTTTTAAATTCTTTGGAACCATTATCTATTATCCACGGTACGTAACTTAGAGTTTTAACATTATTAATATTACTAGGTTTTCCCCATAAACCTGATTGAGCTGGAAAAGGAGGTCTAAATCGTGGCATAGATCTCTTTCCTTCTATTGCTTCCATTAAAGCAGTTTCTTCACCTGCTACATAAGAATCTCCGGTTAAAGAGACTTCAACGTGAAAATTAAAATCCGAACCAAGAATGTTTGTTCCAAGTAAACCATTTTCATATGCTTGGTTTACAGCATTTCTAGCATTTTCTATTGGGATTGTATGACCTTGTCTAATAAAAATATTGCCATGAGATGATTTTGTAGCATATCCAGCTATTATTAACCCTTCTAAAAGAGTATGAGGGTCGTTCTCTAATATACCTTTATCATTAAAAGCTCCAGGATCACCTTCTTCACAATTACATAAGACATATTTTGTTTGAGAATCATTTCCTGCAAGAAAGCTCCACTTAATTCCGGTTGAAAATGCTGCTCCACCTCTTCCTCTCAAACCAGAATTTTTAACTTCTTCTAAAACTTCTTCAGGAGTCATAGAATTTAAAGATTTATCTAATGACTTATATCCACCAGAAAGAATATATTGTTCAAAACTAGTAGGGTCTATTTCTCCAAAATTCTGAGAAACTATCCTTTTTTGGAATTTAAAAGGAGAAAAATCATTTAATTCAGGCAATTCTTCAAATCCTTGGTCTCCATCATCAGAAATCTGAGCAAATGCATATTCCTTTAAATAATTACCATTATAAATATGTTCATTAGTGATTTCAGATATCTTTTTTAAATCAACATTAGAATATAAAACTCTAGATTTATCTTTGATTTTTATGTCTACGATAGGTTCAAGATATGAAAGACCTAAAGCTCCTACTAATCTAAGATCAGTTTTTGTTTTCAAATTTTTATTCAACCAATTAAATATCTCCAATGAACCCGCAGCCTGCCCTGAAGCCCCATAGCCTACTCTGATTAAAATTTCCTGATTAATTTGATTTTTCTTAATTTCAGTAACTAACTTATTGAAAAATTCTGACAATATAACCTCATTTATTTTAATTTATTAATTGTATCCATTATTTTTTCTACTGAAGCATTACCTTTTAGTTCATGATTTATTGCATATACAGGTGCTTGAGCACATGCTCCCAAACAAGTACTATATCCCAAAGAAATTTTCCCATCATCAGTTTCAGTTTCAGAATTGATACCTAATTTTTCATGAATCCCTCTTAATATTTTTTGTGCACCAGATAAGTGACATGAGGGTCCCCAACATATATCTAATGAATATGAGCCAGGAGGAGAAAATCTAAAATTAGTATAAAAAGAAGCTACACCCCAAACATCATTTATAGTTTTATCCATAAAATCAGCAATTTCTTCTATAGCTTCATCTGGAATATAATGAAGATTATCTTGAACTGATAACAAACAAGATAAAACAGTTACAGTCTTAGGTGGAATAGAATCATTATCTCTCAATTCATCAATAGATGATTTTTCATTCTCAGAATTGAGTATCTCTCTTATATTGGAGCGCAAGTCATTATTTTTAGAATTTGAATTCAACAATCTAACCTTTATTTGTTGGATATTTGAACTTTTGTCCTTATAAATAACTGTAGCAAAGGTGTCTTCCATCCACAACTAAATAAATTAGAAACTTTCATCACTCTGTTCTATTTCTAGCTGCCTCTAAATCTTTAGAAACATCTCTTTTATTAATTGGACTCATCACAATTTGTTCAATAACTGTTCTTTGTGGCAAAGATGCACATAGAAAAACAGTATCTGCTAAATCCTCAGGCTTCATCATAGTATCTCGAGCTTCTTGATTAGGAGGTATAGCTCGATTTTTAAGTATAGGAGTATCTACTTCAGCAGGCATAATAGATGTAGCTCTTATCCCTTTCGAATTCAACTCAGAGTTTATGTGTCCCATCAAATTTGTAACTCCAGCTTTTGCAGCTCCATAAGGCGCACCTCCAAGCAAACCCGGACTAAGGGCTGCCATAGAAGAAATTGTAATTATAGTTCCTGATTTATTTGCTGACATTAATGGAATTAATTTTTGAGTTAACTGATATACTGCTTTAACATTTAAATCAAATACATTGTCCCACATTTCTTCAGTGACATTAGAAATCGTTCTAACAGCACTACTTGCTCCTGCATTATTAACTAAAACATCAATTTTACCAAATTCAGTTTTTAAGAAAGAAATTAAATTATCTAAATCAGATTCTTGAGTAATATCACATTGTTGTATAAAAATATTATTTTGTTTCTTTGGATCACAGATTTCTTTAGTACCTTCTAATTGATCAACTCTTCGTCCAATTATTATTGTTTTTGAACCAGCATCCACAAATTTTTTAGCAATTTCTCTTCCAATACCTGATCCTGCTCCAGTAATTAAGACTATACTTCCTGACATATCTCTCATTGATCCTCCTTAAAATGTTTATCTATTAAAGTTACTACTTTTTTAGCCATTTTAACACTATAATTTGTGCCTCTATCTTCAGGGTAAATTTGAGTAGTATTCGCTAAAAAAACTCCCTTTAAAGGAGTATCTATTTCTGGGACAATTTGTCCATAATTTTTTCCAATTATTGGCTGAGCAGCACTAATTTTGTTAAATCGATAATCTAAAATCCAATCCTTATTAAATTTATTATTTATCTTTTTCAGATAATCACAATAAAGATTAAGCAATTGGGATTCATCAAGTTTATATCTCCAATCATTTCTATCCAAATAATTAGTTAAGTAGACAAAGTGTTTTCCTTTATAATAATCAGAACTTAAGAGATTTGATTGCTCTATTACACCTAAAAAAGGACTATCATTGTCTGCAATATTCAACCAATAATAAGGAGAGAGTTTATATTTCAATTCTAATATAAAAACGCTGGCTCCTAAATACTTAGAAGATTGTAATTTAAATCTATATTCCTTAGGTAATTTACTAATTTTTATCATTTCAAAAGAAGGAACAGTAGATAAAACAACATCAGTATTTTTCAATTTACTATTTAAATTATTTTCAAGAAATTCAATTTGAAGATTTTTATTTTTATCAAAATTAATTATTTTTACTGGAGTATTTTTGTAAATTCTCCCCCCATCTGCCTGAATTTCAGTAACTAAAGAATCTATTATTAATTTAAAACTTCCATCAGGATATCCTAAAACTTCCTTGTTAAAACGTTTCCGAGAAGCAAATCTAGTTTGAATCTTACCCCAAAACCAAGGCATTCCAATTTCTTCATAATAATCTCCAAATTTTCCTCTAAGTAAGGGACCCCAAATATGGTCATAAACATTTTTTCCTGCTTTATTTTTTATCCATTGAGATGCAGTATATGATTCTAAGGATTTCCAATTTTTCTTGTATTTTAAATAAAGAGTAATTAAACCTAATTTTATCCTGTCATAAAATGGAATTTTATTAAATTTTATTAAATCTATTGCACTCTGAAATGAAAATAATCTCTTTCCATCAAAAATACCAACAGAAGATTCATGCCATTTTAATAAATTATGAATTTTCAAATCTTCAATTAGTTCAATAATATACTTATCGCCAGTAAATAAATGATGATAGCCTCTCTCTATTTCAAAACCAGATAAATTTATTGTAGATGCTTGACCTCCAACAAAAGGAGCAGATTCAAAAATTTCTACTTCATATCCTTTTTTTAATAAATAATAAGCTACTGAAAGGCCTGTAAATCCTGCTCCAATAATAGTTACTTTTTTTTTGTTTTCTTTCATTTAATATTTAATTTTTCTTTATTTTCAGTGGAACCCAATCTTTAAGGAAAATCAACAATCCTAATATGGTTACTGGTCCCCAAAGACAAAAATGTACAAACACAACATATCCTAATGATAATTCAGCATTTACACCAAATGAAATTAATACTAATACTCCAAAAAAATCGAACGAACCCCAACCACCTGCAGTAGATGGAAATATTCCTGCAAGATTAACCACTGTACCAAAAAGAATTATTGTTAAAATCAGAAAATAAAAGTTATCTAAAGGTAAATTAATTGAAACAGCCAAAAAAAGGTACATGGTTATTTCTAAACTCCAAATTAAAAATGAGATGATAATTAATTTTATTAAACTTGAAATGTCATTTATTGAGAAATAACCATCAAAAAATTGTTCTATAAAAATAACTGAATTTTTTATAATTTTGTTTGAGTGATTTTTAAATAAATTAGAAATTTTATTTATTCTTGATCTAAGAAAGGGAGCAGAAATTAATATTGTAGAAAACAAAAAGAGTAAAGCTACTATAGAAATTAATGAATAATAGTTGCCTGGCATTAATTTGATAAATTCTTCAGCGAGAATATTATTATTAATCAATATTAAGGTAAGAGCTAAAATTAGAGATAAAGACACAACATCAGAAATTCTCTCAATAGCTACAGTACCTAAAGCAAAACTTTTCTTGACTCCCATTTTTTTTTCTAAGTAAAAACACCTAGCAATTTCACCTGTACGAATAGGTAACAAATTATTGAACATATAGCCTACTATTACTATGGGAGTTAAATTTATAGTATTAAGACCTTCATTTTCATTTTTTAATAAATAATTCCATCTAAAACTTCTAACTATAAGAGATAAAAAATAAAAAGATAATCCAATTAATACTAAAAAGTAATCAGCTTTATTAGCAACTTCTAAAATTCCTGAAAAGTCATCAGAAATCCAATAAATGGAAAGGAAGAAGAATCCTGAAAAAATTAATCCTATAATAAATTTTTTGTAATTAAAGAACATATTTTTAATTTATTTCTTCCAAATTGGATAAGTGTTTCTCAAACAATCAATATAAATCGGTCTTAAAATATACTATTGAATTTACTGAACCAATAGAAGTTTCCAAGTCTCTAAAAAGGAGATAATTTGTTATATTTTGGATTTTTCTATAATCAGAGAATCTGTTTAGGAAGTCATTATAACTAGTTATTCTATAAACTTCAGGAAACCACCATCTATGAGGAATTAAATTATGGTTATATGAATTTAGTTTTTCCCCAAAAAATTTTTCCACTTTTATTTTATTCCTTTCATGGATTATCAAAACATCAGGTTGTAGTTCTGAATCTTGGTTGAAATTGTCGAAATCAACATAATCAGTATTATTAAAATCTCGCAGGTACCAAGCCCATGGCCAAGTATAACCATCAGAAGAATCAATAATTATTTCAAGATTTTTATCCCCTAGTTGCTGTAAACTTTTTGAATAAATTCTTCTTGATAAATCATGAAGATGAGGTGAAGTTTGAGTATAAACAATCATTTCATCAGGAACATCAGGGTTTTCAAAACTAGTTTGAATAGAAACTTTGATTGTAAAAAGCATCAAAATCAAACAAATAGAAAAATACAATCTGTAAAATACAGAATTAAAACCATACTTAAATATATAAAATACCAAATAATAACTACTTCCAAGAATTATAGATATATAAATCCAAATATTTACAAATGATTCAATATTCAAATTAGACCAATTCGTAATCAGAAGTGAAAAAATAGTAAATAATATAATTATAGGAATTAAAAAGGCAAAAATATTAAACCTTAAAATCAATTTTTCTCTATAAATTTTCTCAAAAACATCTCCAAAAAAAACAGAAGTTAAAATAATCATTGGAAGAATTATATTTACAGTTAACCAAGGCATTTTTTCTCCAGCTAAAGAATAAAAAAAGATGGTTGATATAAACCAAAAAACAAGAAACCTCTTAAAAGAATCTCCTTTGAAAATATAATAAATTGATGCAAAAAAAGTACAAATTAATGGTAAAAATTCGTAACTAAAGAGTACAATAAAATAGTAATACCAAGGTTGTCCTCCACGAGCTACGTCTTGCTGAGATATCCAATAACCCAGTGATTGCCAAATACCTGTACCTATCCCTGGTAAATTTGTAAAAAAAGTTGAATAAAACAGGATATATAATCCCCAAAACAATGAAGCCAACATCAACCATTTTCTTCCTCCCCATAATAATCCTATTATCAAAGAGGCTATAAAAAATGAAATTGAAATTCCTATTGCAAATGTGTAACTAAGAAAACCAGAAGGAAGACCCGTAGATACTCCAAGTGTACCCTCTTTAGCTACTAGTATTAATCCAAATAAATTTTGAAAAACCCCAGATAGAGGAGCAGATAAAGGAAGACATAATGTAAAGAAAACTATAAATAAATCTGTACAAGGATTTAAATCTTTAACTTTCTTTTTAAAGAATATTAATCCAATCAAATCAATTCTAGACTTGAACAATAACCATAAACCAAAAATAAACACAGTGATATAAGTTGTTTCTTTAGTAAGAAAACCCAGTACCAGAAAAACAACTAAAAAATATAAACTCAAATTATGACGTTTTTCCAAATATCTCCAAAGAAAAACAAATAATCCCATTGTCCATACAGCTATAATTATGTCATTACGAGCAAATCTACTGAAGTATAATAAATGTGGTGAAAAAACAAATATTAATGACATTATAAAAGAAGGTAAAAACCCTATTTTTTCTTTAAGAAAAAAAATAGGAATTAGCGCTAAAATAATTCCAAAAATTGCAGGGAGTAACCTTAAAGTAAAATCGTTATCTCCAAATAAAAAAAACAGTGATCCGTTAGCTATAAACCAAAATATTCCATGCATTAATGGGTTGTGATCATATCCCATTCCATTAGCAAACTGCCAAGAAAAAAAACCATGAAGACTTTCATCATGATGAACTGCTCTTGAAGATAAATCGTAAAAACGTAAAAAAATCGCAATAATTATTAATACTGAAGTTAATAAATATTCAAATTTTGTTAAACGAATATTTTTTATTGTCAAATTCAATTTACTCATAAATCTTAATTATTATATTTCCATTTTCATTGAAAACTAAATCACCCAATTGTTGTAAAAATTGATAATTTGAAATTCCAAAGACATTTTTTTCTTTTTCTCCAAATATGACGTACTTTACATTATATTTTTTTATTAATCTCAATTTTAGTTCTAAATCATTTGATGTATAAATTTTTGTCACATCTAGATTCCTAGAATTTATTAATGAAAAATCTCCTCTCCATTGATGTTCATGCCCCATCCATCCTAATACTGTAGGTCTTCCAGAAAAAGTTGAAATTAATGATGAGTCAGAATAATCTTGTCCAACAGATTCAAGAATGACATCTCCTTTTTCTGTATTTTTTTTAATCCATTCTATAATTTTATATTCAGAAGAATGAGATGTTTGAAGAAACTTCAATCCATCAAGTGTTGTCTCATTTTTAAATCCATTAGATCTATCATTTATAGATGAAATAAAATAATAACTTGAAAATATAAACAAACTAATCAATGAAAATGAAATCAAAATTTTCATAAATCTTGATCTTACGTAATCATTATCATCATTAAAAAAAATATCCCAAATTACATATCCAGAAACCAAACTAAGAAAAGTCCATACTTGATAGTAAGTTTTAAAAATAGTATTCATCCTATTTCCAAAAAAATCATTCAATCGAAACATTTCCACGCCTAATAAAATAAGAAGAGACACAAAAAGTAATCCATGGAAAAAATATCCAGGATTAGGAATAACATTCTCAGATTTATTAAAAATACTCCTAGATGAAAGCAATAATAAAATAAACAATGGGAAAATAATTAACAAATTATGAATTACTCTTGAAAAATCATATTGATCGTATATCCATGCATTACCAATTGACCAAAAAATAAAAATTATCGTGAATAAAATTGTAAATATTATAAAAAAGAAACTATTATTACTTCTATTTTTCTGCAATATATCTTTCTTAATTAATAAACTATTTCTTATAAAGACTGGAGAAATAATAATTAAAAAGAATCCCCAAATAGTTATAAAATGAATAAGCCTAGACGAAACTTTAACTGGAAGTATTGGAGGAAATTGAATTTGGTTGCCAAGATGTATGTAGTATTGTGAAAAAAATATTAAAGTTGGAAGTACTACCATAATCGGTAATATAAAAATGTATTTTCTTGAAAATTGAAATCTATCAAAAAAAGATCTAATAAGTGGAAAAAATATATATAAAATAATAAAAATTAAAATTAATACTGGAAAATCCCATCCATTTATAAAGCCTACTGCACCTATTATCATTGTAATCAAAATAAATCTAATGATATTTCCAATATCATACTTTTTTTTATTTTTTATTTTTATGAATTGAAATATATATAAAGAAGATAATGATAAAATTAGAAAAGGAATTGACATCAAGTGT
>PVBE010010847.1_pt1 | contig 19377 bp, 14 predicted proteins | sample 1631181 | NCBI WGS metagenome assembly PVBE01 (sample SAMN08397723, study PRJNA350692) | Marine metagenome, whole genome shotgun sequencing project. | isolation source: water | place: Pacific Ocean | collected 2012-04 | reverse complement strand
TGCCTATATCATCGACAACTATACACATTTTCCCTCCTCTAGTTCGATATCGAACTCCTTTAACTCTATTCTTTCTAAGATGAGGCAATGATTCTAATACATTTGGGAGCTCTCCCCTTATATTAGAACTATCTTTAGTTTCTGCTTCAGTTACCATTTTTTGTGAAAATATGGGCTCTGTCGTATTTCTCAATTCTATTTTTTCCGCTACTTCATCAAAATGCTCACGAGGTCTGAAAAAGTTTGGATAGAGTGAATTTTATGTACAAAGTTTAATTCTTAGTCATAATAAAATGGAACAAACTGGAGAACTACAAGCACAGATTAATCCAATTGGCATTATGAAAGGTGGTGGGAGGCAATATGGTATTCCAACGTATTACCCTGGAACTATCAGGATAATTAGTCTTTGTAGAGCACGTGATGGAAAGAAATTTGCTCTTGCGGCTAAAGACTTAACGACTATTATAGCGCAAGAAATAGCTACTGCATCAAGCGTTAATGATAAGTGGAGAATGATAGTATGGAAGAATGATAATGCTAACAGATTTTTATACAACATTAAATTCGGTAAGTACTTAGCACGAAAAAACGGTAAGTTACAACTCATAGATGTATCGGAATTACCCTTTGTAAATGAAAAAGGGGTAACAAATGTTTCTCCAGATATATGTTGTGTATGGAATGGACTGGACGGTAACAGACATATATATTTGTCAGATGACCCCTCTAGTAAAAATCTTTCAAAAGACCTCGACACCGGATATTGTGTGAAAGGGAATGGTACTGATATAACTGTAGATACTACTAAGACATGTAAATTAACATGGCAACCTGGGGCAACTAGTCCGGATTCGTCAGATGAATGTAACAGTGGCTATACGTGTAGGTACGTTATTGGTAAAGACTTTTGTGACCAACAAGGTTTTTTCCAACCAGGTGGATTAGCCATTTCAATCGAGACTTCACCAGGAATAGGTACTCCTATAACAGGAAATATTTATCTAACGATACAAGATGACAATTCGGTTACTGTTGGGGAGATCCCAGATAACATTAAGTCGGAGATGTTATGTACTGGAACATATGTAACAGGAAAAGATAAGAAGACTCCTCCCATATGTTGGACTGCTATTATCCAAGAGTCACCTGAAAATATGGAATACACAGTACCTTCCCGAACTGGTTGGAGTATCTCTCAGCTTCTCGGTTGGAGTGAAGAAAATGATGGAATTTTGGAGTATGCTAGATCCACGGTACCTCTTGCGACGCGTATGGTGAATAAGAAGTTACAAATATTGCCAAACAAAGAGTATCTCCCATATTTTACGTATTCAACTTCATCCCCTGATGCGACAGGATGTCCTACACAATATGTGTCAGGTACACTAGCTGGTCCTGGTAGATTTTCTTTTATGTGGAACTGGCAATATGTTGATAACTATAGTCTTTTTGCTGGCGATCAGGGTAGTGGAGCGGACGTTGAACTTTACAATATAGATGCAAAGAATATGGGTATTGGAATGTGTGACCCATCGGTTAATATTCCAGGACCATGTTCTTCTGGAGAGAACTGTCCTAACGGAGCAGGCTCTGTCGGCTCGATAGTGGAAGGAACTAGCGGTGTAGGAAAGGGAGGTAGATTCACATTTCCTCCTAAGTATATGATTGATGCTGCACATAAAAATGGAGTAAAGATTTACGGATGTGGTTTATTCTTTCAGGAAATATACTATGGGGGCCAATATTCCTGGTTTATGCAAGCACTTGCCGATCCTAAATTACTAGCCAAAAAGATGATAGACGTTGCGGTGGCTTATGGTTTTGATGGGTGGATGACAAATTTTGAAACTGGTGTGACTGATACTGGCTATACGTGGGGTGGGACACAGAAAGAAGGATCACCTGGTTACTCAGGGCAAATATATGCTGGAAAGAATTATTTTACTGGTGAGGAACTATCTTCAAATTACTGGAAAACCATGATTAGCAATTCTAATATGCCAGCTTTTAGGATGCATGGGGGTGACTTATGCGAAGGATGTACTACATGTGGTTCAGGACCAGTAGGCTGTGCAGATAAAAATAAACCTCAAGATGCTCCTCAAAGTGCAGGTACCTGCTTGTATGTAACCGATAAAGATAACAAGATAGGAGATTACTCGACAGCTTGTTCAAGTGCTTATGTAAAAGGAGGAAGCTGGAACGATCTTGAGAAGAATTGTAATGCTATGTCAGCAGAACATAAGTGTAAATGGGAAAACGCGTTGTTATACAAGGACGCTCACGGAAAGCCTTTGTCTTATCAAGTAGGTGATCAGGTATGTCGAACTGCATATGATTCCACGTTTCCCATGACATGTGAGGACCCTAGCTCACCTAACAAAATAGGTTCGTTAAAGTTTTCGGGTGGAGCTGATGGTCAGGCAACTCCCTGGGCTCCTAAGAACATCACGAAAGAAGAGTATGACACTCAGGTTACTAATGCTATAGCATTGAGACAGAAATTCAGGAAGTTTCTGCAAGAATCTAAAAAATATAAGAACCAGTTAGGTGTAGATATCAAAATCCTGATGTACGATACAGAGCAACTTGGAGGTCCTCTAGCTGGAGGAATAACACTACCTCCTGCAGGTAGAGGATGCTCACCGAAAGGGCAAGGCACATGTTATGGAAATTTTAACCTATGGGTAGATGATGACGGTACCCCATTAGTGGATGAGGTATATGACATGAACTCAGGGCAGTTTGGCGATACGACCGGTGCGTTGGGTGTTATTCCACAAGGAATTACCTCAACATACACATTGAGTAACAATAATGATGTGGTTGAGGGTTTCAACAATATTGAAGGAACATATTTACCCCAGAAATCTGGTTGGCCAGATAATACTGGACCCAAACAACCAGGATTCAAGAATGATGGTAATCCTCAGAATATTAATAAACAAACAGGAGATTGTGATGGTGGAGTAAGCCGATGGGCTCCTTTTACTGATCCTCAATCCACATATTGCACCCCTAATAATTATGAAGGAGCCTTCATGAATGACGGAAAAAGACCCAATAATATTAAATTAGGACTAGGCCGACCATATGATTATTATCAGACAATACAATTGGAAGGTCTAAATAAACCCTTGCAACCTGTAAAGTTTTCAGATGCTGCACTATCAGGAAATTTTAAGAACGTTCTTTCTTCGGCACATACTACTTTTAATAGTGGTCAAACTTCGCCTATATGGCAACAAGACATATATTGTGGTATACAAGGATCTGATAGGGGACAAGGAGGACAGTGTGTTAATGATAGAAAAGCTATTAGTTTTCCATTATCTAGTGTTCTAAAATTCGACAGTTCAGGTGATAGTATACAGTCTATTGATACTATATTACAGAATTTTCCAAATAAATCCATAGGAGTAGATTACTTGGACAGGGTATCATCTGTTTCCTGGACTGGTGGTCACTTACTCGGAAAGCCTTTTAGAGATAATTCATCAACAGTAAATAATTTTAAGGGTTTTGGTCATATCATTACCGAAAGATGTGTTAAAACATCCTTACCTTTCTCTACATATTTTTCGATTGGAACTGGAGATAACTACTATAGAGATGGTGTAAAAGTACCTTTCGGTCCGTGGAGTAATTGGTCCTTACAGGACATATCTCCGACGTGGCAATGGAGACCCGAGTTATGCGATCCAGTAATGGCACAGTACATTCGTATATCCTATGACATATCTGATGCGTATCAGAAAGGAAACTGTCTGTTATTCAGGTATACACCTAATCCTTCGGATTGGTTACGAACTGTTTTACAATACAATACCGGCGATAGTTCTAGTGGAAAATGTGATATACCCAATGCTCAACGACAAGATTGCTTACCTAATTATTCTGGAAGCGACGTAACAGGAGACTGTGACAAGAAAGGGTGCTGTTATGAAGAAAGTGATGCAAGTCCATGGTGTTATAAACCAACAGACAAACCCAGTTCGAATCATCCAGCTGTGGGGCCTTTCATTACTAGCACTTACATGTTATATGCTCTGGATGTTCCACCAGGAAATTACAAGGTGTCTCTTATTGTTAAGTCATCTGGAACAAGTTTTGCCGAACTTGGAATATCAAATAAGGGGGCAGAAATGTCTCCTAAATGGATTATAAATAGTAAAGGTTCTAGTTCCAATAAATGGGAACAAGGTACTGTAGATTTTTACAATACAGGAAGAATGGCTTGTATTTGGCTGAGAGTAACAATTGATACAATAGCCGGAAGCACACTAAGGATTGGTGGGATACAGATATCTCAGATTGCACGCAACACGGTCATCGTCAACCCTTCTATTAGTTCTTTCACTAATGACAAAGGTGAAATGAGCGCTAAATTAAATTGGAGAACTATCCCAGGTATCGAGTATTATGAGGTACGTAATTCTAACGAAAAGTTATTAGGTATAGCTTATCAAGGAGCTAATCCTTCCGCCAACATATCAATGGCTTATAATGTATTTAATCTTAATTCTGGTGATAAACCTTACTTGGTTGGTATTCCAGGTGGGGTAAAAACAGGGAAAATATTTTATCCCCCTTCAATTCCCGTACTAGTTATTTGTACACTATTCATTCTTGTTGCAGTAGCATTAGCTATATACTCTGCGTTAAAACCAGTATCTGGCGTGTTGGCTAATAAGTTCGTACAAGGCACAGTGTTTGCAATAGGTCTTATTAGTTTAATTGTGTTATCAGTGCACCTAGGAACTAGATTAAGACGTTCATCTCAACATGAATATTCCATAACACACTGGAAAGGTGGAAAACCACATGCATTGAATGCGTGTTTTGATGATGCAAGAGTCAAATGTTGGCGCTGGCTATTATATGAATGGAAGAAGAACAACTGGGATGTTAGATTCTCTTTCTATTACAATACTTTATGGCTGACAAGAGATCTTGACTGGCTTCGAGCAGTGGTTAAATTAGGACATGAAATAGGAAGTCATGGACACGAACATCTTACTGCTGCGGACGGTAGTATAACAGAAAAATATATAAGCGATAATATTATCTATTGCGCCAAGTTATTGAGAGAACAGGTATATCAGAATCCTCACCAGCAATTGTCGTATGCCTATCCCCACGGAACTCTTCCGATACTAGCTGCAAAAAGACAATCTGTCAAGTCTGGAGGTAGTCCCGGAGATAATGGCATTTGCGGGGATAGTTTTTGTCACACTGACTATAATTGTACACAGACATGTGTAAATGGAAAATGTTCTAGAGATAATAATAAGGACTGTAGTAAAGATACCGATTGTAACCAACCAAAATCTGGGTATGATAGCTGCTCACAAGAATGTCAGGCAGCTGGCGCACCAGATGGCTGTAAAACATGTGGTGGTCAAGGAGGATGCGGAGGTATTGGTAACGCCCAAGGCCCCACAGCTAACTATCTAATTGTTCCATTTGTTAAAGCTCTTCAGGAAAACTACATTAGTGCTAGAACAGTTACAGACGAGTCTTCTGATCAGTTTTTAGGTATTACTAGTTGGCCTCCTTACCAAGGAACAGTAAATACCACAGATACTCTTCCAAGCACTGGTACTGATATTACTCACAGTATATATAAAAAAGGGCTAATGGCTACAGGTATAAATCCTGTTTGGTCGTGGCCTTACCAGATCGATCTTAATCACGGTCTCGAAGATGGTATTGATACTGATGATATTATTTCCAACTACTTGCGTCAGTATGACATTGCCATGAATATACCAAACAGTATGATAATTCTTGCTGGACATGATTTTAATCCAACAGATCCTCAAACAGGAAAAGATGTGATGTGTGATAATACTCCTGATGTCACGCCACTGTCCGTACAACAGCTTACATGTGCATGCTGTGATAATCCTAAGTGTGAAGCCATTCTCAAACCAGAGTGGAATGGATCAATACCATTATACGATAAAACAACGGGTGAGTTTCCTGATCTAGATTGGGAAAAGAGGCCTTCTGGTGATTCTAAAGTAAAGGGTGGTATACCAACTGGATCATGTGATCTACAATGGAATCAAAGTAAATCTACCACGTGCCATCAATCTTGTGATGCATGTTGGGTGGCAACACCTGGAACTGCAATAATTACTCTATTTAATAAGATACAGAAAGACAAAGACTCTCTTTGGTTTGCAACACAACGGGAGCTAGCTGCATATTGCTATAACAGAGATAACTCTACATTAACTACTAAAAGCTCATCTGAATCTCAAGCAACGTATGAGTTAAAAACTAAATATGCATATGATGGTGAAATTTCCTTGGTATTTACAGGAGCTACTAAAGTTAGTGTAGGTGGTAATAATTACAATATTAAGAAAACTGTTGATGGAAAAGAATACATTGATATACAGCCAATTACAGGTACCTTAGAGATAGAGGTACGATATTAGTTTTTGTATAGTCCTGGCTTGCTGCCCTCTGACTAGCAGTGGCTGTATTAAATAAAGTTAGTAAAATTCTGGACAAGTCTAGTTTTCTCTATCAGCAGACTGTAGCATTGTCCAGGAGCATAGATGCAGCAATAAAGGATGTTTAATCATCCCGCATATGGTAAAATATATGCATTTGAGCTAGATGGACTAGGTGCAGATGCATTCTTAGGAGATGGTACTACGAAGGACTTCACTCTAAATGGTGCAATACCCTCTGATTGCACTGTGTACGAGAAAACTGATCAGTTTGGAACGGATACTGTATGCAATCCTTACTATCCCTATATGGATATCGTTTCTCGTACACAGCCACCTGACGGTAACGCTTGCTCGCAGAATCTTACAGCAACAGTTAAAACAAGTTCAGGTACTAATACAGACCAACGTCTTACTGGTACAAGGTATCTCGAGGTACTCATAGATGGAAAACCTGTCCCTTTTGGTAACATAACTCTTAAAGAAAGAATATTAACACTTTCTCAACCAGTACCCAAGAACTCCGTTCTTTCAGTGCGAGGCAACTTTAATCTCATGGATGACGCAAACCTCCCAAGTCTACTAAGTATACCTTGGATAGGTTATGATGGGGTAGCCTGGTCTCCTGAGATATACGAGAATACTCGAAAATTCTGTTTAAGCCCAGATAACAGGTGGTTCTACAATTACGGCAAGACGGGTATTCAAGGTATTGGTAGTGGTCACACTGCAGTGTCGACTAAAGCAGGACCCGGAATGGTGTGGCCAATGGCTATGGTATCTCGTGGACTAACTCGAATAATTGGTAAAGACAGCATAGATACAAGATATGCACAAGAAGTGGCTGATGCTGTACGTATGGTTCTTATGACTTCTGACGTGGATCTTATTAATACTGGCGTTGGTATAACCCCTCCTAATATCTCTCCTTATCAAGCACCAGGTTATGTACATGAAAGTGTTTGGGTAACTAACGTAAATAGATATACTCGGGGTTTGTTTGGATGGGCTAATGCCTATTTTGCTGAATTTATGATTGATCTTCTGGACAAAAAGAACATGGATATTGTTCTGGACAAAATTGGTTCGATAAATATAAATAATACCAAATGTCCACAAGTTTAGTTAATCTGTCAGAAGCTATTAGAAATGCTCATGAGGTCTGAAAAAGTTTGGTATGATTTCCTATATATTTTATAGGAAATATTAGTATAGTACTTATTTGACGGTCTTTTTTACTGATTTCATAAATCGAGCTATAACTCTTGCAGCATGAAGATATCGTACGCGTAGTGCAGCCATGTACTTGTCTTCGTCTGAGAGATTGTCCCGAGGAGGTACCGTTGCCCGGTTAATCCAATCTTGAACTGAGTATGTATTCTGTGGAAAAGGGGCGCGTGCTCTCGCTGACATATCTTCAGGGGGGTGTGACCCTATAAGGTTATCAGCCTTTTGTTCTATCTGCATTTTTTGTATTAATTGGGGACTCCTTCTTAATTATTTCATTTTCATTTTTCTGCACAACAGAAGTATTCGCGAATCCTCCTCCTTTCGGCTTTTCCTCGTATTTGTTGTATCCACGGATGTAGCTGTAGATGCCTTCCGGGAACGATTTATTGCACTCTATTCCACACGGTAGGTTCGGTAGGGTCGAAGCAATGACGTATGGACTGACGTCGATCTGTTTCCCGTCAACCCGTTTCCTCTTCCGTTCCCCCCTCTTCAACTTGCTGAACCCCCACTTCTCAAATATTTGGTTCACGAATCTCAGAGTATTGAAACCCTTCTTCTTCTGGCTCTTTCGTAACTCGAACACCAACCTTATATCCTTCTCTTTCTTTTCCAACTCCTCGGTCGCAACCATCAGCATCTTCTTGGTCACCATCACACCATAGTCCTGTGTGTGCTTCAGACCGAGCCAACCCTTCAATCTCTCGATCCACTCCAGCCTCAGTGCGTACAGTTTCTGTAAACCACTGTAATTGTCGTCTTTAACGTTTGACTTCCACCCCTCGTCTGTCCATTTCTCCCTCCTCAGGTTTCGGAATTTTCCCCTCCCATGGGACCAGTACAAGCGCCATAAAGCATCCTCTCGTTTTCTGGGTACGTCGACCACTAGCGGTCGATACCAATATTTAGCTATTTGTACCTGCTCCATGTCGGTCAAACCCTCTGTTATTTTCTTCTTCTCCAGCCTCCTGAATGTATCGTCGTTTATCGGGTCAATATCAGCATATTCAATAGTTGGTATCTTCTCCTTACACCAAAAGAAGTTCTTCTTCATTTCCATGTTTGAAAATTCGCTTTCTAGATAATCCTTTTCCTCAAGCTTTCTAATATAGTTCTGAACTTTATCGAGCGGTGCATGAACCCATTCCCTACCTCCGTGTTTTGACTTATCGAACTTCCAGTGTACTAATAATTCGATTCTACGAGATTTTTCCCTGGTCGCAAACTTCTTCATATAGTCGATACGATATGGGAAAGGTGAGTAAGTTTGTGCTGTCTTCCTGCGTAAAGAAGGATCATTGCCAATTCCGCACTTTACCCATCCAGGAAATCCTTCTTCATTAGTCATCAAATATACATAACAATCTCTTATATCGTCTTCTTTGATAGGAGATAGTTCCTGTGCGATGATACCCTGCTGATGCTCTTCAAGATTTGGAGTTTTCACCATTTTTGTTGACTTGGGACTACCTTCTTATTTTTTCATTTGTATTTTTTCCGCTACTTCATCACAGCATTAGAAATGCTCATGAGGTCTGAAAAAGTTTGGTATGATTTCCTATATATTTTTATAGGAAATATTAGTATAGTATATAGTACTTATTTGACGGTCTTTTTTACTGATTTCATAAATCGAGCTATGACTCTTGCAGCATGAAGATATTGTATGCGTAGCGCAGCGATGTACGTATCTTCGTCTGGGAGATTGTCCGGAGGAGGTACCGTATATTCTTCATCATCCTCCCAATGCTCCCAACCCAACCCGTGATTCCACTGATTTTCAATCGCCAACGTTGGCTGTGCTTCGTAGAGGGCCCGAGCATATGCGGAATGCCTTACCCACATTCCCTCCCGACACACATTTGGGGTAGTTGGGTAGCAATGTCTACTGGGAACGGTGATGAATCTGACAGTAGTGCATATATCATGATGAATTCCACTCAGCGCAAAATTATGTTCTTCCTTGCATTTTCCGCACATGGCGACACAATCTTCCTCCTGGAATCCCAAGATGTCCATAGCTAACAGTTCATTCAAAGTATCGATTAGCCGACGAGACAGACGCTTTTTATCGGTTGCCTTCTCCACATTAGCATGATCCATAACCGCTCGAGCAGCCCATTTATCAGATTGTTGGCTCCAATAACTGGACAGGGTCGCCTTTGCACCATTTAACCGAGAAAGGAAATGAGGAAAGATAACCGGTCCATGGAGGATGTATCCAAGCTTATTAACTGCCCGTTTAATCCAATCTTGAACTGAGTATGTATTCTGTGGAAAAGGGGCGCGTGCTCTCGCTGACATGTCTTCAGGGGGGTGTGACCCTATAAGGTTATCAGCCTTTTGTTCTAGTTGTTCTATCTGCATTTTTTGCATTATTGTATACATCTTCTTAATTGTTTCATTTTTATTTTTCTGCACACTCACAACAGAAGTATTCGCGAATCCTCGTAGAGATCTTATCTCCGATTCTACGCTGCTTTCCGGTCTTCAGAGTGAAAGTTAGATCGGCTAGGAGCTTATTGCGTAGGTGATCAGGAGTCCTCTGGTACTCTAGGACAAGAGAAGTGACCGTAGGGTACTTCGCTACGATCTGCTCAGCAACTTTCTCCGTGATACCGGGAATGAGCGAGAGTTGACTGATGAGCCAAACTTCTGGTGTCATATTGGATTTCTTCTTTTTTTTCAGCGTGGCTGAATACTTACTCGCAGACATGCATTCAGCCTGTTTGAAGTATTTATCTCCGTCCTTGACGAGTTTGTCTAGGAGTTTCTGAACGTACACAGCTGTCTCTTGAAGAGAGGCGGTCTTGTAAACCTTGAGACCATCTCTGAGCTGAGTATTGATCAGACTTCCCAGGAGTGTGGAGACTGGGATCCCACTGACCCTCTTTTTGAGAGGCATGTCCATATTGCCTTCGATGAGATACATGATACGATGTATGGGTATCCCACAATGGAGTAATCGAGCCTTCTGCTCTCTGGCACGTCCATCACATATGCTGGCCTTCAGATCGGCGATGGTCTTTCGCTCAATAATGAGGATGGTCTCACCTCCTTCACGGAATAGTATGTCGCCAATATCCAAGGTCTCTACCGTAACTTTGCATACTCCTTCCAAAGCTGCAATGAGGTGATGCTCCCTGTTATCAATTACTAGTTCTATAGTCATACTTTATTAGCTGCGTACAGAGTCTTAGACTAAGAAATAGGTATCTCATTTTTACTTCATCTATAATAAAAAGATGTCCGATGATGAAATTATACTCCAGATACGGGATTTCTGCGATACAGGGTATAGACGCGATAAATTCCTCGAACTCCCAGAGGGAATTCAACATGACTTCAATGAGATAGCCACTTTTGTTATTGAACACGATTCTGTTATTAAGGCTGAGCCGAATAAGAAAGCTGTGAGGAAAGTGATTAACTACTATATAACAAGGGAACTTAACCAAGACCAACTACGTGGATTAAGAGCATCTCTTCTAGCAGCTAAACTGTACGAGAACCAATTAAAGATGCTCGGAACGATCCCGCCTAATAAAATGGTGGGACATGTGACAAGAGCTGTAAATGCTCCGTATATGGAAATAAACTTTGTTGGAGGAGATAGTATACAGCTCATTCCCGCGGGGGAAGACCTAAGAGGGCAGATTATGTTAGTGGATGCTAACCGAGAGGGAGTATCGGAATACATATACCATCCTCCAGACTTGAAAGAGGCTCTGATATTCCTAATATTGAAATATAAATACACTGTCGAAAGCATCTACAACCAAGTGCCAGACCAGATACCCAAAACAATGTATCTTCGTAGGTACGGTGTAGTGTGGGATATGGACGAGTGCGTAGCGTGTTTATCGGTGGCGAAACAGTATGATTTAATAAAGGGATGGGACATAACACGAGAGCGAAAAGCGTGGCATAAAATTGCTCTTAAATTACATCCGGATAAAGGAGGAGACGATGACAAGATGGCTATTTTGAACGATTGTCGCGAAAAACTCCTCGAAGATGACTGTATTGACGAAATAAGATACAAGTCAGAGGATCCGTTCCAGAGAGTACGCGTAGCGTTCTTCGACTTGGATGAAACATTAATCTGTCAGTGCGGGAAGTTGGAGACCAAGAAGACTTCTTTATTACCAGTGTACCAGGATGAAGAGAACAGTAGCACGACCTATTCTACTGCTGCTATCATGGTCCTACTGGCTGTTCTCACTCAGGATGAGAATTGTCTATGGTATTTAGTGTCGAGAGGTCACAATCGTGTGAAATTCCAAGCCTTACAGAGTTTCTCTGAAACTAATGGTATCGGGGCTATTACTCCTAATACTGTATCGGGGATTAGTCAGTACGGTAATGAGGATAAAGGGATCACCATTTCCAAGATAATGGAGTACGTGAAAAGGACTCATATAGTGGAAGGGGCGGTCTTTGTCGATGACAGTGCAAAGTACAAAGATCAGGTTAGGGCGGCGCTAGGAGATGAGGTGGAGATACTTGACTTTAAACCTTTCATGGGTCCTATCTGTCCAATAGGTGACGTTGACTTTCCTCTTACATTCCTATATGATACCGAGGTTGCTAGACTGGCTAGAATGTTGAGACTTAAATAAAGATGAAAATAATTGCCAAGAACAGTAAGATTTAACGACAATGAGATTCAGAACACAAGGAGTAGCCGCATTGGCTACCGTACTCAATAATAAGAAGAATATCTCGATATTGGAGCGAGCTGTCTACGATAAAGTCGCTGTAGGCCGCGACATAGAGCACGATTACAAGTGCGCAATATACCAAGTCTTGTCCGACGTGCAAGCCGGAAAGCCTATCAAGATGATCTACAGAAGCATCAAGACTGGAAAATTAAGTTGGAAACATCACTCTTTCGATGCAATGGCCCAAAGAATCGCGGAGCAGAATGAGTTTATCGAAAATCCATTCGAGGTGGAAGAGGGTGTCCATACATGCCAAAAATGTGGTAGCAAGCGTGTTTTCTCTTACAATCGTCAAGTGAGAGGTGGAGATGAGGGTACCGGAGTCTTCTGTGAGTGTGTGGCTTGTCATTGTAAGTGGCAAGAACGGGGATAAATGAAAATGATTTTCTGTCAACACTACGAGGCTATGATTATAGAATGGCAACTAATGAAACTACTAAGATATACGTACCCGGTGACTTCAGCTTCATGGAGAATAAGGGTGGGTCTGAGGAAAAGAAGGAGCGGGCGAAAATGTGGTCTGAGACATGCGCAGATGGATACAAGGCTGTAGATAAACTCGACCTATGGGACTGGCTGTCTACTTACGAACCAGAAAATGGTTTTATGTTTTGTTCACACCCCAACATGGACCGGATCACCGATGCACTTACCTTTAACCCTCACAGCGGGGCCAGTTGGGGATGCATGATGAGGACTATGCAGAAAATTGCGAAGTATGGTTGGTCGTCGTATATCTTTAAGACCGAGTGAGTTATTGACAGATGAGGAGGTCCAATCGCCAATTCGCGACGGTTGTAAATTTTAATCTTCCATAGAATAAAATGCACCACATACTTTGCAAAACATTGTTACTTCTATCAATTCTTTTGGCAATAGTCGCCACCGCCACTCCTGATTGGCAGATCGCGACAGTGTCGTCGGGATCGGCCGGAGGATCGGCCAACATGGGATTATTCAAGGTCTGTCACGATAGCTCTGTCGGGCAGAAGGATCTCGGAAAGGGCTGCAGCTCCAATTTCGGGGATGACACATCTTCTGCTGACAAAGCCAGAAAATCTTGTCAGGGACTGGCAATATCGGCCATAGTCTTCTTAACACTATCTCTGGCGTGCGACTTTATCCCGGTGAATGAGCTTCAGCACTGTCGCTTGATTGGAGCAGGGTCATTTGCTCTAGGAGTGATCTTGTTGATAGCATGCATTGCGCTCTATGCAGATAAAGTCTACCAAGGGTCGGCATCGGGTAGCATGGGAGGCGTAACAGGAAAGTATGGATATGGATACTCCTTCTACCTGGCAATCGCATCCCTAGTTCTGGCTCTAGGAGCAGGATTAATTTGGAATCTGTGAGTCAGTTATGGATTAATGTTGGCTTTTTATTGGGTGTCGGCATAGTGGCTAGAAAGAACGAACACGGGGGATCCAATATTATTAAACTTATACTATATGGAGTATAAGTTCAGATTACTCACTTATTTCGGGAGAACAACGCAACACCGAAACCCACTAGTACTAGCGCAAGGAGTATAGCTATAATAACGAATGGTATCCAGAAAGCGACAGGATGGGCTTTGGCTTCATCACGGAATGTAGGCCCTTGAGGTTCTGGTTTGTCATCTTCGCGGGAGAATTTTTCTTTGAGTACAGTAGATTTTAGGCACCCTCCTGGAGTGAACGATGGGACGCTAGCAGAGTTTAACCATCGGGCACCGCATGTGTCAGCGAATCTCACCTTCTTAGGAGAGAAATCCTCGACGGCACTGTGATCACAGTTACACGTCTCCTTACACGTTTCCGATAGTCTATCACCTTGGCACATCTGGTGACACATTTTTAGTGCCTTCTTAGGGTCCTGAGTCTTCTCCAAAAGCTCAGGGTAATAGTGCGGAATTTGTAGAAATCGTGGTGCCGTATTCACCTGGAAGTTACAGAAGCTTCGTGGCTTCCCGGCCACATACGGCAACTCTGCTAATTTCTGGGCTATACAATCTTGCCAATTTTGACCTTTCAGATTACCTCTCAAAGAATTGTTGCTAGGGAATGTACTGAACGCAGTAGACGTGTCGACAACGCAGTCATTGAGTTCATTGATGTTGCAGTCACCATTCTTGTATTTCTGCCAACAAGCTTTGCAGGGATTAATGTTGTAACTCATTTATTGAATAGAGATATAATATAATCCCTGCAAAACTATTAGAGATACATCATATTCAGCATGGTGTTCAACTCTTGATTGGCCACTAGCTTGTCTAGGATACTAGTGGTAAGTTTCACTGGGTAACTTAGTTTCTTATTCATCTTGAACGTAGTACTGAAAGGTAGCCCGCCTTTATCATCCTGATGGGTAACCAAAAAGCTAATCTTGTTAATGATGTCCATGATAGACTTCTTAATGGTGCGTACGCCCTTATCCTGATTCTTACAGACTCGCTGAATGAGATACTGGCAAGTGTGTATATCAATAGTGACATCCTTTGGATTCCTCGATGAATTCTTAAGGGCTTTTGGTAGTAAGTATCCTTGCATGATCTGTACTTTCTCGGAGAGAGTATATCCTGGTACTTCGATCATCCACCAACGATCTGCTAAGGCTTGATCGCGCGGAACTGAGTTCATGGAGGCTATGTACCAAATATGAGAAAGATCTGTGGTGATATCCCCAAGGAAGTTGTCCCTAAACTCATGGTTTTGAGACTGATCAACAAGGTGTAATAAAGCAGCTCTGACGTCCGGATGTTCTGCGGCCTTTTCCAGCTCGTCTAAGAAGATCACACCATTCTTGTGTCCCATTCTCCTTAGTGCTTTAATAATGGCACCGGGTTGTGCTCCTACGTATGTGTACTCATGGCCCTTTAGGAAATCGGCCTTATCAACACCACCGAAAGAGATCTGTTCGAACCCCCAGTTCATAAGCTTAGCAACCATACGGGCTATCTGTGTTTTTCCTGTTCCGGGTGGACCTTTCAATCCCAGGTTACCTCGTCGTAGAGATGGGTTAGTGAGTTTAGCACTCAAAAATAGCAAGATTTGTTCCTTCACCTTCTTCATACCGAATAGCTCCTCGTCCAGTTTGCGCGATGCGTCTATAATGAACTGGGTAATATCTGGGACTTCCACTCGTTTAATTTTATCGTGAGGAACGCTAGTTGCCCAGGTGAGCCAGTGTTTGAGTTTGTTGTACTCTTCGCTGCTACCGTCTAGTGCTTGTAAGTCTTCGTAGCGTCTGTAGATAGCAGCCTTGTTCTCTTGGGACGTCTCCAAGCTCAGTATCTTATACTTTATGGTCAGTTGAGGATTGTAACTGCTCAATTTCTTCTCCTCTTCGTTCATTCGCTCATGTTCTGCCGGAGTAAATTTTTCGTGCTGCTTATAACCAAGTTGATACTCTTTGAATAACGCATTGTATCTCATACGAGCATCCAACCACTCGAGCGTACAGGGTTCAATGGCCTTGTATATCTCGTAGAACTGACATAGTTTAGCTCTGTCCTCAAGTCGTAGGGGTGTTTTGAGAAGAGCATACACGTTGGGTTCTGTCTTCTTGATTTCATCATGTACCTTTTGAAGAGATGCGTGGAGATCAGGGTCTTTCTCCCTCAGGTTGTCCATCTCCTCTTCGTAATCTAGATCGTCATCGCTTTCTTCATATTCATCAGATTCCTCGTCTGACTCCTCGTCTGACTCCTCATCGGACCCTTCAACATCTCGTGATGATACTTTCTCGGATGGAAGGTCATTTGTGTTCTCGCTTCGAGGGGTTAGCTCTTCGAGAAGGTCCTCTTTATCGGTTTCTTGATTTGTGCTAGGCGGAGTAGGGTTTTTATCACCCAGTCTAGGTCGCTTGCTACCAGTAGTTTCATCGAGCGTAATACCCGGTCTTTTCCGAAGATTGAGACTCATTCCTTTCTTTGTAGGCAAGTTTTTTTAAGCTACGTTCCTACTTTTGTAAAAATTAACTGCCTGTTCATCGGTAATCTGATCAAAGAGTTGTCCTACGGTATCAACCATTTCTATTCTCTCTTTCTTCTGGAACCTTTTTCGTTGTAAAGGGTCATCTCCTAGCAAGCTAAACTGATCTTGACATGTGTGTTTATAGGTACACTCCGTTGTGAGTAGTTTACGTAACTTAATACACAATTTTCTTGGCTGAGACATCAGGATGATGTTACGAGCTAGCTGCTCGCAATCCTCAGCCACGAAAGAAGACAACTCAGTAGCGTTAGAGCGATAGTCGTTATCGCTAAACACCGCATAATACAGCTCTCTGAACATCTGTATTAAATATGGCTGAACAGATGCTATTAAGTCAGAGGTAAAGTCCTCAAGGCGGCAGTTCATGTTCCAATACCTCTTACCCTTACTATTGATCCTCCTGAGAACATAGAAGCTATAAGGATCTTCGACACTAGATTTAGGCCATGAAAGGTAAACTACGTTCCAGAACCCGTATGGGTTAATTAACGCCCATCTGATCAATTTCTCTATAGGGAATACCGCTACACTATAGGTGGTTAATTTGTCACTAAGATCTTGGAGAACGTAAGGTTTGAACTCTTTGGAGAAGACACGTCCATGACGTATCACGGCCTCTAGCTTTTCCCTGCACTCGCCGTCCATGTGCGTCTCATGGTATCCTGGATATCTCAAGATGCGGGCATCGAGTGGAGTGAGGGAAATAAGGATATTAGTTCGGATTTTTTTGTCCGATTGTTGTTTCTGACCTAACACCTCAAATAGCTCTTTAGCATGGTCCTTCACAACTTGCATGTATTCCTGTAACTTAAGCGTTCCCAGCAATTTAGCTCTCTCTACCTTTAATTTCCTCAACAACTTAGTATACTTCCTACTGGAGGATAACTGGACAATTAGCTTTTGACAAGCATCTCTGATAACGCTGGTCATATCCTCATCCAACTGATTGAGGGTCTCTTTGCTTCTCTTGTCTATCTGGTCAATAACCAGTGACCTTGCTTGGATAGTTGGTTCGGGATTACTCTCGACACAACTAGGAGCACGCCTGTAACTTCGTGATTGTTTCTGTGGCTCCGGTTTTCTCTGAGAAGGATCTCGTGGCTTCTCTTGTGCAATACTGAGACGTTTCGAAGACACTCTCTCATGCAATAATAGCTTTGTCTTTGACGTGACGTTAAAAAGATGTACTACATCCTCTTTTTCTTCTATGAGTCTCGTAACATTCAAATGAGTGTGAGATTCTAACAGAGCTAAATAGATGCTGCTACGGATTCTCTCTGCGGCCAGTTGAGACTTCAAATCTCTTGTCGTATGGTTCTGACCAGATGTAGTTTCCTGTATGCCCGTACAGGTTTTTAAATGGGAGTGTAGGTTATGGACACCTTTAGTTCGGAAGGTCCTACACCGCTGGCAACAAAATAGAACGTCCCTATATTTTCGACAAGATTTAGATCGCGTCTGGTGTTGAGCTAGATATCCCTTATTCTTGAAAGGAGTGTCGCAATGGTCACACCAGTGAGGGGAAGCCGTATTCATTTCTTTTCTAAAGCATGTTCCTTTGAATCGTTTCTCAATTTCAAAAAGACATTTAAAATCATACATGGATTTACTAAATAATGGCAACTGCACAAGTAGATACTTCTTTGGTTACCTTCAAAGCTATTTCCAATTTTACGACTTCTCTGGAAGAAGTGTTCGGGAAGGATGAACGTCCTCTCAAACTATATGTACATCTTATTAGTAAGACAACTCTCTCGCATGAGAAAGCAATTCACAAGCATATCGATGCTTTCAGGCTCTTCTGTACCGCTAATCGGGATGCATTTGAGACAAGGAGTGTCTCCAAGTTTGTGGAAACTAAGATCTCCTACTCCGAGCGTGTCTATATCGACATTACTCATATCTTCGCTGCTGCGGACAAGGAAACAACGGATATCATCTGGAAGCACTTGCTTACCATATCGGCTCTTGTCGATCCCACAGGCAAGGCAAGGCAGATTCTCAAGGCGGCCGCTGAGAAAGGGTCCGCGCCTGCGACCGAGGCCAATTTCCTCACCGATATCATAGGCAAGGTTGAGGAACATGTAGATCCCGAAGCTAACCCAATGGAGGCTGTAGCGTCTATCATGAAGTCTGGTGTTTTTGCTGAACTTGTCGGTGGAATGGGTAATGGTCTACAGGATGGTTCTCTAGACTTGGGAAAGTTAATGGGAACGGTTCAGACGATGGTGACCTCCCTGAGTGGGGATGCTTCCGGACTCGGTAAAGATGGAGAAAACCCCATGGAGCTCATCAGCACTATGATGGGTAGTATTAATGCTGGAGCTAAGAGTGGTGAGGGTGACGAGACTCCCTTGCCGGATCTGGGAGGTATGATGAACATGATGGGACCCATGTTGGGAGCCCTCTCTTCCACGGGTGGGGGGACTTCGGGTGGTGCCTCGGGAATCGAGGCTAAAGTCGATGCTCAGGTAGCCGCAGCACGTAAGAAAGGTGTTTTACCTGCTATTACCGAATGTAAGGAGAAGTAGGTCAAATGGAAAAGAATATTATCTACAACTTAAACCATCAAATAAGCAATAAGATAGTACGGGATGCAAAGAAAAACAAAGCAGACATAGCAGTAGAGGATTTAACTGGAATCAGAAAACCTAAGCGTAAGGGTAAAGCTCTTAACAGATCCATTCACTCTTGGTGCTTCTATCAACTACGACAGATGATAGAATACAAAGCCCATTTGCATGGATTAAAGGTTTTTCCTATTAATCCCTATATGACACTGTCAGCACTGTGGACACTGCTGATTGTAACGCTGCTTTTAATATAGCTCAGAGGGTAGATGACGAATACCTTTTGATTGACCTCGTGGGTTAGATTCCCACTTGCAGAGCCGTGCAGACAGAGATGTACGGACAGGGGTGCATTGACCACCCTAGCGGGCTCTGATTACTTCATCTAATTTTTTAGAGGATTTAGTTA
>PVBE010721743.1_pt1 | contig 19382 bp, 16 predicted proteins | sample 1631181 | NCBI WGS metagenome assembly PVBE01 (sample SAMN08397723, study PRJNA350692) | Marine metagenome, whole genome shotgun sequencing project. | isolation source: water | place: Pacific Ocean | collected 2012-04 | reverse complement strand
GAGATCGTTGGTTTGCCTGGAACTGACGACGCTTTTTCCCCCAACCTGTCGCTACCTGGCGTGAGACCTGCGGTCTGCCTGGATCCAACGACGCTTTGCCGCCCACCCTGTCGCTACCTGGCGTGAGACCTCCAGTCTGGCTCGAGGATGCTACACAACCGTGTAGCCCGCCCGGACCTCGGCGCGACCAGAAGCCGGGCGGCCAGACCTGGACCGCTGCCCGGCCAGAAGCCAGCGCCACGCTTCCCCCTATATCAGCCCTCTTGGTGGCCATGATTGCACCCGGGCGCCAGCACCTCCAGAAGCGGCCAGTACCAATCACGATCGGTTAGTCGGCAACTGATCAGAAGCGTTCAGCAATCCCGCCACGCATTTTTGGCTTTTCAATCCCGCCTGAGAGGATGGCAGCCCCTCCCCACTAGGCGGGGAGAAGCGGCCCTTCTCAGCCGCCCCCGACCGCGCCCCTCGGCACATCGATCAGCAGCTCCGCCTTGTGGTCAACGGCCGGGTCTATTCTGTATGCGCCGGGTAGTTTTTACCTTCTTTTTCCTCAATTACCCTTGAACCGCTACATCTGCACGCTACAATATATGCCGAAATCAAGATGGCTAAAAGTACTACATATAAGGTTGGAGAGCGGGGTAGGAGAAAACGGGAATCTGAAAAGCAGCTCGGCTTTCGCTATCGCACATGGGGTGGTCGGCGCAAGGGCGCGGGCCGCAAAAAGGAGAAGGGCTCCGGCGTCTCTCACCAGAGCAGGGGGCCGCTGGCGTCGCGCTGGCCCGTTCATGTGACGCTCAAGCTCAGGGGGGAACTGCCGAGAATCCGCAACCGCAAATACGCCCCCGTCATCAGGCAGTGCATGATCGACACCAACGCCGCCGGCTTCGTCCGCGTCGTGCACTTTGTGGTGCTGGCGAGGCACCTGCACATGATCGTCGAGGCCAAGAGCAGGGAGGCCATGTCACGGGGCATGCAGGGCTTCGGGGTGCGGTTGGCTCGTCGGCTGAACAAGAAGATCGGTCGCCAAGGCGGTGTGTTTGCCGACCGCTACCACGAGCATATCCTCAGGACGCCTCGTGAGGTGCGCAACGCCATTTGCTACGTGCTGCGAAACCAGGCACGCCATGAAGTGGAGCGGGACACGGCGGGCGGTTTGCCAGGCGTGGACATCTACTCCTCGGGACACTATTTAGACGGCTGGCGCAACTTCCGGGGTAGGCCCCGGGAAGGCGTGGACCCACCGGTGGCCCGCGCCCGGACATGGCTGCTGGGCAAGGGCTGGCGACGGTGCGGTCTCATCGGCCTGGAGGAAATCCCGGGCAACGGGCTGTAGCCCTCCCGATTCAACGTCTCCGGTTCAGATCCCTACCTTCTCGATCATCCCCTTGCTCACGTCGATCTTGCCCACGCCCAGCTTGGCCGCGCGGGCCAGGTGCTTGATCTTGAGCGGATCCCGTTCCAGCCAGCGGCAGGCGTAGGCGTCGGCCAGCAGCGGGTCCACGGACAGCAGCATGCGGTTGACGGTGGCCACCTTGCCGGGACCGTCAGGGCCGTTGGTGGTGAGGATGCGCGTGCCGTCCATGATGGTCAGGGTGGGGCGGAGCACCGCCGCCAGCTCGGCGATGCAGCCGTCGAGGTCCACGGAGTGGTAGGTGGAGCGGCGCCAGATGCAGCCCATCAGCTTTTTCAGCGCGCCGGTGACGCCCACCTCGCGGTGGTGCTTGAACACCGGCATGTTGATGAACACGTCGCAGCGCATCAACACCGAGGCCACGGCCTGCCAGCCGATCTTGTCGCTCGCGTGCAGCTTGCCCTTTTTGAAGTCGTCCACGCGGATGAACTGCTCCGCGCTCCAAGGCGAGATCAGCCGCGCCCGGGTGCCCTCGGTGGCCTTGTAGGCGCCGCAGACCTTGAACGCCCGGGGCGTCATGTCCGAGGCGTAGTCCAGGCAGACCACCTCCCGGGCGCCGGCGTCCCAGCAAAGCTGGATCACCGACCGCACGAGCTCCGGGTCGGTGGTCGCGCCGGTACCCGGCGGCCGCGCCCAGGCGAAGTTGGGGCTGATCACCACGCGGTCGTTGGGGCTGATGAAGAGCTTCATCCCGCCGATGGCGCGCATGCCGAGCTTGACCATCTCGTCGGGGCGGTCGCCCGCCACCTCGATGAGCTCCGCCCCCGGGGCCTTGACTTGCCGGATGCCGGACAGGGTGTCGTCCCGCGGGATGTAGACCGGCGGCTTGGTCAGCTCCCGCAAAAGATCCGCGTCCACCGTGGCCGGCGCCTCCTTCTTCGGCGCCTTCACCGGCGTGGCCTTCTTCGGCGTCGCCTTGGCCCGCTCGCCGTGGCCCTTTTTGCCCGAGCAGCCCCCGACCACGGCGCCGGCCAGCAACGAGCCGATGAACTCTCGTCTCGACGGCATGCTCACTCCACCCCGAGCTGGTGGAAGGCCCAGGCGTCCTCGAGGATCGACCGCAGGTCCGAGCGGCTGGCCTGCCAGCCGAGCACATCCCGCGCCCGGTCAACGGCGGCCACCAACACCGGCGGATCGCCCGCCCGGCGCGGCGCGTCCACCGCGGGGATCGCCTCACCGGTGACCTCCCGGGCCGCCTCGATGACCTGCAGCACAGAGTAGCCCGACCCGGTGCCGAGGTTGAGCCGCAGGTCGCGGTCCTCCCGGGCCATGTACTCCAGCGCGGCCAGGTGCGCCTCGGCCAGGTCCAGCACGTGGATGTAGTCCCGCAGGCAGGTGCCGTCGTCGGTGCCGGGGTAGTCGCGGCCGAAGATCTTGATTGAAGGCCGCTGCCCCGACGCGGCCTGCAGCACCAGCGGGATGAGGTGCGTCTCGGGATCGTGCCGCTCGCCCAGCCCCTCGGCGGGCAGGGCCCCGGCGGCGTTGAAGTAGCGCAGCGCCGCGAAGCGCAGGCCGTAGGCCGGGCTGTAACCCGCCAGCATCCGCTCGATGGCCAGCTTGGAGTCGCCGTACGGGTTGACCGGCACCTGAGGGTGGTCCTCGGGGATCGGCACCTCCACAGGATCGCCGTAGGTGGCGGCCGTGGACGAAAAGACGAAGAGCCTCACGTCGTGGGCGCGCATGGCGTCCAAAAGGTGCAGCGCCCCCACGAGGTTGTCGTGCCAGTAGAGCTGCGGATTGCTCACCGACTCGCCCACCTGAGAGTGGGCGGCGAAGTGCATCACCGCCTCGGGACTGTGCTCATCGAAGGCCCGCTGCACGTCGGCCTTTTGGCACAGATCGCCCTGCACCAGCGTACCGCGCACGGCGTCGGCGTGGCCCCGGCTGAGGTTGTCGAAGGTGACGGTCTCGTGGCCATGCTGCCGCAGGTACCAGACCACGTGGCTGCCTATGTATCCGGCCCCGCCGGTGACGAGTATGCGCATGTCTATCTCTGCTTCCAGGTTGTCTGTTGCTTGAGAACCTTGACACGATACAGCCTCGGGATCTTGGTCCAGTTCTCGTTTGCCCGCTGCGTGGTCCAGAGAGCCTCTCCGTCCCAGGCCAGGTCCCACACCCGCTCCGAGGTGCTGTGCAGCCAGCCGATGAACTTGCCGTCCCGCCCGAAGCGGATCAGCCGGTCGGCCGGTGCCCAGAAAGTCTTGCCGTCCCAGGTCAGTCCCCCGGCCACGTAGACCCGCACGCCGCCGCCGATGTTGCGCCAGGGAACCGGCACGCTGCGGATCACCCTCCCGGTGGGCGACAGGGTGTAGAGCTTGTGCGTGGCCCAGCCCAGGGCGTGCAGGTGCTTGCCGTCCCAGGCCAGCCCCTTGCAGCCGCCGCGAGGGTCGGGCGCGGTGAAGTGGGTCAGCACCTTGCCGGTTTGCGGGTCCACGGCGTAGATGCGCCTCCGCGCGAAGTCGTTGATCCACAGCTTCTTGCCGTCGTGGGTCATGCCCCAGGGCTGGGGACCGGGGGCCACAAACTTCTTGAGCACCTTGCCCGTCTTCGGGTCCAGGCGCATCACCTGGCCGTCCAGGTTGGCGGTCCACAACGCCTCGCCGTCCCAGGTGGCGCTCCAGGTCAGGCCGAGCCCGCCGCCGATCTTCTTCACGACGTGCCGCGTGCCGTCGAGGGCCGGGTAGACGTAGCGGTACTTGTCGTGCTGCTGGTTGCCCGGGATGTAGTCCAGATAGCGGCTGTCCCCCTCGGACACGCCGGTGACCAGCGTCAGCGGCGGGTTGAGCTTGCTCTCGACCTCCTTGATCTGAGCGTCCTCGCAGGCCACGGCGAGGTTTTCGGGGATGCCGTCCCAGACGTTGCTGCCTAGGGAGAGCCGGTTCTTGCCCTCGCCGCAGGAGATGGCGGCGTTTTTCTGCGCCGAGAAGCGGTTGCCGACCACGGTGACCTTGGCGTCGTTGTCCAGGGAGACCCCCTCCTGGCTGCCCTCGATCAGGTTGCCCTGGATGTGGGCCTCGGAGGCGTCCACGTGGATCCCCATGGTGCCGCAGTTGGCGATGTAGCTGTCCTTGACCGTCAGGTGGTTGAACTGCTCGATGGCGATGCAGTTGTAGCCGTTGGCGTAGACCCGACTCCTGGACAGCACCACCTTGCTCTTGTTCTCGACGTACAGCCCCTCCCAGTTGTTGAAGCGGATCACGACGTGGGACAGCTCGATGTCGGTGTTCCAGATGTTGAGCCCGTGCTGGGAGAACTCGAACACGGCGTAGGAGATGCGAGAGCCGCGGGCCCCCACCAGCTTGACCATGGACCAGTCACCGTTTTGCGGCGCGCCCTGGTGCGAGGTGAACCAGATCAGCTTGCCCGGCGCGCCGTTGGCCACCAGCCGGCCCTCGACGCGGATGCGCAGCCTCTTCTCCGGCTCCTTGTATCCGCGGTAGGCCTTGAAGCGGACGGTGGTGCCGGGCTCGACGGTCAGGGTGACGCCGCGGGGCACCAGCACGTTGCCGTCCACGGTGACGTCGTTGCACCAGGTGGTGTTCTTCGTCAGCTGTCCGCGCACGGGCCCCTTGGGAGCCTCGCAGCCTGGCGGCTGGATGCCGCTGTCCTGCAGGTGCTTGGGCTTGGCGCAGCCGGCGGCCAGCGCCGCTGCCAGCAGCAACGCGACCCGGAGCCCCCTGGCGAGACGGGTGTCTGGTTTCATGGCTTCATGGTGCCAGGAGGTCGGGCTCAGTACAACGGCTGCAGCACGCTGCCGAGGTAGTAGTGCTTGAGGATCTGCTTGTAGGTCTTGCCCCCGGCGGCCATGCCGGTGGCCCCCGTCTGGCACATGCCCACGCCGTGACCCCAGCCGCCGCCGGTGAACTCGAAGGCCGACACGCCCGTGCCGCTGGACCCCGGCGGCAGGGTGCGCAGCACGAACATCGAGCTGTTGAGCCCGCCGAGGCTGCGCCGGATTTTCAGCTCGCCGCGCAGCTTTTTGACGCCGCGGGTGCCGGTGACCTCCATCAGGTTGGCGCGGCCGGAGACCCCGCGGGAGACCACACGCAGGCCGGTGATCCGTCCGACGCCCAGCTTGCGCAGCAGCCGGTTGAGCCTGGCCACCTTGACCTTCTTGGTCCAGCGGTAGCGGTGCCGGTTGTAGCGGCTGCGGCCGCACCAGGTGTCGGGTCGCGAGCGGACGAAGGACCCGATGTTGGCGGCGGTTATGCCTGCGCCGTAGGTCCGCCGGGTCGCGCTGGAGGCGGCGGCGTCGAGGTGCCCCCGCAGGGTGGCGTCGGCCGGGGACGGCCAGACGTTGTCGTTGTGCTCGGAGTGCCCGCCGCAGACCGCGCTGTAGACCGTGTCCACCAGGCGCCCGTCGGTTCGCATCAGCACCTTGCCGCGCGTGTGGTTCACCGCCCGGGTGGTGCGGGGGTGCTCGCGGCCCGCGCCGGCGTAGACCTGGCAGTGCACCGTTGAGCAGAGCAGGTAGGGGTCGTCGAGGTGGCGCGTTCCGATCTTGGCCAACAGCTCACCCCGGGCCGCCACCGCCTGGGCCCGCAGGGCGGCCGGGGGCGCGGTGGGGAAGATCTCCGCCGGCACCAGCCCCGCGAGCATGCGGTCGGCGTGCACCGCGTTGACCACCGCCATGGTGCCGGCGCGGTCCACGGTGACGTAGATCTGGCCCCAGAACGGGCGGGACTTGGTGGAGCCCGGCTTGTTGCGCACCATGCTGCTGGAGCCCTGGTAGATGCCCTGGGGCACCACCGCCCGCAGCCGCTTGCCCCCCGGGGCGAACCAGATGGCGTCCTGAACCTTGAGCCGCGTCCGGCTGCCGAGGGCCAGCGCCACGAACTGCGCCGACGGCCGCTTCCGCAGCTTGGCCACGGTGGCGATCTTTTGCAGGCTGTACTTGCTGGCGAACCGCGCGGCGGCCGCCTGGGCCCGGTCCCGGGTGGGGTAGGGGCCCTCACCGAGCAGGTGGGCCCGGTTGTCGAAGACCTTGCCCTTGACGCCGAAGACCGAGCCGATCTGGATCAGCCGCGCCTGCACGCCCCGCACCTTCCAGGTCGCCATGTCCCGGCGCAGCTGCTTGAGGTCCGAGGCGGGGTGGCGGGCCAGCACGGCGAAGTACTCCACCTTGGCCGGGCGGGAGCGCCCGATGGTGACCTTCCAGCGGTTGCCGGCCACCACCTCGGAGCCGCCCTCGCCGGCGGGCAGCACCCGGGGAGGCGCGTCGCTCTCGATGATCACATCTTTTATCCCCTCGGCGATGCGCACGGTGATCAGCGGCACGCCGCGGCGGTCGAAGGCGAACTGGTTGGAGTAGAGCACCTTGAGCTTGTCGCTGCGGCTCAACTCGTCTGCGCGCGCGGGGAGGCTGCAGAGCATCAGCCCCATCCCCAGCGCGGCCCATATCGTTACCCGGTGCATCAGGACCATCATGCTAAAGATACGTAACAGGGCGGTCAATCATTCTCCGGGGCCGTCCGCCGACGTTGGGGGCTCGGGATCGGCGGCCCGATCGGGGGCCCTCACCCCGGCTGCTGGCGTGGCCGGCGCGAAGGTCACGGCGTGTCCCAGGTTGAGGAAGTTGATCACGAAGTGCGCGATGATCGCTCCGGCCAGGTTGGCGGTCTGCTCGGTGAGCACGCCGAAGATCAGCCCCATGACCAGGGCGGAGACGGTCCACGGCCAGAACTCCCGGCGGTGTGGCAGGTGCATCAGCCCGAACAGCGTGGTGGTGAGCCAGAGGCCGGCCGTGGGCTGCATCGCGCCGCGGAAGAAGAGCTCCTCGCCCACCGAGGAGAGCACGGCCAGGGCCAGCACCTCGGCCCGGGACATGGGCCCGAGCACCGAGGCGAACCAGGTGTACAGCTCCCGGGCCCAGACCATGCGCGCCACCGACAGCCGCGACAGCAGCACCACCAGCAGGCCCAGCGCCAGGCCGGCGAGGGCCCCCAGCCCCACCAGGGTCCAGGTGGCCCGCTCGGGGACGTAGACCAGGTGAGGCCGCTCGGCCACCACGGCCCAGATCAGCGCCGCCGCTGCCATGAGGCTATAAAACACGACGGCCAGCCCAATGGGCCGGCCGCCAAGTGTAGGTGTTCTTTGCACCATTCTAATAGTGCGAGGAGGGGGATTCGAACCCCCACAGGTCGCCCCGCTAGCCCCTCAAGCTAGTGCGTCTACCAATTCCGCCATCCTCGCTTGATCGTTGGTGTCTATAGCGAGGCCACGCGGAGATGTCAAATGCAGAATTGTCTCGGGGAGCAGAAGACGGAGCGCGACCGGCTGTGGGCCCGCGCTGCCTCGGCGCTGGCGGGGCTGCGCCCTACCTGAACGTCTTGTGGCACTCCTTGCAGGTGTCGCGCATGTCGTCGAGGGCCGTGGTGATGTCGGCGGCGCGCTCGGCCTGGGCGGCCACCATCAGGTCCCGGGCTCCGTCGCGCAGCCGCCCGGCCAGCTCACCGAACTTCGCGGGCTTGCCGGCCGCGAAGCGCTCCCGGATCGTCGACGAGGTGGCCATGACACGCTCGGCCGCGCGCTCCGCCGCTGCCATCTCCGGCTCGGTGAACAATGGCTGGTAGCGGATGGTGAACAGAGGATCCGCGTAGTGGGCGTTGATCCGCATCAGCTCCTTCAGGGAGTCGAGGCGCGTGATCTGTTTTAGCGTGTAGTCCCGCTTCGGCTTCGGCACGCAGGCCACCAGCGTGGTCAGGGTCAGGCAGAAGACGAGGAAGAATACGATTCGCATGGGCTCTCTCCGATCCTGGACCCTACCATACCGGCAACGCCCGCGGCTGTCATCGCCTCACCGAGGGTGCGTTTCTGCGCAGATGTGCGATCATGTTCCGAGATGTACGGCATGACCTCCACCGCGCTGCTGGCGGCCGGCCTCGCGCTGCTGCTGGGCGGCTGCCCCGAGACCTTCGAGACCGACGCGGGCCCCGTGACCGACGGCGGCATCGCGGACGGCGCCCCGCCGCAGCCGGACGCCTCGCGCCCCGACGGCCCGCCGCTGCCCCCGGCCCTGGCCCACATCATCGACGTCGGCCAGGGGGACGGCTCGCTCTTTGTCACCCGCTCCGGCCTCCGCGTGCTGGTGGACTGTGGGCCCTCATCCAGGACCCTCAACTACCTCCAAGACCGCCTGGGCCCCGGCGCCTCCGTGGACGTGCTGGTGATCACCCACCCCGACGCGGACCACGTGGGCGGCTGCCAGCGCATCATCGAGCAGCTCAAGGTGGGGTGGATCTTCACCAACGGCCGCCTGGAGCAGTGCGGCACCCAGACCTGCAAAAAGCTGGTGGCGGCGATCAAGAACCACAAGCTGCCGGGGCCGTGCTTCGCCGACATGAAGGGCGAGGGCGGCCAGTGCAAGGTGCAAAAGGACACGTCGATCCCCGTCAACCGCAAGGGAGTCAAGACAAGGATGGACTTCGTCGTGACCTACGACACCGACCCCGGCCTGCAGGGCGCCGAGTATCACGACCACGACGGCCACGATCGCAACAACGCCTCGCTGATGGTGCGTATCCACGAGGGGGGCCTGCGCTTCTTCTTTCCCGGAGACTGTGATCGGGCCTGTCAGCAGGAGGTGATCAAAAGCGGCGCCCTGGCCAGCGTCGCCAGCCAGGTCTCGCTGGTGCCGCACCACTGCCGGCTGACCAACTACGAACCCCAGTTCGCCAAGGCCGCCGGCACCGAGATCAAGGTCATCAGCACCGGCTACCAGCTCTGCGCGCGCAAGGCCTGCCTGGACCTGGTGCGCCAGACCTCCAAGCAGTACTTCATGACCACCGAGTGCCTGGGTAAAAAGAAGCCGCGCCATCGCCAGACGGTGCGGATCAAGACCCCCGACGGCAAGACCGTGCAGGTGGAGGCCCAAAAGCCCGTCGATCCCTGGGGCGACTGATCAGTAGATCACGTCGTCCTTGCCGTCGGTGACCGTGACCACCACGATGGCGTCGCCCTTGACCGCTCCGGACATGCCCTTCCAGGCCTTCTCCACTGCGTCGGCGTACTGCTTGTCGTAGGCCAAAATGTGCAGCACCGAGCGGGTCCAGGCGTCGGCGGCCGCCGCGTTGGCCTTGCTCTTGGGCAGGTCGCCCAGCTTCTTGTCCAGCAGCTTTTTGGCCTCGGCCTCGGTGTACGGGTTGGTCGGCGGGTAGTGGTAGGCCCGCGTGACGCTGACGCCGATCTTGCGCTTGTCGATCTCGAGCAGGATGTCGGTCTTCTTGCCGCCCTTGTCCTTGTAGGTGATCTTGCTCTCGGACTTGATCAGTTTGGCCAGCTCGCAGCGATAGAGCAGCTCGTGGGCGAAGATCTCCGAGTGCACCGAGCTGCCGCCGAGGTTGCCATCGGCGAAGATCTTCTGGCCGCCGGCGGACAGCTTCTTTTCGTCGAACGTGTAGGCCGCGCCCAGATTCAGGGTGTTGCGGAAGAAGAACGGCGAGGTGGCCTTCCACTCGCTGTCGTCGAGCACGCCGCAGTGGCCCTTGATGACGCCCACGCCCGGCAGCGGCGCGAAGCCGTCGGCGCCCGTGTCTGCCGGCGGCTTCTTGGCGTCGGGGCCGGGCTTGCCGTCGATCTGGACGGAGGCGTCGGCGGTCAGGTCCGCCGCGCCGCTGTCTCCGGGCAGGTCGTCGTCGCTGCAGCCAGCGCAGAGCGCCGCCAGGGTGACGGTCAGGATAACGGTCTTCATGGACGCCTCTCTCCGGCTCAGCAGTCGACGCAGTGGACCTTCATCAGGTCGCTGGCCCCCTGGTAGCGGGTGCCCATGGTGATCACCACCACCTCGCCGGGCATGACGAGGCCCTGAGCGGTGGCGGCCTCCACCATGCGCTGGATGGTCTCGTCGGTGCTGGGGGTCTCGGAGACCTTCATCGGCACCACGCCCCAGTGCAGGGCCAGGCGACGGTAGACCGGCCACGCGCTGGTCACCGCCAGCACGTCGGCCCGCGGGCGGTACTCCGAGATGAGCGAGCCCGTGCGGCCGGACTCGGTGTAGCAGAGGATCTTGCTCGCCCGCAGCTCCTCGGCCGCCACCACCGCGGCTCGGGCCACGGCGCTGGTGCTGTTGCGTACGGCGCCGACGTTGGGCTGCGACATGTCGCGGAAGCGCGGCGACGACTCGATCTCGCGGATGATGCGGTCCATGGTCTCCACGGCCTGGCGCGGGTAGAGACCGGAGGCCGTCTCACCGCTGAGCATCACCGCGTCGGTGCCGTCGAGGATGGCGTTGGCCACGTCCGAGGCCTCGGCGCGGGTGGGCCGCGGACGCTCGCGCATGGAGTCGAGCATCTCGGTGGCGGTGATCACGACCTTGTGCGCGTGGTTGGTCTGCTCGATGAGCCGTTTTTGAATCAGGGGCACGCGCTCGGGCCCCATCTCCACGCCCAGGTCGCCGCGGGCCACCATGATGCCGTCGGCCACGGCCAGGATCTCCGAAAAGCACTCCACCGCCTCGGGCTTTTCAATCTTGGCGATGACCGGGATCTCGCCGGCCAGCTCCTTGGCCTGCTTGATGTCCTCCGGGTTACGCACGAAGGAGAGCGCCACGTAGTCCACGCCCAGCTCGACGCCCAGGGCCAGATCGCGCCGGTCTTTTTCGGTCAGCGCCGGAGTCGAGAGCTTGACGCCGGGCAGGTTGATGCCCTTGCGGCTGCCCAGCTTGCCGCCCACCACCACCTTGCAGCGCACCTCGTCGCCGGAGGCCGCCAGCACCTCCAGCTCCAGCCGCCCGTCGGAGAGCAGCACGCGGTCCCCGGCCTTGACGTCCCGGGGCAGGGCCTCGTAGGAACAGGAGAACAGGCCGGCCGACCCGGCCACGTCGCGCGTGGTGATGGTCAGCTCGGCGTCCTTGACCAGCTCAACCGAGCCGCCCTGCATCACCCCGCAGCGGATCTTCGGCCCGGACAGGTCCTGCAGCACCGCCACCGCCACCCCGCGCTCCTCGGCGGCCTGGCGTACGTTGGCGAAGATGCGGCGGTGGTCTTCGTGGGTGCCGTGGGAGAAGTTGAGCCGCGCCACGTTCATGCCGGCGTCGAGCAGCTCGAGGATCGCCTCACGCTCATCGCTTGCCGGCCCCAGCGTACAGACTATCTTTGCTCGTCTCATGGCCCGAACTTTAGATGCACCGTAGGAAATATGAAACAAAGATGTTAAAAGCCGCCCCAAGGAGACTGTCCCCATGAAAAGACACCTCTTATTAATGGCCTGCGTGGTGATCGGCCTGCTCCCGGCGGCGGCCTGTATCGTGCAACCGGAGCAGGCAAACCTGGACGGCAAGGACATCAAGGCGGTGTTCCTTCACACCTCCGATATCCACTCCCGGCTGGTCCCCTACGAGATGAACGTCATGCTCACGGACCAGAAGCTCGGGCTGTCCCCGGCCAACGCCCCCTACGGGGGAATCACGCGGCTGGCGGCGGTGGTAAAGCAGGAGCGCCGGGACAACCCCCGCGTGGCCTACATCGAAAGCGGCGACGTGTTCCAGGGCGCCCCCATCTTCAACACCTTCCACGGCGAAGTGGAGTTCAAGGCCATGAGCCAGCTGCGCGTGGACGCCTTCGCCATCGGCAACCACGAGTTCGACAACGGCGCCATCGCCCTGGTGGGCAAGGCGATCAACTTCGCCACCTTCCCCATGCTCGGGGCCAACTACATGCTCGGCGACCCCCACTTTCCGGGGAAGGTGCCGACCCGCGAGATCACCGAGCCGTACACCATCATCAACCTCAAGGGGCTGCGCGTGGGCGTCATCGGCATGGCGGCCATCGGCGGCGGCTCCAGCGGCGCGGGCGCCAAGGGCGTGCGACGGATGCGCGACCGTGACGTGGTCCAGAGCTGGGTCGACTTCCTCCGCCCCATCGTCGACGTGGTGGCCGTCACCTCTCACGTGGGCTTCCACGAGGACCTGGAGTACATCCCCCGCACCGAGGGCATCGACATCGTCTTCGGCGGCCACCTGCACATCGCCCTGGACCCGCCCAACGTGCTGCAGGACTGCGACATCACCAAGCTGCAGCGCGAGATCGACCGCTACCGCTGCGACACCCCCGAGAAGCTGGCCCGGGCCCAGGCGGTCTGCGAGGTGCGGGTCGGCTGCGAGAAGAAGACCGGCGACGCCAAGACCAAGTGCAAGCGCGGCTGCGTCACCGAGGCCAAGGCCGACTGCGCGGCCATCGCCCGCGAGGCCCGCTACTCCGAGCGGATCAAGGAGCTGGAGGAGGACATCTCCTTTTTGCGCAAGCGCAACTGCCACCCGCGGGACGTGCTGCTGGTGCACTCGGGCGCCTTCCTCAAGTACATCGGCCGGCTGGAGGCCACCTTCCGCCAGTGCCGCCGCCTGACCCAGACCCGGGTCTGCGCCGAGCGGGCCGGTAACGGCAAGTGCCTGCGCGAGGTGGCCCGCCGCTGCGTGGGCAACCGCAGCGGCGCCTCCAACGACTGGGAGGTCATCTCGCACAAGTACCGGCTGATCCCGGTGGACAACAAGCTGCCCGAGGAGCCGCAGATGGCGCGGATGATGACGCCCTACCTGCTCAGGCTGAACCAGGAGCAGACGCTGTCCCGGGTCATCGGCTACACGCCCAAGCGCATCTTCCGCTTCTCCAAGGGGCCCGGCGACGCTCAGCTCGGCAACCTGGTCTGCGACGCCATGATGTCGCGCAACCAGGTGTGGGCCGACTTCGCCATCAACAACACCCTCGGCACGCGCACCGACCTGACCCCCGGGCCCGTGGACGAGGAGCAGATGAACAACGTCTTCCCCTTCGAAAACTCCATCACCGTGATGCACCTGTCCGGCTACGAGGTGCAGGAGGTGATGGACTTCGTGGCCCACAAGTCCTACACCCGCGGCTGTCAGTCCCAGGCCCAGGTGGCGGGCATGACCGTGACGCTCAACTGCAAGGGCTGCCCCGGCACCGGCGGCAACCGCTGCTCGCTGACGCCCTACAACGGCGGCCCCTGCGCCCAGAACATCACCATCGGCGGCTCGGGGCGGGCCTGCAAGACCAACGACGACTGCAAGGACAAGGGCGAGATCTGCACCGGCCAGTCCCACCCCGACGGCAGCGGCCGCAAGCGCTGCTGGATGCCGATCAACTGCGCAACGGTCTACCGCCTGGCCACCAACAACTACGTGGCCAACGGCGGCAGCGGCTTCGTCGCCCTGGCCAAAAACACCACCCAGACGGACCTCAAGATCCAGCTGCGTGAGGTGGCCAAGGACTACATGCAGAACATGCCCGCCTGCTCACAGCTGCCGCAAACCTTCGCCGAAAAGAAGGCAGGCAAGGCGCTCAGCTACGTGGTGGGCGAGACCGAGCGCAAGGCGCTCAAGGCCCTCGAGACTCTGGCCAACGACAAGAAGACCAAGGAGTCCGGCGTCGGCTACACCACGTACTACAACTCGATCAAGGCCCGCCGCAACAAGGCCAAGGGCGTGGAGCAGACCGCCCTGGACAACTACCTCAACTGCCTCGTGGAGAAGCCCGACTCAAAGACCCTCGCCTGCACCGGGCTGACCTGCCGCGAGCTGAAGCAGTGCAAGATCTACAAACACAAGGACATGGCCAAGTGCGAGGCTCTGGCGCGGGTGCGCTCCGCCCTGCGCTGCATCACGGTGCCCTGCATCCAGGCCAGAGAGGACGGTCGCATCCAGCGGATTCTGCGCGACGCCAGCGCGTCGCCCCACTGGGACGACCAGTACGCGGACTAGGTGACGACAATGGCACTCAGATACGCACTCATCCTCACCGCCGCGCTCCTGCTCCTGGTCCCGGTGTCCTGCACCGACCGACCCGGGCTGGAGCGCGAGGTGGGCGGCTTCCGCATCATCATGAAGGCGGGCGTCGACCTCGGCACCGACTCAAAGCGGCTGACCGTGGTCACCGACCCGCAGAAGGCTCACTTCTACAAGATGGAGATCAAGGCGCTGCGCAACGACGCCCTCGACGAGGTCGACACGGATTTCTCCGGCTGGGCCGTGATCACCACCGCGCCCACCGGCAGGCTCTTCGAAAAGGGCAACAAGGGCACGGTGCGCATCGATAACTACGCCCACGCGGTGAAGTTCACCAAGGGCGTGGCCAAGGACGTCACGGTCGGCGTCTACCTGGCCCACGGCACGGTGCGCCTGCTGGTCACCGACGTGGGCTACCTCGAGTCGGGGACCAAGAGCTCCTACGCCTGCAACAACGGCAAGGACGACGACGGCGACGGCTACATCGACGGCCAGGACCGGGGCTGCTACATCGGCGGCGACGACTCGGAAACGGGCGGCACCAACGCCACCGGCGCATCGCCGCCGATCCACTACAACAACCCGTCCATCGCGGACGTGCAGCGGCCGGTGGTCGGCATCAGCGGCGATGAGTCGCCCCTCTTCGGTGAGCGCGTCGCCATCGACCGGGGCTGGGTCATCGTCACCCGCGTGGGCACCGACGGCTTCTACCTCACTGACTTCGAGGGCGCGACCTACAAGAGCGGCAAGTGGGACTTCGATCCGCTGGTGCTCTCCTACGACAGCATGTTCGCCTTCAACTTCAACACACCGCTCAACCTGCAGGAGGGCGACTGCCTGGTGCAGGTGGACGGCACGGTTGACGAGTTCTACGGCTACACCGAGTTGAACAAGCCCCACTGGAAAAAGGGAGACTTCGGCTTCTGCGGCGCCAAGGCCTACAAGGCGGGCCTCAAGATCTGCCCGGCGACGGAGACCGCCGGCGACTGCAGCAAGGGGCAGAAATGCCCCAACGACTACAAGTGCGCCGACGACAACCTCTGCCGGCCGGACGCCGACACCACCAACAACAAGAAGTGCCGGCAGGGCATGGAGGATCTGGCCAACTACGCCGTGCCGATGTCCAAGCTGACGCTGACGATCAACGGCAAGAAGCAGTCCATCTGGGCCGGGACCAACGCCGAGCGCTTCGAGTCGGCGCTGGTCAAGGTGGAGAACGTCACCATGTTCGACTACGCCGCCACCTGCGACAAGGACGCCGACGGGGTCACCGACTGGGACAACACGCAGGAAGCCGACTGCATGTCGGCCTGCCAGAAGGTCATCGGCTGCATCATCCTCGAGAGCTACAAACGCTACGGGCAGTGGACGGTGACCTTCGAGGACGGGGCCAAGGCCAAGCAGCGGGTGGCGGTGGTGACCGCCGGGGCGATCCTCGACTGGGACCCGATCAAGGCCGCCGCGGCAGCCAAGACCGCGGGCAAGGCGAGGACCCTGGACAAGATCGTCGGCACCATGCGCAACCTCTCCTTCGGCAAGCCCCCGTGGATCCTGGAGACGAGGCGCCCGACCGATTGCCCCCAGTGCAAGAACTGATTTCAGAACACGAACCGCAACACGCGCAAAGATAGAGAGCCAACATGTTTACCAACTCCCGCATCCGCACCATCGTCCTCGCGAGCGTGATCCTCGGGCTGTCGGCGCCCGCCCACGCGGGCAACTTCATCGACACCCGCATCACCTTCACCATCGGAGACGACAACTTCTTCAAGGGCGCCGGTGAGCAGATCCCGGACAGCCCGCTGTTCGGCATCGGCGACCGGGACGGCTATGAGCTGCCCTTCGACAACCTCGATCTGGCCACCAGCGGCCGGGAGAACGAGCTCCACCTGGTGCTCTACAAGAAGGTGGATGGCATCTTCCCCGGGCTGGTCACCGAGGTGGCGGCGGCTCTCGAGATCAACCTCGCCGAGCTGGAGGCCCGGGACCCGAAGCTGTACAACGTCTTCTCCGACGACAGCTCCTACATCCGCCTGCAGTACGCCATCGACCCGGCCAAGTCGGGGGACAAGTACATCGACCTGGTGATGTTCCCGCTGTCAGGCGACCGCTTCCGCGCCGGCTACCTCTACGACCTGACCTGGGGCGGCAAGAACCTCTTCCGCAAGCGCAAGGGGCCCACGCCGGCGTTCAAGCTCGGCGGCAACCACGGCAAGTTCTACTGGTGGAGCGGCATGAAGTTCGTCATGGCCCCCACCGAGCCCGACGCCTACATGAAGGAGGACCAGAGCAAGAAGGAGACCACCGAGTGGGAGACCCTCTACGGCGCGCTGGCCGGCGTGGGCGCCCAGCCCATCGACGGGCTGAGCATCGACGTCTCCGGCGGCTACCTGCAGGTGGCGCGTAACCCGGTCAAGGCCGTGCCCGACCTCATCGTCTCCACCAGCGGCTTCTCCGCCCGCGTGGCCTACGGCCAGGGCCTGGACGTGGGGCTCTCGGCCGACCTGCGCTTGCTGCGCAACGACCCCGAGTACCTGCAGTCGTTCTCCCTCAAGCCGAAGTACGCGCCGGGCAGCGGCATGAGCTGGCGCGTGTCGGCAGAGGGCACCGCCGTCACGCAGGTGCTGGCAGACCCGGACAACTTCGGCGCCAGCAAGCGCCAGTGGGCCACGGCCGCGGCCCTCGACTTTCGCATGCAGTACAACTACCTGCGCGCCAACATCACCGGCGTCTACCGCAGCCTGGCCTTCACCCTGCTCGACATGCCGAGCTTCCCCGCCTACCGCGCCTTCCCCGAGGACGCCATGGTCGATCCGCAGATCTTCTTCGCGCTGACCGCGGACTACCACTTCCCCAAGCTGCATCTGACCCCGGGCATCCAGGCCGGCGTGGAGTTCCCCGCCGCCATGACGACCCAGTGGGGCGCCTTCTTCGCCGGCAGCAACCCGTCGTCGGCCCTGGTCGGCGAAAAGACCGCGCTCTTCCCGAGCAGCACCACGCCGATGATCCTGGCCGAGGGCAAGGAGCGCCTGCCTGTCTACTCCTGGCGCCTGACGGCCCGCTGGTACCCCTCGGAGATCCTGACCATCATGGCCTACACGCTCTTCGTCTACGACAGCAACGCCTCGATCCTGGGGCGCACGCCCGACGCCACGTTCAAGTGGATCTACGACGAGCCGTTCCGCATGGGCGCCGGGATCACGGCCCAGGCCCGCTTCTAGGACGCCCCGCCGGGGGGACGAACATGTCAGAAGAGATCCAGGAGAGACGCAACGAGCAGCGCTGGCGCTGGACGCTCCAGGCGCAGCTGGAGTGGAAGGGCGGCAAGACCACGGCCTTCACCACGGACGTGTCGTCCATCGGCATGTTCGTCGAGGCCTCGACCAAGCTCGGGCCCGGGGACAAGGTGAAGGTCTCGTTCAGGCTGGTGGACGGCGACGAGACGGTGCAGGTCGTCGCGTCAGGCAACGTCATCCGCCAGGTCAGCGCAGACGACGCCGCGGCCACCGGCCAGCACCGTGGCCTCGGCATCGCCTTCCGCTCGTTTTCCGCGGGCAAGAAGCAGCTGATCAAGGCGCTCAAGGCGGCCAGGGAGGGCGGCAACGGGAGCAAGAAGCGCAGGGAGCGCCGCAGCGGCCCGCGCCTGACCATCGGCCTGCCGGTGCGCTGGGGGCTCGAAGACCCGCCCAAGAAAAACGGCCGGCTGATCAACCTCGCCAGCGGCGGGCTCTTCGTGGCCACCGACGACGCGCCGGCGGTGGGCGTGCGTGTCTACCTCGCCTTCTTCTTGCCCGAGGACGGCAAGCAGCGCAGGGTCAAGGCCATCGCCCGGGTGGCGCGGGTGGACGCCGAGGAGGACGTCTACGGCATGGCCGTCAACTTCGAGACGTCGTCCATGGGCGAGGCGCTGCTGGAGACGCTCAAGGAGCGCCTGGCCGAGGAGCGGCTCAAGCCGACCCTGCTGAATCAGGATCTCTCCACGGCGGCGTCGACCATCTCCGCGGCGGCCAAGGACATGGACCTGCCGCGCATCCGCCTGGGCGGCAAGTACCACGTGTTCCGCTGGAAGTGGGTCATGGGCTGGTTTTTGGGGGCGCTGCTGCTCTACGTGGCGGCGTACTTCGCCCTGGGCGCGGGGGTCATGAGGTGACGCGATGAGCGAGGAAGACAGAGACGTCCTGGCCCTGGACCTCGGCGGCAGCAAGCTGGCCCTGGCACAGGTCCGGCGGGACGGAACGCTGGGCAAGCACGCGCGCCAGCCCACCGCCAGCATCAGCGGCGGTGACGACCTGGTGGCCTGGGTCGAGGCCCAGGTGGAGCAGTGGCAGGTGCGGCCCGTGGCCCTCGGCGTCAGCGCGGGCGGCCCCCTGGACGACGAGCGGGGCATGATCACCCGCTGGCCTCGCATGGAGATGCTCTGGAACTACCCGCTGAGCGACAGGCTGCGCGGCGCGCTGCCCTCGGTGGAGCGGGTGCAGCTGGTCAACGACGCCAGCGCGGCCTGCGCCGGGGTGGCAGTATTCGGCGTCGGCCAGGGCCTCAAGCGGGTGCTCTACCTGACCATCTCCACCGGCGTGGGCGGCGGCGCGGTGGTGGGCGGGCGGCTGCTGCGGGGCGACCGCGGCAACGCCGCCGAGTTCGGACACATGGTGGTGCGCCACGACGGCCCGCGCTGCGACTGCGGCGCCGCCGGCTGCCTCGAGGCCATGGCTTCGGGCTCCGGCCTCTACCGACGCCTGGTGCGCGCAGGCCTGCTGGCCGACGAGGAGTTTGGCTGGGCCGGCGTGGGCTACTGGATCAAGGAGCGCCTGGAGCAGGGCGGGCACCGGGAGGTGGAGCAGATCTGGGACGAGGCCCTGGACGGTCTGGCCGTGGGCATGGTCAACCTGTTCAACTGCTTCGTGCCCCAGGCCATCGTCATCGGCGGTGGGCTGTCGCGGCTGGTGCGCGAGTATCAGGGCCGGCTGGACGAGCTGCTGGCCGCGCGGGCCTGCCTGATGCAGATCCCCGCGGGGACCGTGCGCTTCTCCGAAGTGCCCGACACCGTCCCGCTGCTGGGCGTGGCCGCCGTGGCCGGCGGCTGGATCGACGTGGAGGCGTGATGGAGAGCACCTATTTCACCCGAAGGCAGGCCGAGCGCTTCGTCACCGAGCAGGCGTTCGACCCGGCCCGGGCATTCTTCGTCGAGCGCAAGCCGGCCCTGACCATGGAGGTGGTGCTCCGCTTCCGTGG
>PVBE010713225.1_pt1 | contig 19388 bp, 10 predicted proteins | sample 1631181 | NCBI WGS metagenome assembly PVBE01 (sample SAMN08397723, study PRJNA350692) | Marine metagenome, whole genome shotgun sequencing project. | isolation source: water | place: Pacific Ocean | collected 2012-04 | reverse complement strand
TCATCTGCTGCGCAGAGGGGTCAGGCCTAGCCACTTGACACTTAGCGGTGGTCCCCGCACGACGACTGTCGTGCGGGGACCACCGCTAAGTGTCAAGTGGCTAGGCCTGACCCCGGCTCCGGCGCTATGCCCGGACGGTGTCCATCACTCCTCCAGGCAGTCGACGCTCAGCAGTGCACGAGGCGGACCAGCGCTCGGGGCGCGGCGCTGCGTGGGTGACCCACATCCCCCGTCACCGGGCTGGCGCGGGCCTCCTGATCGGCGTCACGGAACGGTGACGAGGTGGACTCTGCCGATCGGCGGATGCATCGACCCTGCTCGCGCGGGCTGTGTTGATCGCCCGCGCGTCTGCGGCCAAGGGGAGAACATGCGAGTGCTGGACGACGAGACGACCGCGCGCGCCCGAGTGGTGGCGCGCAATTGGAAGCCGCGCAATTGCGTGTGGGAGCTCACCCTCGCGTGCAACCTCGACTGCGCCCATTGCGGGACCTCGGCGGGGAAGGTGCGCCGCGACGAGCTGAGCCTCGAGCAATGTCTCGACGTCGCCGAGCAGCTGGCCGACCAGGGCTGCGAGCTCGTCACGCTCTCGGGCGGCGAGCCCACTCTGCGGAAGGGCTGGGACCGCATCGCCCGGGCGCTGGCCGATCGCGGCGTCTACGTGAACATGGTCACCAACGGGGTCTACCGCAGCGAAGCCGTGGGTCGTGACATCGCCGCCCGCGCCCGCGACGCGGGGATGTGCAACATCGCGGTCAGCCTCGACGGGCCCCGCAACGTCCACGAGATCCTGCGTGGACCCGGGACCTTCGACCGGACATTGGAGGGGGTCGGCTACTTCCGCGAAGCCGGACTGCCCGTCGCGGTGCTCACCACCGTCAGCCGACTCAACCTGCCGCTGCTCGAGCAGGTGCGCGAGATCGCCATCGACGCCGGCGCAAAGCAGTGGCGCCTGCAGCTCGCGAAACCGATGGGCCGCATGGACGACCTGCGCGACCTCGTGATCGATCCGACCGACCTGCTCGACCTCGTGCCGCGCCTGGCCCGCATGAAGAAGGCGGGCCGCATCAACCTGCGTGTCGGCGACTCGATCGGCTACTACGGGCCGCACGACAAGGTGCTGCGCGGCCGCGGCTGGCGCGGCGGGCGTCAGGAGTGCTGGCAGGGCTGTCAGGCCGGCATGCAGGCGATCGGCATCGAGGCCGACGGCGGCGTGAAGGGCTGCCTCTCGCTCCAGGCGAAGTGGGGTGAGAGCGACCCGTTCGTGGAGGCGAGCCTTCGCGAGCACACGCTCGACGAGATCTGGCACGCGCCGGGGATCTTCCCCTTCAACCGTGACTTCTCGGTCGACCAGCTCACCGGTGGATGCGCCCCGTGTCGGCATGCCGCGCTCTGCCGCGGGGGGGCGCGCTGTGTCTCGTCAGCCGTCAACGGCACCGTCACCGACGACCCGTATTGCTACTACCGCGTCGCCTCCGAGCGGCGGGCCCTGGAGATTCAGCGCCGCCCGCCGAGCACCTGCGTCGCCGCCGCGGCGCTCGCCCTCTCCATCGCCGCGTGTGACGACACCTCCAGCTCGCGAACGGACGCCAGCGCTTCGCCGCCTCGCGACGTCGTGGTGGTCGCGGATGGCGCCACCGACGGCTCGCCGCCCGACGGGAGCGGCGGCCTGGACGCGGTCGTCGCCGACGCGCTCCCGGACGGACAGGCCGCCGACTTCCCGACGCCCGACGCGCTCGCGGTCGATGGCCCGCTGCTCGACCAGGCCGTGCCGGACCTCGCAGTCTCCGACGGCCCGGCCTCCGACGGCCCGGCCTCCGACGGCCCGGTCTCCGACGGCCCGGTCCCCGACGTCGCGCCGCCGGACCAGTCGCTCCCGGACGTCGCGGTCGCCGACGCCTCGCCGGACGTGTCGGCCCCCGACGCCGCGGTCGACTGTGGGGCCGTCTGCTGTGAGTGCGAGTACGGGGTCATCCCGGAGGAGGTCTGGGAGGCTTGCTGTGCCCCCGACCCGTGCGCCAACGCGTGCTGCGAATGCGACTACGGCGACCCGCCGCCCGCCGAGTGCTGCCCCTGAAACCCGGGGCGACAGGCCGCACCGAAACGGAGATAGAGCGCCGGCACCACGAGCATGTTCAGCGCAGTCGAGGTCACGAGCCCGCACAGGATGACCACCGCCATCGGCGCCTGGATCTCGCTGCCGGGCTCGCCCGCCGCGAGCGCCAGCGGCAGCAGTCCGAGGCCCGAGGCGAGCGCTGTCATCAGGATCGGTGAGAGTCGCTCGCGGGCCCCGCGGCGCACGACCTCCAACGCGTCGGTCACCCCCTCCACGCCCACCAGGTGCTGGAAGTGGGTGACCATCATGATCCCGTTGCGCGTGGCGATGCCGAACAGGGTGATGAGCCCGATGATCGAGGCGACGGAGACGACGCCTCCCGACACGTAGACACCGCCGACACCGCCGATGAGCGCGAGCGGCAGGTTGATCATCACCAGCGTGGCGTCGCGGCCGGAGCGCAGCGCGACGAAGAGCAGCAGGAAGATGCCGAGGATCACCGCCGTCCCCACCATCAGCAGGACCTTCGCCGCGGCCTGGGCGCGCTTGAACTGGCCGCCGTAGGCGACCCGGTAGCCGGTGGGCAGCCCCAGCTTGGCGTCCAGCGCGGCGCGCACGTCGTCCACCACGGCCTGTAGGTCGCGGTCGGCGACGTTGCACATGACCACGATCTTCCGCTCCACCGCCTCGCGCACGATCAGGTTCGGGCCGACCGAGCGCTCGACGTCAGCCAGCACGTGCAGCGGGAGGCGCGCGCCGGTGGGCGTGCCGACGCGGGTCTCGCGCACCGCCTCGAGGCTGTCGACGACGTCGCGCTCGTAGCGGACGACGAGGTCGAAGGTGGTCTGCCCCTCGAGCACCTCGGTCACCACCCGCCCCAGGAAGGCGGTCTCGATCTCGTGTGCCACCTGCTCGACGGTCAGCCCGTACCTCGCGATGGCGCCGCGCCGGAAGCGGACCGTCACGAACGGTACGTCCGCCTGCTGCTGCACCGAGAGGTCGACCACGCCGGGGACGGTCTCGATCAGCCCCTTCGCCTTCTTGGCGTAGCGGCGCAGTTCGTACAGGTCGGGCCCGAATATCTTCACCGCGATGTTGGCCCGCGTGCCCGAGAGCATGTGGTCGATCCGGTGCTCGATGGGTTGGCCGATGGTGATCGACGCCCCCGGCACGGCCTTCAGGTCTGCACGCAGCGCCGCGAGGAATTCGGCCTCGCCACGACCGCCGGGACGAAGCCGTACGTCGACCTCCGAGGAGCTGACCGCCTGCGCGTGCTCGTCCCCCTCGGCGCGTCCGGTGCGCCGGCCGGTGGAGATGACCTCGGGGTGGGACTGAACGATGCGCTCCACCATTCGTCCGAGGCGGTCGGACTCGGCGAGCGCGGTGCCGGGCAGCGTGACGACGCCGATGGTCAGCGCGCCTTCGTTGAACGCGGGCAGGAAGCTGCGCCCGGCGAGGAAGAGCGCGAAGCCAGCGAGCGCGAGCGCGAGCAGGGCGGCGGCGGTGAGCGTCTTCCAATAGCGGAGCGACAAGTCGAGGAACGGGCGGTACACCGCGCTCAGCACGCGCACCACGGGGGACTCGCGCTCGGTGGTCACGGTGCGGGCGCCGGGCAGCAGGATCGAGCACAGCGCCGGGGTGACCGTGAGCGCCACGACCAACGAGGCGAACAGCGAGACGGCGTAGGCGAAGCCGAGCGGGCGCAGCAGCCGACCTTCGACGCCTGACAGGAAGAAGAGGGGCACGAAGACCAGCACGATGATGAGCGTGGCGAAGACGATGGAGCGCCGGATCTCCTTGCTCGCCGCGAAGACGATCTCGAGCAGCGGCTGTCGCTCGCTCTCGGCGAGGGCCGCGTCGAGGCGAAGTCGTCGCGCCACGTTCTCGACGTCGATGATCGCGTCGTCCACCAGCGCCCCGACGGCGATGGCCATCCCACCGAGGGTCATCGTGTTGATCTCGATGCCCTGCAGCGTCATCGCGAGGACCGCCGCCAGGAGTGACAGCGGGATCGCCAGCGCGGTGATGATCGTGGCGCGCCCGCTCATCAAGAACGCGAGCACGATGAGCACGACGAGCACCGCGCCGTCGCGCAGGGCCGCGCCGACGTTGTCGAGGGCCACCTGAATGAAGTCCGCCTGGCGGAAGAGTCCCGGGTGGACCTTCATGCCCTTCGGCAGCGTCTTCTGGAGCGTGTCGAGGACCCCCTCGAGCTCCGCCGAGAGCTTGAGCGTGTTCGCCCCCGGCTGCTTGCGGACCACCAGCAGCGCGCCGCGTTCGCCGTTGACGCCGCCCTCGCCGCGCTTGAGCGCCGGGCCGATGGCGACGCGCCCGAGCTGCGAGACCCGAACCGGCAGGCCGCCGCGCATCTTGACCAGCGTTTCGCCGATGTCGCGCTCGTCCTTCACGCGTCCGAAGCCGTGGATGAGGTGCTCCTGGCCGCCCTCGATGAGGAAGCCGGCGGAGGTGTTCTCGTTGGCCGTCTCGAGGGCGTGGGCGACCTGGTCGGCGGTGATCTCGAAGGCGTCGAGCTTCTCCGGCCGCAGCAGCACCTGGAACTGGCGGATCTCGCCGCCCATCGTGATGACCTGGGCCACGCCAGGGACCGCGAGCAGGCGTCGCGACACGGTCCAGTCGGCGGCGGTGCGCAGCTCCATCGGCGAGTGGGTCTCGCTCGTCAGCCCGATGAAGAGCACGTCGCCCATGAAGGAGGTGACCGGGCCGATCACGGGGGTGTCGACGCCCGGGGGTAGCGTGGCCGCGACGAGCTGGAGGCGCTCGGCCACCACCTGGCGCGCGACGAGGATGTCCATGCCCCACTCGAAGTCGACCGACACGACGGCGATGCCGACCGACGTCTTCGAGCGCACGCGCCGCACGCCCGTCGCGCCGTTCATGGCGGTCTCGATGGGCAGCGTGAGCAGCGCCTCCACCTCTTCGGGCGCCATGCCGTGCGCGTCGGCGATGACCGAGACGGTGGGCGAGGTGAGGTCGGGGAACACGTCCACCGGCATCCGGCTCGCCTCGTAGCCGCCCCATATGAGCAGCCCGAGGGCGCCGACGATGACGAAGAGCCGGTTCTCGAGGGACCAGCGGATGATCGAGTCGACCACGCCCGCTCCTAGTGGTGGTGGCCGTGGGCGGGGACCTGGGCGGCCGACGCGGCGAGGCGCACCGCGTAGGCTCCGACCGAGACCACCCGCTCGCCGAGCGCCACGCCCTCGCGCACCTCGACCCAATCACCGTCACGTTCGCCGAGCCGCAGTGACCGCCGCTCGTAGCTCTCGCCGCCGGTCTGGATGTACGCGACGTGGAGCCCTCCCTCGTAGAGCACGGCGCTCAGCGGCACGGCCACGACCTCGCGCGCGGCGCCCGTCACGACGTGGGCCGTCGCGAACATACCGACGCGCAGGCGACCGTCCGGGTTCGGGACGCGCACGATGAGCGGCAGCGTGCGTGTGCGCTCGTCGAGCACGCCGGCGATGGTCACGATGTCTTCGGCCCGGGTCTCGAAGGTGCCGAGGCCTTCGACCTCGAACCAGACGCCGCGCACGCCGCTGAGTTGCCCGATGTGCGTCTCGGTGACGTGGACCTCGAGCCACAGCGAGGACAGGTCGACCACGCGGAACATCTGCGCGCCCTCCGCGACGTACGCTCCGGGCGCGACGGCGACGGAGACGAGGGTGCCCGCCAGCGGTGCGCGCAGCGTGAAGCCGCCCTCGGCCCGCTGCTCACCGGTGCTCTGCGAGCGCTTCGCCTGGCGCCGCCGGCTGCGCGCGGCTTCGAGCGCGGTGCGGGCCCGGGCCGCGGCGAAGCGGGCGTCGACCACGCGCCGCTCCGGGATCACGCCCTGCTTCAGCAGCTTCTCGAGGCGCTCCTGCTCCTGCTTGGCCTGGCGCACGGCGATGCGCGCCTGACCGAGCGTCTTCTCCAGGGTGGAGGTGTCGCCGACCTCCGCGAGGCTCGGGGTGAGCTGGGCGAGGGCCTGGTCGCGCTCGACCTTCAAGCCGATGCGCGGGAAGCCCGTGCCGGAAGACAAGCGGCCGGAGACTGGCGCCGCCACGTAGGCCTCACCGTCGGCGCGCGGGCGGAGCGTGCCGTACGCCTCGAACGCGGCGCGCACCTTCCGGCTCTCGACGTCGGCGGTGCCGAACTCCATCTTCCACTGCTGCTCCTTGAGGAACGAGATGCCGCCCTCCTCGTCGTGGTGCTCTTCCTTCTTCTCCTTGGCGTGCGCCGCCTTCAGCGCCGCGGGGCTGGCGTGGACTTCGACTGTGCCCATGTCGTGCTCGGCGCGCAGGGCGCCCGACTCGATGCGGAACACCAGGCGCCGCTTGCCGGCGTGGCGCGGCTTCAGGACCGGCTTGAAGATGCCGGCCACCGCGGGCGCCTTCACCTCGAAGCGCTCAGCCGCGGGGCCTCCGCCGGACAGCTCGGCGACCACGGTGCCCTCCGCGATCGGGCGGAAGTCGGACAGCCGAGTGAAGTGCGCCGCCGCCTCGGCGGGCTCTCCGCCAACCACCAACGGCGGCACCTCGACGAAGAGCTCGGTCGCCTCGCTGAACTGCGTGAAGGCGGTCGCCTCGGGGTGGTGCTCGTGCCCGTGCCCCCCCTTCTTCTCGTGGTCGTCGTGCTTCTCGTGCTTGTCGTGGTCGTCGTGGTCGCCGTGCGGGTGGTCGTGGCCATGGCAGCCACCCAGCAGCAGCGCCAGTAGCGCGACGCGTCGCCGTGTCATCGGTCGGTCCCCTTCGTCGCCGCCCACAGCTCGGTGGCCGCGTCTCTCGCGCGCAAATCCACCTCGAGCACGCGCAGCGCGTCGTTGGTCGCAGCCCGGTAGGCGTCGAGCAGTGACACCAGCCCGAGCTCGCCGCCGGCGTACGCGAACTCCGCGGTGCGAATGAGCGCTTCGGAGGCCGCCGCGCTCTTGGTTTGGAAGTCGCTGGCGGCGCGGGTGAGCCCTGTAGTTCTATCGCGGGCGGCCTCAGTCTCGTTTGTGGCGACCTCCGCGCGCAGCCAGCCCTCGGTGATCGCCTGCGCCTGGAGCGCCCGTGCTCTGTCGGCCCTTGCGCTGCCGTCGTCGAAGATCGGGAGGTCGAGCGCAAGTCCGGCGACGAAACCGTGATCACGTGCATCTTCGGCTGCGGAGCGCCAACCGGCGCTCACCACCAGCTCCGGGATCCAGCCGCGTTCGGCCGCCTCCCGGTCGAGCCCGGCCGCGGCGGCCTCCAGCTCGAGCAGACGCAGGTCTGGTCGCGTGGCCGGGTCGATCAGCTCTCCCTGGAGACCTTGCGGCAAGTCGTCGCCGGCCACGCGAGGCCACCCGGTCCTGAACCCGCCTGCGCCGACCAGCGCCTTGAGCCGACCCCACGCCACCTGTCGGTCGACGGCCTCGACCGCGACCTCGCTTCGCGCGCGCGTGACCTCTGTCTCGAGGCGCCTCCGGTCGAAGACCGAGGCATCCCCGGCGGCTTCGCGTTTGCTGACGACCTCCAGCGCCCCGACCAGACGGGTGGTCCACTGCTCGAGCGTCGTGTGTCGACGCTGGTGGAACTGCACGCGGGAGAACCGGCGCCGCACCTCGGCCTCGATGGCGACGCGACGCACAGCCCCTTCCATCCGCGCCATTTCGACGCGCTTGGAGCCGGCGCGGGCCCGGCGACTCTTCACACCGCCCAGGTCGAAGCGCTGCGACAGCACGACGGCCTGCTCCATGGAGCCGGAGTCGAAAAGCTGCTCGTGCTCGTAGGCGAGTTCCGGGTTGGCCGACAGCCCGCTGGCCTCTGCCTCCGCGGCGGCGGCGACGGCGGCACTCTTGACCAACATGGCGTGCTGCGGTCGGGCCAACGCGTGCTTCACTGCTTCGTCCAGCGTCAGCGGCGCCGCGGACGCCGTCGAAGCGGCGAGGAGGAACGGAAGGAGGGTGCGCATTCCGCTCAAGCGACCAGCATCGTGATGATCGTCTCGGCCAGGTGATGCAGCGGGTCGGTCAGCATCACGGACACCGCGACCGCCACCAGCAGCCAGCCTCGCTCGACGCGGCTCGACGTCGCGGGCTGGCGCGGGGCGAGCAGGCTTTCGACCCGAGCCGACAGGTGCGCGGCGCCAAAATGGTGCGCGCACGCGAGTTGGGTCGGTGCCGTCATGAGGCGCTCCACCGCCAGCAGCGCGCGCGCCACCAGCAGCCGGTCGTCGTCGAGACACGCCGCGGCTTGCTCGTCACACGCCTGCTCGGTCGCCAGCTCGAGGTCGTCGAGCAGCCTCCGGCGCGTCCACGGAAGCTGCGCGGACGCGAGCAGCGTGGCGACCGCGCGCAGCATCGGGTCGCGACGCGCGAGGTGGGCTCGCTCGTGCTCCGGCACGGCGGGCAGGAGAGCCGCGTCGAGTCGTTTGAGCAGGGCGGTCGACACGAGAATGCCCGTGCCGGGCCCGGTGGCCGCGAACGGGCGCGTGTCGTCGACGAGGTGCACGCCGAGGGTCGCGTCCGGGCGGGCTGCGCCGCGGAGCTGGGCGAGCAGGCGCCGCCCGCGCACGAGACGGAGCGTTCCGAGCGCCAGCGGGAGACCGAAGAGGGCCACGAAGAAGCCGAGGAGCAGCCAGCTCGCCATGGATCCGGACGCCACCGGCAGGTGCACCGCGCACAGATGCGCGTGGCCGGAGTGGTAGAGGCAATGGTCGAGGGCCGGCCAGACCACGCCCAGCACCCCGGGCGCGAAGCAGATCGCGGTGTGCACCACGCCGACGACGAGGGGCGCGGCGGCCAACGCCGTCAGCACGCGCGCCCGACGGGCGGGCTCGAGGCGCGCCACACGCCGGCGCAATCGCGGATACAGCGCCGCCACCAACAGCGAGCACGCGAGCGTGAAGAGGCTCACGGTGAGCAGGACGAATTGAAGCAGGGCGAGCACGCTCATTCGTCGTCGCCGCCCGCTTCGAGCCGCGCTGCGACCAGGCGCTCCAGGCGCTCGAGCACGTCGGGACCGGCTCGCTCCGTGAGATCGACAAACGCCGCGAGCATCGCGTCGGGCCGCCCGTCCATCACGCGCCGGACCACCTCGTCGAGGGCGTCTCGCTGGAACTCGGCTCGGGTCAGGGCCGGCGCGTAGATGTACGCGTGGCTGACCTTCTGGCGGGTGAGCAGCCCCTTGCCGTGCAGGCGCTTGAGGGTCGATTGCACCGTGTTGAGCGTGATGTCGCGCGGCGCGCCGACGGCTTCCTGGAGTTGTTTGACGTCGCCCGGTCCGGCGGACCACAGGCACGTCATCACGGCCATCTCGAGGTCGCCGAGGAGGTGGGGAGGGCTCACAGCGCCGGGCTCCATTCGAAGGACGGGCAGGGTGCGGCTCCAAAAAAAAAACCGACCGTCAATCGGTTTTATTGCCACGTCGCGATGGGCGCGTGAAGTTTTTGGCCCCGAATGCGCGGGCGCTGGTCAGACCTGGCGGCGCCTGCGCGCGATGCCAGCGAGCACGAGGAAGAGCGCGTACGGGGGGCTTGCGGGCTTGCCGCTGGCATCGAAGCTGACCGGGCCTGCGAAGAAGCCGGGCTTGCCGACCGGGAACGCCAGGTTGGTGTTGGCGAGGGTGCCGGCGATGGAGTTCCAGCTGTTCATGTAGAGCACGCTGCGGCTCATGTCCTTGAGGATGCCGTTGGCGTCGTCGAGGTCGAGCCCGACGAGGCGGATCTTCTCCTCACCGAGGCGCTCGGCGATCTCGGCCTTGATCTCGTCGACCCGGGCGCGCACGTCGCGGATGGCTTGCGGCTCGTAGGCACGGACGGCCTCGATGGCGTGGTCGATGACCTCGCGCAGCTTGGAGGAGAACGACCTGCTCGCCTCGATCGTGAAAGGCAGCGACAAGTGGAAGGTGGAGTTCGAGGCCGGCATCGACCGCGGCCGCGCCCACACCCACGGCATCTTCCACCACAGCCTCCAATTCGAACTCGAGACCCACAGCGTCATCGACCTGCGCATCCGCGCCTTCGGGGAGTGGCGCGACGTGCTGCTGGTCGACGCCGACAGCGCCGTGTCCGAGTGCGGCTACAGCACGCGCTACGACGCGCAGGTTGCGGGCGACTCGATCGACCTGCCCGGCATGGTCCGGCTGCAGGCGGGCGAGAACCTCGTCGCGGCCCAGGTGGGTGACATCGACGAGTCGTCCAGCCCCATCGCCGAGGGTCAGTGCGAGCAGCGCCTCAGCGAGCTGCGGGCGGCGGAGAAGCTCGCAAACGAGCGGCTGCACGACGCGCTCATCGCGTGGGCCTTCTTCAACCTCGCCGGGCCCAACGGTCAGGTGATCCACAGTCAGCAGGACGCCCAGGACTTCATCGACGACTACCAGGCCGCGGTCGAGGCGTATGTGGACGCGCGTGACGCCTTCCAGACGGCGCAGGCCAACGCCACCGACCACAGCTTCGCGGCGCTCATCGCCCAGACGGACCTGCAATTCCAGCTCAGCCACCCGCTGCGCACCGGCATCGGGATCGGGCCCTTCTCGGTGAGCATCGAGGCGAACGCCGTCGGCATGCTGGTGCGCCGGAAGGTCGCCTACGACCAGATTCGTGGTGAGGCGGGGCTCGAAGCGCCCGGTCGGCTGCGGGTCGAGGTGGTGGCCTCGCGCACCGCCTTCGCGGCCGATCTCTCGAAGGTCGAGGCCTCGGAGACGCTGCGTTTCCCGGGCGACGGTCTGCTCCCCGGCGCCTCCGCGCGGTCGACGCTCACCTTGACCCGGCTCGAGAGCGGGCAGGCGGCGCTCTCCGTCAACCTCGCGGGGGTCGTGGGTGGACCGGTCTTCGGGCCGCCCACCGAGGAGGCGCTGCAATTCGAGATGGATCGGGCGAAGGATCCGGGCGGGACGCTGTCCGAGCTTGTCGGACGCGCCTCCACGCCGGACCTGGAGCGCGTGACCCGCGACCGGCTCTACCTCGCCCTGGTGGCGCGCCTGCGCTGGTCCGAGGCCGCGGTCGCCGAGGCCAAGGCGCGGATTGAGGCGAACGGTGAAGACGCTGCGCTCCTCAGCGCTGCGATGGGGCACGCTGGCAGCCCGGCCTGTCAGCGCGTCCTCGTCGGCCTGGTCCGTCAGGGCGCGGGGTATCGCGTGGCGAACCTCGCGAACGCTCCGCGGCCGACGCCGGAGACGGTGGCCGCCCTCACCGGGTGGCTGGACGACCCGCGGCTTGCGCGACAAGCGATGTACACCCTCGGGGCGGTGGTCCATCGGCTGCGCGACCGGGCTCCGGAGCAGGCGCAGGAAGCGCTCGCGCCGCTGCTCGGGCACCTGGGCCGGGCGGACTCGCCGCGCACGGTGGTCACGGTCCTGCGTGCGCTCGGAAACGCCGGACATCCCGGCGCGTTGCCTGCGCTGTCGCCGTACCTCGCTGCGAACGACGCTTCGATCCGCCTCGAGGCGGTCAAGGCGCTGCGCCGCATCCCGGGTGCGTCCGTCGACAGCCGCCTGGACGCCATGGCCCGCGCTGACCGCGCGCGCCGGGTGCGCCAGGCCGCGAGCGCTCTGCTCGTGAAGCGCCGCGGTGCGTGATGGGCCGCGCTGTGCTCTGCTGGCGCCGTGTCCGCGCGCGCCACCCTCCTCGCCTGCCTGATCGTCGCCTGCAACCGACCTGAGGCGCCGGCCCCCTCCGTCGACTTCGCCGGGTGTGCACAGGTCATCGCCGGCCCCGTATGCGTGGCCCCCGGCGATCACGTCACCGTGTGGACCGCCACGCCCGGCCTGCCCGGCGCGGAGCCGGCCAGCGGCGGCTGGCGTGCGCGTCTCGAGGCCTCGGGTGACCGCATCGAGGTGCGCATCCCCGGGCGGGCGGCGTGGCACGTCCCCATCCTTCGTGAGCCGCCCGCCGCGGCACGTGCGGCCATCGCGCTGCACGTGCGGGGGCGCGACGCCAACCGTGCGGGAAACGCTGAAGATGCGCTGCGTCTGCTCGGTGAGGCGCAGCGCGCGCAGGCGGACGTCGGCTGGACCTCCGGCGCGGTATCGAGCGCCCAGTTGAGCGCCTTCATCCACCTCGCGCGGCGGGACTTTGCCGCGGCGAGGGCCGTCGGTGCACCTGCCCGACTACGCGCTCGAGCTCTCCTCCGGCGACCGCGCCTGGCGCGGCGATGCGGCGGCCACGCAGACCTACACGCCCGGGTCGAGGTTCCTGCTCATCGCACGCCCGGCCACCGACGTCGCGGGGGTGACGGGGCGGATACTGCGCCGGGATGGCGACGCGCTGGTGCTGCTCCCGACGCCGGTGGAGACCAGCCCCGCCGGCGCCGTGCGCGTCGATGCTGTGGTCGGCGAGACCCTCCCGCTCGGCCCCGGCACCCACGACCTCGTCTTCGAGGTCCGACTCGGCACCGACGTGCGTCGCTACGACGCACGGGTACAGGTCGCGCCCCGCTGACTCTCTGCGACGACGAGATGGTCAGAAACGTCGTCGTCTACGAGTCCCGTTCTCGTCGACGTTCCCGTTTTCGCCGCTCCGTGGTCCACTTTGGGGGCGCTATGAGACCGAGGAGGCCCGATGAGCCGTGAGACCCCGCTCCTCACGCACCCCGTCCCCCCCGACGCGGGCGCTGCGTTCGGCCGGATCGTCACCCTCCAGCAGGTGTCATCGGACGATCGCTGGAACGCGCTCCCCGGTGAGCTGCCCATCGCTGCGGCGGTCGCAGCCGAGGCCGTGCGCGACGGGCCGCACGTCGATCGCGTTGTCTGCGTCAGCTCCGCGCCGCTTCACGTGCCGCATATGGGGGCCTTCGCGCTCTCGAAGGCGGTGCAGATCACGCCGGGCCACGTGATGGACCTGGGCAATCACTGCGCTGCGGTGCTCGACGGCCTCTGGCTGTCCACCACGATGTGGAGCGGTCAGGCCAACCTGCTCGTCTCCGCCACCGAGCTCGGGCGGGCGGTGAGCGAGGAGATGAGCCGCACCAAGCCGGGCAGTCAGCAATGGTGTGACGGCGCGGCCGCGGTGGTGCTGGGAGGCGACGGGCCGCACTTCATCCGCCCGCTGGCGTACGTGACGCTGGTCGACCCAAGCCTCGAGTCGATGCTCGACGTTTGCCCGACCGACGACGGCTACGAGTACGTGTTCCAGGCGGATGTGGCGGCGCAGTTCCAGGCGCGGGACCTCGACAACGAGCTGGCCGTCATCCGCCAGGCTCTCGGCGCCGCGGAGTGCCCGGCGGCGGACATCGCGGGCATCGTGGTCGTCAATCGGGGCCGCCGCCGGACCGGCATGCTCGCGCCGGCGCTCGGCATCGATCCGGAGATGATCATCTCGAGCCGGGCGGAGATCGGGCACGGCGGCGGCGCGGACTTCCTGTTCAACCTCGACCGCCTGCTGAGCCAGCTCGGCGCGGGCAGCCACCGGATCATCATCGTAGGCAACGGGCTCGGCTACTGCTGGAGCACCCTGCTCGTCGAGGTGACGGTCGCGGGCTGAGGGGTCAGAAGAGGTCAGCCGCGTCGATGGAGTTCACCTCGTCGGTGCCGAACGTGGACTCGTAGGCCTCCGCGTTGCGCATGAGCTGCTGCTCCAGCCGCTGCTCGATGCCCTCGCCGAAGCTCCCCTTCTTCGCCCGCGCTCGAGGTCGCCTCGGGCGGCGCTGGGTGGCCGCGGCCGGCTGCTCGGTGAAGGCGTAGTGCTCACCATCGAAGGCGAGCACCTGGGTATCCGTGGGGAGCATCGCGACGCCGCGCAGGTCGGTCCGCGCCACGGAGACCTCGCCGCCGCCGACCGCGCGCAGCTCGACGCCGCGGGCCGGTTCGTCCTTCCGGCGCACGCGGACGCGCGTGGTGTCGCCGTCGCTCTCGGCGGCCAGCGCCAGCTCGCTGACGACGAGCAAGGTCACGGCCTGCCGTCCCGCGCCATCGAGCTGCACCAGGTAGGCGCCCGGCTTCTTCAGCGGCAAGGTGAGCTGGTGCGCGCTCGGGAAGGGGTCGGCGCGTGTCTTGACGGTGCCGGACCACGCGGGGCTCACCCCGGAGACCTTCACGGCCCGAGCCCCGCCGAGCCCACCGTCGCGCAGGAAGAGCGTGCGCAGGTCGAGGCGGTACGCCCGCACATTGACCGCCGGTACGTTGGCGAGCTGCACCTCGAGACGCGCCCGCTCACCGGGCCGGACCCGATAGAGCGCCTTCGGCGAGAGCACCACCTCGCTCAGGGCCGATCGCGCGCGCTCCGCCTCGGGGTGTGAATCCGCCACCGCCGCGTACGCCGTGCGCGCCCGCTCGGTTTCGCCGCGCGCCTCGTACAGCCGGGCCGCCGCGTAGCGAGCGTCGGAACGCGTCGGTGCGGGGCCGGTCTCGCCGTCCGCCAGCAGGAACTCGTCGCGCCCGACGCGCTCGAAGAGCTTCAGCGCCCGCGCGTCCTCGCGCAGCCGGGCGCGAGCCAGCCCGTGCAGATAGAGGAACCCGTCCTGCAACGGACTGCGCGTGGCGGAGAGCAGGTCCGCCCAGGAAGCGGCGCGCGCGTCGGCGTCGAACTGCAGCAGCGTGCGCACGAGATGGAAGCCGACCTCGAGTCGGCGCTTGCCCTCGCGCCACTCGGCCAGGAACTCGCGATCCCAGGCGGCCGCCATCAGCCGGAGGTCGGTGGCCGTGATGCCGGCCTTGGTGATCTCTTCGCTGAGATCTTCGTCGGCCATCGAGCCGAGGCGCTGCGGCAGGTGGAAGAGCGCCTCCTGGACTTGCGGGATCCGCGGATAGCGCGCGGCGATGCCCCGCAAACCCTGGAGCGACGCGAGCGGTCCGGCGACGGATTCGATCCGCCTCGCCGCGGCCGCCTCGCCGAGGAACGCGGCGCCGAGGCCTGCGCGCCACACGGCGGTCGTGCGTCCGTGGGCGCCCAGCGCATGGTAGGCGTGGGCGACGCGAGCGACGTGCTCGAACTCGAGGTCCGCCGCCGGCCACGCGTCACGGAGCGCTTCGAAGCGATCCACGACGGCCTGGTGGTCTTTGGTCCCCGCAGCGTGCAGGAACCGCAGGCGCGCCACGCGCCCCACCAGTCCCGGGCGCCAGCTCGCGTCGTCCGGCCACGGCGCGAGCCAGCGATTCGCGCCGCTCGGCTCGGACTCCGCCAGGGCGACAGCGTACGTCTGCGAGACCTGCCCCGCGGCCGGCAATCCAGCCACGACCTCGAGCCAGCGTGGTCGCCCGACGTCCTCGCCGATGGGCACGCCTGGTAGTCGGAAGCGGCCCGGCGTCCGGGCACGCAGCCAACGGGTGCCGGTGTGCGGGTCGGTCTCGAGCGCGAACCCGGCCGGCGGCGCCCAGCCTGGTGTGTCGAGCGCGCCCTCCACGAGCACGGCGTCGCCAGGGGCGACCTTGCACGGCCCCTTCGCGCCGCAATCGAGCACGCCGACCCTCGACTCCGCGGTCTGCAGGTCGAGGCGGCCGCGATGGGGGAGGGGGGCCGGGATCCGGAGCAGGTGGCCGGTGCGCTCTCCGGTGGTCGGCGTCGGGGCGAGGGCGCCGACCCATGCCTCGGTGGCGCCGTCGACGCGGGGCGGGGTCTCGGGCGCGTGCAGGTGGAGGTGCCCGCCGCGGCGCAGGTCGAGGCGTCCGACCACGCGGTCGCCGACCCGAACCGTCGCCGTGCCCCGGCGCTTGCCGGCGGTCACGCCGACCGCGGCGATCCAATCGGCGCGCGTGGCCGTCCCGACGGCAGGCGGCGGTGAGGCGAGCAGCGCCGCGCGGCCCGCCTCATTTCGCTGCTTCAGGGCGCGGGCCGCGAGCAGCGCGTGCGGGCCGCTCCCGGGCTTCGCGGTCTTCAGCACGGCCGCGGCGTCTTTGCTGCGGCCGAGCTGCACGAGCACGCGCACCAGTCGCGCGGCCACCTCGGCCGGCAGGTCGCCGGCGTTGCGGCGCAGTCGGGCGACCGAGGCCTCGTCGATCGGCAGGCCCGCGGCCGCTCGGGCGTGCAGCGCCAGAACGCGGCGGGCGGGGGACGGGCCGGGCGCCGGCAACGAGGACCAGCGCTTGATCTCGCTCTGGGTCACGCCGAGCGTCTCACGCGCCTCACCCAGGAAGAGCAGGGCCTCGGGGCTCGCCACGCCCGAGAGGTTGCGCAGCGTCGCGCGGGCGTCCTGCGCGCCGGAACGCAACCGTTGGTGGGTCTCACCACGTGCGAACGCCAGCGCGGCGAGGGCGGCGCGACCCGCGCGGGCGGCACGGGTGGCGTCGAACGCCGCAGCGGGATCGCGGGCGAGCGCCCACCACGCGAGGGGCAGGCCGCCGCCGGGATCGACCGCGACGGTGACCACGCCGGCGCTCGGCTGCATGGGCCAGCGCCAGTCCACGGCGTCGAGCTCGGCCTCTTTGGCCGTCTTGCCCTGGGGCAGCAGGCGGACGGCGACTGCATCGCCGGGGCGCCGCTCGCCGAGATCGATTGTGCGCGCCTCGCCCGCCGAGAGCGTCAGCGGGTGGGCCCCCTTGCCCGCGGCGAGCACGAGCCGGGCGGCCTCTTTGCCGCCGTTCACCACGGTCGCGCTGAGCTGGACGGTGTCGCCGGGGCGTCCGGGGCCCGGCACGGGCAGCACCAGGCGCGGGCGGGCGCTCGCGTCGACGCGCACGCTCGCTTCACCGAAGGACTGAGCGCTCAGGGCCCGGGCGGTCACGCGCCAATGGGCGAGCCCGCGGGGCCACGCCGCGCTCAGCTCGGCGACGCCGTCGTCGTTCGTGCGCAACACCCGCCAAGGTGCGGGCCCGCGAAAGCCGACGTGGCGCGGCACGCCGCTGGCGACGCCCCGGCCGGTTCGGATCTTCCCGAGGCCGTGACTGCGCCCGCCGCCGCCCGCGCCGCCGCCGCCGGTGCCGAGGCCGCTCATCCCGAGGTTGCCGAATTCGAGCGTGACCTCGTTCTGCGCGAAGGCGTCGGCCACGGCGTTGAGCCCCAGCTTGCCGCTTCGGGCGCGGCGGGCGAGCTGCGCCTCGTCCTGGCGGGCGGCTTCACGCAGGAGCGCGGCCGCCACGGGCTTCCCAACCGCGGCGTGCACCCAGCGCCAGGCCACGCCGCCCGCGCGGTGCTCCAACGCGACGTCGGCGAAGGGTTCGATCGCGGCCGGCATCCCCGCGGTGCGCCGCAGGTCTTCGTCGAACGCGGTGAGCAGGACCTCCGCCTTGGCGGGCTGGCCAGCGCCGTCGGTGATGCGCGCGTGCACGGTCCACCGCGGCCCGGTCGAGTCCACGGTGAGCTCCACCTTCAAGCGCCCGTCGATCGCGATCGGCTGGCGGGCCACCGTGCCGGCGGGATCCACGGCCGTGACGACGGCCGCGCCGTGCCACTCGGGTCGAACGCGCAGTTCGAGGCGTTCACCGACGGTGGCGGCGAGCAGGCCGGGCTCGCGTCCCGAGCCATCCGGGAGCTGGACGCCTTCGACCGTGAGCAGCGAGCGGCGACCCCGGGCGCGGATCGTCAGGCGCTCGCCGGCCGCCGCGTCTCGCGCCCCCTCGAGGCGGAGCGCGTCGCGCACCTCGAAGCGCGTCACGGCGCTCGACGCGCGGCCGTCCTCGGCCACCGCCCGCGCGACGTAGCGGCCGGGTTCGAGACCGGGCACGTCGATGGCGCGCCGCTCGGTCTTCGTGTCGGACTCGGGGAGGTCGAGCGCGTGCGTCCACACCTGTCGCTCCGCGCCGACGGCCTTGGTAGGAGGCGCGGCACCCCAGACGGTGGTGCCTTCGAGGCCGAGCTTGACGGCCGGGCCCCACGGCTCCGTCGGGGGGGGCGCTGCGGCGGCGGGGTCGGAGACGCGGGCGACCGAGAGGTGCACCGCGCCGGCGCTCGCCTCCAGCTTCAGCCGCACCCCATCCGCGACGTGCGCCCTCAGGCCCAGCCGGGGCCGGTCCGGCAGGGACCGGGACCATCGGGCGACGACGGCGGGCAGCGTGAGCCGCACGTCGGTGCTCCACGGATGCCCGGTCGGCGGCGCGGGCAGCGCGGCGCGACCGGCGCCGTTGGTGACGACCCGCGTCGGTCCGTCACGCCCGTCCACCGTGAGCGCGACGCCCTTCGCCGGCCGGCCATCCGCCTCCAGGACTCGGGCGTGCGCCCCTTCGATATCGAGGCGTCGCGCGGGCGTCGCTTCGTCGGCCACCCGGACGGTGGCCACGGTCGTCGGCTCGTCTGCGCCGGGCGGGAGGACCTGGATGCCGTGCTGCCGTGTGGTGTGTCCGCCCCACGGTCTGCGCCCCACGATCGGGGGGACTCGGAGCACGCCGTCGACGGTGCCCAGCGGCGTCGTCTCGAGGCGCTGCCACGGTCCTTGTCCGAGGCTCACCTTCACCGCGCCCACGAGCGGGCGGCCGCTGCGGCGGCAGCGCAGCCTGAAGCGAACCTGGTCGCCGGGCCGGTAGACGGGGCGGTCGAGGTCGATGGCGAGATCCGGCGCCGGGGCGATCTCGTCGCCGGGGTCTTCCGGGTCATCATCGCGCGTCAGGGTGAGCAGCGCCGGGGCGCCGCGATGTTCGGCGAGGATCGTCAGCGGGCCACGGGAGACACGGGCGCGGTACAGGCCGTCGTCGGTGCGGCCGGCGTCGATCTGGCCTCGGTCGCGGACCAGCACCCGCGCTCCGTCGACCGGCCGCCCGTCGCGGAACACCGCCACCGCGAGATCGCGCCCGACGGCGCGGGCTATCAGCGTGAGGTCGCTGACGAGCACGACGGCGGACGCCTCGCGCTGCTCCGCGGCGACGGTGACGACGTAGATCCCGGGCTTCGGCTTCGGGATCGTCAGGTCGAAGGCCGCGTCCTTGCCCGGCTCGAAGTTCGGGACCTCCACCTTCCAGCGGCGGTCGGGGGCGACTACGGCCACGTCGAGCTCCGGCAGCGCGGCGGGGGTGCCTCCTGCGCGAGTGTAGGCCTCGGCGTCGACGCGGTGCAGGCGTGCCTCGATGGACTTGATGTTGCGCGTGACGACGCGCAGTCGTGCGTCGCGGCCGGGCGCTTGCCGCTCGCGGCCGTCCAGGACCAGCGCGGGCGCCTCGAGCCGAACGCGTTCGGCGGACGCGGCCGTGGCGACGGCGCCGCCGGCTTTCTCCAGCTCGTCGAGCAACGCGAGCGCCGCGGGCAGGCCCTTGCCGTCGTACAGGGTGGCGCGGCTCAAGGCGGTGACCGCGTCGCTCGCCGCGTCGTGCGACGGCCAGCGCGCGAGCACCTCACGCCAGCGACGTTCGGGGTCGTCCTTGTCGACGCGCCGCGCGGCGAGGCCGGCCTCGTAGGCCGCTCTCGGCGCGGTTTGCGCGCGGGGGTCGCGGTGGACGAGCGCGTCGTAATGCGCGACGGCTTCGGCGTGCTTCCCAGCGGCGAAGGCGCGGCGGCCGAGCTCCAGGCGGGCCGCGTCCAG
>PVBE010032392.1_pt1 | contig 19389 bp, 11 predicted proteins | sample 1631181 | NCBI WGS metagenome assembly PVBE01 (sample SAMN08397723, study PRJNA350692) | Marine metagenome, whole genome shotgun sequencing project. | isolation source: water | place: Pacific Ocean | collected 2012-04 | reverse complement strand
TGTCTTGGATTCATGTTTGAAGAGTTGGACAAGACAGCTGAGGACATTATTGTTCAAGAATTTTCTTATCAAGAAAGAAAAAATAAAACCCGCCATGATCTACAAAATGTCATTGCAAGATACAATACTGAGGCTGAATTTCAAACAGTGATATCGTGTCACTGGGATACTCGTCCATGGGCTGATTCTGAGGAAAACAGAAAAGATAGAAACCAACCCATAATTGGGGCGAATGATGGAGCATCAGGAGTTGCGGTGTTGCTAGAGCTTGCCAGGATCATGGGTGAGACGCCACCACCCATAGGAGTCAATCTGGTCTTTTTTGATGGTGAGGATATGGGAGTTCCAGGCGAGAACGAGACATATTGCCAAGGTTCGAGATTTTTTGCAAAAAACCTGCCAATCCCAAAGCCCTATGAGGCAATAAACTTAGACATGGTAGGAGATAAACAGTTGCACCTTCCTGTTGAAAAATATTCTCTGGAGTTTCACCCAGAGTTGGTGCGCTATCTGTGGAATAGGGCTGATGAAATGGGGTTAGATGCTTTTGATATCACGCCTCAAAATGCCATTTATGATGATCATATTCCCCTCTATCAAATTGCAGGAATTCCATCAATAGACCTTATTGATTTTAAATATCCGAATTCCTATGCGAACTTTTGGCACACGATGGATGATCTCCCTGAGAATTGTAGTCCTGAGAGTCTGGGGCAGGTTGGGAGATTGATGGTAGACTATATTTATAATAGAGAAGGTCAAAATTGGTAGTGCCCTCATGGTATTAAATATTGATCAAGGGTATTCTCCCGTTAGATACCTAGTGATGCTTGCGATTATTTGTCTATCATGCTCTGAGCCTAATGAGCAAGACCCTTCAGATCCACTTGTAGATCCAAGCTTTACATTTCTACAGGATGTTAACAAATTATATTTTTCTGTCAATTCCGAATCGGCCTACCAGGGGAATTCATTGGATAGTGTGATCGTGCATTGGTATGGAATAAGTCGTGACCAATCTCCAGATGTGATCTCTCTTAATGATAGTGGTATTAAAGGTGATATAATCATAGGAGATGATGTATTTGCTAGAAAAATATCAAATGATGTACAAAGTTTAAATAATGTACTTACAGATGTCACAGGACTTGTTTTCATGGAATTTTTTGCGACCTTTGGGGCGGAGGTTCTTACGTTGAGAGACTCTGTCATGATAGGGAATATAATTCCAAGAATAGAATCTGTCACTGCACCATCATTGATCATTCGTCCCTCTGATGCTACCGTAAGCTTGCATTTGATCAAAGCGGAAGTGTATGATGCCGATGGGTTAGAGACCATAAAATGGGCAGGATTCAGATCATTTCATATAGAAGGGGACTCATTGATGAATAATGGCGATCAGATCTATCTTCATGATGACGGAAGCGAAGAGATACTCTATGAGCCAAACATAACAAGCGGAGATTCTATTCGAGGTGATGGTGTATTCTCATTTAGAATTCCAGTCTATGGCACTGGGTTTACAGACCCAGCTTTCCAAACTAAGGCAGGAACGTTCAAATGGCGTTTTCAGGCACAGGACCAAGCAAATGAATATAGCAATATGGTAGAGCATGAGATCGTCATTCAATAAGGTCATAAACACGCTGGTCTTGATCTCGTGTCTTGGTGCACAGACACATACACCTGATCGTTTTGCTCTTCGCATTGCGGTCCAAGATACCTTTCTCAGTCAAGGTCTGCTCAGTAATATTGTTGCAGAGATCAGACTGATGGGAGACTCTTTGACCTGGTTTGGCACAGGACAAGGTCTCGCTCTTCATGATGGTCACAATGTCTATAGCCACCGTACCACAATGGACTCCTTGACCGATGGTCAAGCCACTTATCTAGTGCCCTATGGTGGCATTCCAGCCATTGAGGTGATGAATGATACCATGGCAGTTGCCTATTCAGGTGACAATGGTAGCATACAGGTTGGTTATGGACTTACACTGAGCTATAATGCTCAAACGGACAATGATAGTTCTGGAATATCATGGACCTATTTAAAACAACCCATGGACCTTGATGCTGATACTTTGAGACCGTTTGGCGAGGGTTTCTTCCGGAGTCTTCCAGTCACTGTGCCAGAGGCCAATGTCACATATGATGTCTTCCTCTATGGGGATTATTTATGGACGGCAAGTTGGGCCGGAGGATTGAGACGGTATGATCTCAACGATCGTAATTGGGAGGTTGTTCCGATGCCTATGGATAGCCAGGACTCTCTGTCATTATGTACCGGGTTTGATGAGACGGATGATCTTGGTAGGGCCATCCTACCAGGATATTACCTTAACCCAAGAGATCCAGCAGATGACGGGAACCATAATCATAAGGCATTCTCGGTCTTGGTACATGGTGATACGGTCTGGGCTGGAACTGCAAATGGAGTCAATCGAGGCATTATGATCAATGAATGGCAAGAGGTTTCTCCGGGAAATTTTCAATTGTTCAATTGTATTGAATGGGTTCACTATACATATCAGAATGCAGACCTATCAGGTAATTTTGTAGTAGGATTGGCAAGGCAGGTATCCAATGGACAAACAACGATCTGGGCAGCGACAATGAATGCCGATACACCAAGCGAGGTCCGTGGTTTGAGCTATACTAGAGACGGAGGCTTGACCTGGCGGACAGCGCTTTTAGGTGAGAGAATATATAACATTGCTGCACAGGATTCCTTGGTCCTGGCATCTAGCCAATCAGGGCTGTGGAAGAGTTTTGATGGGGAAAACTGGGCCTTGTTTGATCCAGCGATCGATACAACATTCATGTCACAGAGTGAAATATTGACCGATGTTGTTTATACCTCTGCAATTGATGATCGGGAGAGTGATGAACCAAGTCTATGGATAGGGACCTCAAATGGCGCTGCCTTCTCAAGTGACCTACAGGGTTCAAGTTGGACAATATTTCAGACGGAATATGACTCAATGGAATTTTATGCATACCCAAATCCATTCTCGCCTTGGAATCATAATCAAATGGGAAATGAGGGTTACGTTCGCTTCCACACTGGAACTATCATCAATACCCAAGTTGAGCTTGATATCTTCAATTTTTCGATGGAGAAGGTCTTTAAATATGATTTTGACCTTAACTCGTATAATGGTGCATTAAAATGGAATGGGCGTGACATGAATGGAGTACTGGTGGATAATGGAGTCTATTTCATTCGTCTAAAATATGCGCCTTCGGTCAACAAGAGCCCACAATATTTTTGGGATAAACTGATTGTGGTCAAGTGATGAAGAAGATCATTATTTATTTTATCATCATCATTTCGATTGCATACGCCCAAGACTGGGGAGGGCAATCAGGAGGATTTTTAAGAATGGGGCTAACAGCCAGGTCTTTAGCGATGGGTGGAGGTTTCACAGCTGAATTAGATCAGAATTTTCCTGTATTTCATAACCCTGCTTGGTCTGCCTTCTTACAAAGAAGGCATTTTGGTAGTTCCTATACAAACTTGACGCTGGATCGACGTTTGGCAGCAACCAGTTTTGCAATGTCTCTCCCCCCAACTGCAGGATTAGGTGTGGCTTGGGTCTACGGTGGTGTAAATGATATTCAAGGACGCTACAGTACGGGGATGAAGTCCTCCAAGATGCAAACAGGAGAAAATGCATTGATGATTACTTTTGCACAGCGTTTTTTACCTTGGTTGTCGATTGGTGCCAATTTCAAGATTCTAAGATATGATCTACCAATCACAGAATCAGACCAGGTCTCTGGTTCAGGGATTGGATTTGACATAGGTATCTTAGTGAAGACAGGCTCTAATAGTACCTTTGGGATCATGGTGCAGGATCTAAGTTCAAACTATCAGTGGGATACAAATGAACTCTATACTCAGGGAGGTCCATATAAAGAAGAATTCCCAACCATATATAGAATTGGATCAAAGTATGATAAGAAAGGACTTCTTTTTGTCTGGGATCTTGGTGTCATTACAGACCATAGTACATATTCTGGAGTATTACCTAGGGTAGGTGTAGAATATGGTTTCCTAGAACAATATTTTTTCAGAGGTGGATATGGAAACGGAAGGACGGCCTTTGGAATTGGATATGAATACGGACTTTTTAATTCTCGTGATTCAAATATTGATTATGCCTTTTCGCTAGATTGGGCATCTCAAACAGCACATACGATATCCTATGCGTTCAATTTTTAGTCTTTTTTTTTCGATCTTTATCTCGCTTCAAGGAATGGGTACACAAATGCTGGTCCTCCCATCATCTGCGCAGGAATTGAGCATGGGAAGTCAAACGACCCTGAAGGGATTATTCCCCATAAATCCAGCTCTTTATAAGGCTAGTGAAAAGCACCCGTATCTGTCTCTGAATAGAGGAAACTGGCTTGGGAATGTCTCTCTCTCACATATTGGCTATAATCAAGTAGGACTTGACAAGGTCTACCACCTTGGACTGAAATACTCAGGGCTGACAGATCTTGAATTCAGAGGAAACACACCTCAAGATGAGGCACTATCAAATTTTAGTGCATATGGACTTGTCTTAGATGCTGGAATTTCATTTGAGCATTTGAACCATAGCTATGGCATCTCAATATCCTATGTCCAATTCGGTCTTTATACAGAAAACTCAAAGGGCATCAGTCTTGACCTTGGATATTCGATCAAATTGAAAAATGGTTATTCATTTGGACTTGTAGCAAAAAATCTTGGTAAAATGACAAAATTAGATAATAATAGTCCAGTTCTACCCAAAAGGTTCTCCTCAGGAATCTCAAAACTGTTTCAATTTGATAATTTTAAAAATAGTGTCTTCGGTTCCTTTGAATGGAATTCAATTGCCTCTACACCCAAGATCCATTTAGGAAACCGTTTCAGTTGGAATCGCCTGGATCTGCTTGCTGGTTATTCTAGATCAAAACAAGTTGTAGAATCTTCAATGGGAATTGGAATTAACATGAATCGTTATCAGATAACCTATGGTACCAGATTTGGTTCACAGGATCTGGGCTTCCCTAAATTGCTTTCGATAAGGATTCTAATGCCATGAGAAAATTTGACCTTAGGACACCAATGATCTATGTTTTGACATTCATCATCGTAGTATTGCTTATTGTAATGAAGAAAATGGATGATGATAAAAAAGAGCAGGTCCTTCAGGAAAAGATGGTAGAGGTTGAAAAAAAGAAAAAGGAAAGACCTGATGTTGCCCTTCCTGAGAAACCAAGGCCAGAGGTAAAGGGAATGATAGGGATTGTCATAGATGATTTTGGATATAGGAATGATGAGATCTCCGATGGATTTCTTGAGTTGGATGCTCATCTCACCTATGCAATAATACCAGGCCATAGATACAGCACCTCATTTGGTGAAAAAGCTGTTGATGCAGGATACGAGGTCATTGTTCACATGCCTATGGAGAATACTGGAAAGACATATGGCGAAGAGGAATACGTCCTAATGACCAAGATGGATAATGAAACAATTGAAAGAAGACTCAATAATGCATTAAAGGAGATACCAACTGCGATCGGAATGAACAACCACCAAGGGTCCAAAGCCTCTGCTGATCAGAATGTGATGTCAAATATTGCAAAGGTAATGAAGGAAAAGAGTTTATTCTTTCTAGATAGTAGAACCACTGTTGAGACGATCGGTGAGACCACGATGGAGGTCTTTGGCGTCCCCACCGCAAGGCGAAATGTTTTTTTAGATAATGAAGATGATGAGCAGAAGATAGAGAGGCAACTCATGAAACTTGTGAAAAGGTCTGAGGAGCTTGGTGCTGCCATAGGGATAGGTCACGTGAAGCCAAAGACACTGAATGTATTAAGTGATCAAATACCAAAATTGATGAAAAAAGGATACAGGTTTGAATTTGTATCTAAGATGCTACACTGAGCATGCCCATATCATGTAGAGTAACGAGGGGAGATCTAACTGAAAGCATACATGTCGCATTCGCGGTTGTAGTTGATGGGAAAGGTCAAACAATATTTAGTACTGGTGACCCACACTATCTAACGTGCATCAGGTCATCCTTAAAACCTTTTCAGGCTGCGGCTTCATTAAAAGCAGGAGCCATAGATGCGGCGGGTTTTGATGATCAAGAGTTGGCTCTCATGTGTGCCTCTCATAAGGGGGAGGACATGCATGTTAATACAGCGATGTCAATGCTCCACAAGTTGGGACTTAAGGCTGAGGATTACGAATGTGGATCGCACTACCCCTCTGACAGAGTCACAAGATATGAAATGATCTCGGATAGTAAATCTCCACAGCCCTTACACAACAACTGTAGTGGGAAACATGCGGGGATGCTTGCCCTTGCGAAGTACCTGGAGCAAGGTACGACTGGATATGTCCATAAAGATCATCCTGTACAAAAGACCATAATGAAATATGTGAAGGAACTAACTGGCCTAGGAGATATCCACACAGAGATAGATGGTTGTTCTGCGCCAACTCCCTTCATGACCCTGCAGACCATTGCAACGATGTTCCAGATCTTGGCCACAGATAATAAACCAGAATTGAAAAGAGTATTCAATGCGATGACATCGTATCCTGAGATGATTGGTGGCACCAACCACTTTGATTCAATGTTCATAAGTGCATTGAATGGTAGGGGAGTTACTAAGGTAGGTGGTGAATCCGTACGTGGTATTGCATTGAAGACCGAAGACCATGGCCCGATCGGAATTGCAATCAAGATCTTGGATGGTGGTTTTAGAGCGATGCCTCTAGCGGCCATGACATTGATGGAGCATTTGGAATTATTATCAGAGGATGAGAAAAACAACTTGAATAAGTTCAGAACAAAGAAATTAACCAACCATAACGGAATGGAGATCGGTCACATAGAGGCCCACATTGATTTTTAGATGAGATATATTATTTTCATTATTTTAATTAGCATGGTAAATGCATCAAATGTTCGCATAATGACATATAACGTTTTGAATTACCAAGATGAGAATGAGCGAGAAGATGACTATGTCTTGATCCTCGATTTTGTACAGCCTGATCTGATCATTGCACAAGAGATCGTTGGACAATCAGGATATTCAAATTTCAAATCAGATGTACTGGACATCATAGACTCAGATCATTGGTCAGGGGCACCTTTCACGAACCAGAGCGCACAGCAGGACATAGCCCTTTACTATAGAGACGATATTTTTTCCTTTATCAGCACAAATGTTGTCTATTCAGCCCAATCATCCGGAACCAGAGATGTCATTGAATGGGTGATGTTACATTCGTCGTCTGGTATTGAGTTCAATATTTATGGAGTACATCTAAAAGCAAGCTCTGGTACCTCCAATGCAAATGAGAGATTACAGGAGACCACCATATTGCGAAATTATTTGAATGACCACTCCTCTGAAAGTTATTTCATTGTTGGTGGAGATTTCAATATCTATTCCAACAACTCATCTTCTGAACCTGCATTTGACATGTTGACCGCAAGTAGTGATGACAATGATGGTCGATTATTTGACCCAATAGACCGCATAGGGCACTGGCATAATAATAGTTCATATGCGGATGTACATACCCAATCGCCAAGGACATCCAACTTTGGGGGAGGAGCCACGGGCGGAATGGACGACAGGTTTGATTGGCTATTTGTCTCACAGTCATTACTTGATGCCTCCTCATCGATGCATTATGTTGATGATACGTACTGGGCCTTTGGCAATGACGGGAATCATTTTAATGATGCGATCAATGATGGAAATAATAATTCTGTAAGCGATGAGATAGCAGATGCACTTCATGATGGCTCTGACCACCTACCTGTTTATATGGATGTTTGGTTTGATGATCTTACATATTCTGATCAAGGAGTGATGATAACGGAGATCATGGCCAATCCATCATCGGTATCTGACTCGTATGGTGAGTGGTTTGAGATAATGAATATGACCGATTCGACGATTGATATTCATGGCTGGTCCATAAAAGATCTACAGGGTGATGAACATGAGATCCTTTCCGATCAAATGACCATACCGGTCTTGCCGGATGAATATTTTGTATTGGCTAGAAATGGTGATCAAACACTAAATGGTGGGATCAATGTAGACTACGAATATGATGGTTTTTCTCTATCCAATACTGAGGATGAGGTCATCTTACAAGATATTTCAGGAGCAATTGTAGATGAGGTTCATTATTCAAGTGGTTGGCCATTTTCCAGTGGTGTATCCATGGAAATACATGACCTCTTAGTTGATAATCAATTAAGTGAGAATTGGTTCTACTCTACAATGGCATATGGCAATGGGGACCTTGGCTCTCCGGGTATTCCTTTTGATGGCACTTTGAATATTGAAGAAAACTCAATCATGCCCAATGGTTTTAGTCTTATCTCTTTATACCCAAATCCATTTAATCCTGAAATAACGATCCATATGGACAATAGAGAGCAAGGACGTATGAGTATTGAGATCTTTGACCTTTCTGGTCATAAGGTCGAAACCTTGATAAATACTGTATTCATCACCGGGGATCATAAGGTCACATGGGATGCAAGCGGCAATTCATCAGGTATGTATTTTTTCAAATTCACCATTGGCAATACCATTTTGATCAGGAAGGCTCTATTCATAAAATAATATGCGTACTATAGTTTGCATCATAATTGTTACCTCATTCTCAATTTGCCAAGAAAGAGTCGCAAAAAAAATTCAATTTGCAGCAGATGAGTATGATAAATATACATCCGTAGGCAATCTGGGCCTTACGATCACCAACTTTGGAATTCTTGGCAATGGGTGGAATCTGATGGAGGATGGAAGTATCCATCCTTCCTGCCAGTACAAGCAACAGACTGAGATCGCACGAGAACAGATAGAGCACTTCTCATACGCAGGGCTTTGGGTTGGAGGCGTGGTCGATGGTGAGAGAAGGGTCTCCACATCAATTGTCGATGGTGTTTTTGAGGCAGGCAACGAAGGATTTGAACTTTTTGCTGAGAAACCTATACTAATCCAGTCTTCAATATCCTCTACTACGCAAGACTCCATGGCCAAGTACTATTCACCAGATGCAGTATCTCACCAGGATATGTTTGCAGATTTCAATGACTATGGTGAATCAACTTCAGATGATCTAGGCATACCCAATCATCATCCCTTGGGACTGGATATCCATCTAGAGAGTTATTCCTGGAATTATTCTTATGCAGATGCATTTGTCATTCTTAATTATTCTTTTAAAAATTCATCTACAGATACTATTCATGACATCTACGCCGGCATTTGGGCGGACCCATCTGTGGCAAATTTCAACTATACTGATTATTATACGCCTGGAGGCGGTTTTACATGGTATGATAATTTAAATGGTTTTGATGAATCCATTGATGAGGCAGGTTTTACCAGGGACATTGCCTACCAGTATGATGCAGACGGAGATGATGGTTGGTCAGAGTCTTATCTCGGTATGTCTGTACTTGGAGGTTCGATACCCATGGAGTATTTAGCAACGTATTATTCTCAATGGGTCTGGACCAATTCCAGTAATAGCGATTACCCTGCTTACAGCATGCCATTGGATGACAATGAAAGATATGATAAGATGTCTTCTTCTGTACCCAAGGGTACTGGTCCAGAATACACGGAAGATGGATATCCCTTATCAGAAAATAGTTGGCTTTTCCTTTTATCGGCAGGTCCGATCGGTTCTAAGCCAAACATTGACACCACATCCTGGAACCTCGCTCCCGGAGATTCTTGTAGCATCGCATTTTCAGTTGTGTGTGGTCTATGGTCTGATGGACATAGCGGGGACTCTCCTGGTAGAAGAGGAAATCTTTTTATTAATTATGATTGGGCCCAAAAGGCATATGATGGTGAGGATAGAAACCGAAATAATATCTTGGATGATGGTGAGGACAACAATGATAATCAGAAGCTCGATCGTTACATCTTACCCGCACCACCGCCTGCACCTAACATGCATGTTGAGATCGAGACGGGTAAAGTGACAATCTACTGGCAAGATAATTCTGAGCCATTTCTAGACCCCATCAGTCAACAAAAAGATTTTGAGGGTTACAGGATCTATGGAAGTCGAAAGACAAACAATGAATCATTAGGCGAATTCTCGCTGCTTCTAGAGATAGATAAAATAAATGACATAGGATATAATACGGGTTTCTCCATCATACAGATCACAAACAATTATGGAGAGCCAGATAGTATTGATATTGATGGTGTTTACTACCACTACAAATTTGAGAATTCGGGAATTAAGGATGGTTGGTTAAATTATTACGCTATCACAGCGTATGATCGAGGTGATCCTGATGCTAATCTAGAGAGTCTGGAAAGCTCCATCTACTCAAATAGGGTTTATGTTTTTCCAGGTGAAAAAGCTACATTTGAATCAGGATGGACCTCTGATCCAAGTGTTTACCCGAATCCATATAGAGGGCAGGCTCTGTGGGATGGATACGGTAGCCGAAGTAAGATGATATGGTTTAGAAATTTGCCTGCAATTGCAGAAATTCGGATATTCTCCTTAGCGGGTGATCTTGTTGACATCATTCACCATGATGAATCCTATAAGGGACAGGATATTGATAATATCGATGAACGAAAGAACCCTCTTATGTCAGGCGGAGAACATGCCTGGGATATGATCACAATGCATGATCAGGCAACAGCATCGGGCCTCTATCTCTTTACTGTTGAGGACAAAAATTCAGGAAAGGTCAAGGAAGGGAAATTCTTGATCATCAAATAAAGGAGCATGAAATGCAAAGAATACCATTAATATTATTAACTCTTGGGATGACCTATGGGCAAGTGGACTATGGGACCGAGATCCAAACGATCTTAGATAATAATTGTACCAGTTGCCATGGTTATTCTGGTGGCCTTAATCTGACAAACTATGATGATCTTATGTCGGGTGGCGACAGTGGAGATGCCATTGTCCCAGGTGACCACGCAAATAGTCTACTCTGGCAGAGAGTTGAATCAGGCGAGATGCCTGGAGGTGGGAATGAGGACCTAACCTCTGATGAGATCGATCTTATTGCTACTTGGATCGATGAAGGAGCCTTGGAGACTCCTCAGGTCGATGTTACAGGACTTTTCTTTAGTGAGTATGCAGAAGGAAGTTCGAATAACAAATATTTTGAAATTTATAACGGAACTGGGGAAACTGTTTCGCTGGATGATTTTGTCATATTAGGCAACTATAATGGTAATCCATGGAGTGAGACATTTACTTTTGATACAGGCGCCACCATTGATGTAGGTGATGTCTATGTCATTGCAAGTTCTGATGCTGATGCCACGATCACTGATTTGGCAGATGAGACCCATGCATATGCCGACCCATGGTATATAACAGCATTTAATGGTAATGATGTAAGGGCCCTCGCACAGATCGATGGCACAGATACTACCATTATTGATATGATAGGTACTTTAGAAGGTGGCGACCCAGGCGCAGGATGGGATGTTGCTGGCGTTACAGATGCTACTGCAAATCATACATTGCTACGCCAATCAAATGTTATGGAAGGGAACGGAGGTGACTGGAATGCTTCAGCAGGAACGAGCGCAGACAACTCTGAATGGATCGTATTGGATCAAGACACTTGGGATTATCTCGGTTCACACCCCCATGAGTTAACTGATGATATTTCAATTCAAATAGTATCTCCAGAAGATGGGGCTACTCTATTCTCTGATCAGGTAACCATAGAGTTTTTTGTGGCCAATTTTACTATTGGATCGACTGGCGACGGAGTTGATGGACATGTCCATTACATGCTTAATGGCAATAACGCGGTAATGCATTATTCTACAGACCCAATATCTTTGGAAGATATAAGTGTAGGTGACCATGTTTTCCATATATGGTTAGTAGATAGTGAACATGGAGCATTAGATCCCTTTGTTGGAGATACATTAAACTTTAGTATTTCTGAGACAGGGACCATTACCTCCATCTACGACATCCAATACGTCACAGATCCTGATTCTGATGATGCCAGTCCATTGAATGGAGAGGAAGTGACCATCCAGGGCGTGGTAACAGCTGAGTTTTGGGGCTCCGATCAGTACAGATATATGCATGTGCAGGATGATGACGGTCCTTGGAATGGAATTGTCTGCTTTGAGTATGACGGTTGGCATGATTTTGATTGGGTAGATGCAAGCGGCAATTCTCATCCAGGTCCTGGAGAGGGAGATGAAGTAACTCTAACTGGAACAGTGGAGGAATATTATAATCTTACAGAGCTTGCTGGTGTAACATCTGGAATTGTTCATGGAGAATCTGAGGAAGAGTTGACCCCCTCTTTTATCTCGATATCCGAGATTGGTGAAGCGTATGAGGGTTGTTTGATAGCAGTTGAAGATGTAGTAGTGACCAACCCTGACCTCGGATATGGAGAGTGGGAATTTGGCGATGGTGAATTGACAGCTAGGTGCGATGACAAATGGAATTACTTTTACTATCCTGTAGAGGGTCATCAACTTGCAGACATCGAAGGTGTCCTTGACTATAACTATGATAATTATAAGCTACAGCCAAGGCTAGCACGAGACGTGGTCGAGGAAGATCTGACAAGGATTCAGCGTATCCAGCAGGTACTTCATAGTGATCTCATGAAAGCAGGAGAGGATGCCTCATCTGACATCTCCTATATGTTGGGTGACACTGTCACTATGGAGGGAATTGTCACAATGCCAACCGGGTTGAGTTATGCTGGATCTGGTGTCAAATTTATCTTTGCTGATGTGAATGGGGGACCATGGAGCGCAGTATTGTCTTACGACCCAGATAGTTCGGCATTCCCTACCCTATTTGAGGGAGACCTGATCCAAGCAACTGGCTATGTCTATGAGTACACGACCGGACCGGCAAACATGACCGAACTATTTATCACTGAACCAATTAATATAATGGACTTTGAGCAACCTCTGCCTGTAGTTGATACAGTTCAAACAGGAGACCTTCGTTGGCCTACTGAGGCAGAGCAATGGGGTAATGTCATGGTTCGTGTCGAGGATGCTGTGGTCACAGGAAATGATTTCCAGTATGAGGTCTTTGCAGCAGATGATGGATCAGGGTCGGTATTGGTTGATGATGACTCAGACAGCATTGCTGCATTCTTTGAGGTATTGGGTCCTCCTCCGGTTGGTTCCTTGCTCCAGTCCATGGAAGGTTGGCTGTATCATCATTATGGTAGCAATGATGATTCGACCGCATACAAGCTATGTCCCCTTTACGCAGATGATATGGAATTTGGTTCTGGACCACCATCCATATCAGGAATGTCAAGAGTGCCATGTGCGCCAATGTCTTCAGATAATGAGGTTGCGGTCTCTTGTGTGATTTTGGATAATTCTTCAATCTCTGAGGCGCTTGTTCATTACACTATTGATGGAAGTACCTATAACACTGTGACAATGTCGTCAGATGATGATTCGGTATTCACTGGAGTGATCCCTATATCGGATGTCACCTCAAACGATAATTCGGTCTATTACTATATCACAGCAACGGATGATGGTGCAGATCAGTCCGAGCCAAAGACAAGTCAATATCCCTATGATACAGATCATGACCAACTTGGGTTTGTTGTTACGGACGAGTTGGGAGTTATTGATCTGCAGTATACTCCTTGGCCATCAGGGAACACCAGATATGAAGGATGTGAGGTCACAGTGTCAGGAATCGTGACAGCGGACACGGCTCAGTATAATAGTGGCTATAGCTCTTATGCCTTGCAGGATCCTGGCACACAACAACAATGGGCAGGTCTTGTATTTGACACTGAAGAGGTGGTTGACATAACGCGTGGAGAGCATGTCTCGATAACTGGGCTCGTCACAGACTATGATCCAGACTGGCTATTCAAATTCGGTGGGAATACACGTCTGATCAATGCTCAGGTGACCATTGTCGAGACGTTGGATGAACCAGGCCCGACCGTAGTAAGTTGTGAGGATGTTTCTCAAACTGCTGATGAGGTTGAATCCTATGAGGGAGTATTGGTAAAACTAGATAATGTGACGATTTCATCTGTCAATGATTTTGATTGGTCCATCACGGATGAATCCGGATTTGAGGCACTCATTGATGATGATTTGTCAACTTTGGAAGCAGATAATTTGATGAGCACATTTGTCGAGGGTCAGGAACTAGATCATGTGATGGGAATCTTCAACTATAGCTACGGTACATACAAGGTTCAGATCCGTGATGTAGCAGATCTTGGACAGATGGTTGGGATCGATGATGATGTGAAGGTAAATCCATATGATTATGCTCTTCATGATAATTTCCCCAACCCGTTTAACCCCGAGACCCAAATACGATTCTCCATTGGCTCTCAAGAAGATGTAAAACTTATTGTCTATGATGTTGTTGGTAGACAGGTTCGTACTCTCATTAAGGGTAATGTATATGATCCAGGTTTTCATGTGGTTAACTGGAATGGCCTAGATGATAAAGGTCAAAAGGTCCCATCAGGGTTATATATCTATCGGATCAAGGCAGGAAGTTTCATTGCTGACAAGAAGATGTTACTTGTAAAATAGATTCAATAGAGGGCGGGTCTTCCCGCCCTCTAAATATTGGAGATATTCTGAATAACATAAGACTTTTCATACTGGTCGTCTTTCTCTCATGTAATAGATGGGAATATGAAGACCCTTCTGAGCCCATTGACCTGAGCATGCCTCAGACCTATCTTTCCTTGGTTGCCATTGATACTGTTTATTCAAGGATCGACTCCCTTGGGAATATGATCTACGCGATTGATGAGGATCCTGACAGCGAATATGTCTGGGACACTCTTTCTCAAGCATTTACTACCATAACGACAAGCAGGCAAGAATTGCACTGGTGGGGAGAGGATCCAGATGGAGAGATAGTTGGCTATAATTATAAATGGAGCAGTGATTCGATCTGGACATTCACTGATCTGGAAAGTGGGGTATTTTATGTTCCCATAAGATCAGATCTGGATATTTTCTCGTTTGAGGTAAGATCGGTTGATAATGATGGTAACGAAGACCCAACTCCTTCAAGATTGACACTGCCCATAAAGAATTCATCACCTGAACTATCATTTAGATATCTATCAAACCCATTGATCGCTGATATTGGTGGGGATACAAGTTTTACCTTTCCGACACGAACCTTTATATGGGACCTCTATGATCAGGATGGTAATGAGACGATAACGGACATATTCTATGCTCTCGATGATACATGCGCTACCTGTTGGGAAAGGTTGGATGGAGATGAGACCAGCATTACCTTGACAAACATCGAGTCTGGTATTCGCAAATTCTTTGTTAAATGTAAGGACATAGCTGGTGCAGAGAGTCTGGTAGCACAATACCCAGACTCAACACGTCCCTCAGATGCTCAAGTTTGGGTTGTCAAACCCGTAGTAGGAGACGTACTGATCGTGGATGATTATCCACTTGATAATTCAAATAATGCATTGTCTTGGTATGTTGGCATGATGGACACCCTTATAGGACCAAATGGATATTCCTTTTGGGAGATAGGCGATGAGTTACCTTACTCAGCCACAGATGTAACTGCTAATCTGAACTATTTTAAAACAGTCCTCTGGTATGCGGCATATAATAATACGGCATCGGCAAACGATACGTACAATCGTGCAGAGGCAAGTCTGGTCAATTTCATCATGGGTGGAGGTAATCTATTCATCAATCCCATTGATTTTGAGGATACAACATTCACCTGGTTTCCTCTAGATTCCTTGATCACGTTAAATCCAAGTGGACGTCTTTTCCCCAATAAGATAATAGAGAGTCCGATTGATACAACACTCAATCTATCTGTTTCTCATCTAATAGCTGTAAAGGTAAAAGGTTTTTGGCCAAACGAATCAGAGTTTGAGACACTGACAGAGATCTACCATATGGCAGACCCAGAGGGAAGCGATGATTGGATTGGGAATCCTACTGTTTGTAGTATGGGCCAGTACCGTGTTTCTCCAACTCAATTATCTGGCAAGGTCGTTATCATGACCCTTCCTCTTCATGATGGATACAGGCCAAAACTACAAGGGAATGGTTCTGCGATAAAATTATTCCAATACCTATTTGACAATGAATTTTAGAGCCTTCACAATCTTGACCTTTTCTTTTTTGACCATTCTCAATGCTCAAGGTCTTGGGTCCATGGTTGGCACCATAAAGGAAGCTAATAGTGGTGAAGGCCTTCCTGGCGTGAATGTGATGATCAAGGGTACCTACTATGGTGCTGCCTCAGATCTTGAAGGCAGATTCAGGATTAGTGATGTTTCACCGGGTAGTTATGATGTAGAGGTCTCCATGATTGGCTATAAGATCATTTTAAAGACGGGAGTGTTAATAAGGTCTGATGAGACGATCACTCTTGACTTCAATATGGAGGAAACGGTCCTAAGTTTTGGAGAAGATGTAGTGGTCATGGGGAAAAAGCCTCTTTTTGATGTTGATGAGACCTCATCCATAGCCAGAGTTAGAAGAGAGGACATAGAAGCGAAGGTCGTCTCTAGCGTAGAGGACATATTGTCAGATCAGATAGGTGTGACAACTCAGGACAATGAGATACATATTAGAGGGGGAAGGATTGATGAAAGTATATTCGTAGTTGATGGTTTTTCTGTCAAGGATCCTCTTTCTGGCTATTCAGGGAACTTATTTGTCAATGCAGATGCAATTGAGGAGTTGGAGATTATTACAGGGGGATATAATGCAGAGTATGGTCAAGCCATGTCAGGTGTCGTCAATATCAAACTGAAGGAGGGCCGCGATCATTATGAGGGTACCGTAAAGTATTCGAGTGATAGACTTCTGGCTGATAATTATAATTCAGACAGGGTAGAGTTTAATCTAGGTGGACCTGACCTCTTTTTTCAGACACTTCCTAATATTGCTGGAGTTGAGATACCGGGCCGTTTTTCTTTCTTCTTGAACGGATATGGCAAGATGTACGATGGTAATCTTCCTGTTGCCTCAAGATTATATCCACATCGCTACTGGGAATCTTCATTGATCAGTGACTCAAAGGCGGAAGATCTTATGTCAAAACTTGCGGGTAGGGAGAACAATGACTGGCACTTTCTATATAAACTTACTTGGGAATTGACAGCAAAGAAAAAGATGTCCATCTCATATGATGCCTCCATGAACATCAATCAAGGCTATTTCATGCCCAGGGCTTTTTCATCAACTTATTTCCCTTATCGATATATGAACATTCTAGATAATTACAATACAATTACCAGAGACACACGACTTTTTAACATGAATTGGACCCACACACTATCCACTAGGTCATTTTATGAGATAACACTTGGGAAATTTACGACCATGGAACATAGTGCGGTCCAGAATCTCCATTGGAGTGACTACCAGCAAAGATTGGACCTAGAACCGATCAATTACAATCTCGATGATACAGATCTTGACGGAAACATTCAGATCACATATGGTGATGAATTCTATGATACAGGCTTTGCACCAGAGTGGTATGATCTCAGTAGTGAGAACACTCGTTTTGACATAGATTGGACGGTGCATACTCAATCTGGACACAAGATAAAAACAGGTTTTGAGCATACGATCACGGACATTCAGGTATTGGATATAGACGAACCTTGGAGTGGTTCATCTGGTTTTGGAGCAAACTACGATCATTACAATGCAAAGACCTACTTTGGTGCTTTCTATTTACAAGACAGAATAATATTTGAGGGGATGACCTTGAACCTAGGCCTTAGAACAGACTATTGGATTCCTGGGAGATATGTTGAAGATGCAATTAGTGATACTGCCAATATCATAATTACTGACAAGGCCAGAAAGATCTTTGATGAAGAGACATTTGATTTCCCCTGGTTTGAAGAACCATATAAGATGAAGGCTAGGCTAAGTCCACGGTTTGGTATCTCTCATCCTATCACAGATAATGACGTGCTATACTTCTATTACGGTCATTTTTCACAATTACCGACCTTTCAATATGTATATGCAAAGATAAACTCCAAGGCACAGTCCACTTACCAGGTCTTTGGAAATCCAAATCTCAATCCTAAGACCACGGTCCAGTATGAACTAGGTGTCAAACACCGTTTCAATGAGGACCAGGTGTTGGAGTTAAAGGCATATTGGAAGGATATGTTTGACTATGAGACATCCCAGACCATCAGACCCTCTAACCCAAAATATGCGCATTTGAGTTTCAATATGTATTTCAATGCAGATTATGCAAGGTCGAGGGGTGTGGAGGCCATATTGAAGAGCAGACTCTTCATGAATTGGTACATAGATCTAAATTTCAATTATAGCATTGTGACAGGCAAGAGTTCCTCTCCGATGGATAACCTCCTTGTCCAGGCAGGTCAATTATCAGAGAAACCTCTTGGTGAGAATTATATGAGCTGGGATCGTCCATTACATTTTTTTGCCAATCTGTCTTATTCGCACCCAAGCAATTGGGGAGTATCCGCGAGATTGGAGTATGAATCTGGCCGACGATATACTCGCTCGATCAAGGATACGGTCATATATGTAGGTGACAGGCCTTATTATGAGGGTCCAAGAGAGGATGATCGTCCTTATGCCTACGTTAGTGAGGTTCCTAGTAGGAATGTGGACCTCAAATTCTATAAGACCCTTAAAATTGGGAGTTACAAGTTGAAGAGTTACCTAGAGATAGAGAACTTGATGAATGAGAGCATCCCAAGAAGGATAAACCCATATACGGGTCGTGGATATGGACCTGGTGAAACATATGGTTATCGAATGGCGAATAGTCCCAACCCTAATCTGGACCCATCTCGATATAGGAAATTACGTTCAATGGAATTCGGGTTACAGTTTATCTTCTGATGGTACGCCAATTCATTCAAATATTATTCACCCTTGGTCTGATCCTTCCTGTTGATGGTCAGGATCTATTTCCGATACTTGGAGGACAAAGAGCAGGTACTTCTGTATTTACCTTTTTGAATATTGGTGTCAGTGCCAGGGCAGTGGGCATGGGTGAGTCAGTGGTTGCATTGAATCAAGATGCTGCAAGTGTCTACTATAATCCAGCGACCATTGCACAATTGCAGGATACAGAGATCTCCATGACCCAGATCAAGTGGCCTGCAGATATAAACTATGATTATTTTAGCTTCACACATCGTTTTTTCAAGAAGCATTATATTGGATTTAATGCAGGGATCTTGCATATGGATCCCATGGTTGAGACAACAGAGTTCCACCCTGAAGGCACTGGCAATTATTTCACATTTCAAGACAGGTTTTTTGGTATGACCTATGGTGCAAAAATGACTGATAGATTTAGTT
>PVBE011925421.1_pt1 | contig 19391 bp, 17 predicted proteins | sample 1631181 | NCBI WGS metagenome assembly PVBE01 (sample SAMN08397723, study PRJNA350692) | Marine metagenome, whole genome shotgun sequencing project. | isolation source: water | place: Pacific Ocean | collected 2012-04 | reverse complement strand
TGCTTGATCAGCTTTCTCGTTATCGGCGAGTATTGATTTACTTGGCCTCAGAGAAGACTCGATTACTTGGAACATACCCAGAGGAGGTTACCGCAGCGGAACTTCAAAAACTTGCAGTGGTGAAACCTGGGCCGAATGTTAGCCGGCTAGGAGATGCCGTATCAGAGATCATCCGTCAAGAAAACAATGACAAGCCTGCATCAGTTGTTGTTGTGAGTGATGGTGCCATCACCGGTGGGCTTTCGTGGTTATCGGCCGCTCGTTTGGCTTTTGAACAAAATGTTCCTCTTGTTGCTATGCCGATTGGTGACGATTCAACGTCAGGAGAACGGCTGCCAACAGGCTTTCGTTTTTCATCGATTTATGCGCCTGGTGTCTATCAGTTGAACGATTCGATACAGATATCCTGTGAAGGAATCGCGTCTTCAAAAAAAATGAAGTCTCTGGCATGGCAGATTGGTGAAACAAAGGGTGAGCTTGAGGTGCATGCTTCACCAACTGCCAGAGGTTATAGCTATGCTGGTGCAGGTGAGTTCTCTTTTCAGTCAAATGATGTATTCAAAGGGGATTCTCCGGGCTCGGTTGATGATTCTCTGGTATTGTCTCATGCCGTTGAGGTCACTGTAGGAACTGAAAAGAATGGGCGACATGTAGGTGTGGTTCCCCTCATTATTTCAAACAGTCCGATTCGGGTTTTGCTTGTCGACCACACTCCCCGCTTTGAGTTTCGGTATCTTCAACAACTCCTCAATACTGACAAGCGATTCGTGACCGCATCGTGCTTGCTGGCTGGTCGAGATACTGTCGATTTGCGAACAAAGCATGCATTGCCCAGAACGGTGAGTGAGTGGAATACATACGATGTTGTGGTGCTTGGAGATATAGGAGTCGCTGCTGCAGAGAAAGATGCAATCGCCTGGGAATCACTCCGTGAGGCTGTGTCTCAGTTTGGGGTTGGTGTTGTCTGGTTGCCTGGACAAAGATGGTTTGATGAAGATATGGAGCTCGAAAGTTGGTTGCCGGCAGCACCAGTGCTTGCAGTTGATGCCCCTCGGTCGTCAAGCATTCCAAAACACTTTCGCGTGCTTGCCACTGGGACTCGGCCAGGCTGGTTCTCATGGTTGGATAATGAAAGTACAAAAGATTCGTTCAATGGTTTGAACGTCTTTTCAAGCCTGCCAAAAGTATCCATTCGTCCATCAGTTCGTGTTGTTGCAGTCGCAGAAACGCCTGCAGAAGACATTCCGCAGCCAGCAATTGTTGTCGGCAAACTTGGGAAAGGTGATATTCTTGGTCACTTTTTTGATACGTGGCGGTGGCAAGCCACACCTCGTGACAAAGCATTAAGGCATTATTCCGAATACTGGCTGCGAGCAATACCTTATTTGGCAGAACGACATTTGGAATCACGTTTTGTCGTTGCGACAGTGTCAATTCGCCCGCCAGATCCGATGAGTGGTGAAGATGTTTTCATAGATGTCATTCCAACACGGGACACCACAGTGTTCAGAGATTGGCACCTTAGGATTGAATCAGATGGCCGCCCAATGCATCAGTTTAGCTTGGAGAAGCACCGTCCAGATTCAGTGACAACCGTTCAGGTTCAGGGCTTATTGGCTGGCTCTTACAAAGTGAATCTTATTCCACCAGAAGAGATAGAGGATAAAAGAGCACGAAGAGTCGAAGTCCCTTTGACCGTCAATGCGTGGCCAATGGAACAGTCTCCAGATGCTTCGGGTACAGGTCCGATGCGGACCGCTATGCATGCAGAGAAAGGGCGTATCATACCGACAGACAACATTGGTTCGATGCCAGAGCATATTATTCATGCTGTAGCGGATGTGGACGCACGTTATAGTGATACTTCTCATTGGTTGGCATCGCAGTTCGCTGCACATTGTTTCGTGGCTGTTTTTTTTATCATGTGCATCATCGTCTGGTGGCCGCCCCGCACGCATCGTGAGATGATTATCTAGTTGTTATGCAAAAATCACCCTCTCTGTTTGATGTAGAGATTGCCGCGTTTCGTCGACAGTTAGATTTCTACGTTTTAAAGGCAGAGGTGATTCATTTCCTAGGCAACCTTGGTTGCCTTTTTGTTTTTTCGATGGGCATCATCATTGTATTGGCAGGCGTTGAAATCACGTTTGTTCCAGAAGGTCTTCCCGGTACTCCCTGGCTTTTCATCGGAAGTATCGTTGCTGTGATTCTTCTGCTACGTATGCGGCCTGTTGGAGAAGTCCCAAATAGGCTGACGATTGCTCGCTGTGGTGAGGGACAATCCAGTGAGCTTGGAGAGTGTATTTCTCGAGCAGTTGATTTTCTGGATAGCGGTGGTCTCAAGCATTCACAAAACGACCAGGCAAGCCAATTGCGTGTCCTTGCAGTCTTGGATGCGGCGAAGGCGGCTAAAACGACAAAGTATTTCCCTGTCCCGCATGGTCGCGTCTATACGTTCTGGATGATTGCCGGCTGTTTGTCAGTTGTGCTCGTGATGGCATCACTTGGGATCTCAGATCGTTGGGCAGAGTCAGTGAACAGACAACTCGGCCTGACTCCTCAGGATCATGCTGATGCAACCGACTCTATTCAGTCGCATTCGCATGTTACGGATCAGCGTTCTGACGCGGACGTCATTCGTGAGGCTTTGGTAACTCAATGTCGAGAGCAGTTTCAGATATCTGCATACGTTCAAGATCGTCTGTCTAGAGTAATGAGCTTGCGTTTTGCTGCTGCTCCTGGTCAGCGGGTTGAGTCTCTCAAAAAGGCAACACGGAACGACCTGCGAAGCCTGGTTGAGATCTATGACGATACTGTCGTTCGCATCCAACGTGCTCAATCAAAACTCGTGCAACTTCATCCGTCTATTGATGAAAGAATAATGAACAAATGTGCTGTTCTCAGTCCAGATTTTCTGAGTCAAGTGGTGGAAGCAATCGAACTCAACCAACTTGCGAGGGCTGCTGAAGGCACCTCTTTCGTGGCCAGCATCCTTCGTGAGATAGTGCTCGATCTTGGTGGAAGTGACTCTTCCGTTGAAGGGGATAGGGTGGAGTATTCTCAATGGAACTTCTCTGACATTCGGCAAGCGCAGGTGAAACTTGATGAAATAGAGAAACAAGATTTGCTGCGTCTAGAAAATGTCAATGAAGGTCAGGGTGTGACGTTTACAGCATCACATGAGAGAGATGGTCATATGCCACGTGTGCTATATGAATCTCAAAGTAGAACAGCCCAAGGGAGTACAATGAATACGTCGGTTTCGACAGATCCAGGATTTATGGCAGGTGGAGCAAGCAGTTCATTGGTCACTCAGGCTCGCGATAGTTCTGATCACCGCGTGTCCCGAAGTTGGAATTTGTTGCCAGAAGACGTCCAAATTCATGTGCAAAGGAGTGGCTTTGCTGAAGTGCCGCCTGAGTATAAGAAAGCAGTCGAACTCTATTACGGCATCGGAATGGGGGCAACGATATCCGATAATGGGGAAAGTGATTTGCCATGACTCACAGGTTTGCATGTGTCTTTCATATTCCCCTTATTGTGATTTCCTTCGCAGTGGCATATTCATGTTGTTCCTCTAACGTTTCACATGGTGAAGAAACGGCATCTCTGACACCTGCGGAGGTGGCTGCCCAGCGAGGCCAACAATGGCTTGTTGCTCGTCAGGCCGCGAACGGATCATGGGGGTCTGGTAACTTCCATGAGAGTGTTGCCGTGACAGCACAGGTTGTAATGGCATTGGTTGCCGGAGGAAACACTCCTGCTTCAGGTGAACACAATGAGGCCGTTGCAAAAGGTATTGGTTTTTGCCTCACTCATGCTGGTCCTGATGGCCTTATTGCTGCGCGTGAACAGTCTGCACATGGTCCAATGTACGGTCATGCCTACGCAACACTTGCTTTAGCGGAAGTTTATGGTGAGACCGGTCGTGATGAGGAGGTAGCAAAAGTTTTGGTGCGGGCTCGTAATCTGATTGAACGCACCCAAAATAAGGACGGTGGGTGGCGATATAAGCCTCAACGACAAGACGCCGATGCGTCAGTAACAGCAGCAATGGTTGTCTCCTTGAGGGGACTCTACAATAGTGGATTTGCTGTTTCGGAGGAGTGTGTTGATCGGGCTGTGGCACTTCTTGAAAGGCTCCAGAATAAAGATGGTGGTTTTCGTTATCTTGTTTCTGAAGGATCAAGTGGTGCGCCACGAACGGCAGCTTCAATTTTTGCCCTTCTTGCAGCAAATAGAAAAAGCCAGGTAACTGAAAAGGGGTTTGAATGGCTTGAGCAAAACCCCATTACTATTGAAAGCACTGACGGATACGCAATGTATGGTTTGCTCCATGCTGCTGCTGCACATTGGTTGCGGGGCACCGATTCTTGGTCAAAGTGGTATGCGTCAATTGAAGACGACTTGCTCCGTAATCAGCGTGCGGATGGGGCCTGGGCAGATCCGTCATGCCCAGAATATGGCACGGCTGCTGCAATCACTGTACTACAAATGTCAAAGGGGCTTTCTCCACTCTTTCAGCGACACATTTCTGAGGAGGTAGTCGAATGAGGCGTCGTTGTGTCATAGCCATGCTTGTCTGTCTCACATGTATCGTTGCCTCAAGAGTTGGCCTATCTCAGGAAGTTTTGCCTCAGCTTCCTCCGTACCCTCTCGGTCCAATTGTGATGTTGAGTGGTGGGGGTATTCTGTCTGGAGAGCTTGAGTCAATTTCATCTGAGCGTATTGTTGTCTTGTCGTCGTTAATCGGAAGGCTTGAGCTTTCCAGATCTCTTGTTTCTGGCTATCGATCAAGTATGGCACTCGGGCCCCGTGCTCCAGACCATCCGGCTTCCATGAAGGAAACAAAGAGTGTTGTGAGGCTTGTGAACGGCGATATGTTTCGAGCTGCGTCTGTGGCGGTATCAGGAGGTCAACTGACGGCCCAAAGTATTCTCACGGATCTCAAAAGTGTTGTTCTTCCTCTCAAGGATATACGAGCAATTGATTTTCCAAAAACATCAAATGAAAGCGATAATACATGTGAATGGATGGCATTAGTGGATGGATCACGTTTTTGTGCACCTCAGATTGCTCAGGCATGCACGTCACATGAGATTGCAGCAGTTCTTCGTGACGCAGGGGGATTTCGACTGCTACAGTCACTCACGCCTTCTGTCTTTGTTCAGGATAAAAAATGTTTGCCGCAAGTTGTTCTATCGATTGGCAGTACATTCAATGGTGGTTGGGCATCGGTTCGGGGTCTCACATCATTTACGTGCCTGGGGGTGCAGGCACCAGCCAGCCTCCGATATCAATTTGATAAGCCCGTTCGGCGGTTTCTTTGTCGGGCAGCCATTGATGATTGTTCGGGGCAGGGGGGAAGGGTGACTCTCCGCATTAGCGCATTTGATGTCGATGGTGAAAAAACCCTTGTTTTTCAGTCACCTATCCTCTGGGGCGGTGATACGCCCTATGTGGTTGATGCTGAGTTCAGTCAAGCTGTTGAGATGGAAATAACAATGGAATCGGAGTCAGAAAACATGTTGCTTGATCGAGTTGTTCTACTAGATCCACTTGTTCTTTTTGAAACATCCCATAAATGATGGAATAATTGTTTTCTGATTTCGTCCACGTGCTGACGAGATCAGAAGTCCTTTGTCGTATAGGTGGTTGTTGTCATGTCTATGGAGATATAGCTGCTATGCTTTTTCATGTTTCAATTCTCATATGTTTTTTCACAATTACAATTTCATGTTTCAGCAGCAACACACGAGCAGCACCTCCAAATGTGGTAATCATTTTTGCAGATGATCAGGGATATGGTGATCTGAGTTGTTTTGGATCTCAAACGATAAAGACTCCAAATATTGATCGCTTGGCGAGGGAAGGACGAAAGTTCACCAGTTTTATGGTTGCAGCGCCTGTCTGCACGCCATCGAGAGCAGCCTTGCTAACGGGCTGTTACCCAAAGCGTGTCGGCATGCATAAACATGTGTTATTTCCAACTTCAACAAAGGGACTCAATCCTACTGAACACACAATTGCCGATCACCTTAAAAGTCTCGGGTATGCCACAGCGTGTTTTGGTAAATGGCATCTTGGTCACTATCCAGAAGTGCTACCGCGCGCGAACGGATTTGATACCTACCTTGGGATTCCCTATTCCAATGATATGAATCATCCTGACAACAAAGGGAAACCCAAAAGTGGTCCCGATGGTATGGATCTCCTGTGGTCTGATCCTGAGTCGACGTTGACGAAATGGCAAACACCTTTGGTAAAAAATGAAACGATCGCAGAGCTTCCTGTTGACCAACGACAGGTGACCCGGCGGTACACCCAAGAGGCGATAGACTTTATTAAGTCTCACAAGGAGCAGCCTTTTTTTGTGTATCTGCCCCATTCTATGCCGCACATACCTTTGTATGTACCTGATGATGTTCGAGACCCAGATCCTCTCAACGCGTACACAAATACGATAGAGCACATCGATGCTGAGGTGGGCCGTTTGCTGGATGTCATCGATGAACAACAACTTACCGAGAATACGTTTGTCATTTACACAACGGATAATGGGCCATGGCTGACATTTAAACACCATGGAGGTTCTGCAGGACCGTTACGAGAAGGGAAGGGAACAACATTTGAAGGTGGTCAGCGGGTCCCGTGCCTTATTCGTGGTCCTGGTGTTCCAGCAGGAACAGTATGTGGTGGACTCACGGGAACAATAGACATTCTCCCAACGCTTGCCTCTCTGACCGGTAAGCCATTGCCACAGGACAAAGTTGTGGATGGTATGAATGTTGCGGCTCTCTGGCAGGGGCAAACAGAGAAGTCTCCTCGAGAAGAGTTTCTCTACTATACATCGCAGGGAGAGATTGAAGGTATTCGGAAGGGGAAATGGAAGTTGCTTGTTAAGCGGCCTCGACGAGCACGAAGGAATCCGGGAAATATGACAAATCCAGAGATTTTATTATTTGATCTGGAGCATGATATTGGTGAGCAGTCAAATCTTGCACACGATCATCCGGACATTGTTGAAAAACTACGCCTGCGAATGATGACGTGTGATGAAGAGATCACTCAGAACGCACGTCAGCCGTGGTTTAAGGATGAACCGAAATCCTGAGAAAGGATAACGGGTCTGTAGGCAGGATAAAAAGAGAAAAGTACTCTCTTGTTATCCTTGTTCGGATGTAAGTTCTTCTGGCTGCAGAATGGCTTCGTGCTAGGCGCCGTATTTTCCAAATCGCTCTGCATGGGCCATTGCTAATAGCATCAGATGCTTCGCTGGAAAAATCCCAAACCCGCCTCCTAGGCAATCACGCTCCGAGAATTGTTGACGGCCATCAGGACGGCATGTTTCTGCAACTAAAAGTGTTGGTACAGGATGCCATGAGTGGCTTTTCAATTTGCTTGGTGTTGAGTGATCACCGGTCACAATCAGAACATCTGGATGGAGTTTCTCAATCTTTGGAATCATGGCATCAAGTTGTTCTATTTGCTTGACTTTTTCATCAAAATTTCCATCTTCACCAGTCGAATCAGTGTATTTGAAGTGGAGGAAGAAAAAGTCGTACTCTTCCCAACTTGCTTCAAGTTGATTGATCTGCTCGGAAAGTGTTTGTGGTTGACCTACAAGGGTCATGCCTACCAAGCGTGCAAGGCCCTTGTACATGGGATAGACAGCGATCGCAGCTGCTTTGAGCCCATAGAGTTCCTCATACGATGGGAGATTTGGTTTGTCTGCAAACCCGCGTAGTGTCAGGCCATTTGCCTTTGGTTCGTCCTTGAGAATGTCTCTCGCTTGCTTCACAAATTCTTTAGCAATGTCAGCCGTTTTCTGAGCATTGGGATTCAGAGGTTGAGGATCAAGCGGTGAAACACCGGTTGCTTGTGGGTCGGTATCAGCGATGCGGCCATCAAGCCCAGATCCTCGAAAGACCACGACGAATCGATGTTCTTTTACAGGCTTCACAAAGGTTTCAACGCCAGTGATATTCACACGTTGGAGCTTTTCTACTACCGCAAAACTTTCTTCTGATGGTATCCGCCCGGCTCGCCTATCTGAGATGAGTCCTTTTGAATCAAGGGTGCAGAAGTTGCCTCGTGCTGCAACATCATTCGAGCCGAGTTCAAAGCCGATGCCAGTAGCTTCAAGTGCGCCTCTTCCGATCTTGAATTCAAGTGGATCGTAACCGAAGAGCCCGAGGTGCCCAGGGCCTGATCCTGGAGTAATTCCTGGGAGCACTGGCACGCTTGATCCGCTTGTACCAATTGATGCAAGGCGATCCAAATTTGGAGTCTGAGCCGTCTCAAGTTCCGTTTTACCACCAGTTTTGAGCGGTAAGCCACCGAGGCCATCGGCAACAAGGAGGATTATTTTAGAGGAGTTTTTTTCAACAAGTTCGCGCACAAGGTCATGTTCAGTCACGGTGGGTTCCTTCTTGGTGGCGGTTTGATACCATTGCCCGCCAGAATACCGAAGTCACGGATCTGAAGACAGTCTCCCCCATACAAAATTGAGGAAATTTTGATGAATGTAGTTCGGCCAAAGCCTCCAGAAGATCCTATTCAATACAATTATCAGGCAGTTCTGGAAACAGGAGGCATCGATCGGCAGCAACTTCAAGAAATTGCCCAGAAACTCGATGCTGCCCGATCGGAGTCACTTGCTGATATTGATCGCTTTCGTTCCGGTTCAATTCGGGATGGTGAAGTGCTTGATTCGGCTTTTATTGATTTGCCTGACAGGCTTCTCTCAGATTATCTAACAGAACGGCCAAGCAGTGAACTCTTCTCGATATTAAAGACATCAAAGCGGCTTCGTGAAATGGTGGATCGGGTACTTGTTCTGGGCATTGGCGGTTCATACATGGGAACCCGGGCGCTGTTCGAATCATGCTGCCATCCTTTTCATAATGAATTGTCCCGTGGTGAACGTGGAGGACGGCCACGACTCTCTTTTGAGGGATACAATATTGACAATGATTCAGCCCAAGGCCTCCTCGATTTGGTAGCACCATTGAGTACATCTGTTTCAGATGACCTTTTGCATCAATGGGCGGTCCTTGTCGTCAGCAAGAGTGGCGGCACTCTTGAAACAGCAGCCGCAACTCGTCTTTTCCTGGACGCATTATTCAAAAGCGTTGGTGAAGAGACTGCTGCAATGGCTGAACGTGTAGTACCCATTACGGGAAGCACAGGCCGGCTTGCGAGCCTTGCCAAAGCCATTGGGTGTCCAGAGGTGTTTAATATTCCAGACGGTGTTGGGGGACGGTTCTCTGTTTTTACTGCCGTCGGGTTGTTGCCAGCATCGATTGTAGGCATTGATGTCGTGCGACTCTTGGAGGGGGCTGTTGCCATGAATCACAGATTTCGTGAGGCCCCGGTTTCTGAAAACCCGGTCTTGCAATATGTGGGTATTTGCCACTTGGCAGAGAAACTCATGGGTGCGTCCACTCGCGTTCTGTCGTCGTGGAGCAATCGGCTGGAAGCTGTCGGACTGTGGTATGACCAACTTCTCTCAGAAAGTCTGGGTAAACATGAATTGGGTGCTACTCCTTTGACAACTGTAACAACACGTGACCTTCATTCGCGTGGGCAGCAACATCAAGAAGGGCGTCGAGATAAACTGATAACCAATCTGATTGTCGGAGAGCCTCGTCGAGATGCACTTACTTTGCCTTCACTAGGTGCCTTTGGCAACAATGAAGATCAACTCGATGATCTCAAAGGTACCTCATGGCCAGATATGTTAGCTGCGGCAACAGCAGGCACAAATGAAGCTTATGCTCAGGACAAGCGACCGACGGCGGATATTATTTTGCCTCGCATTGATGAGCATACAGTCGGACAGTTGTTACAGATGTTGATGCTTGCAACCGTCGTTGAGGGGCGGCTTGTAGGAACAAACCCCTATGGTCAACCTGGTGTTGAAGCTTACAAGAAGTGCATGATGCGGAATTTGCGATCCTAGCTGTGTGCATGAAACGTGGGCCGAAGGCTTCCTAAGCAGGAATCGAAGGTTAACTTTTCTTGAGAGAGGAGAATGAAAATGGCAGTGAAGCTTACTTGGGCAGGTCATGCAACGTGGTTCGTTGAGTCAAGTGATGGTGTTCTCTTGGTCGACCCATTTCTTGATGAGTGCCCAACATCGTCCATGAAGGCGGCGGATGTTACCTGTGATGCCATTCTTGTGACGCACGCCCATGCAGATCATATTGCTGATGTGGTGTCTATTGCGACTCGTCTTCAGGTGACAGTTTTTTGCAACTTTGAAATAGCAAACTGGCTCAGCGGTCATGGGGTTGAAAAGACGCAGCCTATGAATTTTGGTGGACAGGTTGCCGTGCCTGGTGGTTCAGCAAAGATGGAACTTGCGCACCATTCCTCAAGTTTTGCTGATGGTACCTATGGAGGGAATCCAGCAGGGTGGCTTCTGAATGTAGCAGGTAAACGAATCTATATTGCTGGGGACACGTCCGTATTTCTGGATATGGAAAGAATTGGTCGTCCTGATAACCGTGGACATGGTATCGATGTTGCAATTCTTCCCATCGGTGATGTTTTCACGATGGGACCGGATGACTCGATCGAGGCGATTCGTATGATCAAGGCGAAAACGGTTTTACCAAGCCACTACAACACGTGGCCTCCGATTGAGCAAGATGCTAGAGCGTGGGCTGAGATGGTAAAGGCTGCAGGTGTTTCCGAGCCTCAGGTTCTCAGCCCTGGCGCGTCTGTCACGATTGAGTAGGTGGTACTTCCACTTGGCGAGGAGGAGGTATCCGAGCTTCGATGGTATTTCCATTCACTCGTGTTTCAAAGACATCAACCGTCAGTTTTGGATTATCGCACCATGCACCGTCACAGAGCCGAAAACGCCATGCGTGCCATGGGCATGTCACTACGCCATCAACCATGGGGCCAGAGCCGAGCGAGGCTCCCATGTGTGGGCAGAGATCATCAATTGATGAGTAGTTCAAACCGTCAAAGAACACTGCAACAAGCCTGCCGCCAGCCTCGAATGTTCTTCCTTCGCCGATTGGGATACTGCCAGCGGAAGCAACCGGGATAAAAGGAATTTCTTCTGGAGAATCAATATCATGCATAGCTTTCGTTTACCATACTCATGATGAACCTCCAACCCTCGCGACAATCACCGCTTAGCAGCAAAAAAATTCAGCCCATACAGCTGCTTGTCCTCGATGTGGATGGCACTGTGACAAATAGTCAACATAAAGTTACGGAAGCAACGATTTCGGCAATTCACCGAGTGAGAGCAGCTGGCATTCGCGTGCTTCTTGCTACTGGGCGTCGGTATCGTGATGTTTTGCCAATTGCCTCTCAACTTCAGATTGTGGAGCCATTAGTTACCGCGTCTGGTGCATTGGTAAAGCAGCAGTCTGATCATCGCACTCATTTTCGAGCAGTCTTCCAGCCAGGAGTTCTTGAAAATGTTCTCGCCATAATTATCTCGTATGGTCATGAGCCGGTACTCTATACAGACAGTTACGAACAAGGGTTTGATTTTCACTGCCGAAAACTTCTTCAGGACTTAACAACTTCAAAAAAGGGACATGGTTTTCAAGAGTACCTAAAGTGCAATCAAATGTTGGCGAAAGTCACACCGAATCTCCACAAAGAACCTCCCATGGAAGTCTTCGCTGGGTTCGTGATGGGTTCACAGGAGGACATGCACGTGCTTGAGTCGGTGATTCGAAAAAAATGGTCAAGTGAAGTATCACTTCACACAATTAAGAGTCCCCGATACTCTGATTTTCTGTGTGAAATTGCACCTGCCAAAGTGACGAAATGGTCTGCCGTCCTCAGGCTGGCAAATGATTGGGGTATTGGCCCCGAGGCAATTTGTGCTGTTGGAGATGATCGCAACGATACGCCAATGATTCGTGGGGCTGGATTGGGAATTGCCATGGGGAATGCGGTCCCGGAAGTACGGGCTGTAGCTGACCATGTGGTTGGCCGACATGATGATAACGGTCTCGTTGATGTGGCAAACCTGCTGCTCGCCACGCTTTCCTAAACTGCGTGACTTAAGCGAGATGCAACGTTGCTGTGGTTCCGATCCTTCCCTATTGTTTTGTGATGGATCTGAAATTGCAGAAACCGCATTGTGTTTGCGCACGCACCGGGAACCAATTCTCTGCCGGAGATCTGATGGTTTCTGCTCTGGTCCGCAATGCAGGAGCAATCGAGAGAATAGATTGTGCTGCAAAGGCCTGGGATGGGCCGCCTGACGGGACACTTGCATGGTGGAAGTCGCGTTATATTTTATCGGATTCTGCTGGTCCAAAGCTCGCGCCTGCTGATGTTCTTCTTGATGTGCTTGAGGATCTGGAGTCCCATCCAGAAGATAAGGTACTACGATATCTTGTTGCCCTTCAGCTTGTTCGTCGTAAGGTCTTAAAAATCGATGAATCACATGGCTCAGATACATCAGTCCATCAGGATCCCCCATCACTTGTATTGAAGTGTCGTAAGCGGCAATCTGAATATCGAGTGCAGGTCACTTCAGCAGAAGAGGCTTCTGCTGAAGGAGTGCAAGAACGCCTTCAGTCGCTACTATGGTCGGGAGGTGAGGAGTGAAAGCAACCACTGTTCCTCGCTTCGTGGCCCTTGGCGTAATGCTGGTAGCCTTTGCATCAAGTGGAGCAACGTGTCCTCAGGTACTCAGGGGATATCAGGTGGGGGTGATGCCTCTCCCACGTGTCCTGCCCCCCGATCCATCACTTGATCAGATTATTTCAGCCATTCACGACAACACACAACGGGTTCGGAACTATATGGCACCTCAGGCTGTCATTTCTGTGCCTGGTGTACCTCGTTTGTCAGCTCAAGTTGCCTGTGAACCTCCACGTCGATTTCGACTTCGTGCACAAACATCAATGAGCGGTAATGAACTAGACATTGGAAGTAATGACGATCTTTTTTGGCTATGGATTCGGCGTCATGATCCACCTGTGATGCTTTTTTGCAGACATGATCAATATGCTCAATCCTCTGCCCGAAGGCTTTTGCCAATCCGGGCTGATTGGATGCCAGAGCTCCTTGGTCTTGTTTCATTCAATCCGGCTGATACGCATGAGGGACCGTTGCAACTCGCGGATGGACGTCTTGAAATTCGAAGCCGAATGCTTTCGCCCGAAGGTGAGTTGCTGAAGTCAACGCTGGTTGATCCGACGACGGGACTTGTTTTGGAGCAACATCTTTTTACCCCAGCTGGAGAGCGTCTTGCCAGCGTGCGAACAACACAGCATCGTGTAGACCCAACATCAGGAGCAACGCTTCCGAGGAAAGTTGAGGTTTCATGGCCCGCTTCTGGTGTGAACTTTGAACTGAGCCTCAAGGCTGTCACAACGAATATGCCAGCTCGAGACCCCGGTCAACTCTGGCAGATGCCAGCCTATGAAGGATACGAACCAATTGATTTAGCGGATCCATCTATTGTCATTAGCCCCAAAAATAATTGAGCGTTTCTCATGACGGAATTGCAAAAGCATTATTGTGTATCACTGCTTGAGGTTTCACGCATTGTTTCTCGGGCTTGAGATAACGTTGGCCCGATGGATCCTAGCGGCATTCCTGTGATTCGGCTGATTTCGCCGTAACTTCTTCCCTCAAGATGGTGCATGCGGACAACATCTGCTGTTTTTGAATCAAGACGGCTCAGCATAAAACGAATTTCTTCTTTCTGTGCGATACTCTTTTCTTGTTCTTTTCCGTTGGACTGTTGAGAAACAGAAACAAACGTTGCCGCTTTGGAAACCTTTTGAGTGCGGATGAGTGAACGAACACAAACACGTCGTGCAATCACGGTTAAGAATGTCGTCAGGCTCGCTCTTCCAGCAAAGTTTCGGAGGACAGAGATATCATTCCGAATTATTTCCAGCATGATTTCAGCAATAAGATCATCTCGATCTGCGCTGCTCAGTGTCACGCCCCTCTGTGCAGCAGTCCTATGAATGATGTGTGCAAATAATCCAGCAAATTTTTCAATAAAAAGATCCCACGCCTTCGGCTCATTGCCGAGACACTGTCTCAATAAAGCCTGATCTTCTTCTGAAAGCAGAGGCTTACGTGATTTCGTGTTATCAGTTGTGTCGCTAGCCAAGAGAAACACTACTTTCTGTACAAATCATGCGAGCATGCGTTCACAGCACAATCCGCAAAAGGCTTAGGAAGTCATGCACTTGAAAGGCTTCTTTTCCAGATAAATCATAGGAAAGGATTAGGACAAATACCAAGGTTATTTCTATGGACGAAGCAGTCGGCTCATGAATTATGGGCCCATTTGCCGATGGCTATTTCATTGACAGAATGCTGCCGGGCACCTAGTATTCCGCGCACGAAAAATTGTTTGTCACAAAGGCCCAAGCGTTGATTATTTGAGACTATCGAGGAGGAATATCCCATGCCCCACGTCGTAGCTGAGCCATGTTTCGCTTGCAAGTACACAGACTGTGTCGTGGTCTGCCCTGTGGAGTGTTTTTACGAGGGTGAACAGATGGTCTATATACATCCAGATGAATGTATTGACTGCGAGGCGTGTGTGCCTGAGTGTCCTGTTGAAGCAATTTTCCATGAGGACAATCTCCCGGAAGAATGGAAAGAATTTGCTGCACTCAATGCAGAAGTATCCCCTGGTCTTCCGGTCATTACAGACAAGAAGGATCCGTTGTGCTAACGCTCAGGTAGTAACAACGAAGGTTTATGCGTGACGAGGACTAGTTGGCCTACACCTCATGTTTTTGTCGAGCACTTCGTTACCGAAGGTCGACGGTCCAATAGGCTGCATCCACAAAACTTTTCCAACTTGCATATTTTGGGTTTCCAAGCTTGACCGAAAGAACGGGACTTCGTTTTGGTCGAACAGGTTGCTTGATCAGGGACATATGAGCCTCTTTTGGTGTTTTGCCTCCTTTTCGGACATTGCATCGCACGCACGCACACACAATATTCTCCCAGTTTGTGAGGCCACCCCGGCTGCGAGGTACGACGTGGTCGAGCGATAGCTCACTCGTTGGAAAACGTTTGCCGCAGTATTGGCAACAATTACTGTCACGAGCGAAAACGTTACGACGATTAAATCGAAGGCCGTGACGTGGAGTTCGATCACATGACGTGAGGCGGATGACACGAGGAGCCTGAAGTTCATAGCCAACCGCTCGAATCCAGTCTTGTTCAGGTGTGCGAAATTCTGCGTGAAGCGAGGAAAGTTCACGCCATGAATCAATAGAATACGCGGAGAATTGACCGTCTTCTATATGAACAACTTCTGCGATATGGCGATAGAGAAGTGAAATAGCTCGTCGCACACTGGTAATATGCACTGCCATGAAAGAGCGGTTGAGCACAAGCACACTCAGCCCAAGGGGACTAGTCTCACGGCTATTCATGGGAGCTGCCAATGCTGTGCTGGACATACAGCCACCTCCTGCTTTTTTGCCAAGCCACGTTGAAAAGGTGCTATCTTAACAGCGATTCCCAAAGCCTGCCAAATCCCCTTGTTATTCTCGGATATAGGACACTAAAAAAAAGGTTGCGCAGACTACTTGCCTTTGTTGTAACTTGCAGGCAGACTCAGCGTGTCGGAATATGGATGTGTGAAAACGTAAAACAATTCTTAAGCCGTTCTTGCGGCGTTCATTCTGGGGAAAAATTATGCTTCATTACTCGTGCGACGTTTGCAAATGCCCTATCGACACGCAGGCGGAGGTGCGACATGTGGTGAAGGTTGAAGTTTTTTCGGCTGTAGATGACGAGTCATGTAACACTCTTGGTGTGCCTGGCAGAAACGAAGACAGTGACCATCTTGAAGAGATGCAGGATTTTCTCGAACGGCTTGACGATCAAGAATGTTTAAGCCTTCTTGATGATGGAACAGTATCAATGCGGTTTGATCTTTGTGATGCCTGCAGACAACGGTTTCTTCGTAATCCGCTCGGTATAAAAACACCCAAAAATCTAAATTTCAGTCAGAATTAGGCTCCTGTCATCGTGTGATAGGTGATCACGTCAAGAGAAGCATTCATACTAGAATGCGAGCCTTGCTTGCCCCGGCTAGCGACACTCAGAGAGACCGTTACACTGCATACTGTAACGACGTTTGCTGAGGAGAGTGCTGCATCATGGAAAGTAAAACACTGAAAATTGCATCAATTCCGGGTGATGGGACCGGCCCAGAAGTGACTGCAGAGGCAATAAAAGTTCTTGCAGCAGTTGCAGAGATCGAAAAATTTCACTTTGAGGTGGAACCTCTTGATTGGGGTGGGGATCGGTACTTGCGAACTGGTGAGATCATTCCCGAAGGAGGGCTCGATCTTCTTCGTACAAAAGATGCTGTATTCCTTGGAGCAATAGGCCATCCGGATGTGGCTCCTGGCATCTTGGAAAAGGGTTTATTGCTTGATCTTCGATTCAAATTGGATCAGTACATTAATCTGCGTCCAGTAAAACTTCTGCCCGGTGTTGAGACGCCTCTTGCCGGTCGAAAGCCATCAGATATCGACTTTGTTGTTGTAAGGGAGAATACAGAGGATCTGTACTGTGGCGTAGGTGGCTATCTCAAAAAAGATACGCCTGATGAGGTTGCTGTTCAGCAGGCCATCTACACACGGAAAGGATGTGAACGATGTATTCGCTGGGCATTCGAATACACCCGTCAGCGGAATAGTCCAAAGAAAATGCTAACCCTCGTTGCCAAGACAAATGTCCTGACATTCGGCCATGACCTTTGGTATCGCACATTCGAAGAGGTGGCGAAGGAATACCCAGATGTGAAGACGGATTACAATCATGTGGATGCATGCTGTATGTGGATGGTAAAGAACCCTGATTACTACGATGTGATTGTCACAACAAACATGTTTGGTGACATTATCACAGATCTTGGTGGCATTCTTCAGGGAGGGATGGGAGTTGCTGCTGGTGGTAACTTGAATCCAGACTCTGGTGGAGTGAGTATGTTTGAGCCAATGGGAGGGAGTGCTCCAAAATATGCCGGTCAAAATGTCATTAATCCAATTGCAGCCATAAATGCGATGGCCATGCTGCTTGAACACAGCGGTTTTCCAATTGCCGGACGTAAGATTGATGCAGCCGTTGCCGCCGTAACCGGAACGAAAATGAAAAGCCAAGCGGCAGGTAAAATGGGATATAGCACCGAAGAGGTGGGTGATCTTGTCGTGGAATCGCTTTCGTGATCCTACGTTGACGTCATGGCTATGCGATGTCCCTCACTCTGGCTTTGAGTAGCCGCATGAACAACACGCATTGCCTCGAGTGAGTCGTCAAGATCACTGGTGGGGCGTATAAGGCTCGTGACCTTTCGGTGAAATTGAAGAAGCATATGCTCTCCTACTGGTCGTTCACTATCTAGCGATTCTTGATGTCGTCCAGCGTTATCAAACCACACAAGGCTGGTTGGTAGATCAACGAATGCAATGCCATGTTCGCAAACGACCTGGAGTTCCGGAGGTGTACGAAAGCCAACAGCCTCATCCCACCCTTGTTGCATATAGTGGCCACAGCTCACCTGGGCTAGGATTCTGTTCTCCTCATTAGCTTCGGAGGCAAAGTCCATACTGAGCATGCTGTAGTCACGACACATGTCATTGTTCGAATCGTTGTGTTGAACACCAAAGACACTCGTTGGATGAGACCCAACGACATAGCAACACCAATCGACAAGCTCCATAAGTTCGCGAGCTTCAATGGTGGTATCTGTTTCTTTATTCACTGACGTGATGTGTACTTTTGGGACTCGACGGTGGCAGAATAACATTCTTGGAGGGCCAAGTTTTGTGGCGATAAGTTCCTTGAGCCGAATAGTTGCTGGTGCGTGACGACGTGGAAGTTCTGCCATGAAAACAATGCCTGATTGTTCAACGCGGAGTCTCAGCGCACGTGCTTCTTCTGTCTGTCCTGGAAGGGAGACAGCTGAATAAACAGCTTTGCCATGATCACAGGCTGCAACAACAGGTGTGGTTCCAAACCAGTCATTGGCCAAATATAAAACCGCATCAATATCATCACGTGTAATGAGTGACCGAAAGCCATCGGCAGTAGACGTGCTCAGGGCATTAGCGGCACCCTGCGCGAGGTGAGCGACCTGTTCGCAGATGCCACCGACCTCAAAACGATCTGCCAGCGAACGTAGTGCTGGTAAATATCGTGACTCCCATTGAGAGCCGAGGCCGATGATTCCAACGCGGAGTTTCATCCGCGATCCTCCACGTGCTCGTGGATTGGGGCAGGCCGCGCTGTTAGTTCCTCGTGATGGAGTGAAAATGCTTTGTCAGAAATGTCTTTCCGGCACCATGCACCTTGCCAACGAATTTTTTTGACCGCTGAATACGCATTGAGTTTTGCCTTCGCAATGGTTTCGCCTGAGCCTGTGACTGCGAGTACTCTGCCACCATCACTCACTACGCCTTCGGCGGTGTCTTTTGTTGCTGCATGAAATACCACAACATTATCTTGAGAAGAGGCTGGATTCAGCCCGTGAATGAGATGACCTTTCTCAACGCTCCCAGGATAGCCTGATGACGCCATGACAACGGTAACACTTGCAGCGTCGCGCCAGATTGGGGTGGAAACCTTTTCAAGCTGTCGATCTACGGCAGCGTCAAAGAGTTCGAGGAGACTTGATTCAAGCCGAACCATCAGGGCCTGGCATTCTGGATCACCAAAACGTGCATTGTATTCAAGAACTTTTGGTCCTTGATTGGTCAGCATGAGCCCTGCGTAGAGCACACCTTGAAAAGGTACTTTTGATCGTCTTAGGGAGTGAATCGTGGGAACAAGAATACGTTCTTCGATTTCCTGCATGAGTTCAGGGGTGATAAAAGGGGTTGGGCAGTATGCCCCCATGCCTCCTGTGTTCGGGCCAGTGTCACCATCATGTGCGGCTTTATGATCCTGCAGGGGGGGCATCGTGACAATCGTACGGCCATCAGTGATAGCCATGACACTTACTTCCATTCCGTCAAGTCGCTCTTCGATGAGTATTTCGGAAGTTGCCTGTGTAAACTGCAAATCATTTTTGAGTGTTTCAACTGCTGCGACGGCCTCCTCGCGAGAGTCACACACAAAAACACCCTTGCCTGCTGCAAGGCCGTCAGCTTTGACAACCACCGGCACATCTTCTCTGGCATTGAGAAACTCAATCGCATCAGATGGTGAACTAAACGCCTGGTACATCGCCGTTGGCACATCACCTCGATGAAGAATGTTCTTGCAAAACACCTTACTGCCTTCAAGCTGAGCCGCCTGAGCCGTGGGGCCAAAAATGCGTAGTCCGTCGTTTTTGAAGGCATCGACGATGCCAGCTACGAGAGGAGCCTCTGGACCGACAATCGTAAGATCGACTTCTCGTTCTTTAG
>PVBE010625592.1_pt1 | contig 19394 bp, 14 predicted proteins | sample 1631181 | NCBI WGS metagenome assembly PVBE01 (sample SAMN08397723, study PRJNA350692) | Marine metagenome, whole genome shotgun sequencing project. | isolation source: water | place: Pacific Ocean | collected 2012-04 | reverse complement strand
GTTGAGAACGCTTCGGTCTCGGTCAACGAAATCCGTGTCGACTACCAGGGCAATCGCACCCAAGTCGCTGACTTGAATGCCCATCTCATCAAAGCCGGTGTGCGGATCCAATCGATCAGCGAAATCGAAGTCGACCTGGAGAATGTCTTCCTCACCGTAACCAGCAAGCATGAACAACGACAGGATGACGACTCCGGAGATGACGACAAGGCCGCCAACGACGCCCGCGAACGCATCCTCGACAGGATGGGCAAGGAGGAATAGGGCCGGCGGATTTCGTCTCAGCCCGTTTACTTTCTGGTAATCACCCAGTATATTCTCCTAGTACCTGCCCTGAGAAAAAAGCGCTCATGCTTCAGCCCTTTTTGTAGGGAGATTCCCGTTCGATGGATCCTGAAGAACCTTTTTACGAGACCGAAGAACAGTACATGGCTGAGGTCGAGCAGATCCTCCTCGCCTATCGCCAGCGGAAACTGCGGGAACATCTCGTCGGACCGATCGTTTCCTTCGTGATGCACATTGTCATTCTGCTGCTGCTCACCGTGTTTGTCGTCGGCAAGGCGCAGCGCGCCCCCTTGCCTGAGATCGAAGTGACCATGGAGGAGGTGCCGATCAAGGAGCTCGAACCGCCGAAGATCGAAGAGATCGAGCAAATGGAGGACGAACTGCTCGACGAAGCACCGGCGATGGATGTCGATGTACCTGATGTGCCGATCGAGACCACCGCGGAAGCGGCGCTCGAAGATGCCAGTGAGGAAGCGCCGCAAAGTGACGACAACTTCGACATGGACGACATGCTCGATGTCCTGCCGACCAAGACGCCGCTGCAGCTCAGAGGGCTGTACGGCGGCCGTACCGCCAAGGGCCGGCGATCGAATCGAGAGAGGTTCGGAGGCAACGCTCGCGGCGAGGACGCGGTGCTGCGGGCCTTGCGCTGGTTGAAGAAGGTCCAGGCCGCGGACGGGTCGTGGGAGAATGAAGCTTTCTCCGGGCTGGCCCTGCTGTGCTTCCTGGCCCACGGCGAGACCCCGCAGTCTGAGGAATTCGGCGTCACCGTGCAGAAGGCAATGCAGTGGCTGTCGGGCAAGGTCCCGGTACAGGGCGCCAGCCACGGCTACGCCAACGGCATCGCAACGTATGCGCTGGCGGAGGCCTATGGCATGACACAGATTCCGTTTCTGCGCCAGTCCATGGAGGCCGGACTGCGGGTAATCGTCGAGGGGCAGCAGCCCGGTGGCGGCTACAACTACGCGTACGGGCAAACGGAGCGCTGGGACCTCTCGGTATCCGGCTGGCAGTATCAGGCGCTGAAGGCGGGGTATGTCGCCGGTGCCAATGTCGAAGGTATCGACGCGGCGATCAGCAAGTCCAAGGAATTTCTCAAGAACGTGGCCTATGCCGACGGCAAGTTCGGCTACAGCTCACCCGGCTCCGGCGGCAACATGACCGGTGTCGGTACGGTGGCCTTGCAGCTGCTCGGTGATGGCGGCGCCAAGGAAGTGCAGGCCGCGGCACACACCATTCTGTACGAGCGCCTGCCGGGCTACTCCTGGGAGAATTCCGGCAGCGCGCTGTATGGCTGGTATTATGATACCCAGGCGATGTTCAATCACGGTGGCCGAAGCTGGCGGCAGTGGAACGGCAAGTTCCAGAGGGTCTTGATCAATGCCCAGAACAAGGAAGGCTGGTGGAAGACCGGCGCCGGCGGTCACGGAAACAGCAAGGTTTTCGACACCACGCTGTGCTGCCTGCAACTGGAAGTGTACTACCGCTACCTGCCGACGTTCGACATCAACAAGATCAGGGATCGGACCGCAAAACGCAAAGGCCTGATCGACGAGAAAGACAACGGTGAGTTCGACGATCTGATCATCGACTGATCGAAACCGCCACAGCCGCCAGTGCGGCGGCTCAATAGTTGCCGTTGCGGACTTCGAAATGCGTCGGCTTGCCAAGCGACGCGCCGCCGATCTTGATCCAGTGCGCGGTCCACTCGATCAGGCGCTGCAGCGATACCGTCGGCCCGCCGAACAGGCCGGTGGCGGCCTCCGAGTTGCTCAGGAAAGCCGTGGCGTTTTCTGCACCGGCCAGCTCGGCAGGCTTGCCGAAGATCCCGGCGAAAGTCTCTGCCACCAGCCGTACCGACACCGTCTCCGGCCCCGTGATGTTGAGGATTGTCGGCGGCGACTTGCAGTGCGCCAGCGACAGCAGCGCCTGCGTATTGGCGTCCCCCTGCCAGATGCAATTAAAGTAGCCGGTGTCGAGGTCTACGGCCTGCCCGTTAAAGACCTTTGTACCGATGTCGAACAGCACGCCATAGCGCAGGTCGACAGCGTAGTTCAGCCGGAAAAGCAGCAACGGCGTATCGTTTTCGAGGCTGCCCCACGTAAACACGCGTTCACGTCCCAGGCACGACTGAGCGTAGTCACCGATCGGCGCCGGCGGTGTCGTTTCCAGGGCACCGTCCGAGGTGACTGCTACCAGGGGATAGATGTTGCCTGTCGAAAACGCAACAATGCGGCTGGCGCTGAAATGATGCACGACATTCGCTGGAATAACCGTGTTCGAGGCCCAGGTCATCGCTTCGCCGCCGTCCGTACCGAATTTGCGGCCGGCCATGTAAACGATGTTCGGCACCTGCGGCAGACGGTCGACGGAAAAGCGATCGAGCAAATCGCAACTGATGCACTGCAACCCGGCCGCGGTGAGCTTGTCGCTCACGGCGCTGTCGGAGAAACGGGAAACGCCGATGACGTTCTTCTCGACGCCCGCTGCCTTGCAGGCACGCACCGCTTCGATACCCAGGGTGATGCCCATCTTGCCGCCGATGCCGAGAATCATGATGTCGCCATCGAGCGATTTCATCATCTCGATCAGTGCCGACGACGGCGTCGACATCACGGCGTCGAGTTGATCTTCCGATTCGATTAGTTCTGGGATGTCCATGGGCGGGTTCTATTTATCGAGCCATTCAGCCTGCTTCGCCAGGCGCATCAGGTGTTTTGCTTCCTTCTCAGTGAGTTTTTCTTCAGCTTCGATCTGCTCCTTCAGGTAGCGCTTGTGCTCCGACCGGGACAGGGCGAGGACGACGCTGCCGTCATCACTGCGTTCCAGTACCATGCCGGTAATTTCCTTGCCGGAGATCAGCTTGAAACGCGTGTCGGGATACCAGATGGTGAGGTATGCCTCCGCCGTCTGTCCCGGACGCACGCCGACACTCTTTTGCGCCACCTCACCGTCGTACTTGACTTGTACACGATGGCGGCCGGCATTGAAGCCGGAAAGAGAAAGGGGCTCCGATCGCCTCATGCCGTCCGGGTTGCCCTTGGTGGCGCCCTTGTACGAATTGTCGACAAACACCTTGGCACCCGGTGGAATCGTGACGATCTCGATGTTGCCCATGACCGGGACCAGGTCGACGAACACAGCGTTCGGCTCGTCCTCGTCGATATCGACCTCGATGAACTCCGGTTTGTAGTACAGCCCGAAAACACGCAACCTGTAACTGCCAGGCGTCATGCTGTCGAGCATCAGCGGCGTCTGCCCCAGCAGTTGTGGCCCGTACCGAACGGACATGTGCGGCGGGTCGCTCTGCACCAGGCAGGTGCCGTTCTTCTGCGTCAGTGCATAAATCTGCTGATCCCCGTCATTCGGCACGTCGGCATCGACGGACAAGTGCTCGAAGCCGTGCTTGGCGAAAGAAACCCTGTACTGCCCCGCCGTAAGAGCGCCGAGGTAGACCGGTGTCCTGCCGCGCCGTTTGCCGTTGACAGAGACCCTGGCGCCCGGCGGTTCGGTGGTGACCCAGAGGTAATCCACGGGAATGTCGTTGGCGCTGGGCGGAGGGGTCTGGTATACCGGCTCGGGGCGCAATGGCTCCGGCTCGGGCGGGGGGATGCGGACCGGCGCGTCGTCCAGTTCGTCGGGGTCGTTGCCGGCCGGCGCCCAATCCAGCCCGTCGGGGTCGTTGCCGGCCGGCGCCCAATCCAGCTCGTCGGGGTAGTTGCCGGCCGCCATCCAATCCAGCTCGTCGGCTACGAAATCGTCCTCGTCCGGAGCATCCTCGGCCGTGTTGTCGACGGCGGCGACAGTGTCGTCGGTGGTGGTGGTGTCGTCACGGCCGCCGGTGTCACGGCCGGTGTCGTCGGGACCGGTTTCGTCAACGGTCGCATTGCCGGTGTCCGGGACTGCAGCCTGCGTCGCGGCGGCGCCATCGTCGCGGCCGGCAACGGCCTGGTCATCGCTCCCGGCGGCCGCCGTGTTGGGGCGGGAGTCGGAACCCGGCAAGATAAGCGCCAGGACGATCACACAGGCGAGCACCAGCAATCCCCAGACGACGGCGCTGGCCCAGTTGCCGGTCGGCGAACGGTCCGGAAGCTCGACGGCCGCGGCCGTCGCTGCCGGGGCAGTTGGTCGGGGTGCCGACGCTGGCGCTGCGTCGTCGATGAATTTCAGGCAGGTGTCGCTGATCGTGATGCGGTCACCGGGCACGAGCGTCGCGTCCTTGACTTTGACGCCGTTGACCAGGATGCCGTTCGTGCTGCCCAGGTCAACGATGACGCAGCGATCACCTTGGCAGCGGATCACCGCGTGTTCGCGGGAGGTATTGTCGTCGTCCAGGCGCAGTTGACACTGGTCGCCGCGGCCGATCAGAAATTCGCCCGTATTGATGTTGACCGTGTGGCCGGCATGGCGGCCGCTGCTGTATTTCAGTTTTGCGTCCATGTCGTCATGCTGCCGGAGGCTTGTCGCGGATCAGGATTGCTTCGGAGACTTCAAATTCGGATTCCAGTGCCGCGCCGAGCTCCTGGACAAAGTCCGTGGCGCGATCGTCGAAGAAGCGGATTTCACCGTTGCTCGTGACCAGGGTTTCGACGCGGGCCAAGTGCGTTTTCCGGTCGCCTCGACCGCGGTCGAGAAAGATGTCGTAAGTCTTTCGTGTCCAGCCGTCGACAAACAGCTTCAGGTTGTGTTTCTCGCAGAGCTCGCGCAGCAGTGCATCGAGTCGCGCGTATTCTTCCGAGGATTGTTGAACTTTGACCATGGGGGAACTGCTTGTCCAGGCTTGCTTGGTTATCGGCGTTTGGGGCTCAGGCGCGTCTGTCGTCCGAGTTTACCCAGGGCTTCCTCGACCAGCGCCAAATCCTCTGCTTCCATGCGGTCGGTGAAGAGAACCCCGTCGAGGTGGTCGACCTCGTGCTGCAGGCAACGGCTCAACAGCCCGCCGCACCGGAAGGCGACCATGGCCCCGTCCAGGGTGGCGGCATCGAGTTGGACAAACTCCGAACGTACAACGCGGCCGCCGATGCCGGGCATGCTGAGGCAGCCTTCGTTGTACTCGTAGACCTGCTCGGAAAAAAGGCTCAATTGCGGGTTGATCAGGGCTATGGGCATCTGCTCGAGCAACACCAGTTCGCCGGGGGTGTTGCTGAAGGGCGGGGAATCCCCGGTGTCGTTCGGCGCCGGGACGTTCAGGGTAACCATCCGGATGTTCTGGCCGACCTGCGGCGCTGCCAGCCCGATGCCCTCCTGCTCGCCCATCGTAATGAACATGCATTCGGCCAGGGCCTCCACCGCCGCATCGACAACTTCGATCGGTACCGATTTTTCGCGCAATACGGGGCTTCCGTAGTTGCACATGGGCAGCGACTCCGCAGTTTTTATTTTCCCGGCAAGCAGGCTCATTTCGCGATTCTCCTTAATGATACTAATTTGCTTAAACCCCGACTAATTTACAAGGGCCCGCCGGTCTCGGAGCGCGCGCTTCGGACCATTGCAATCGCCGGGCGCCGGTTTTCTCAACCGCGACAACCGCAAAGTTCCTGGGACGCATGATCCACGAAATCCGCATTGTCGGAGCCCGTCAGCACAATCTCCGGAATGTCAATGTGACAATTCCGCGTGACGCCCTTGTCGTGATCACTGGCCCGAGCGGCTCGGGAAAATCGTCGCTGGCGTTCGATACGCTGTACGCTGAGGGCCAGCGGCGCTATGTCGAGTCGCTGTCGGCGTACGCCAGGCAGTTTCTCGATCAATTACAGAAACCGCTGGTCGACCACATCGACGGCCTGTCGCCGGCGATCGCCATCGAGCAGCGGTCAGCAGGCAGCAGCCCGCGCTCGATCGTCGCGACCTCGACCGAGATCTACGACTACCTGCGGCTGCTGTTCGCGCACATTGGACACCCGCACTGCCCGAAATGCGGGCTGCCGGTCACCGGCCAGAGCCCGCAGAAGATCTGTGACCGGCTGCAGGCCGTTGCCGCCGGCCGCAAAATCATGCTGCTGGCGCCCCGTGTGCAAGGTCGCAAAGGCGAGCACAAGGACGTACTGGCGCAGATCCAGAAGGAAGGCCTGATCCGGCTGCGCGTCGATGGCGACATCGTGCGCCTCGAAGACGTGCCGGCGCTGAAGAAGAGCGTAACCCACGATATCGAGGCAGTGATCGACCGCATCGTCACCGGCAGCCTCGACAGCGGCCGCCTGAACGACTCGGTAGAGCGCTGCCTGCGGCTGGGAGAGGGCTACATCAAGCTGCTCATCGAGGACGAATCGGCGGCCGGCGGCTGGCGCGAGGAATTGATCAGCGAGCACCTGTCCTGTGCCGATTGCGGCATCAGCATCGGCGAGCTGCTGCCGCGGAATTTTTCGTTCAACAGCCCGTACGGGGCCTGCCCGGATTGCCATGGTCTCGGCATCCAGAATATCGTCGATGAGGAGAGCGTCATCGATGTCGACAAGTCCCTTGCGCAGGGCGCCGTCACGCTGTGGCAGGCTGGACCGCGGCGCCTGGTGACCTACTACCGGCATGTTTGCAGGAGCTTGGCGGCGCATTACGATTTTTCGCTCGACACACCCTTCAAAGAACTGCCGAAGAAAATTCGTGGGATCATGGTTCATGGTTCCGGCGACGAGGACATCGAATTCAGCGTCCGCGTGGCGGGACGGCAGCGCCGCGTGGTGCGGCCGTTTGAAGGGGTCGTCACCAACCTCAATCGGCGATTTCTCGAGTCGGACAGCAGCACCATGAAAGAGCGCCTGCGCAAGATCATGGTTTCACGCCAGTGTCCCGGCTGCGGCGGCGAACGCCTGCGCGCTGCGAGCCTGGCAGTCACCGTCGCCGAGCGCAACATCTGCGCCGTTGTCGGCCTCAGCATCGATGCGGCCAGCGCGTTCTTCGATGGCCTGGACCTGCAGGGCGAGGAGGCCGTCATCGCCGCCGAGATCCTGCGGGAGATCCGCTCGCGCCTGGGTTTTTTGCGCGCCGTCGGCCTCGGCTACATAACCCTGGACCGGGTAAGCAACACCTTGTCCGGGGGCGAGGCCCAGCGAATACGCCTGGCGACGCAGGTGGGCAGCGGCCTGGTCGGCGTGCTGTACGTGCTCGACGAGCCCAGCATCGGTCTGCATCAGCGTGACAACCAACGGCTGCTCGACACGCTCGGCCAGCTGCGGGATCTGGGCAACACGGTCATCGTCGTCGAGCATGATCTCGAAACGGTGCGGGCCGCCGATCATGTGATTGACCTCGGACCACGCGCCGGGATTCACGGCGGCGAAGTCATCAGCTACGGAACGCCGGCAACGATCGCCAACTGCAGTGAGTCGCTCACCGGCCAGTACCTCAGCGGTGCGGCGGCCATCGATGTGCCCCGGCAGCGCGACAAGGGCAACGGTCGCAAGCTGCGGCTCATCGGTGCCGCTCAAAACAACCTGAAGAATGTCGATGTCTCGATCGGGCTCGGCCAGTTCTGTTGCGTCAGTGGCGTCTCGGGATCCGGCAAGAGCACCTTGATCAACGACATTCTTGTGAAGGCGGTGAACCGTCACCTCAAGATCGGCAGCGATACCCCGGGGGCCCACAAGGAGGTGCAGGGCGTGGAGTACATCGACAAGATGATCGTCGTCGATCAAGGCCCGATCGGTCGCACACCGCGGTCGAACCCGGCGACCTACACCGGTGCCTTCGACCAGATCCGCACGCTCTTCGCCCAGGTGCCCGACTCGCGGGTGCGCGGCTACAAGCCCGGTCGCTTCAGTTTCAATGTCAAGGGCGGCCGCTGCGAAGACTGCCAGGGCGACGGCATCCGCAAAATCGAAATGCAGTTTCTCCCCGACGTCTTTGTGCAGTGCGAAGCATGCAAGGGCAAGCGCTACAATCGCGAAACCCTGACAATCCTCTACAAAGGCCGGAACATCGCCGAAGTACTCGACATGACCGTCGAGGAGGCGGCCCATTTCTTCCGCGCCATCCCGCGGCTGCACCGCATCCTTCAGACTTTGTTCGACGTCGGCCTGGGATACATCCATCTCGGCCAGCCGGCGACGACGCTGAGCGGTGGCGAAGCACAGCGGGTCAAACTCTCCACCGAGCTGGCACGGCGCCAAAAAGGCCACACGCTCTACATCCTCGACGAGCCCACGACGGGGCTGCATGTCGATGATATCCGGACGTTGCTGGACGTTCTGCGGCAGCTGCGGGACCATGGCAACACGGTCCTGGTGATCGAACACAACCTCGACGTTCTCAAGGTCGCGGACCATATCATCGACCTCGGTCCCGAAGGCGGCGACGACGGCGGCACGGTGATCGTCGAGGGGACCCCGGAAGATGTGGCGCGCTGCAAAAAAAGCTACACCGGACAGTACCTCGCCGGGATGCTGTAGGCGGTGGCGGCACGCGACTGCAAGCGCCAGGTCGGCAGCAGGGGCGGTCGTGAATCAACAACCGCCCTGCCGCGTGGCGACATCGGCTGACCGGCCGCCGCCACTGTTTTCATGCCTTCCCGCTCAAGCTCCGCGACCGTCGCAACTTCAGATCCGTCGTGGTTCGTGTAGCGCACCGGCTTTGTGATGACCGCGCCTTAGTGTAGATTGCCGCTGCAGGAACTGCAATGCCCGGACAGGAGGTCAATGTGAAGGCGCATTTCGCCGATACCCTCATCACCAGGATCCGCTCGCTCGGCCACCCGCTCTGTGCCGGGCTGGACCCGCACTTGGGCCGGATTCCGCCACTGTTTCAACAGGGCAGCATGGCGCCGGCTGACCCGGCCACGGCCGAGGGCGTGCACGACTTCTTTCGCGCTTACCTGCCGCGGCTGCAGGGCAAGGTTGCAGTAGTCAAACCGCAGAGCGCTTTCTTCGAACAACTCGGCTGGCGTGGTGCCCGGGTACTCTCGGAGGTTTGTGCGCAGGCACGCGAGCTGGGACTGATCGTCGTGCTCGACGCCAAGCGCGGCGATATCGGTTCGACGGCTGCCGCCTATGCGCAATACCTGGCAGCCGCAGGCGCCTGGGCCGCCGACGCACTGACCGTCAATCCCTACCTCGGCACCGATACACTGGCACCCTTCGCCGATGCCGCGGCGGCGGACGATGCCGGCATCTTCGTGCTGGTCAAGACCAGCAACCCGGGGTCCGGCGATTACCAGGACCGGCTGGTGGACGGCGTGCCGCTGTACGAGCTGGTGGCCGGTTCACTGGCGCCGATGGTCGAGCGTTTGCGGGGTCCGCAAACCGGCTGGTCGTCGCTGGACGTCGTCGTTGGTGCAACCTATCCGGAGCAGGCCCTGGCGATCCGGGGACTGCTGCCGCAGGCGCTTTTCCTGATACCCGGGTACGGTGCCCAGGGCGGCACGGCGGCGGACGCCGTGGCCAGCTTCGTCAAGGGCCCGGCCGGGCTCGAAGGCGGCATCGTCAATTCGTCGCGCGGCGTGCTGTTTCCCGACGGCAGCAATTGCAACGATGCAGCCACCTGGGAGCAGGCCATCGATGCGGCCCTGGATCGCGCCATCGACGAACTCGGCACCGCCGTCGCCACCTGATCCTGCCGCCAGGCAGCCAGGCACCCCATCCGGGGGTATTGGCCCGGGGCCAGAAAAATATTCACGGTGTTATGGATTCGGCTAAACTTGAAGGATGCCGTTCTCGACGATGAACTTCTCCCAGCGGGATTTGAGGGCGAGGAACTCGTCGAGCGTGCGGCAGCACAGGAAGGGGTTCGTCACTTTCTCGATGCCGATCGTCGATGACGGGCGCACGCCGTAGTCGTGGCCCGGCCAGACAGTCACGTCATCTGCGACCTCCGCAATCAGCCGCTGCAAGCTCTGCCATTCCGTACGCGCCCCCTGCTCCGACCACGTCCTGCCGACACGGCCAACAAACAGCAGATCGCCGGTGATCAGGACGGGCTGCTGCAACACCTTGATCACGAGGTGATCGTCGATGTGCCCGGGCACGTGGGAGAACTGCAGCGTCCAGCGGCCGATCTCCAGCGTGTCGTTGTCGGCCAGGCCGATGTCGTGGGGGACGTCGGACTCAGCGTAGATGGCGACGGGCGCCGCGGTCAGTGCCTGGGCCTGCTGGTTGCCGTTGACATGGTCGTGGTGGCCATGCGTATTGATGATGTGCGTCACCTCGAGCTTCTGCGCCCGGGCGCGATCGATCAGGCGCTCGGGGGCGTACGACGGGTCGATGAGCGCTGCCACACCCGCCTCGCGGTCACCAAGCAGGTAGCCGAGATTATGATCACCGCCAACGCGGATCTGCTCGAAAATGAAGTTCAAAAGGGCGCGCCTCCGGAGGGATGATTACAGCAGTACCCGTTGGATATAGGTGCTGCGCAGGTTGCGGATATCACTGACGAAATCCTCCTCTTCCGCGAGGATTTCCTCCGTTGTGCGGTTGAGGGCGCGCCGGCTCGACAGGTATTTGCGGCTGGCCGCGGCGATCGCCGAGAGGTCGCGCAAGGGGCCGCTGGCGCGGTCGATCGCCTCGAACTGCTCGTCCGACAAGAGGCGGCGAATGTTGTCCTCGTGCAGGACCTGCATCAGCCGCCGGTAGCGCCGGCCGATCTCGGTGTTCAGCAGTTTCTGCTCGCGGGAGCTGGCATACATCGCGGCCACTTTCTCGACCACCGCATCGCGCTGCTCCATCGAGTCGAACTCGCCGGTCAATGAGTCGAGCTCGGCGATCACTTCGGCCTCGAAAATCTCATCACCGAAGGACAGCATTTTTATCGTCTTTGCCGGCGGCCTGCCGTTTCTCAGGTCGGCAAGGAAACGGCGGTGCACCGCTTCGGCGCAGTGTCTGTCGAGCACGCGCTCCCAGCCGTGCCGGTGTTCAGTGGTGAAGCCGAAGAGAGAGAGGGCGAACTCGAAGGCGCCGTTGGGCGTATTGAGGATGAGGTCCGCCAATACGACCAGTGGCGGAATCATCTGGTCGACCCACAGCAGTTGCCGGTATAACACGGCGCGGCTCATTTCCTCGGCCTCGTATTCTCCGGCCGCGGCGAGTTTGCCGCTTTCGAAGATGAAAAAATCGATGGCGGTGCCGGTCTGGTCGACACAGTTCTTGAGCCAGCGCAGCATCCGATTACCGTCGGTGAACGGGTAGAGCAACTGCAGGTGCCGGGCCTGGACGGTGGCGGCCGGCAGCTCTGCGACCCAGGTGCGGAACCAGTGTTCGCGCAGCAGTCGGTCCGCCTCCTCGACGACCGACGGCCAGTGACGGAATGCCTGGCGGTCGTCGCTCCAGACCTTGGCCTGTCGCAGGGCGGCGGCCGGCAGGTCCGTCCGGGTACGCCAGACGCGGATGAGGTCGCGAGCGACATCGGGGTCGATCGGGGTGCTCTCGTCGCTGCACAGTTTCAGCTGCCAGGCGACGGCGCGTTCGTGATCAAGCTGCAGCATGAACTGGAAAAGCGGCTCGAGAACGGTATGGACCAGTTGGTTGCGCCGCTTCGCGGCGTCGACGGCGTGCACCACGTCCCTCGGCACCTCGGAACTGGCATTGACCTTGAACCATTGCAGCGGCGTGTAGAAGTCGGCCGGCACCAGGCTCACGGAGGAGGATACCGGCTCGGCGGTCATGACGTCCGGCAACTCGCCGGCGGCGACAAGCTGGCGGGCGGCGCGGTCGAGAAAAACGTGGAAGTCGGCGAGGACGTTCTGCTCGGCACGTTTTACCGGGCTGGCGACGTACAGCGCCAGCAGTTCGCCGGCGAAGACGGCGGCTTCGTCGAAGAACGCCGGCCCGAGCTCGGGCACCAGGGTTTCGAGCTTGGGCATCGCCACATCGACGAGCTCCGGATTGAGCCGCCGAAAAACCCGCAGGCACTCGCGGGCCCGGGCTACAACGGATGTTTGTGTGTCTGGCATCGTGGCAGTGTGTGGGCCTCGCGATCGCCCGGTACAGTTATTTTGCCTTGGCCAGCACGCGCTTCATCCGCTTGACGAAGTCGGCGGGCTCCCACTTCGTCAATGTTTCCTTCTTGTACGCGCGCATGACATCGCCTTTGGGATGGATGAAAACGATGTAGGGGCAGTCGGATATGTCGTACTCGCGGGCCAGGTCCTGGTTGCCTTTGACGTAGAGCGGAATGAAGCGGTCCGACAGCTCGACGGCGTCGGGATCTGAAAAATGCGTCACCCACAGGCTCTGGCAGGTCTCGCAGCCGCAGGTGAAGAACACCATGATCGGTTTCTTACGCTCCTTCGCTTCGATCAATGCGTCGCGGAAAATGACCGTACGCTGGCCTACCATGCGCCATTCGATGTCGCCGCCTTCCGGCCCGAGCGTTGTTTTCTCGAATGCCGCCGAAGCCATGATTGTGCACAGGAGTAAAAGCAGGACGCGTAACATCGTGTACCTCGCTTTCTGTTGATTATCCGAAGAGCTGTTCGATCACCTTCGCACCTTTCTTGGCGAACAAGACAGGGCGACCCGCCGGGGTGACAAGTTCCTTTTTCGGGTCAAGCCCGAAACTATGGCCGATCGAAGCGAAGAGATCCTGCACCTGCACCGGGTTGTCCTTGACTTCCATGCCGTCGTCGCTGGTGCTGCCGATGACCTGGCCGCCGCGCACGCCACCACCCGCCATGACGACCGACCAGGCGTCGGGAAAGTGGTCGCGGCCGCTGCGCTGATTGATCCGCGGGGTGCGCCCGAACTCGCCCATCCACACGACCAGCGTCTCGTCGAGCATGCCGTCTGCCCGCAACTCCTCGACCAGCGCCGCAAAGGCCGGGTCAAGCTGGCTGGACAGGGCCGGGATGGCGTCGAAGGCATCCGAATGCGTGTCCCAGCCGCCGAACTGGACCTCGACAAACGGCACCCCCACCTCGACCAGCCGCTTGGCAACCAGGCAGCCGCGGCCGAAATTGTTGTCCAGCTTATATCGCCGGACCTGCTTCGAGCCGGCGTTGCCGGCGTCGAAAACTTTCGTCAGCTTCGACTCCATCAGGCGCTGAGCTTTTTCGTAGACATCGCGGTGTGCGACGATCGCCGGGCTGTCGCGCCTCTTGTCGAAACCGTCTTCGAACCTGTCGAGCAGCCGCCAGCGCCTGTACCGGCGAACCTCGTTGATGCCGTATGGGTTGATATTGCTGGGCATCTGCCCGGCACTGTCGATGACCAGCGGCCGATACTGTGGACCGAGGAAACCGGGGCCGGCAGACGGCCCGTTGATGCTGATGAAACTCGGAAGCTCAGCATTGAGGTCGCCCATTTCAAAGGAGATCATCGAGCCCAGGCTGGCATATTTCATGGTTGGCAGCGGGGTGTAGCCGGTGTGCAGCAGGTACGACGCCCGGTCGTGGTTGCCTTCAGTCGAGGTCATCGAGCGGATAATCGCCAGCTCGCGCATCTGCTCGGCCAACTTCGGGAGGTGCTCCGAGATGCGAATGCCCTTGGCAGCCGTCCCGATTGCCTTGAACATGCCGCCGTTCGTCGTGCCCGGCTTCGGGTCGAACGTGTCGAGCTGGCTGGGGCCGCCGCTCATCCACAGAAGAATGCACGCCTTCGCCCGTTGCCGGGCCGCAATTTCCCGCATCGCCATCAGCGGATTGGTGCCCGCCATGATGACACCGACCACCCCCCCAGCACCGGCCCTCAGGAAATCCTTGCGTGATAGATGTTCGGGTGTGTCCATGGTCATGCCGCCGCCAATTCGGCAGCGTCGAAGCATCAGTGTCAGTGGATGTAGAAGAATTCCGTGGAATTGAGCATGACCCACGCCACATCCTGGAACCCCTGCAGCTTGCTCTCGGCGTTGTTGACGTGGTTGCGGAATCGCCGCCGCTCACTGGCGGTCGCCGGCCGCGACAAGATGCGCAGCGAGAGCTCTTCCATGCGTGTCTTCATGCCGTCGCGACTCTCGGCCATGTTGCTGATCGGGCTTTCCGGGTCGGCAACGAAACGGTTGGCGATATCGCTGTTCATCATGAACAACGCCTGCTGGATAGTGCCTTGAAAATTGAGGACCTCGCCCATTTCGTCGTTGTCGTACAAGATGACAAAGGTATCCATCTGCTGACGCAGCCGGCGGATGTACTCTTCGCCTGTGCCGCCGCGGCTCATGCTGTCCGTAACCATGTCGTTGAAGCCGCCGATCTCGACCAGGGAGTTCATCAGTTGCTCCGGTGTCATCGCCCGCGGCGAGGCTTTCGAGAGGTAGTTGCTGTCGAATCGGTTGGTGCCGTTCGGCTCGGTCGAGCGCTGGAAGACCTCGCTCTTCATGATCACCCGCGCGAGCCGCTGCAAATCGAAATTGGCAGCGATGAAATCGTCTGACAGCAGATTGAAGACGTCCCGATGCATGGGCCGTTGACGCGTCCCCAGGCTCATGTCATCAACCGGGCTGACCATGCCGCGGCCCATGAATTGAGACCACATCCAGTTGACCAGGGCGAGGCTGAAATACCGGTTGTCCGCAGCCGTCAGTGCGTCGCCCAGGACTCGGCGGCGCTCAGCCGGTTTTGCGATTGGTGCGTCACCCAGGATATAGCGGGCCGACAACGTCTTGTCCGTGTCGGGAATGCGCAGCCGGCCGTTGCCGCGCTGGCTCAGGCGCCATGGGTCGCTGCGGCGCTGCGGGCGCTCCACCTCGATGCCCTGGAAAAAGGCGGCGGTCTCCCAGAATTCCTCCCGCTTCACGGCCTCGTACGGGTGGTCGTGACACTGGGCACACTGCATGCGGACGCCGAGAAATATTTTCGACACGCGCACGGCCATGTTCCGCGGCGCCTCGGACCAGCGTGCCAGGAAGGCGATGCTCTTGTCCTGGCTGCTGCTGCCCTGCGCAGAGATCAGCTGCCGGGCAATTTCGTCGTAGGGCGTGTTGCTGATCAACTGCTCCTCGAACCAGTCGTAGAGCATGTTGAAGAGGGGCTCGTTGTCGGCGCCACGTTGGCGCCCGTTGAGCCGGACCGTCCAGACATTGGCCCAGTGCTCGGTGTAGCCGAGACCGCCAACCAGCGCGTTGATCACCCGGTTGCGTTTGTCGGGGGTCTCGTCCTCGAGGAATGTTTCCACCTCGGCCAGCGTCGGCACCCGGCCGTTCACATGGAGGTGTGCCCGGCGCAGGAACTCCCCATCTGTGCAGAGCTCCGAAGGGGTCAGGCCTTTTCGTTCCCAAAGCTCGGCAAACTGCTGATCGATCTGCCCGGCGAGAATCTCTTCGGAGACGAACGCCAGGGCACTGACCGATATCATGGTTGCGCAACAGAGAATGCTGATGAATTGGAATCTGGACATAAGCGTGATCAGACAGTCACGGGTATTGGGATGTGGTGCGGCCTTAAGGTACATCGGCTGTCGCGATTTTGCCAGTCTGCGGCCCCTGGCGGGTACACATTGGTTGCCCTGGCGCCGGTGCCGCGCCGGACATGATGCGGCGCCAAGCAGGCAGCACGTCCAGCCGCCGCCAGATCCGGCGCCAACGCCAAACGATCATCGAGAGCCCCGGGCAGCTCGAACAGGTCCATATCCCGTGCATGCCGGCAAAATCAACGGCCGCACCGTCTCGGGGCGTCGCAAATTCGCGTTTTATCCGTTCGGGGCTGTTTGTGGGGTGCACAACATGAACAGCAGCCCGCATTGGGCCCCGTATGCATCCAGGCCCGGTCCCCGGACTGCCGCGTGCAGCGGCGGCGGGTAATTGAGGCCGACCATTGATTTTGGCGGTAATCGGTCTTATATTTATCGTTTAGTTGTTTGTATCTGTACGAATCTTTCATTTTCATCTCGGGGATCTTTTTGCTTTCACGTATCACCAAATCCATCAACCGTCTGTTCAATAACGAGGCTGAAAACGCCGACCCCGAACCGGTCGAAGACCCGAAGGCCGGGGCCCCGCCGCCAGCGCCCCTTGCCGAGGTCGCAAAATCAGACGACGACCACCAGCCGGCCCGCAATCGCAACCGGAACCGTAATCGCAACCGGAACCGTAATCGCAGCCGGAATGACCAGCGGGACCGCAATCCGGAGCGGCAAGAGGAGCCGCGGGACGAACGCCACGCAACACCCGAGCCCGCCGTTGACAGCAGCGAAGAGTGGACGCCGCCCACCGACATCCCGGTTCAGGAAGACTCCATGCGGTTCGTCGACTTTGATCTGCCGAAGCCGCTGTTGCGCGGCATTTGCGAGCTCGACTTCAAGTACTGCACACCGATCCAGCAGGAATGCCTGCCGCCGGCACTCGAAGGCCGCGACATTACGGGCAAGGCCCAGACCGGGACCGGCAAGACCGCCGCCTTTCTGGTTGCCATCATGGCCCACATCATGACCAACCCGAAGACCGACCGCCGTGGCGGCGACGTCCGCGCCCTGGTGCTGGCGCCGACCCGTGAGCTGGCGATACAGATCCACAAGGACGCCGAGGACCTCGGGAAATATTGCGGACTCCGCAATCTCGTCGTGTACGGCGGCATGGACCATCGGCGCCAGCGCGATCAACTGTCCGATCCGGTTGATCTCCTCGTCGGTACGCCCGGCCGCTTGATCGACTACATGCAGAGCCGTCATCTGAACTTGCGCCATGTTGAGATACTCATCATCGACGAAGCCGATCGCATGCTCGACATGGGATTCATCCCCGACGTCCGGCGGATCGTCAACAGCACCCCGCGCCCGGGCCAACGCCGGACGCAGCTTTTCAGTGCCACCTTCTCCAGCGCCATCCTGCGCCTGGTCGAGAACTGGCTGGTTGATCCCCTGCGCCTCGAGGTGGACCCCGAAAACATCGTGGCCGACCTGATCGAGGAGATTTTCTACAGCGTCTCGACCGATGACAAACTGTCGGTGCTGCTGTGGATCCTGCGGATCGAAGAAGTCGAGCGCATGCTGATCTTCACCAATCGCAAGGACGAAGCTGCCTACCTCGACGGCAAGCTCAAGCAGCACGGCGTTGCGTCCTGCCTGCTCTCCGGCGATGTGGCACAGAAGAGCCGGATGCGGATCCTCGAGGATTTCCGCCAGGGCAGGACCAAGGTCGTGGTGGCAACGGACGTCGCCGGCCGCGGCATCCACGTCGACAACATCAGCCACGTGATCAATTTCGACCTGCCGTACGAAGTCGAATCGTACGTCCACCGGATCGGTCGCACCGGCCGCGCCGGCACCGCCGGCAAGGCGATCAGCCTGGCCTGCGAATACGGTTCCTACATCGTGCCCGAGCTGGAAGAGTTCATCGGCCGCCAGATCGAATTCACCCAGCCGCCCGGTGAGGCGCTCGAATTGCCGGAGCCGGTGCACGCCAAACCGCCGCCGCGCACCGACGAGTACGCCCGTGGCAACCAGGGCGGCTCACGTGGCGGTGGCGGTGGCGGTGGCCGAGGTCGCGGCGGCGGCCCCTCCCGCAGTCGCGGCGGCCCGCCGCGCGGCCGCAGCAGCCAAGGCCGCTCACGGCATCGTTACTGAGTCCATCGAAACGCCGTTCGCCGACATGCCGAATCTCAAAGAAACCCTTGAAGGGGCCCGCGACGAAGCGCTCGAGGCGCTTGCCGAACTCACCAGCGAAGACGAAGTCGAAGCGCTGCGGATCCGCATGCTCGGCCGCAAAGGCATCGTTCCTGCCGCCATGAAAGAGATGGGCAGCCTGTCGGCCGAGGAACGCCCGGAAGTCGGCAAGGTCGCCAATATCGTCAAGAACCAGCTGCAGGACGCACTGCAGGCCAAGCTCCACGAACTGCAGGCGGCGAGCCGCACCGTTGCGGTTACCGGGCTCGACGTCACCCTGCCGGGGCGCCGCCGGCGGATCGGCCTGAAGCATCCGATCAGCCGTGTCATGGACGAATGCGTGGAGATCTTCCGACGCCAGGGTTTCATCGCCGCCGACGGCCCGGACATCGAGAACGAATACCGCAACTTCGACGCCCTCAACACGCCCGCCGACCATCCGGCGCGTGATTTGCAGGACACCTTCTATTTTCCCGACGGCCGCCTGCTGCGCACGCACACCTCGCCGGTGCAGATCCGCGTCATGGAGAGCCAGTCGCCGCCGGTGCGTATCGTCGCACCCGGTCGCTGCTACCGGCGCGACACACCCGACCCGTCACACGTGCCGAATTTCCACCAGATCGAGGGCCTCTACGTCGCCGAGAACGTTTCGCTGGCCGAGCTCAAGGGCACTTTATACAATTTCGCGCACGAGATGTTCGGCAAGGACGTCAAGACACGGTTCCGTCCGCACTTCTTCCCGTTTACCGAGCCGAGCATCGAGTTTGACATCAGTTGCGTCAAGTGCGGTGGCACGGGTGATGCGGAAAATGGCCGGTGCCCGCTGTGCAAGAGCAGCGGCTGGCTCGAGGTCGCCGGCGCCGGCATGGTCGATCCCGCCGTGTTCGAGGCGGTCGGATACGACACCGAGAAGTACACCGGCTTTGCGTTCGGCATGGGCATTGAGCGCCTCGCGGCGCTGCATTACGCGATCACCGACATTCGGTTGCTGTATGAGAATAACGTTCGTTTCCTTGAACAGTTCTGAATACGCTGCTGCTTTCGCCCTCTGCATGCTGCTGGGTATGCTGGCGGGCGCCGCGGAAACGCCCGACCCCGGCGCCGTCAACAAAGTGTTCGGCCTTCCCATGTTCAGTGACACACCACTGTTCGAGGAGAAGCCCAGCCCGGTCTTGAGGCGTTTGCAGTTGCGGCGGACACAGCGCGGCAGCTTGACGGAGGTCTATTCTGCCACCGGCGGGACTTTCGCCGGGCTCAAGATCGCCGAGATCGGCCTGACCACGCATGGCGGCGTCATCGGTGAGCTCAGCGTCAACGTCCTCAACAAGGGCGATTTCTTTTCCCCCGAGAGCGTCCGCGCTTTTGCCGCTGCCGCCGGCACCGATACCGGCCGCCATCCGGGACGACTCGAGTCGCAGATGCAGAAGCGTTTCGGCAAACTGCAAAAGGAAGCGTCGCAGCACCTCGGCAACCTCCTGACCCAGGCCTTCGGCGAGCCGCAGCGCCATGTCTTCAAGCAGGACCGCCGCCGCCGCCTGCTACGCTGGGACTGGCGCGACACGGCGTTTCTGCTCGACAACGTCAAGCAGGAGTACGTAATCCTGCGGGTGATGCGGATCGCCTCGGCCGACGCCGGTGGCGAGCCGTTGCAACGAATCC
>PVBE011882725.1_pt1 | contig 19402 bp, 13 predicted proteins | sample 1631181 | NCBI WGS metagenome assembly PVBE01 (sample SAMN08397723, study PRJNA350692) | Marine metagenome, whole genome shotgun sequencing project. | isolation source: water | place: Pacific Ocean | collected 2012-04 | reverse complement strand
CTCTCGGGCCAGGCGTGGGCGGAGGAGAACCTGGAGGAGCGCATCGACGTGCCGGTGCGGCAACTCGACGACGCCCCCTCGGTGGTCATGAACGGGAACGATGCCTTCGCGTTCGGCGCGATCGCGGCCGGTCTCGAGCTCGCGGCCATGTACCCCATTACGCCGGCGAGCTCGATTTCGCACCAGCTGGGTGAGATCTTCGAGAAGTACGGGGGTATCGTTCACCAGGCCGAGGACGAGATCGCCGCTGCGGGGGTGACCCTGGGCGCGTCGTACGGCGGACGTGTCGCCTTCACCATCACCTCCGGTCCGGGCCTGGCGCTCAAGACAGAGTTCCTCGGGCTGACGGTGATGACAGAAATTCCCATGGTCCTCATCGACGTGCAGCGCGGGGGGCCGAGCACCGGGCTCCCGACCAAGGTCGAACAGTCCGATCTCCTCGCGGCGCTCTACGGTCAGACCGGCGACGTGCCTCACATCGTGATCGCTCCCGCCACGATCGAGGAGTGTTTCCACGTGATGCCGATGGCGCGTCGCTTGGCCGAGGCGTTCAGAACGCTCGTGATCATCCTCTCGGACGCCAACCTCGCTACGGGCATGGCACCCTTCCCGCGGCCCGAGCTGAGCCTCCGATGGCAGGCCTCGCCGCCGGACCAGCGTCCGGTCCCCGAGGGGGCCCGCCCCTACGAGTGGGACCCCGACACCGGCATCTCGCGCCGATTCGTACCCGGACAGCTAGGGGGGGAGCACACCGTCACGGGGCTGGCCCACAACGAGGGCAGCGAGGTGGCGTACGGAGGGGACAACAACCAGCACTCCCACACCATGCGGAGCCGGAAGATCGCGGCGTTCCAGAGCACGCTTCTGCCGCCGTCGATGTATGGCGACGATTCAGGCGATCTGCTGCTCGTGGGGTGGGGGAGCACTAAAGGGGCCATTGAGGAAGCTGTCGACCGCGCGCGGGCCGAGGGGATCTCGGTGTCGTCGACCCACTTGCGGTTCCTGTCGCCCTTGGAGCCCGGATTGAAGGAGATGTTCGGCCGCTTCCAAAAGGTCATGACCGTGGAGATCAACTACTCGGACGAGACGGGCGATCCCTACATCACCGAACAGAACCGTCGGCGCGGTCAGCTCGCGCTGCTTCTGCGTTCCGCCACCCTAGTCGATGTCGACTGCTGGACCCGGGTGATCGGGGAGCCCCTCCGGCCTCGCCGGATCCTCGACATGATCAGGCGGCGCCTGTCCACTGGAGACCCAGCATGATCCTCGACACTTGTTCAGTCCTCGACTGCGCGACCGACGACGATCGCGTCTTCAGCCTCGGAGACTACGACGGAGCGGAGAACCGGTGGTGTGCGGGCTGCGGAGATACCGGGGCTCTGACGGCAGCGCAGCGGTTGCTGAGAGACGAGCAGCTCACGCCGGAGAACACGGTCTTCGTGTCCGGTATCGGCTGCTCGAGCCGCTTCCCCCACTACATGAGCACGTACGGATTCCACGGGATCCATGGCCGGGCGCTCACCATCGCGACCGGACTCAGGCTCACGAGGCCCGAGTTGGACATCTTCGTGGTGATGGGCGATGGCGACTGTGTGTCGATCGGCGCCGGCCATTGGGTCCACGCGACCCGGTACAACGTGGACATGGTCGCGCTGCTCCTCGACAACAACATCTATGGTCTAACGAAGAAGCAGACCTCCCCGACGACGCCCCAAGGGTACGTGAGCAACACGCAGCCGCACGGGACCTTCCTACCAGCGATGAACCCTCTGGCGGCGACGCTCGGAATCTCGAACGCCTCGTTCGTGGCCCAGACCGCCGAGTGGAACCCGATGCACATGCTGGCCACGCTCAAGGCGGCATATCACCACAAGGGCTTCGCGTTCGTTCGCATTCTACAGCGCTGCCCTCACTTCACGCCTGATCTGTTCAGCGCAGAGGCGAAGCAACCGGATTTGGTCCAAATCTTGACGCACGAGAACGGAATCTCGGCGCCCGGGCTGGACAAGCTCTTCAAGGACCAGATCACGCACGATCCGTCGGACCTGGACGGGGCACGCGTGCTTGCCGAAGACATGAACCGCGTGCGCCTGGGGCTCTTCTTCCGGGACGAGGCCCGCCCCTGCTACAACGACATTCGGCGCACGCAGAAACGGACCGCGAGGGAGAAGATGGATCTCTTGAGTGAGGAGTTCGAGCGGTATGCCATCTGAAGACCGACCCGATGAGACCTTCGCCGAAGTCCTGCAGCCGATGGCAGGGCGCCTGGACGCTTTCCGGTCCGGTGTCGCCACCGCCGGGGAGCAGCTTCGTGGCGAGCTCGCCAGTCGGCGGGGGGAGGGAGAGAATCGAACGGCGGAGGTCGCCGAGGAGCTGGGTCCCTTCGCCCGCGGCCGCATCGATCCCGAGAAGTTCGCTGCGCTGTTCAGCCAGGAGGAGGAATCGGATCCGAAGGCGCTCGACGCGCTGGAGGCCGCTGCGGCGGTGATGGACGAGTTCGCGGCTGCCGGCACCGAGCCGTTCGTCGCGGTCGTGCCAGAAGGAAGCGACTTGAGGGATGTGGTCCGGGATGCGCTGGCGAACGTCGGACGGGTATTCGGAGCTGCCCGCGTAGTCGAGCTGGCGCGCACGAAGCAGTATGAGGCCGCGAAGCATGGCGAGCTCCTGGAAGACTTCCCGTTCCGTCGATGGAATCCGGGAGAGAGGGGTCTGGCGCCTCCGCTCATCGTGACGGTCGAGGCTGCGGACCTCCAGGCCTCCGGGCTGGGGGAGTATCTGGACGGCGCAATCAAGCTCGTGATCGTGGTGAAGGGAGAGTCGGAGCCCGCTCCTTTGGCGGGGCTGATCACACCCGGGGTCTTCGTGACTCAGACGACACGTTTGGATGTGTTGGAGCGCATGGCCGAGTCGCAGTACCCCGGCGTGGCGTTGCTTCTCGAGGACGAGAGGCCGGCCGAAGCCCGCTTCCTGCACGACCCCGGTGCCGGGGCGTCCAGCTGGGAGCGTCTCGTTGTCGAGTCGGTTCCTCCAGAGGAATCGGGGGCCCGGGTCAGGCGGCAGGCCAAAGGTGCCGACGCTCTGGCCCACCTCAAGGCCTTGGCCGCCCCGCCGACGGGCCTACCTTCCCCGGCTGCGACGAACGGGGATGGCGAGGTCGCTTCGGCGGAAGCGGATACGTCAGACGTGGCCGAGCCCGCGGAAGCGGGCTCCCCGGCCGCGCCCACGGCCGCAGATCAACTGGCTGCCTGGCTGCTCCAGCAGTCGGGTCTGACATAAGGGCTCGGAGAACGTGAGCCCGTTCGAGCTAGTAGGTGCCGCCGCTATCCTCGGTGGACTCGGCACGGCGTTCGGTGTCTTGATCGCTTATGCCAACCGGAGGTTCAGCGTCTGGGAGGACCCCCGAATCACCGAGGTCGAGGAGATGCTGCCGGCCACCAACTGTGGCGCTTGCGGTACACCGGGGTGTCGAGCGTTCGCGATCGCGCTCATCGACGGAGACAAGGTCCCCACGGCGTGCACCGTCATGGGCCCCGAGGAGGTCGACGACGTGGCGTCGTTCCTCGGCGTGGATGCCGGAGAGACCGCCAAGGTCGTCGCCCGCCTCCTCTGTGCCGGCGGGACCGACGTCGCCCCATACAAGGCCGACTACCAGGGTATGGAGAGCTGCGCGGCGGCGGTGGCCGTGACCGGTGGCGGAAAGGGATGCCCGTGGGGCTGCGTCGGGTATGCGGACTGCGCGGTGGCCTGCGACTTCGACGCGATCACCATGAGCGCGACGTTGCTCCCAGTGGTGGACCTCGATCTTTGCACCGCCTGCAACGACTGCGTAGAAGCGTGCCCGCTGGATCTCCACGTTCTGATGCCGGCGGACCATCACCTCGTGGTGCAGTGCAAGAACCTGCTGAATGGCGAGGCGGCCACGGACGTTTGTACGGTCGCGTGCAACGCATGCGCCCGCTGCGTGCAGGACGCATCGCCCGGTCTCATCGAGATGGTCGACGCCCTGGCCATCATCGACTACGACCAGATTCATTTGGAGAACCCTAAGGCGATCGAACGATGCCCGACCGGGGCCATCGTGTGGATGGACGGGCAGCAGTTCCCGACCCTCCTCGAAACCGCCGGGAGTGAAGTGGCATGATCAAGAAGAAGCAGTCTTCGCCCTCTGAAGTGAAGTATCCTGGCATATTGACCGCGACCGACGGGAGCTCCGCCGTCGTGCACGGCGAGACTCTGGCGAGCGAAGCCGCGGGCGCGTATCCCATCACGCCGTCCACCCTGATGGGCGAAGGCTGGGCACAGGCGGTTGCCGCGGGCAAGACGAACGTGCACGGTCGTCGACTGCTGTTCTTCGAGCCCGAGGGCGAGCACGCCGCGGCGGCGGTCACGGCGGGCATGAGCATGGTCGGGCTCCGTTCCACCAACTTCTCCAGCGGGCAGGGGATCGCGTACATGCACGAGTCGCTGTACGCCGCTGCGGGAAAAAGGCTCACCTACGTGTTGAACGTGGCCGCCAGGGCCATAACGAAGCACTCGCTGAACGTCCACGCCGGCCACGACGATTACCACGCGGTGGACGACTCGGGCTTCTTCCAGATGTTCGCAAAGGACGTCCAGGAGGCTGGTGATTTCTCCCTGATCGCGCACCGGATCGCGGAGCTCTCCCTGACCCCCGGTCTAGCGGCGCAGGATGGGTTCCTCACGAGCCACGTCATCGAATCGGCGCGGCTAGCCGAGCCGGACCTCATCAAGGAATACCTCGGAGACCCGGCCGACGAGATCGTCTCGCCCACGCCGGCCCAAAAGCTGGTCTTCGGGGAGATGCGCCGGCGGATTCCGGAGATGTTCGATCTGGACTTCCCGGCCACGATCGGGGCCGTACAGAACCAGGACTCCTACGCGCAGGGCGTAGCCGCGCAGCGACCCTTCTACTTCGACCACGTCGCCGAGCTCACCGATCAGTCGTTCGCGATATGGGCGGAGCTCACGGGACGACGGTACGCGCGCGCCAGCGGATACCGACTGGACGACGCGGAGTGGGTGCTGGCCGGGCAAGGCTCGATCGTGTCCAACATGGAGGTGGTCGCCGACTACCTCCGGGAGACGCGAGGTATCAAGATCGGAGTGCTGAACGTGACCATGTTCAGACCCTTCCCGGCCGACCTCATCACCGAGCTTCTGAGGGGGACCAAGGGCGTCACCGTCTTCGAGCGAGTGGATCAGCCACTTGCGGTCGAAGCCCCGCTCCTCCGGGAGATCAGAGCGGCGTTGGCCCAAGGTATGGAGAACTGGCGCGCCACACGGTCCAACGGCAAAGCGTCGTCGCAAGAGCTTCCCTTCCCGGGGCTGACTCCGATTAAGCCGGACGACATACCGGATCTCTACTCGGCGGGCTTCGGCTTCGGCAGCCGGGACATCCAGCCCGGCGATATCATCGCGGCATTCGAGAACATGCAACCAGGGGCCCCCAGGCGACGGCAGTTCTACCTGGGGATCGACTTCATCCGGAAGGGCACCCGGTTACCCAAGCTCCAGATCTGGCAGGAGAAGCTTCTCGACTCGTATCCGCACGTCGAGAACCTCGCCCTGGAGTCCGTGGGCGATCTGAACCTGCTTCCGGAAGGGTCGATTGCCCTCCGGATCCACTCCGTGGGGGGGTGGGGCGCGATAACCATGGGGAAGAACCTCACTCTCACGGCATTCGAGCTCTTCGGCCTGGAGGTGAAGGCTAATCCCAAGTACGGATCGGAGAAGAAGGGCCAGCCCACCACGTTCTACTCGGTGCTCTCTCACAGCCCCGTGCTGCTGAACGGCGAGCTCAAGCACGTCAACGTCGTGCTCGCACCTGATGGAAACGTGTTCAGCCACTCCGACCCCCTCGCCGGAATGGACGAAGACGGGGTGTTCATCATCCAGGGTACCGAAGGTCCGGAGGCGCTGTGGACGAGCCTGCCGGAGAGAGCCCGCCGCTTCATCCAGGAGAAGAACATCTCCGTCTGGGTCGTGGACGGCTTCCAGATCGCCACGGAGGAGGCCAGCGACGCAGACCTCCGGTTCAGGATGCAGGGAGCCACCTTCATGGGGGCGTTCTTCGCCGCCTCTCCCCTCGTCGAGCGCGAGGGGGTGGACCGAGATCGGCTGTTCGAAGGGATCCGCGCCCAGCTCCAGAAGAAGTTCGGACACCTGGGCGAGCGCGTAGTCGAGGACAACATTCGCTTGATCCAGCGCGGCTTCAACGAGGTGCGGCCGGTCGATACGAGTGCACATGGGGGGGAGGAGGACGTTGCGTCCGCGCCGGGCTCGAAGATCCCCACCCAAATGGCCGCGCCCGACTCGCAGGAAGGCATCGGCAACCCCGGTCAGTTTTTCGAGCAGGTCTGCTCGGTGTGCGCCATGTCGCAGGACGTCATCGCCGATCCGTTCACGGCCATAAGCGCCATGCCGGCCGCGACGAGTGCAGTCCGAGACATGACCCACATCCGGTTCGAGGTCCCGGACTTCATCCCCGAGCTTTGCACCGGCTGCAGCCAGTGCTGGGTCCAGTGTCCCGACACGGCCATTCCCGGCCTGGTAACGCCCATTGAGGAGCTCCTCGATACCGCGATTCGCCACGCCGCGAACGGCCGCTCGACCGATCGTGTGAAGCAGATCTCCAAGCACCTGGCCAGGGAGTCGCGGAAGACTCTGAAGGGCGTGCCCTTCAAGAACTTCGGCGAAATCGTCTCGGCCTCGTACAAGAACGTGGTGGAAAAGCTCGGCTGGGACGCGGATCGCAGGGCGCAGCTCGACGAAGAGTTCGCGGCCGTCTATTCGGTTCTCGCGGAGTTCCCGGTGGCGAAGACCACACCGTTCTTCGACCTGCCGGAGTCGAAGGAGAAGGACTCCGGGGCGCTGCTCTCGATCACAATCAATCCGGAGGCCTGCAAGGGCTGCAACCTGTGCGTGGACGTCTGTCCTGAAGACGCGCTCATCACGGTCCAGCAGGACGATGAGATCGTCGATCGCTTGCGCAAGAACTGGGACTTCTGGGAGGAGCTCCCCGAGACCAACGACCGCTACGTCAACGTCAGGAACCTCGACGAGGGGATCGGCGTCCTGTCGTCGCTCCTCCTCAAGAAGGAAATCTACATGTCCATGGCCGCGGGTGACGGCGCCTGCATGGGCTGTGGCGAGAAAACCGCGGTGCACCTCGTGCTGTCCACCATCAAGGCGCTCATGCAGCCCCGAGTGCGGGGACTCGTCGAAGACCTCGACGGCCTCCTCGAAGCGCTGGATCAGAAGGCCCGCGCGCTGCTCGCCTCGGACGCTGATCTCGAGGCGGCCGCGGACCAGCTCGGGGATCAGGTGGAAGTCGAGCTCGCCGAAGACAAGAAGGAGCGGCTGAAGATCCTGAACCGGACACGAGCCGAGCTCAAGGACCTCAGGTGGCGGTACGTGCAGGGCCCCACGGGGAAGGGGCGCTCGTCGATGGGGATCGCGAACAGCACGGGCTGTTCGTCGGTGTGGGGAAGCACCTTCCCATACAACCCGTACCCGGTTCCTTGGGCGAACCACCTCTTCCAGGACTCACCGTCGCTCGCGATCGGGATCTTCGAGGGACACATGCGCAAGATGGCCGACGCCTTCATGTCACTGCGGCGTGGGCGGCTCTTGGCGGACGACGCGTACGACGCGGACACGTTCGAGCCGTCCGTCGAGGGCTTCGACTGGCAGGACTTCACAGACGAGGAGTTCCATCTGTGCCCGCCGATTCTCGCGATCGGTGGAGACGGGGCGATGCTGGACATCGGCTTCCAGAACCTCTCGCGGATGCTTGCCTCAGGGAAGCCCATCCGCGTGATGGTTCTCGACACTCAGGTCTACTCCAACACGGGTGGCCAAGCGTGCACCAGCGGCTTTACCGGGCAGGTCGCGGACATGTCCGCTTGGGGTAAGGCGCAGCACGGTAAGACGGAGACGAGGAAGGAGCTGTCCTTCATCGCGATGGCCCATAGAGGCACCTTCGTGCACCAGTCCTCTCAGGCCTCCGCATCCCATCTCATCGCAGGCGTCATCAAGGGCCTTCAGGGTCGGCGGCCGGCGATCTTCAACATCTTTACGCCGTGCCCGGTCGAGCACGGTACTGCGGACGACTCCGCCGCGCGCGCCTCCAGGCTCCTCCTGGAGTCCAGGGCCTTCCCCTTCCTGACGTACGACCCGGATGAAGGAGAATCCCTCTCGGATTGCCTGAACCTCGACGGGAATCCGGCGTTGGACGACCTTTGGCCGACATACAACCTCGAGTACGTCGACGACGAGGGGAACGAGGCCACCATGGAGCTCCCGCTCACCAGCGCGGATTGGGCGGCCACCGAAGGGCGATTCCGGAAGAACTTCACGGAGTCGCCGAAGGAGGAGTGGGACGACGAACAGGTGCCGTTCCACGAGTACGTGGAGATGGGCTCCGAGGACCGAGAGGGGTTGCGGCCGTTCATCTGGACGCTTAACGACGACAAGCAGCTGAACCGGTTGTCGGTGTCCAACGAGATGGTGCAGCTTGCGGAGGACCGACTTCTCTTCTGGAACCAGCTCCGGGAGATGGCGGGTCTTCGCGTGCCGGAGGCTGTGAAGGACAGCGTCTCCGACGATCTTGAGGCCGAGTACGAGGAGCAGGCCGCAGCGATTCGCGTCGAATACGAGGCGAAGATCGCCGAACTGCAGGCCACATACCCCCAAATGATCGCCCGCCGTCTGGCGGACGGCTTGCTGAGAGCGGGTAACGGGGACGCAACCGTCGCGGACCTCCTGGCCAGGGCCGAGTCCACGCCCGGCCTTCAGCCCCTGTCGCCGGTTGCCGTGCCCGATTTCGGCGGTGGTGCGCCTCCTCAGGCGACTCCCTCCAACGGGGGGGTGGCGGTCGGAGCCCCAGCGGTCGCGGCTCCTGCGCCGGCGACTCCGGCAGCAGCGCCCGCGGTCGCGGAGGACGACGACGATGAGCTCGCGATGGAACCCTACATCGACGCCGAGCTCTGTACCACGTGTGACGACTGCACGAACATCAACTCGCGAATGTTCGCCTACAACGACAACAAGCAGGCGTACGTCGCCGACCCCACGGCCGGAACCTTCGCCCAGCTTGTTCAAGCGGCGGAGAAGTGCCCGGTGGAGATCATCCATCCGGGAACGCCGCTGAACAAGAAGGAGAAGAACCTAGAGAAGTGGATCAAGCGCGCCGAGCCCTTCAACTGATAGGAGGCCCGCGAGGGTGAGCATGCTGACGGGTGCGGGAAACGGTTTCCGGAACGGCGTACATCCGGCGGAGTCCAAGGACCGGACCGCGTCGGTACCGATCCGCAGGATGCCGTTCCCCGAGGAGGTCGCGCTGCCTCTACAGCAGCACGCGGGCAAGCCCGCCAGGGCCCTGGTGCACAGGGGCAACCGGGTCCAGCGCGGGGACAAGATCGCCGAGGCCGACGGGTTCGTATCGGCACCGGTTCACGCGTCGGCCGCCGGCACCGTCAAGGGTATCGAGCGGTGGCCACACCCGAACGGGAGCCTCTCTGAAGCGATCCTGGTAGCGGTGGACCAGTACTCCGGACAGATCCCGCGGCCGAGGATCGTGCCGAAGTGGGAGGGGCTCACTCCGGACGAGGTGCGCGCCGCCGTGCAAGACGCGGGTGTCGTGGGGCTCGGTGGGGCGGCGTTCCCGACGCACGTGAAGCTCGCGCCACCCAAGGACTTGCCGATCGAGACTCTGATCGTCAACGGTGTCGAGTGTGAGCCGTACCTGACGACCGACCACCGAATCATGGTCGAATATCCGGGCCGCGTGCACTTCGGGATCCGGGTGATGATGCAATGTCTGGGCGTCAGCCGGGCCGTCATTGGCGTGGAGGAGAACAAACCCGACGCGGTGGAGGTGCTTCGGAGCACTGTCCCGGACGACCTGGACATCACGGTGGAATCACTGACGGTGAAGTATCCTCAGGGCGCCGAGAAGATGCTCATCAAGGCGTTGATCGATCGTGAGGTGCCGTCCGGCAAGTTGCCGATGCACGTGGGCACGGTGGTTCAGAACGTCGGATCCATCGCGACCATCGCCGAGGTGTTCGAGACCGGATACCCGCTCATCGAGCGAATCGTGACCGTGTCGGGACCGGGCGTCGTTCGACCCGGGAACCTCATCGTCCCGGTGGGAACGAAGATCCGGGATCTGCTGGACTATTGCGGTGGCCTCACGGACGACGCCGCAGAGGTGATCTCCGGCGGGCCCATGATGGGCATATCCCAACCCGACCTGGATACGCCGGTGGTCAAGGGCACCACAGGGGTGGTGGTCTTGACACAAGAGCAGCTCGCGCCCAGGAAGACGCTCCCCTGCATCAAGTGCGGGCACTGCTTGGATTCGTGCCCGATCTTCCTCAACCCGTCAGCGCTCGGGTTGCTGGCGCAGGCTGGACGCTACGAGGAGATGGCCGAGTACCACCTCCAGGATTGTATGCTGTGCGGCGCCTGCTCCTACGTGTGCCCGTCGAACATCCCGCTTTCCCAGATGTTCGCCTTGGGCAAGTCGGCGTTGCGCAAGCTGCAGAGCGCGCCCAAGCCCGCCGATCCCGAGGAGGGAGCGGGGGACAAACCGTCGAAAGAGAAGGTCGCGTGAAAGACAACCTTGCGGAGTCCCGCTTCAACCTGATCGCGTCACCCCATATCAAAGCTGCGGACACCACTGCCCAGATCATGTGGTCGGTCGCGGCGAGCCTGGTGCCGGTGATTCTCGCCGCCGTCTGGTACTGGGGGCCCAGCGCGATGGTGCTCATCACCGCAGCCACGGGTGGAGCCTTGCTGATCGAGCGCTTGTTCGGTGACTCGGGCTCACTTGGGGACGGGTCGGCGGTGATCACAGGGATCCTGCTCGGGCTCACGCTTCCGCCTGGACTGCCGGCCTGGATGGCCGTCGGCGGTGGAGCCTTCGCGATCGGATTCGGGAAGCTGATCTTCGGCGGATTGGGCCAGAATGTGTTCAACCCCGCGCTCCTAGGGCGTGCCTTCCTCCAGGCCGCGTTTCCCGAAGATTTCACCACCTGGCCCGTCCCGGGCGGGGTCTGGGCCACCCTACGCGGCGACAACTTCGCCCTGCCGCTCATGGCGGGTGACCCTGCCGACATGGTGACTGGAGCGACGCCTCTCGGCTTGATGAAGTTCGATCAGGTGGGCACGGACGTGGGGAATCTCGCCCTGGGCTCCACAGGGGGCTCTCTGGGGGAGACTGCGGCGGTTGTCATCCTGGCTGGGGGCATCTACCTGGCTTCCAAAAACTACCTCAACTGGCGCATCCCGGTGTCGATCTTCCTGACCGTGGCGGTGCTGGCACAGATCCTCCACCTGATCGACCCCGTGGTCTTCGGGGACGCGTTCTTCATGCTCTTCTCCGGTGGGTTGGTTCTGGGGGCAGTCTACATGGCCACCGACATGGTCACGTCGCCGGTCACCAACCAGGGCTGTTGGGTCTTCGGGATCGGGATCGGAGCCTTGGTGGTCCTGATCCGGACGTGGGGAGGCCTCGCGGAGGGCGTCATGTACTCGATCCTGCTCATGAACGCCATGGTACCATTCATCGACCGGGCCACGCAGCCACCGCTCTTCGGAACCGGGCGGAGGGTGGTAGCCAAATGAGCGACCAGTCGCCTCCCCCGGCACCCGAGGAGGGAGGGGCGGGCCAGCCTCCCGTCGAGATCACCGCCTCGTCGGCGCGTCTGGTGTCGACGCTGACTGTGGCGGGAGCGGCGGCCGGACTCCTCATCGTGCTGGTCTTCCAATGGGCGAACCCCCGCATCGAGGCGTACCGGGCCCTGGTCCTGGCCGAGGCCGTCGGCGAGGTGCTGGGCGCGCCGGATCGGTACGAAACGGTCTTTCTCGACGGTGACCGGTTCACCACCACCCCAGAGTCCGACACCGTGAACCTCGAGCGCATCTACGTGGGTTACGATGAGGTGGACCGGCCGATGGGGGTCGCGGTCGTGGGTGGCGAGCCCGGCTTCCAGGACATCATCGACCTCATCTTCGGCTACGATCCGAGCACCGGGCAGGTGCTCGGCATGAAGGTCCTAGAGAGCAAGGAGACTCCCGGGCTGGGAGACAAGATCCTGAAGGACTCGACCTTCATCCGGGAGTTCCTGGGAGTAGCCACTCCTCTGCTCGCTGTGAGGAGGGGACGTGAAGCAAACCTCGCCGAGGAAGTCGTCCTGATCACGGGCGCGACGATCTCGTCGCAAACCGTCATCGACATCATCAACCACCGCGTCGAGGAACTGGGGCCGGCAATCAGCGATTTCTGGTCCACATCCGCGATGGCGGCCGCCGGTGGAACGGCCACGCCGGGGGACCGAGTGGGAGGAGGAGGATGAGAGAGACCACCGCGCAAGAAGACCTCACCAGGGGCATCTGGCGGGAGAACCCCGTTCTGGTCCAGCTACTTGGGCTGTGCCCGGCGCTGGCGGTCACCAACACCGTTGCGAACAGCATCGCCATGGGCCTCGCGACGTTCTTCGTGCTGCTCGGCTCGAGCATCCTCGTCGCGACCTTCAAGGATTGGATCCCCAAAGAGGTGCGCATCAGCGCCTATATCCTCGTGATCGCCACCTTCGTGACCATCGCGGATCTGGTGCTCAACGCGGTCGTGCCGGAGATCCACAAGGCGCTGGGCGCCTTCATCGCGCTCATCGTCGTGAACTGCATGATTCTGGGCCGACAGGAGTCGTTCGCGTCCAAGCGGCCCGTGGGGCGAGCGATTCTGGACGCGGTTGGCACGGGCACGGGCTTCATGATCGCGATGCTCATGATGGGTACGTTCCGTGAGGTCCTTGGCTACGGCTCGATCCTCGGTTTTCCGGTCTTCGGCCCGGACTTCGAGCCGTGGATCGTGATGATCCTGCCTCCCGGCGGCTTCCTGACGCTGGGCTTCATCCTGATCGGCTTCGGGTGGTGGACCGAGCGCAAAGAAGAGAGCGTGCGACCCCGACAGTGGATGCATGGGGTCACGCACGAGGTCGGGAGGGCCGTGTGATGGGCGAGCTGATGTGGATCCTGATCTCGGCCATGCTGGTGAACAACTTCACCCTGGTGCTCTTCCTTGGACTCTGCCCGTTCATGGGTGTTTCGGCCAAGGTGGACACTGCGCTGCGCATGGGAGGCGCCAACGTGTTCGTGTTGACTATCACGTCGATCGCGTCGTCGTTCCTCAACGCCTACGTGCTGCCCTACGCACCTTATCTTAGGCTCATCTCGTTCATCGTGGTGATCGCCTCGCTGGTACAGATCGTCGAGACGATCATCAAGAAGGTGAGCCCCACGCTCTTCAGGGAGCTGGGCATCTTCCTGCCGCTCATCACCACGAACTGCGCCATCCTCGGCCTGGCCATCTTCCAGACGAACCGTGGCTACGGGTTCGTCGAGGGTCTGTTCTTCGCCATCGGCGCCGGGCTGGGACTCACGCTCGCCCTGGTGTTGATGGCGTCCATCCGAGAGCAGACCGAGCTGGTCGATGTGCCGGCGATGGCCAAGGGAATGGGCCTCGTGCTGATCATCGCGGGTAGCTTGTCGATGGCGTTCATGGGCTTCGCCGGGCTGTTCAGCTCATGATTGCCGCGACGGTTGCCATGGCGGCGATGGCGGTGCTGTTCGTGGTCTTCGGAGTGTTGGAGGTCGGCGACAAGGACTGTGACGGGACGTGCCCCGGATGTCCGGTAGCCGGTCATGGAGCTCCGGGCCCCTGTGAGCATCCAGGTGAAGAGAGGGCCCCATGAGCAGCGGGAGTCGACACCCCAGGCGGCGTGACTTCCTGGCGCTGGGCGTGGGCGCCCTGGCGGTGGCGACGCTTCCCCGGGCGCTTCGTCGGCCGCAGCCGCTGATCCGGAGACGGATCCCCCTCATGGGTACCGTAGCCGAGGTGGTGGTGCGACACCGGGACGAGCGTTGGGCCCACCGGGCGATCGATGCCGCGTTCTCGGAGCTGCGAAGGGTGGAGGCCGCCATGACACGTTTCCGGGCGGACTCAGACGTCGGCCGGGCCAACGCGAAGGCCGGTCGGGACGCCGTTGCGGTGTCCGAGGACACCGCAGAAGTGCTGACGGCGGCGCTGGCTTGGGCCGTGGCTACGGACGGACGCTTCGATCCGTGCCTCGGACGAGTCTCGGAGCTCTGGGACTTCGGATCCCGCACCCGACCGCTGACAACGCAGGAGGTGGGCCCCTTTGCCGGCCGGGCGATGTATCGAACGCTTGAGGTCGAGCGATGCGGTTCGGTGCCCAGCGTCACGCTTCACGACCCCGATGCCGCACTCGATCTGGGCGGCATCGCGAAGGGGTTCGGGGTGGATGCCGCTGCGAGGGCCCTCGGCGAGCAGGGAGTATCCCACACTTTGGTGAACGTGGGTGGCGACCTCCTAGCAACAGGCGTCGGAGCGGACGGGGAGCCGTGGAGCATCGGAGTTCGGTCACCTGAACGGCCCGATGAGGTGATCCAAGTGCTCCGCGTCAGCGACGGCGCCGTAGCCACGTCGGGCGACTACCTCCAGTACTTCCAACATGGAGGGCGCCGTTACCATCACCTCCTCGACCCCGCCTCGGGAGCCCCCAGCGAGTCGACGATGCGAAGCCTCACGATCCAAGCGGAGCGGTGCATGACCGCAGACGCTGCCGCAACCGCGCTCTTCGGGTCGTCCCAAGAAGCCTCCACCCGTGTCCTTGAGCGTGTTGCACCGGACGCGATGATCGTGCACAGTGTGTAGGCCCTTCGATTAGATGCGAGATGACGCCATGAGGACCGAGGAAGTCTACTGCTCCGGATGCGGCCACAAGGTGCGGCTGGTATTCACCGACCCCCCTCCGCACGGCGGTCATGCGAACCTGACGGGCGACCCCGAGATCGTTTGCGTGGACTACGAGGAAGGTTGCGCCGCGATCAAATGTCTGGTCACCGGGAAAGCCGGCATCATCATGGGCGTGCGATTAGCGAAGAGCCACCTCAACGATGGTAGGTTCAGGGTGGTTCAAGCGCTCTGTGACTGCTGTGGACAGGTAGCGGACCAGGAGATCCTCGACGATACGTACGCGATGTGCATCCTGTGCGAGGGCACGAACCGCTGGGCCAACCTGAAATCTGGCGAGGGAAGCGAGAGCGACGTTTCCCTGAGTGTGGATTGAGGCGCATCCCCCCGGCGGTAACTAGCCCCCCAGCCCCCCTTCGTGGCACCCAGCTACACCTAGCTATCCAGCAGTGTTTTGCTCGTCCTGAGTTGCGGGCCTGAGGGGTGCAGGGGCAGAATGAAGGCATGATACGCTACCGCGCCCGCGCCGTTCTGCTGCTCTTCCTACTGCTAAACCTGACTGCCTGTCAGACATGGAACTCCGTCTCGTTAGATGCTATCAGCCCGGCTCAGGTGATTGAAGAAGATCAACCTGACCGTGTCCGCGTGACTATGCAGGACCGGACTCAGATGGAGCTAGAGAGGTCGGTGGTCGACGGCGATGAATTCGTGGCCGCAGGGGAGTCGGTAAGCTTGGCCGATGTTCGCCTATTAGAGATTGGGAAGATCAGCTTGGTACCTCAGGATGCCCAGCTCCAGGAACCACAAACGGTTGCAGGTCTAACATAGCAAGTGGTGCCGCAGGTGGGGGCACGTCAGCCGCGTCACCATGAGGCACTAATCACCGACACCTCTTTGGAGTTGGCATATGTACGAGAGAGCTTCTGCGACCTTGGCGGCACTTGTGCTTCTGTGCGTGCCAGCCTCCGTGTTCGCGCAAATCGCGCCGATGATGACTGAGGTCAATCCCTCCCTCTTCGAGGGGATGCGATACCGTCAGGTGGGTCCGCTCCAGGGTGGACGTGTGACCACGGTAACCGGCGTACCGTCTGCGCCTCGGACCTTCTATATGGGCGTCGCTTCGGGCGGTCTTTGGCGGACCACCGACGGGGGCGAGAGCTGGGAGCCGATCACCGAAGGGAAGGTGCCGGTGGGATCGAGCGGCTCGATTGCGGTAGCCGACTCCGACCCCGACGTCATCTACTACGGCACGGGCTCGGATGGCGTGCGCAGCAACGTCTCCACCGGACGTGGCGTGTACAAGACGACGGACGGCGGTGAGACGTGGTCGTTCGCCGGTCTCTACGACGTGGGGCAGATCGGAGCGGTGAGAATTCACCCCACCGATCCCAACACGATCTGGGTCGCCGCGAACGGCGACATATTCAAGCCGACCTCCGAACGCGGTATCTACAAGACGACCGACGGCGGCAAGACGTGGCGCAACACGCTCTTCGTTTCGGACAGCACTGGTGCGATGGACGTGGAGATCCAGCCTGGCAATCCGAGCGTCGTCTATGCGTGGATGAACCGCATCGAGCGTAAGCCGTGGACCATCATCAGCGGCTCACGAGAAGGTGGCTTCTATAAGAGCACCGATGGCGGCGAGAGCTTCGACCACATCATGAACGGCTTGCCCAATGAGTTGATCGGCAAGGCAAACATGGGGGTAACCGCCGCGAATCCCGATCGCATCTATGCGCTGGTCGAGGCCAAGCCCGGAGGGGGGCTATATCGCTCCGACGACGCGGGCCAGAGTTGGATGCTGGTGAATGACGACGCTGCCATGATCCAGCGGCCCTTCTACTACACGACGCTGGGCACTGACCCCACGGACGCCGACGTCGTCTATACTGGCGCGGAGGGTTTCTGGAGGTCGACGGACGCCGGTCGGTCGCAGACCAGGATGTCGACGCCCCACGGTGACAACCACGACATCTGGGTCAGCCCTAATGACGGGAACACGATGATCCAGGCGAACGACGGCGGCGCCAACGTTTCGTACGACGGCGACCAGACCTGGTCCACTCAGGACAACCAGCCGACCTCGGAGATCTACGGAATTCACACCGACGACCGGTTCCCGTATCGGCTGTATGCGGCTCAGCAGGACGACGGCACACACATTATCTCGAGCGTTGCCGACGGGGGACAGCGGAACGTCGACTGGTGGTCCGGCCCTGGGTGTGAGACGGGCCCGGTCGTGCCGCATCCGACCTACCCGAACGTCGTATATGGGTCTTGCAAAGGTCAGTTCGCCGTTCAGGACCGGGAGACGGGCCAGTCGAAGCCGTATTGGGTAGGTGCACAGTCGCTCTACGGCAATGCGGGCCGTGACCTGATCCTGCGCTTCCAGCGCGTGTCACCGATGGAGTTGTCGCCGCACGATCCCAACGTCATCTACTACGGCTCGCAGCACGTCCACCTCTCTCGCGACATGGGCGTCACCTGGGAGACGCTGTCCCCGGATCTGACCGCCTTCCCTCCGCATGGTCAGGGCGCCAGTGGCGAGCCGATCACGCGAGACGTCACGGGTGAGGAGTTCTACAGCACGCTCTACGCCATCGAGGAGTCGCCTCATCAGGCCGGCGTCATCTGGACCGGCGCCAACGATGGCCCGTTCCACATCATCCGACCCGAAGCGGAGACCTGGACGGACATCACGCCGCCGGACCTTCCCGAAGGTGGCCGCGTGGCGTGGATCGACGCCTCACCGCACCGGCCGGGCTCAGCGTACTATGCGATCTACCGGTACCTGCTCGGCGACTACGCACCCTACATCTACCGGACCGACGACTACGGGCAGAACTGGACGCGCCTCACGACCGGTGACAACGGGATCCCGGCGGACTGGCCGACGAGAGTCGTGCGTGAAGATCCGGACCGGGAGGGTTTGCTCTACGCCGGCACGGAGTTCGGCCTCTTCATCTCGTTCAACAATGGAGGGAACTGGCAGCCGTTCCAGCTGAACATGGCCAACGTGCCGATCAACGACATACAGGTGAAGAACAAGGACCTAGTGATCGCGACACAGGGCCGCGCGATATGGATTCTCGACAACGTGTCGGCGCTGCATCAAATCACGCCGCAGACGAGACTCTCGGAAGTCCACCTGTTCGCACCGAGGGACGGCTATCGTACTGCGACGGCAACTCATCTGCTCGGCCCCAATATCGACTATTATCTGCCCACGCCTGCTTCCGGCACAGTGACACTCGATATCCTCGACCAGGCCGGAAGCGTGGTCAACTCCTACAGCAGCAGTGCGCGGCCCGCGAGCGGTGGTCGTGGTGGCGGCGGTGGCGCGCCTCCATCGTCCGTGACGACCAACGCGGGATTCAACCGAACGGTGTGGAACGTTCGGGATACGGAAGGGCTGCCCGTACCGCCCGGACAGTATCAGGCTCGACTGAGCGTGGGCGGTGAGTCTCAGACTCAGCGGTTCAACGTCCTCATCGACCCGCGCGTCGAAGCTGGCGGTGTGACCGTCGCCGACCTCCGTGAGCAGTACGAGCACAACACGAAGATGAACGCCATGGTGGCCGAGGTGGACGCGCTGATCAAGCGGGTCCGGGCCGCGCAGGAGAGTGGCGACGACGGTTTGCAGCTTCGCATCGCACCGATTGCGGAGAAGCTCATCACCGCGCCGATCCGCTACAGTAGCCCAGGGCTGCGCGATCACATTACGTACCTCCGCGGGATGACCGCCCGAGTCGACATGAAGATCGGCCGTGACGCGATCGCTCGGCACCAGGTGCTTCGCGGTGAGTTGGATGAAATCACTCGTGAGCTGAATGTGATTCTCGGGTCCCGAAACTGAGGGGCCGACCCTTACGGATCGTGAGCCACCACGAGGAGCCCCGCCCGGCGAGCATGGGGCGGTGCGTCACCTGAGATGTGCCGTCGCTGTTCGCGGTGAACGAAGCGTATCGAGACCTCGGGAGGTCACGTACCACTGTCCAGATCCCTGCACTCGTCGATGATCTCGTGCTCGAACTGCTCAGGATCGTCGATGACCTTCCAGACTGGCCTCCCAGGCAAGAAGTGAGGCAAGAAGGGAAGGGATGGAGAGCTGTGGCGGTGCCGTCGGGTCGCGCTACGGGGTGTGGGGTGGCAGGAACGCGTTGTAGCCGGCCTGCTCGAGCAGGGTTGTCCGCTCCTCACGAGTCGCCCGTCGAATCGGCTCGACCACCTTGATCCGGAAGAGCTCGATGATGGTATTCATAGCTGCGACCTCTCTCTGCTCACGATGCTCCCCCTACTCACGGCATGACCACTGCCCGGATGGGCTCGCCGGCCCGCAGGGCGTCCATGGTGTCCTCGATGTCGTCTAGCGCGAAGCGGTGGGTCACCATTTCCTCCACCAGTACCCGTTTTTGCTGGACGAGCCCGATGACGCGGGGGTAGTCGGCCGGCGGACACCCCAGCGAACCCAGAATGGCCAACTCCCGGAACATCACACGCCCCGAGTTCAGAGTCATTTCTTCCGGGCTGTAGCCCACCATGATCAAGCGGCCGCCGGTCCTGAGGCACGAAAGACCGATCTCCTGAGTGGAGGCT
>PVBE011193353.1_pt1 | contig 19403 bp, 15 predicted proteins | sample 1631181 | NCBI WGS metagenome assembly PVBE01 (sample SAMN08397723, study PRJNA350692) | Marine metagenome, whole genome shotgun sequencing project. | isolation source: water | place: Pacific Ocean | collected 2012-04 | reverse complement strand
TGACTGCCTGGGCCGTTGCAACTTCAATGCGCTCAAGTATGAGGCGACTACGGAGAAGGCAAACATCGATCAGTATGCCTGCTTCGGCTGTGGGCTTTGTGAGACGGGCTGCTCACGCGGCGCGATCTACTTCCGCGAGCGGAAGCAACTCCCCGGTCTGGCGAGGGTCTGGTAAGCGGTCACGCAACGGTCCCGGCCGTTCGCTCCCGCACCGTACACGAGCCAGACACCGTCGGGAGAGCGGGTCCCGCGCTCGCGATGCCGGCCCCGTAGGCGAGGATCGGACGGTGCTGGCTCGGCGCGGACTGTCGATGAGGAAGCGGGTGGGGTCGAGCGGCATGCGGGAGAGTGTAAGCCCACAGGCTACGCGTGCAGCCAGGACGGAGCTGCGGCCTCAAGGGCGTGGCTGTGGCGGAGCGGGTGGCCGGGGGGGCGGCCTGGTCGGTGTCGGCGCCGGGGGTGGCGGTGCAGGCTGCTCATCCATCGTGTCGTCACGACAGCGAGGACTGACCAGGGCTTTCAAGGGCGCGGATCGGCGGCAACGGCGCGGGTTCTGTCTGCTCCAGATCATGACAGGCGCGGCGGTTGGCCTGCGAGAGTACCCTGCATGGCGCGGGTCCCGGCGGGCCGACTCCCTTGCGGGAGCCCCCACGATTGACGAACGCCATTCACGAAGGTCGGGACGCCGTGGGCGCGGCGTTTCGCGATCGCTCCGGCTTCCGCAAGATTCCCCAGAGCCACTCCATAGCCGAGGTCCACCATGTCCTATTCCGACATCCTCTACGAGGTCGCCGACGACGGCGTCGCAACGCTAACGATCAACCGGCCCGAGCGCATGAACGCCCTCAGGCCCCAGACCGGCCTCGAGATGCGCGAGGCCATCGCGGAGGCGAAGAACGACGATGCCGTGCGCTGCTTGCTGATCACGGGCGCAGGACGCGGCTTTTGCGCCGGCGACGACTTCGAGGCGATCTTCCTTGCCGAGGATCGCTCTGCCAGTCAGAACACCCGTCAGATCAACCGCATTAAGAACGGCGAGCACGGGCTCGATGACGTCTTCGCGCTGGAAAAACCCACCGTCGCTGCGGTCAACGGCGGGGCGGTCGGCTACGGCATGGACCTCGCGCTCTATTGCGACATCCGCTTCGCTTCGGAGAACGCCAAGTTCGGCTGGTACTTTGTGCGGCGCGGCGTGCTCGGCACAGTCGGAGGGACATACATCCTCAGGCAGCTCGTGGGCCTCTCGAAAGCCATGGAGCTCACACTCACCGGCGACCTCATCGACGCGGCCGAGGCCGAGCGAATCGGTCTCGTCGCGAAGGTCTTCCCGGAGGACCGGCTCATGGAGGAGGCGCGGGCAATGGCCAGGAAGTTGGCGAGCGGCCCCCCCCTCGCCCAGCGGGCCATCAAGCGGGCGATGCATAAGGGATTCCAGATGGACTGGCAATCGCTCGGGGAATACCAGCAGGCGCTCGGTGATGTCCTCTGGGCGACCGAGGACCACCGCGAGGGCGTCGAGTCCTGGGTCGAGAAGAGGGAACCGGTCTACAAGGGGAGATGACGACCGGCACCGCGGCCGGGTGCGTACGCTGCCGATAATCCCGGGCCGAAGTCCGTGGGCTCGGGACGGATCATCGCCGCGCCGGTGCTGGGCGGACTTGTGCGGCACGAAAATTCGATCGTCAGGCGTCTCTATCTGGTGAGCGACGTCTGACCGGCTTTCCGGGCCCGCACCTGGAGTGGTTGCGCGTTGGCCGGATCCCGTGACCCTCAGGGCCGGAGGGTCAGCCTGTGTGGTTCGTGTTTCGCTTGTTGCTGGCAACGTTGCGGATGGTCGCGCATCCGGGCCAATTCGGTGAGCACCTACCAGATAAAGATTCAGTTTTGCGACACGACCGCCCGCGGGTTACCCCTGGTCCCAGCTCGCGCCGCGGCTCATGCGAATCCAGACGCCCGCGCCGCGGCTCATGCGAATCCAGACGCCCGCGCCGCGCGGCACGCTGGAAGCCGAGTTGAGGAACGCAGGCTGGGTGAGGCTAAACGTCGTGAAGGCTTGGGCAGCGGCGTCCCAGAGGAATAGACGTTCAAGCGCCGATCCCAAGGAGGCCACCGCCCGCTCGACTGGCGTCCCATCCGGGCCGGTCCATATGACGAGATTGAATCCCGCCAGCAAGGAGACCGTTTGGGCTTCCGGGATGGGCGGTTGCGTCCATTGGCCGCCCGTCGGGGTCAACAGCCAGACGCCCTCACCAAGCTGCAACTCGTCGAGCGTGTTCAAGATCGGTAGCTGACCCGGACGGAAGGCGAGGAACTGGGCGGCCGCCGCGTCCCAGGTGAAGACGGAGGTCACGTCGGCCACCAAGCTCTCCAAGGCCTGCTCGATCGCCGTCCCCCCGCTCCATCCGACAAGGTTCCAGCCCGGCTCCAGCGTGACGACCCGCTGGGCGGCGGCGACGACTGTTTGGATCTCGGTCTGGTTGCCGGCCCCATCGGCCAGGCGGAAGGTCAGGGCGGCTTCCGGGAGCAGCGCCGTGTTGGCCGTGAAGCGACCCAGGACCGGATCGAACGTGAGGGGGACTGGAGAGCCATCGGCCTCCAGGGTGGCGGTGTCCGGGTCGATGCCGGAGGCGGCGTCAGTGGTGAGGACCGTAAAGCCTTCGGTCGTCTGGAGGTCCTCGGCGACGGGCGGAGTCGTATCCCAGCCGACGACGTAGTAGCCCAGCGTCGAGATTTGCGCCGTCACCGTTCCCGCGGCGGTGTCGACGGCTGAGGGGAACGCTCGCCACAGGCCGCTTTCGTCGAGCGCGAAGATCTGGAGTTCCTCGGGCGGGCCGGCGAATCCGGTCGCGTAGCGAATCGAGAGGGTGAACGGTTCATCGGCGGTCCAGCCCTGGGGCGACAACTCGACCAGGTCCGATTGCATGAAGCCCGGGGAGAGCTGCGCCACTCGCAGGACTTGGGACGATTCAAAGAGGGAAGAGAGGCCACTGATCAGGCGGAGGCCGATGTCGAGTCCGGACTGGCTCGATCCCCCCAGCCCGAAGAACTCGGCCACGGTATCGGGGATGGTGACGATGGCCTCTGTGACGCCCTGGACTTGCGAGAGCACGAAGTCCGAGGCGCTGGTCCACGCGGATTGCAACAGGGTCGTGGCGCTGAGCTCATCCATCAACTGGGACAGCGCGTCGGCAATGAGGCCGGTGACGGTGTTCTCGGAGGCGTCGGTGGGCGTGAAGGCGAGCTCGCTGACTTTGACCAGCTTGCCGCCCAGGATGATCCAGCGATCGGTCTCCTGAGTCACGGTCAGGAGCCACTGGCCGCCGACCGAGAGGGCGGCCTCGGCCTTGATGCCGACTTCGATCTCGCCGCCGAGCGCGAAGGTGGGCGCGAATTCCGTGCCCTGCGTGGTCTTGAGGACGACGTCGCCCTCGACCTGATTAATCGCGGTCGCCAGCGCGCCGAGGATGAACCCCGGGGTGAAGGCGTTGATGCTGTCCGGATCGAGCAGCGCGGCGAGGGAGGTCCAAAGGGTGCCGCCGGCCGCTCGCAGATTGTCGCCGCTGAAGCTGATCGTCAGCGAGTTGTTTTCCAACTGCTCGTTCAGCGTACTGCCCCAGAGAAGTTCGATGACAAACTCCTCCAGCGAACTGGTGGAGGGCGGCCCGGTGAAGACGAACTTGACGGCCATGCCCGCGGCTCCGGTCGCTCCGAAATTGGGGAGATCGAGCCCCAATGCGTCTTCACCGAAATACATCTCCAACTGGGCGGTGGGAGTGAAGGTGAGGGCGCCGGTCAGATCCGCCTGGAAGACGAACGTATGGGTGTTCTTGGCGATGTCGAATTCCCAACCCAGGGTGCCGCTGGCGCCGGCGCTGGTTCCGAAGCCAAAGTTAAACGGATCGAAGTCCGGGCGATGGCCCAGGAACACGCCCAGCGAACCGCTCACGGTCCGCTTGACGGTGACGCCGAAGGAGTCCCGGCTGACGAAGGGTAGGTAGTTCGCTTGGAGCGACTCCCCAATCGTGGCCGTGTAGATGGCGTTGAGCAGAGGGTCGGGTTCGAGGGCCGGTTCGAAGGCGGACGTCAGGAGCCACGTGGCCAAGGCGAGCTGTTGCTGGCGGTCGGTCTGATCGGTCAGGCGGAGGGCGACGGTCCGCGTCCCCGCGAACTCGCCGCCCAAGGTCACCTGTGCCGATGCGCGCGGCTCCACCCAGCCGAGCTTGACCCCCGCGCCGAAGCCGAGACTGGCGCTGAGTCCCAGGGTTCCGACGCGGGTCCCTTCAACGATCGTGGCGTCGTTCTCAAAATCGAGGGCGAAGCCGCCTCCCAGGCCGGCGCTGACCGAGGCGCCTAGCCCGATCGTGCCGCCCCCGGTCCCGGTGATCTGGGCCCGGGTCGTGATGGCCCGCTCCGTCAAGGTGACAGAGAACGCGGGCCAACCGGCCACGGACTCGTCGTGGACGATGTGCTCGGCGTTGGCGAAGGTGAATTGGACGGGCGCTGGACCCGCCGCCATGCCCTTGGTGTCGATGTTGCACCGCAGGCGGCCGGGCGAGGGGGTGTCGCACGATCCTCGCGGCGCCAGCGCGGCGGTGATGGCGTTGGCCGCGCTGCCGCTGCCGACGTTGCGCACGTCGAACTCACGGAACAGTGTGGAGCCGACCTCGGCGGTCGCGGGGTAGGAGAAGCGCTCGCTGACGGTGACATCCGAGGGCAGCGGATCGATCCGCTGCAGCCAGATCCGGTAGTTCCGCTCGGGATCGCCCTCGCGGGCGAAGACGAAGACCTCAATCAGCAGGGTGCGATCCTGATCTGGCTGGAAGAAGAACCGGTCCACGCCCCACGGGTCGGGCGCGTGCTGGGGATGATCGCTCGCCACGTAGCCCCAGAACTCTTCCAAGAAGGGCCCTTCATCCTCCGGCGAGATCGAGTTCGGGCCCGTGTCGGCGAACGACTATAAGCCGCCGGCCTCCAGCTTCGCCGGACCGGCGAGGTAGGTGCGCGGCACGCCGTCGACGGCGCCAGTGGTCGACGCACCGCCGGGGTAGACGTACCAGGAGTTGGCCGGCTGGGTGGCATCAGCGTGGTCGGGCCGGAGGGGCGTCGCGGTCATGAACTCGCAGGGGAGGCTGCCGTCACAGTCCGCCGCGAAGTCGAACCAGAGGACGTAGCGAGCGCCGCCGCGGACGTCGACTTGGTAGTGGTCGGGGAAGTCGATCCAGCGGTCGAGGCACGCCGCGGCTTGCGGCGATTGGCCGTCGTTGGTGAGGCTGCACTCCGGCGTTTCGGCCGGAGGTGTCAGGGTGCTGAGGGTCGACGGCGCCCCAATCCCCAGCGTCGCACCCGAGGCAAGGCCGGCTTCCCGTCCTTCGTTGAGCCGCTCGAAATATCTGGCGGAGCCGGCATCGGCGGGGTGATCGGTGACCGCCACGATCGCGACTAGCGCGATCAGCGCGGCGATGACGACGATTTGAACGCGGCGCTGCACAAGACGGGGCATGGAAGCCTCCTTCGTTCGGAACGCATGGCTGTGCCGGCCCAAAACTCCGTTCGCCCCAGTTCTCTATCTGGGAGACGGTTGGCGATCCGAATATTGTGGTCCCACAACCACGTGAGCCCCCTCGGGTGCGAAGGCCGCGGCGACGCCGCGTCCGATCCCTTGGTTTGCGCCCGTCACCATGGCAACCTTGCCGTCGAGTTGCATCGTCCTCTCCTCTCTGGGGGGGGGAGCGCCGCGTCGGCGTGGAGTGTCAGCAGGCGGCGCGTTTCGCGCGGCCTCTCCGCGGACTTCGCGCGGCCGAGCTACGCGATCCTTTCCGGCGTGTTCACCCATCCGCCCTCCGCCGTCGTCGCCATCATTCCCACGGGGGCCACGGCCCCGTGATCGGTGACCACGTCGATCACGGTTGGGCCATCGAAAGCCAGCCCGGCCTGGATGGCCGGCCCAATGTCCCGGGGGTCGGTCACGCGAATGCCGTTGGCGCCCATTCCTGTGGCGAGTTTGGCGAAGTTCATTTCAGTGAATTCGGACAGGGCGTCGACATCGTCCCACTGGGACCAGACGCCCTGCAGCAGGTGGGTGTCAAACACGAGTGCGTGGTTGTTCAGGATCACGGTGATGGTGCTGATCTGGTTGCGCACGGCCGTCTCCAGTTCGGGGAGATGACAGTAGAAGGCGCCATCGCCGGTCCAGCACACGACCGGCCGGTCTCCCGCGCCCACCTTGGCTCCCAGGGAAGCCGGGAATGCCCAACCCATGCTCCCCTCGCAGCAGAGATAGTTCTTGCCCGCAGGAAGGTCCATGAAGGCGCCGCTCCAGGCCGCGTTATAGCCCGTGTCGGCCACCACCAACGCGTCTGCAGGGAGCGCGTTGACCACGTCAACGGCCAGGCGTTCGGGGCGAATCGGGACGGCATCTGACGCGACTCGCTCGTTCTCGGCCTGCCACCAGGCCTGGACGGCGGTCTCACAGTGCCTGACCCACTGCGCGTGTGCCGCCGGTTCGCCCGCGCCAACGACCGCCAGCATCTGCTCCACCACGACCCGCGCGTCACCTACCAGGGGGAGCGTGTGGGGATAGTCCTGGCCCGTGGCAGGCTGGCTCGGGTCGATATTGATGCTGATGATGGGCGTGGTCTGCTTCAACGGCGTCGCGCCGCCGACTTGATTGCCGATGCAGACGATCAGGTCCGCCTCCCCCACCATCTGGGTGGCCACCGGGCGTCGGTATCCGCCCTGCACACCCACGGACAGTCGGTGACCGCCATCGATGGAGCCCTTCCCCCCGAGGGAGGTCGCGACGGGGACGTTGAGCCGCTCGGCCAGTGCGGTGATCGCATCCCAGGCGCCCGAGGTGATGGCGCCGCGGCCCGCGACGATGAGCGGTTGCTCGGCCTCTTGCAACCAGCGGACGGCCTCCGCCACCGCGGCGTCGTCCGCGGCCGGCCGGGCGGCGGGCTGGATAAAGTAACGATCATCGAGCATCTGCTCGCCGAAGTCCGCCTCCTCCCATTCGGCGCCGAACTCTATGGCAAGGTGCACCGGCGCCGGGGCGCCCGTGGTGGCCTGGCGATAGGCCTCACCGAGGAGGTCGGGGAGCCGGGCAAGGGAAGGCACGTCCGTGTCCCACTTCGTGACGTTGCCAAAGTACGGATTCACGGCTTGCCAGGCGCCGTGGTAGCGGCCTGTCGTGCGGGCGGTCAAGGCCAGCACCGGGGTGTGGCTCATCCAGGGCTCGGCCAGCCCGGCAGCCAGGTTGCACGCACCCGGACCGCCTTGTGTGATCACGATGCCCGGCCGGCCGCTCGCCTGCGCGCAGCCGTCGGCCATATAGCCGGCCGCCTTCTCCGCGTGGCACAGCACGCGCTTCACGGGATCGCGCGCGAGTTCTCCCAACGTGGAGTAGAGGAAGGTCGGGACGAAGAAGATGCCGGGTACCTGCGACCGCCGGAACGTCTCCGCCAACCACTCTTGGCCCTTCATGATCCGGGGCCGCACGTCATGGGCCTTCGGCAGTGGTCGCGTCTCCGATCGTTGACGAGTCTGCGTCATGTCGTCCTCTTTCTGTTGGTCGGCCCAGCGGACTCCAAGACCGCGAGATCGGACGCGGACCGCGATCTGAACCGCGCACGTCGCGCGGCGTCCGTATAGGCCGGATGCTTCCGTTCGCCAATGATCTGAGCCCGCCGCGTATCCAGGTTCCGCCGCCGCCTGGGGTCGTGGAGACGCGTCCCCCGGCGCCGTCCTGTGAGTCTTCGGCCCTCGACGTTTCCGCGCCGAGCGCGGTTTGGGTAGGACGACGTGCGGACGCATACGTGACCGACGTCATGGCGTGTGTGGCGGGACCCTGAAGACACTCGCGACGCCGGGACGAGAGGCCGAGACGCGGTCGGCCGGATTCGATGCGACCTCGCACCAGATTTCGCACCTCGGCGAACCCGGGGGCACCGAGGGAGGATTCTGATGGCCGGACTCGAACTCAGTGGGCTGGCAGGCAAGGTGGCGGTGGTCACGGGCAGGGGCCGGATGCGCAGCATTGGCCGCTCGATCGCGGTCGAGATGGCCCGGGCCGGCTGCGACGTGGTCGTAACGGGCACCGGCCGCGCCCCGGAGAACTACCCGGACGACGAGAAGACCGCGGGCTGGCGCGACATCGAATCCGTCGCCGAGGAGGTGGAAGCGACGGGACAGCGCGCTCTGGCGGTGGTCTCGGACGTCTCCGATCCGGCCTCCGTCGAGGCACTGACTGCGCAGGTCCTTGGCGAGTTTGGGCGGGTGGACTTTATCGTCAACAACGCGGGGGCCGCGCGGGGACCCGACCGCGTACCCGTGGTCGACCTGGCGATCGACGACTGGATGAAGGTGATCAGGGTCAATCTCACTGGCACGTTCCTGATGTCGCATTTCTTCGGGCGCACGTTGATCGACCAGGGTGAGGGAGGCGCGATCGTCAACATCTCGTCCATCGGCGGAAAGATGCTGCCGCCAAATGCCGCCGCCTACGCCTCGAGCAAGGCGGGGATCCACGCGCTCACCGCGTCGATGGCGCAAGAGGTGGGTCAATACCGGGTGCGGGTCAACGCCATCTGCCCGGGCATCATCGACACCTACCGGATGGACGACATTGAGCGCGGCGAGGTCTGGGACACCATGATTCAGACGCGGGTGCCAATGGGCCGCGCCGGGATGGGCGAGGACATCGCCCACGGGACGATCTTTCTCTGCTCCGACCAAGGCGCCTGGATCACGGGCCAGGCGTACAACATCGACGGTGGAACGGTGGTCCAGCACTAGGCATCAACCGACGCCGACTGGCCGAGTTTCGCGGGGTCGACGTTGACCTGCTGCTTTCCAGTCCGTCGGTCTGAGGCCGGCTTCTGACAACAAATGCCGGAGTATGCGGCCCGCGCATTAGAGCAACGGACTTCTAATCCGTCGGTCCAGGGTTCGAATCCCTGAGGGCCCACCACATCGGCATTTCTGGCGAACCGACGCGACGTAAAGTCGCGTCGGCCAACTACTTGCAACCGTCGGCGGGATCTTCGTGGCCGGCGGCGGCGGGAGTTTTGAGACACCACAGGAGGCAATCTCTCATGCGACTGTGGGACCACAAAACGCAGATCGTCAGCCGTCTACCAGATAAGGAACCGGGTCGACTACTCGAGCGGATTGCCCTCCCCGAAACGGGCCTCGATCACATCCTGGGCTTCGAAGACCAACTCCGTGATGATCTGCCGGCACGACTTCATTTCGGTGATGACCCCAACCCCCTGGCCCAGTCCGGTCCCTGCGAACTCACCGATGCCCGCCTCGCGGGCGCCGCGCAGGAGATCGCCGCCCAACATGCCCTGGAGAGGCATTGCCAACGGCTTCGGCGCGCCCGGCTCCTCCCATGCCATCGTCCAGGCATTCTTCACGAGTCGAGCGCGTTTTCCCGTCAGCGCGCGGGAGAGGATCGTGTCATCCTCCGTGGCGGCGAGGACCTTCTCCTTGACCATCATGTGTTCGTCGGACTCGTGTGACGCGAGCCAGATCGAGCCGGTCCAGACCCCCGCGGCGCCCAACGCCAGCGCCGCGACCACCTGCTCTCCGGTCGTGACGCCGCCCGCGCAGAGAATCGGTGTCTCGCCGGCGATCCGGACCACCTGGGGGACCAGAGAGAAGGTGCCGATCGGGCTGTTGTGCCCGCCGGCGTCGTGTCCCTGGGCAATGACTACATCCACACCAGACTCGATCTCGCGGCGCGCTTGGCGGACCTTTCCCACCAACCCCCAGACGCTGATGCCGTTCGCGTGCGCGGCTTCCAGTACGAAGGCAGGATTGCCCAGCCCCGAGGCGATTATGGGTACCTTCAGATCGACCAGCGCATCGAGCTGGCGCCGTGCCCCTTCCTGAGACATCATCCCCCCGCCCCCGCCGACTCCGATCGGTTCCGCGGGGTCGGGCACCTCGTGCTGGTCCTTGAGCTTCTGGACGAAGGCGAGGTGTTCCTCGGGGATCGCCGCCTCAAGGTCCTCGCGATTGACGCTGGGGGGGACCGACGCCGGGATCAGCACATCGATCCCGAATGGCTTGTCACCCACCCGATCGCGGAGCCACTTCACACCGGCGGCGATTTCGTCGGGCGAAGCCCCGGCCATGCCCAGCACGCCGATCCCACCGGCGCCGGTCACGGCAGCGGCGACATCCTTGCAATGGGTGAAAGCGGCGATCGGGTACTCGATTCCGAACTTATCGCAGAGCTTTGTCTGAAGAGGGTCCACGCTGACCTCGCTCGCTACGGTGCTCGCGCGCAGGATCGCCCCCGAGCGCCTGAGGAAAGGCGTCCCGCAGATCGGAACGCCGAGTCTCCTGGAATCTATGAGGCTCACCGGCGACCGTCAATTCCCGCAGCCCTCCACCGACCAGACCTGATCTTCGGACTCCGGTTCCCACCCCACCTCGCCGCTGTGGGCGCTGGCGCGCCCGTCTCGTCGTTGTCGTTGGGGAGCCGGAGACGCCAGTGGGCGCGGCGGTTCAGCGATCATTGACAGCCCGGAGGGCGGCGAGAATAGTAGCCAAGGTCGGCCGACTCAGACTCTACTGGCTCCGTTCAGGAACCGATCCTGGAGGACGCATGCTCTTCACACCTGAGGGTCCGGGCGCGCTCAACGGCGTTCTGGTGTTAGACCTGGCTACCTCTCGTGCCGAGATGGCTGGTCGAGTTCTTGCCGACCTGGGAGCCCGCGTCCTCAAGATCGAGCCACCGGGCGGCGCAGATGCGCGCCGGTTGCCACCCTTCGCCGAGGAGGCGGGCTCGCGGCGCTCGCTCTACTGGGAATTCGTCGCGGCCGGCAAGAAGAGCGCCATTCTTGACCTGGAGTCGGCGGCGGATCGAGACCGGCTGCGCGGAGTCGCGAGACGGGCTGACATCCTCATCGAGTCGTATGACCCCGGCCGCATGCGCGCCTGGGGACTCGACTACGACAACGTCGGGCCCGCTGCGCCTTCCTTGATCTATGTCTCGATTACGCCGTTCGGGCAGTCGGGCCCGGACGCCGCCTGCCCAGCGACAGCTCTCACGATCGATGCGGCCAGTGGCGTGACCTCGCTCCAGGGCGACCGGGATCGCCCGCCCCTAGCAGTGGGATTCCCGCAGCCGGAGTTTCACGGCGCCGCGCAGGCGGCGGCCGATGCCTTGTGTGCGCTGTATGAGCGGGAGCGATCGGGCCGCGGACAGCACCTGGACGTTTCGATGCAGGCTGCGATGGTCGGGACGCTCATGGCCTCCAGCGGGTACGTCCCCAACACCGGCATGGAGATCCAGCCCGCTTCCGAGCGGCGCCGCTTGCCCCCACCGGAACTTGCTCCCGGGATCCAGATGCCCCGCTTCGCCGAGTCCGCCGACGGCTACATCCTCCTCCCATTCAATCTCGGCCCCGCGGGAGGCAACGCACTCGCGGGTGCTCGGCGCTGGGCGGTGGAAGAGGAGGCCATTGATCCGGACCTGCGGGATCTCCCGCTTCTTAACTGGGCCTTGGATGTCGCCGACGGGACGCTCCCGGTTGCGACGCTGAACCGGCTCCTGGCACAGATCGTGACCTTTCTGGGGAACAAGACGTCCCGCGAAGTAGTCAGTCGGTCCTCGGTCGACCGCCTCATGATGGCGCCAGGGCTGAGCACCGCGGACCTGCGAGAGGACCCCCAACTCCAAGCCCGCGGCTTCTGGCGCGACGACGGGGCCGTCACCCGCCCCGGCCCGTTCGCCAAGCTTTCGCGAACTCCTCTGACATCGGCATCCGCCCCCCGCCAGATCGGGCAGGACCAAGCGCTACTTGACGAGCTCCTTCTGCCACCCGACGACGTTCAAGCCGGAGGGCCAGGCATCGTGACCGGCGGCTCAGACAGTGAGCCAGTCCGGGGGGACATCTTTGGCGAGCTCAAGGTGGCCGACTTCACGTGGGCTGCCGCCGGACCCATCCTCTCGCGAGCACTCGCCGACCACGGAGCTATGGTGGTGCACGTGGAGTCCGAGGCGCATGTCGACCTCGCGCGGATGCTGCCGCCCTACAAAGACGGCCAGCCCGGTGTCAATCGAAGCCACCTCGCCGCATCCTTCAACGCCTCCAAATTCGGATTGACAACGAACTTCAAAACCCCCGAGGGCCTCGAGGTCATTCGCCGCCTCATCGATTGGGCGGACGTCGTTGTAGACAACTACGCGCCCGGAGTGCTCGAAGGCGCGGGGCTCACCTATGAGTCGCTCAGCGCCGATCGACCGGATCTGGTGATGCTCAGCACCACGATGCGGGGCGCCACCGGTCCGGAACGATCCTATGCGGGTTACGGCGCGCAGGGGGCTGCTCTGGCGGGCCTCCACGCGATCACCGGCTGGCCCGATCGGTTCCCGGTGGGACCGTGGGGTCCGCTCACCGACTTCATCGCGCCGCGCTTCGGCCTCGCGGCCCTCGCTGCGGCGCTGCGTCACCGCGAGAGGACGGGCGAGGGGCAATTCATCGACCTCTCGCAGGTGGAGTGCGGGATCCAGTTCATTGGGCCGTTGGTCTTGGACTACACGGTGAATGGAAAGGTGGCCCGTGCTCGGGGTCAGGAGTCGGATACGGCATGCCCGCACGGGATCTACGCCACGATTGGGGACGAACGATACGTCGCGGTGGCCGTCGAAACCCCCGGGCAATGGCGCGCGCTGGTGCAGCTCGCTCCTCTCGCGGACTTCAGCGACGCAATGTTTGACAGCCTAGAGAGGCGAATCACCGACCGGAGCCGGATTGAAGATCGCGTCCGCGAATGGTGCACGGACCAAGAGGCGGGGACCGTCACCGCCACCCTCCGGGCCGCGGGCATACCGGCCTCAGCGGTTCTGCGACCGGGGGAACTCCATCAAGACCCGCAGCTGCTCCATCGGGGGTTCTTCATCACTGCCGACCACGCGGTTCTGGGAGCGACCCCCTTCGATGGCTTCGTGACCCAATTCTCCGAGACGCCTCCTCAGATCCGCCGCCCGGGTCCCTGTCTGGGAGCGGACACCGAGTTGGTGCTTCACGAGTTCCTCGGCATGGGGGACGGGGAGATCGCCGCGCTGGCCGCGGTCGGGGCACTCACGTGACGGTCTCGGGGATCGGGCGCATGGACGCGACCGCCACTACCGTCGCGAGATTGAATCCAGCATGATGCGCAGGTTGGTGAGGACGCCCTCATGAACAATCGATCGACCCGGCCACTCGCGCACCTCGCCGCTGGCGGGGCGGCCATAGACCTCCATGCGCATAGCAGCCTCGGATCGTTGGACAGCGGTCTGATGCCGGATGTCCTCGTGGAACGATGCCTCGCCCTCGGGCTGTCGGCAGCCTGCGTGACGGAGCACAACGCGGTCTGGTCGCGTCGCGAGGCGCGTGAGGCCGAAGAGCGCTACGGGATCCCGGTTCTCCGAGGTATGGAGGTCAGCACCGACGCCGGTCATGTGCTCGTCTTCGGCGTGGAGCGCTTCAGCATGGAGATGTACAGCCTGGAGACGCTGCGCCGGATCGTGGAATCGGAACGGGGAGCCATGGTCATCGCCCACCCCTTGCGCGACGGATCCCGCTTCACACGGGCTTGGGCCGACGCCCCCGCCTTCTTCGACGCGATCGAAGCCGTGAACGGAGAGGATCACCGCGGCGCATTCGACTCCCTCGTGGCCCGCGCGGTCAGACTTGGTCTGGGTTCGACTGGCGGAAGCGACGCGCACAGCGCCCCCGGCCTCGGCCGGGCACTGACCCTCTTCGAGGAGGCCGTCGAGACGGATGCCGACCTAGTGCGGGCGCTCCACGGGCGCCGCTACCGGCCCCACTCCGAACGAATTCCGGGATCTCCCGCGGACCGCGACGTTCGCGAAACACTCAGGCGGGGCGGACAGGCGCCGCGTCGATCCAGCCGTGCCGACCGGGCCGGCCGACGCGTTGACAGCGCTAGGCCGGACATCTAGGTCCGCCGCCGAACGAGTGCTCTGGCCCTTCCGATTCCACAGCGGGTCGGCGTCAGGGCTGGGGCGTCAGCGACGCAGCCCGCCGCTGGTCAGATGCCGACGGCAGTCACGAAGGGAGACGAGCATGACCACCAACGGAGGCAGGAACGCCACGCAGGAAGGCCCCGTTGTCCTCATCGACAGACACGAAGGCGGGAAGATCTGGGTCATCACGATGAACCGGCCCCACCGCATGAACGCCCTCGGCGACGGCATGGCCGGAGCCCTGAGCGAGGCCTTTGAGGCCTACCGGGACGACCCAGACGCACGCGTCGCGATCATCACCGGGGCGGGCAACAAGGCCTTTTGTGCCGGCGCCGACCTGATCGAGACCGCGCAACTTCGCGAGGCTCACGCGAGAGGCGAGGAGCCGCCATCCCAGGGAATGGGCCCTCTCCGCTTCTTCAACATGACGGAGGCCCTGGGCCTGTGGAAGCCGACGATCGCCGCTGTCAACGGGTTCGCCGTGGCCGGCGGCTTCATGATGGCCATGCAGTGCGACATCCGGCTCATGGCTGAACACGCCAAGGTCGGCGTGGCGGAAGTGCGCTGGAATATGGGCGGCGCTGGCTGGATGGCGCCGCTGACGCGGCAGATGCCGTTGGGCGCCGCGCTCGAGCTTTGCCTCTGGGGCGACACGCAGTACACCGCCGAGCGCTGCTACGAGATTGGCTGGGCGCAGAGGGTGGTGCCGGGGCCGGACCTGATGGACGTGGCGATGGCGTACGCCCAGCGGATGCTCGACATGGCGCCGCGCGAAGTTCGGAACGTGAAGCAGATGTTGTATCGAGGCTTCAACATGAATCCCATGGACTCCCTTGCCTTCGGCGGCTGGCTTGAGCAAAACCTGGCCGGTATGCAGGACAGCATCGAGGGTCCCAAAGCCTTCGCCGAAAAGCGCCGACCGGTCTTCGTGGACGCGTAGATCCGTCCGCGAGGTGAGTGTCGGCTCGCATCAGGATGTCGCCGGCGGAGTCGGACTTCCTTCTGATGTTGAACGTCTGTCGTGATCGCCGTCATGGTGGGCGCGAAAAGCGGACGCCTAGCCTGCGGGCGGCGAGGGGTGCGGCCCGCGCGCGAGTCGTCGGCCGCTCGCGAATCGAAGGAAGACTGCGATGGCCATCGACCCGCTGCGGACCAAGATCTGTGACCTGGTGGGGTGCGAGTTCCCCATCTTTGCCTTCACACACTGCAAAGACGTGGCCGCCGCGGTCAGCAACGCTGGCGGGGTGGGCGTGCTCGGCGAACTGGGGCGAACGCCCGACGAGATCGTGGAGGACATCGCTTGGCTGCGCGAGCGGGTAGGCGACAAGCCGTTCGGGATCGATCTCGTCTTCCCTGCGTCGATCCCGGCCAGCACGATGAACATGGAGGATCTGGAAGCACAGATCCCGCAGGAACACCGCGAGTTCGTGTCCGATCTGATGACGAGGCACGACATCCCCGCGGCGACACAGCCTCCGGCTGGGGGGCCGATGAGTGGGATGGTGGGAATGCTGAGCCAAGAGAACGCCCGCAAGCAACTGGATGCTGCGATCGAGACCAACGTGCCGATCATCGCCTCCGGCCTGGGCAGCCCCGCCTTCGCGGTGGAGGCGGCGCACGCGCGCGGGATCAAACTAATGGGTTTGATTGGCCGGGTCCGGCAGGCGCAACGCGAGGTGGACGCCGGCGTGGACATGATTGTGGCGCAGGGCTACGACGCCGGGGGCCACACTGGCGAGATCGGGACGTTTACGCTGCTCCCGCGCGTCACGGCGATCGCCGGGGACACGCCGGTGTTGTGCGCGGGCGGTGTCGGGACGGGACAGCACTTGGCGGCCGCGCTGTGCCTGGGTGCGTCGGGGGTCTGGTGTGGCTCGCTATGGCTGGCTAGCCGAGAGTCGGACATGGCCTTCAAAGTCAAGGAGAAGCTCATGGAGGCCACCGAGGAGGACACGATCCGATCGCGTGCGCTGACCGGGAAGCCCGCCCGCCAACTCAAGACAGACTTCAACCTGGCCTGGGAGGAGCCGGGAGCGCCCGAACCGCTGACCATGCCGCTGCAGGGATTGCTGATCCGTGACCTGCAGCTGGCGGTGCGCGAACAACAGGCCCAGGACTTCATGGGTACGCCCCTAGGCCAGGTGGTGGGCCAGATCACGGAGATGCGGCCGTGTGCGGAGATCCTGTTCGACATGGTGGAGGGGGCGCGCGATACCTTCGACCACTGGCTCGTCGATCCGGTTGCAGACCCCGCGTAGCAGCGTCGATGATGCCGAGCGACGAGTCTGTTCCCGGGTCCGTCTGGCCGGAGTCAACCCGAACGGGCTTCGACCCGGAGCTGGCCGGCAAGCGGGCCGAGTGCGACGGGGGCATGGTCTCCGCCGAGGGCGCGGCGAGTCGCGATGACTTCGCGGGGCGGCTCTCCGGGGTCTACGTGGAGTATGGCGACCCGCCGCAGCGCTGGTACCTGCTCGAGGAGCTGACCGTGAAGCCGGCCGACTACGGCGAGGATCGAGTCTGGTGTGATCGCGAGTTCGTCTTCGTGGAAGGGGAGTGAGCCTGGTGATGCGAATCATCGTCTGCGCCAAGGAGGTGCTGGACCCGGACGCGGTCAATGCCTACGCGCAGGAGGGTCGCTTGACGATCGGTGAGGACGGTCGCAGCATCGCGCAGACCACGATCCCCACGGCGATCAACGCCTATGACGAACAGTGCGTGGAGGCGGCGCTGCAATTGCGAGATGCCGGGGTGGAATGCGAGTTGATCGTGGTCAGCGCCGGCCAACCCCCGGGCGACTACCTGCGCCGCGCGGCCGCGCTGGGCGCGGACGAGGTGGCGCTGATCCCCCTCGACTCGGCAGCCGTCGATCCAGAAGTGGTGGCGCGCGTGCTGTCGGCCTTCGTTCGCAGCCGAGGCGGCGCCGATCTGGTGCTCTGCGGCCGCCAGGCATCCGATGACGACCAGGGTGTGGTGCCGCCCGTGATCGGCGAGCTCTTGGATCTGCCTTGCGTGACCATGGCCCGCGCGCTGGACCTCGTCGAAGGCCGCCAGGTACAGGTCACCCGCGTCACGCCGCGGGGCGATGAGGTGGTGCGCTGCGATCTCCCGGCCGTGATCACGGTGAGCAGTGAGTTCGGCGATCCACGCTTCCCCAAGGCGGCGGGGATGCGGAATGCGCGTCGCAAGAAGCCCACCCTGGTCAGCGTGGAGGAGCTGGGCGTGGACGCGGCGGCGCTGCGGCCGCGCGTTGTGCTGCGGCGCTTGGATGTTCCTAGTACGGAGGGCCACTGCGAGTTCATCGATGCCGAACCGGCCGCCGCGGCGGCGCGATCTCTGATCAACCGGCTGGAGGCCGAGGGAGTACTGCCGGATCGATGAGCAGCGTAGTGGTCGCCAGTTGGGGCGCGGAGACAGCGGGCGAGGGCGCCCGCGAGGCGTTGTCGGTGGCGCGTCGGATCGCCGCGGCGGCGGGCGACGAATTGGTCTGGTTCATCCTGGGGTCACTGCCCGAAGAGGGGCCGGCGATCGCTGCCCGCTACGGCGTGACGCGCCTCGATCATGCGCCGGCCGCGAATCTTGAGGGATCCGCGGACCGGCTCGTCACGGCGCTCACTCAGTACCACGCGCTGGCGGGACCGGGCACGCTCGTGCTCAGCCAGGAGATCGAGGTGCGACTAGTTGCGCCGCGCCTGGCCGCAAGGCTCGAGGCGGGCGTGGTGATGAACGTGCTGAAGGCGGACGCCTCCGCCGACGGAGCGCTCGCCGTCACGGCGACGGCCTTTGGCGGCGATACCCACGCGGTCTATGCCTTCGCGGGCGAGGGTCTTCGAATCATCGGCCTTCTCCCACGGGCGGTCGCCGCTGAACCAGCCGAAACACCGTCGGCCCCGGAGGAGCGCCGCGTCGACCTGTCGCTTGAGGGAATCGACGAGCGGATCACCGTCGTGACGCCGGCGTCGGCCTCGGGTCCGCGGCTGGAGGATGCCGCGCTGGTGGTTTCGGGAGGGCGGGGGCTGGGCGAGCCCGAGCAGTACCGCCTGATCGAGGAGCTGGCCGCAGCACTTGGCGGTGTGGCGGGCGCTTCACGGCCGATTGTGGATGACGGCTGGACGAACGCGGCGCGGCAGGTTGGGCTCACCGGGCGGATTACGAGGCCAGATTGCTACATCGCGGTGGGCATCTCCGGAGCCAGCCAGCACATGGCCGGCTGTTCGGCGGCGAAAGTGCTCGTGGCGATCAACCGCGACCCGAACGCCCCCATCTTCCGCCACGCGCGCTACGGGATCGTCGCGGACTATCGCGACATCGTGCCCGAGCTGATCGCAGCGGCGCGGGGGCCGGACCAGAGCTGACGCCGAATCCGTCTCGCTGCCTGATCCCATGAAATGAGCGGCTTGTGGCGGCCCCAAACTCGATCCGGCCGCCCATCGATAGACATGATGGAGGTTGCTGATGCCCCAATGAACTACATCACGATGGAGCCTCCAACCATGCAGCCCTGATCACGCTGCTGGGCTCTAAGTCGCCGACAGCGTCCCGGCGTGACCGTCGGGTCAAGACCCGAGGGGCGCACAGCCCGCCTTCGCTAGCCTCCCTGCGCCAGCCTCCAGAATTTCTGGGGCGTCACTTGACTAGGATGAACCCATGCATCTCCGCACCTGGTTGGGCACCGCCGCCTTAGTCTTGACCCTCATCGCTCTGAACGTCGGGATGGCCAACCCGACTGCTTCAGCGCAGGACGCGGATGAGGAGGAGCCGACTCCGGAACTGATCAGCGAGGACGAGGATGCAGAGCCCGAGCTGATTTCTGGTTTGCCCGCGACCGGCAGCGGCGGCCTTGCCGGAGACGACGGGTCAGCGACCGGCCTTGCCCTCATCTCCGCCGCGGCCGGTGCCGCCGCTGTCGCCGTGCTCGGCTCTGGCGTCGCACGACGGAGACTCGCGCGATCTCGCCGCCGCGCATAGAGGCGATCGCTCGCGCCGCAAACACAAAGGCTGCGGGCAGTCAGGATTCGAACCTGTGGGTGTGGTGTCTCAAAACTCCATCGGCCTTGAGTGAGCCGATGAAGTTTCGATGCCCGCACACCTGTGCCGGCCCAAAACTCCGGACGACCCAAGTCCCTATCCGGCAGGCCGGGGTAGGACCGACTGTTCCATCAGTCGCCGCCACCAGCTAGGAGAGCGACAAACAACCTCCCTCGGGACAGACGCTCGCGGGGCGGTTTCGCTGCCCAGGCTGAGCGGCAAATTCTAGATTTCAGCTGATTTGCGCGGTGCGGCTGCTTTCCAGTCCGTCGGTCCGGGGGCGATTTTCGCCCAGAAACGCCGACACAGAGAACAGATGTTCATGACCTTCGTACTTTTAATCCGTCGGTCCAGGGGTTCGAATTCCTGAGGGCCCACCATTCCTTGTGTG
>PVBE011501651.1_pt1 | contig 19409 bp, 26 predicted proteins | sample 1631181 | NCBI WGS metagenome assembly PVBE01 (sample SAMN08397723, study PRJNA350692) | Marine metagenome, whole genome shotgun sequencing project. | isolation source: water | place: Pacific Ocean | collected 2012-04 | reverse complement strand
GTTGGCCAGGATGCGAAACAACAAATCGGCATCGTTTTCGTTGTAGGCGAAAAGCGAGCCGATTTTACGGCCGTCGCCGCACTGGCGAATAATGCCATAGTCGGTGAGAGCGCCATCGTTGACCAGGGCAAAGCCCGACCGGGTTTCCTGCGGCGTAATCCACTGGCGCAGAAAAGTTTACCGGGGTACCGGAAAGAACGCTGCGTCATAGTCCAGGATTGCGTCTGTTAACGCCCGTTGATGCGGCGTAATTTCGTATCGGTCGGTGGCTCGCAAGCGACGTCGCCACTATAGCGCACATTGCGGTGGGCGAGCTTGAAACCCAAATTCCAATAATTGGCCTGTTGGTCGATAACCCCGTCGAGACCGATGACCCGCTCGCCGAGTTGGGCCATGCTGACCTGCCAAGTCTTTAGGCCATCACCGTCCAGGCCCGGGTTCCATCCCTCGTTTGTAGTCCACTCAATCGCCGTGTCGAATTCGACGCGGGACACGGCGCAAATTTTAAGGCCATCGGGCATGGGCACCTTACCGCGAACAGACGGCAGTGGTCTGCCTACCTATTCGGGGTGAAACCTTGGTGTTTCGTGAAGCGCTGGTGCTTACAACTTTGGTGTAATTTTAGCGGCGAGGGTCTGCTGAACGATTTTGCCGTTGCGTACCACGAAAGTATCGGTGCCAATTTCGTAAACGTTATCGGCGGTCTCGGCTTTCCAGACGATGTAGGCGAGGTTGCCATCGATGACCTGCTGGATCATCTCGAACGATGTACCCGGCTTGCCGAACTCGGCAACTAGTCCCTCGAAAACGGGGCGGATCTGATCGCGGCCGCGCAGTGCGCCGGCCGGCGTGATGAACACTGCATCGGCGGCGTAATTGGCCATGATGGCGGCGACGTTACCCTCGACGAACACCTTCAAGTGCTGGCCGAGTACCTTCTTGGTTATTGTTGCTGTGTTGTGGTTGTGCGCCGTCGTAGCGACGTGCGCCGTCGCAGCGACTCCGTTCAGCGCCAGAATCGTAACCACGGCAAGGCCCGCGAATAGTTTTGTCAGATAAGTCATGTAACTTCCCTCAAAATTAAGGCGCTCGTTAGCGAGCGCCGGGGAAGTTTGCCGAGTTCGATACCCCAATGCAAGGCGGTAGAGCCGTATGCCGTGTTGCAGGTCTCGGGCGTTAGGAGGTGCTGGCACCGTGGACCGGCAAAACTTTTTGCAGACCATCCAATAGGTCAGTGTCCTGTGTACCGCCGTCGCCCTTTATGGGTTCGGATACCACTAGTTTCAGGGGATCGGTATGGATTGGAATGGCCTCGCACAGCGCTTCCTATACCGTGGCGCTTGGACGCTCATCGATGGCGGCGAACCAGCGCTGCAGGTTAGGCGCATCTTCGGGCATTTCCACTTTCGCCCACTTGGCGAAGTCGGTGGTGCAGTAGGCGGTGATGTCGGCAATGGAAAATGCCTCGCCGGCGACAAATTTGCGTGTTGCCAGGATGGTGTCGAGCCTCTCCAGGAAACGCGCTACCCGCTGACGGCCGCGCTCGGCGAGCTCGGGAATTTGCGCATAGTTGTCAGGGCCGACCATCGCCCGATTTTCCAGGCGTTTGGCATGATTGCGCAAGGCCTCGCCCGCCGCCATGAAGCCGTCGATTTCCATGCGCCATTCCATGTCGGCAACGATGGCCCTCTCAACCGCATTGCGGCCCATCAGCGGCGGCTCGGGGTAGGCTTCCTCGAGATAGCGGCAGCACCCCACCGAGCTGAGCAGGCGGGTACCGTTGTCGAGTTCGAGTACCGGCACGGTGCAATAGGGATTGATTGCGCGAAAGGCGTCGCCGAGCTGTTCTGCGTCACGCAGATTGACTTCGATAGTCTCGATCTCGTCGGCCAAACCCTTTTCGATGATGAACATGCGCACCCGACGTGGACTGGGTGCCGTGGCGCAATCGTAGAACTTCATGGCGTGTCTCCTCCTGTTATCGGCACTAAATCATGTGCCGCCGATTTTACCCAGTATAAGCGCGCATCGACGTTTATCGAACTTCGGCGTTAGACTACCAGTACCGAAAAGGGACGAGATAGCGATGGCCGACGATCCAGCGGTAAGACCAGGTGTGGAAAGTGAAGTTGTGGCGCAATCGCCAGAGATGCGCTTCACCCTCTATACGCTCGCACCAGGCGCACAAATTCCGTGGCACTTCCACAGCGAGGTGGTCGATTGGTATGTCTGTCGCGAGGGCGTATTCACCGTAGAATCTCAATCGCCGGAGACTTCAGTCATGCTGGCCGTTGGCGAAATACACGAAATGCCAGTGCGCCGGGTCCATCGAGTGGTGAACACCGGCGATGGCACGTGCCGGTTCGCGCTGGTACAAGGTTTGGGAAAATACGATTTCAATTCGGTTGACGAATAAAATACGGGAAGGACAAAACAATGCCCGATGACGCAACACCAAAAACCAAGACCGCAGGCGCCTATAAAGGTGGCGACGGTAACTATTATTTTGAGGTCGCCAACCTAAAGGGCCTCGATGCGGGTCCGGGTTATGCGCCCACCTTCGGTCCGGTGGTCGAGGGTGAGCTCACTCAGGTGGGTGTCATGAAAATTCCCGCCGGCCAGTCATCCGATCCCCATACGCACCCCAACGAACAGTGGGTTTATCTGCTGCAGGGCCGCTTGCGATCTGTCGTCGATGGCCAGGAACGCGATGTCGTGCCCGGCGAATTAATTTATATCCCGGCGAACATCGTCCACAATGTGGAGGTGATGCCGGGCGAAGACGCAGTTTTCTTCACCTGCAAGGATATGCGCCACGGCATCGCCGGCACGCCGGCAAAGTCCGACTGACGGCAGCGAGGGCGCTCCACTAGGGAGCACCCGCAACTGCCTACACTCCGTCGAACATCAATGCCGTGCCGGTCGATCCAGCTTGGCGTGCATCTCGCCAGGGTTTGTATTCGGCGTCATTGTACCAAGCCTCCGCTGCCGCCTGGTCGGGGAACTCCAGGATCACCGCAACCGACGGCGCGGGGCCGTTGCCTTCGACAACGGTGGCCTTTGTGTTCTGGGCGAGATAGCGGCCACCATGCTTGGCCACGAGATCGTGGACGGCAGGAGCATAATCTTCGACCCAGGATGGATCGGTGATGTTGAGATTAGCAGTCATGTAGCAGGCCATAAGGCTCTTTCCTTCGTTGGTTCGGTTACTTTAATTCAGGCTAACACGAAGGCGCCGCGACGGGTGGTCAACAATTTTTATATCGTAATTGGGAAGCGACGGAACGATGGTGGACGGAAAAGCAGAGGAAACGGTCGCAATAATTGGCGCCGGCACCATTGGTGCGTCGTGGACGGCCTATTTTTTGGCGCAAGGTTGCGATGTTGTTGTGTGGGATCCGGCCGCCGGGTTTGCCGAGCGCACGGCGGCATTCGTGGCGCGGGCCTGGCCGGTACTTGAAGAACTTGGCCTGGCGCCGGGCGCCGCGCCCGGTCGGGTGGTCTATTGCGATACCATGGCAGACGCCCTTATCAGCGTAACGTTCGTGCAGGAGAGTGGGCCGGAGAACGCGGCGGTCAAAACCAAGCTGATCGCTGACATCGATCGTCATCTACCGGACGAGGTGGTAATCTCGTCGAGCTCGACCGCTCTGCCGGCAAGCGAATTCCAGGGCGGGGCGGCACATCCGGAACGAGTTGTCCTCGGCCATCCTTTTAATCCGCCGCATTTGATGCCGTTGGTCGAAGTCGGTGGGGGTAAGCAGACCGAGACATGGGCGGTTGACCGGGCGATGGCCTTCTACGAGGCCACCGGCAAGTCGCCGGTACGCCTGCGCGCCGAAATCCCCGGCCATTTGGTCAACCGGTTACAGGGCGCAGTTTACCGCGAGGCGGTGCATCTGGTCGCCGAGGGCTACGCTTCGGTCGCCGATATAGACAAGGCGATGTCCGCCGGTCCCGGCCTGCGCTGGGCCTTTATGGGACCGCACATGACCTATCATCTTGGCGGCGGTGCGGACGGCATCGCCAACTATCTCGACACTTTTGGTCCCAGCCAGGAACGCCGCTGGGAAGCGTTGGGTGCTCCGGAATTAACCGACGAGGTGAAGCAGAAAATCATTGCCGGGGTGCAAGAGGAAACGGCAGGCCGCTCGATTGACGAACTGGTCGCCGCGCGCGATGAAACTTTGCTCAATCTGTTAAAGGCGCTGGCAAAAAGTCCATTTTAGGTGCTCACCACCTAGCACTGTTATAAAAAAGCGGCACAACAATAAAAAGGGGAACACCATGAGCGAATCCAAAACGCCGGCTTTATTTTCGCCGATGGTTATCGGCGGCGTGACGCTGCCAAACCGCATCGTTATTTCGCCGATGTGTACCTATTCCGCCGAAGACGGCATCGCCAACGATTGGCACCAGGTTCATTATGGCCAGTATGCCCTCGGTGGGGCGGGCTTGGTTTTCACCGAAGCTGTGGCGGTCGAACCGCGCGGCCGCATCACCCATGGCTGCCTCGGCCTTTGGTCGGACGATCATGCCCAGGCGTTGAAATCGGTCGTCACCTTCCTGAAGGCGCACGGTTCGGTACCGGCAATCCAGATCGCCCATGCCGGACGCAAGGCCAGCATGCAACGGCCGTGGTTCGGCAACGGGCCGCTCGGCGAAGACGATTTCGCCCGCGGCGACAGCCCGTGGGAGATTGGCGCGCCGAGTGCGCTGCCGGTCGATGGGGGCTACCTGGTGCCTCATGAATTGTCGGTCGACGAAATCCACAGTGTGCAGCAGAATTTCGCTGATGCCGCCGGGCGTGCGGCTGAGGCCGGTTTTGAGGTGCTGGAAATTCACTCCGCACACGGTTATCTCGGCAACAGTTTCCTGTCGCCGATATCCAACCAGCGAAATGACGTCTATGGCGGGGATCTGGCGGGGCGCATGCGCTTTACGCTGGAAACGGTGGAAAAGGTGCGCACTACTTGGCCTAGCGGCAAGCCGCTGTTTGTGCGGGTGTCGTCGATCGATGGCGTCGAAGGTGGCTGGGAATTGGACGACACGGTGGTGCTGGCCCGGGAACTCAAGGTGCGCGGCGTCGATGTGATGGATTGCTCGTCGGGCGGTATCGGTGGGCCGGCGACGGCGGTGACGTCGCGCGAAGCCATTCCCATGGGCTTCCGCCTGTCGTTTTCTGAGCGCGTGCGCGCCGATGTCGATATCCCAACCATGACCCATGGTTTCATCGTCCTGGCTGATCATGCGGAATCGATCGTCCAGGAAGGGCGCGCCGATCTCATCGGCATCGCGCGCGAGGCTCTGTATAACCCCTATTGGCCGCGCCATGCCGCCCATCAATTGGGCTACAACCCCGACTTTTCAGCCTGGCCCAAGCAATATGGCTGGTGGCTGGTGCGCCGCGAGTCGAACCTGCGCAAGCTCGGTGTAAACCGAACAGGGGCGTAACGTGGTTGAACCGATCCGTTTCTATTTTGATTTCGTTTCCGCCTATTCCTACGTCGCCATGAACCGTATCGATACGGTGGCCGCCCGTTATGGCCGCGAGGTCGACTGGCACGTGGTGTCGTTGCCGGAGGTGCTGGCCCACCACAACGCTATCTCGCCGCGTGATCAGCAGGCGAAGTTTGCCCACAATGCGAAGGACTTCCCGCGCCTGTGCCGCATGAACGGGTTGCCGGTTACCTTCCCGCCAGAAGTTCTGCCCTACGGTGCGTCATTGCACCGGCTGGTCTTCTGGCGGCTCAAGCGTAAGAATCCGGCGCTAGCCAAGCGCTTCGCACTGGCTGTTGACAACCGCTTTTTTGGCCTCGGTAGGGAGGTACGCACCGCCCGCCAACTGGCGAGCGCCTGCAAGACTTACGGTGTCGATATCTCCATCGACGAGATCAAGGCGGCAGAAGGCGACCGCCGAGCTAAGAAGAAACTGGCCGACGGTTTCGATCAAGCCATTGCCGACGGCATGTTCGGCGCGCCCTTTGTGGTGTGTGACGGCGAGACCTATTGGGGCGCCGACCGGCTCGATCATCTGGAGTACGACCTCAAACGCAAGATCAAAGTGCCAAGAGGCTACGAGCCGTTTCCCTTACTGAGTAACTTCACCGAACGTAACGGTCCACTTTTTAGGCGCATTCACGGCGGCAAGATAACCCTGGCCTTCCGCGCCGATTCCCGGCATCTAAATCCGCGCGAGGTAGTTCATGGCGGCTGGCTCACCAGTTTTGTCGATGTGACAATGGGACAATCGGGCCGGTTCTATTTAGGTAGCAAGGAACCGACGCCGACCATTCATCTGGAGACCGACTTCATCGCTCCGATTTACGCTGGTCAGTGGGTCGAATGTCAGGCACGGCTGGTTAATCGCACCGGCGGCATGTCTTTCATGGAAGGGGAGGTTACGGCCGACGGGACGCCGGTGGCGCGCTGCTCGGGAATCTTCAAGATACTCCGCAATCAGAGCGATTGACAGCCGCCGGAGCTAGTCCGTAACCGTGAAGCCAGTCGAGCCTAGGGCTTCGACCTCGAGGTGTACGGCAGTATCCGGCGTTAGCGCGACCGCCGCCGTAGCGCCGCCGGCCATTACGACAAAGCCGGTTTCCAGCGTATCACCGGTCTCGTCAGCAAAGCGTGCGGCGTCGGCTAACGAGCGCGCTGGGTGGCCTCGGATCGCCGCCGAAGAGCCGATTTCCACCGGCCGACCGTTAAACGTCAGCACCATGCCCAGGTTGGAAATATCGCTGTCGGGCCGGTTCCACGGCCCTAGCACATAGGCCGCCGAAGAGCAGTTATCGGCGACCACGTCGGTCAGCGAGAATTTGAAATCCTTGTAGCGGGAATCGATGATTTCAAGCGCTGGCGCCACGGCTTCCACATGGACCATTGCCTCGGCCGGGCTGAGATTGCCCGACATCGGCGATTTCAGCAGGAACGCCACCTCCGGCTCGACGCGGGGGTGGATAAAATCTTTCAATGAAAGCGTGCCACTATCGGCGATTAGCATGGCCTCGGTTAGCCGCCCGTAGATTAGGTCCGACACGCCCATTTGTAGTGCCTTGGCGCGGCTGGTGAAGCCCATCTTGACACCCGAGCGCCGCTCCCGGCGGCGGCCGCGGCGGGTGATGGAGGCCGCCTGCACCCGGTAGGCGTCGTCCAGGGACAGTTTCACCCCGCACCGTTTCGATAGTTGCGCGACCGGCTTGGCCGCGCGGGTCGCGTCGTCGACTGCCTGGGCCAGGGTGTTGATTTGTGCTGCCGTTAGTTTTGCCATGCTCTGTTGCCTTCGTTCTATGCAAACGCGGCTCGGACGGAACCCAGTCCCGATATCCGCACTTCGTAAACTTCGCCAGGCGTCACCGGCACCATTGGCCCCAGCGCCCCGGACATGACGATATCGCCGGCGGCCAGTGGTCGGCCGCGCTCAACCATTTCGCGCGTCAGCCAGATCACCGCGTTGAGCGGGTTGCCGAGGCACGCTGCGCCGGCGCCGACACTCACTGGCTCGCCGCGATGTTCGACCACCATGCCGCACAGCCGACTGTCGAAATTGGCCAGCGTGTGGCACTCGTTACTCAGCACGAACAGACCCGACGAGGCGTTGTCAGCGATGGTGTCAACGATGTTGATATCCCAATTGGCGATGCGGCTATCGACCACCTCAATCGCCGCGGTCGCATAGGCGATGGCGTTGGTGACGTCGGCGATGGTCGGGTTCTCGACATCCAAGTTGCGGTCGAGGACGAAGGCGACTTCTCCTTCGATCTTGGGCTGCATCACTGAGGTCGCGGTAATTTCCTCACCGTCGGGCACCGTCGCGTCGGCGAATAGCATGCCGAAATCGGGCTGGTTGACGCCGAGTTGCGTCTGCACCACTTTCGAAGTGAGGCCGATCTTGCGCCCCACTGGGCGGCGGCCCGCTTTCAGCCAGTATTCGGTGTTGGATTCCTGTACCGCATAGGCGGCGTCGAGATCGCCGTCGGGCAGGTCGTGACGCAGCGGTTTGCAACCCTTGCCAGTGTCCATAGCAGTACGCAGCCGTTTGGCGAGGGCTGGGATTCCCATGGTGCTGGTGCGTTTAGCCATTTGCTGGACTTCCTGTCAGTTGGCTGGCGTGACTGCCAGGGAAACGTTGCCGCTGCCCGACGACTGGCCGTAGGCGCCATATTGCCGGCCGCTCAGTGGCACATCGCCTAAGGCGTCAAGGCTACCGAGAAACGTCGCCGCGACGCGGCCACCCATTTCGACAACGCCGGCGCGCGAAAATTCGGGCAGCCAATTTTTTAGCGCGGCAATGTCGCCGGCGCATGTAAGTTCGATAAATCTCAGGTCCATCGCTTGACGCTCGTCGGTCGGCCATTGTGACGGGCCGCGAACCAGATCGTGCGACAGCGCGGTCGAGGAAATGTGTACCACCCGCTTGCCGGCGCACTCCGCTGCGGCGTGAACCAGGCGGCCAACTTCGACCGCCTCGTCAAGACCGGCCATCACAACGGTGGGGATGTGCACCACCGGCACTGTGCCCTCAGGATCAAGGTAGAGTAACGGCACCAGGCTGCCATAGTCCCAGTGGTAATGTTTGGTCGTGTTGGCCAAACACGGCACGTCGCGTTCAGAAAGGGTGTCGATAAAAGCTTGTGCGAAATCGGGATCGCCGGTGCGTTTGTAGGGAATACCAGAGATCATATCCGGCGCTTCATCGGCGACGCAGACACCCTCGTGTATGGGTTGGCAGGTGGCGTACCAGTTGAACGTTGAGACCCAGTGGGTGGAGTTGACGACAAACAGGTCCGGGTTGAGCGCACGCAAGACCTCGCCCATCTCGCGCGCACCAGCAATCAGCGGGCGGATAAAATCCGGCGTTTTTTCTTCGTTCGCCATGCGCGGGGTATGCGGCGCAACGGCGCTAGCAATAACTCCGGTCATGGACATTCTCTCCCTGCAAACTGGCGCAACTTTAGCGTTCGCTCTTTCACTCGATTATTACGGCGAAAAGCGCGTTGTGCCTAGAGTGCGGGAGGGCTTTTAGGGATTTAGCTGTCCGGCAGTTCGCGCCAGATATGGTCGATATAATCGGACAGGATAAAAGGTTTGGTCATCTGAATGCCGCGGGGCCTAGGGTCTAAAACTTGGTTAACCTGCTTCCTATTTACGTCCACAAAATAATGGGCGGTATAGAAAATCTGCAATTTTTGTGCGTAATCTGGGCATTCTATCCGCTGAAATAGTTTAAGATTGGCCATCTGCCGCTGGTTCCTGGCGGTCATTTTTCTAAAGGGCCATGACAGAACGGCGAACAGCTTGATGAATCGCGTCCTGCGTGCCCGTTTTATCCTGGTAGCGGCGATGGCGCCGTCGCTAAGTTTGGCATTCATACTAAGTCAATTCTTGCGCACGACACCGGCGGTTATCGCGCCGAATTTGCGCAGCGAATTGGACTTGTCGGCGGCGGAACTGAGCAGTCTTCCGGCGGCGATTTTCCTTGGCTCTGCCATGATGCAGCTTCCGGTTGGCGTTCTGCTCGACCGCTTCGGTCCGCGCCGCACAATCTCCGCTTTCATGTTGATCACGGCGGTTGGCACCTTGAGTATATCGGCGGCGCAATCACCTGCGCTGCTGGCAATCGCGCTGTTCGTCACCGGCTGCGGTATCGCGCCGGTTTATATGGGCCTCATCGTCATGCTGTCGCGCTGGGTGCCGCGCGATCGTTTAGCGACGGCGAGCTCGATTGCTGTTGCGGTGAGCGGGACTGGACTGCTGCTGTCGTCGACGCCCTTTGCCTGGGCGACCGCGGCTATCGGTTGGCGCGATACGCTGGGGTTTATCGGTATGGGTACGGTTGTGGTGGCGGCGATTGTTTGGCTGGTTGCCCGCGACTACCCACCTGGAGAAATGGTGGCAGAGACGAACCAGGAGACGTTGACTGAGACCATTCGTGGCATCGGTCATATCCTCACCGACCGGCGGCTCTATGGTCTGGCCGCAGTGGCTTCGGTATCGGTCGGCTCGCTGCTGACCACACGCGCCCTATGGACCGGTCCTTATCTCAACGACGTGTACGGCCTCGGGCTTATCGCCCGTGGTGACGTTATTCTCGCCATGTCGGCGGCGTGGCTTGTGTCGTCGCTGTTGTATGGTCCGCTCGACCGGGTATTTGATACGCGGCGCGGTGTCGTCAGCGCAGGCGCGATTGGCATGGCGGTGGCGTATGTGTTGCTGGCGGTCAACAACAACAGCTCCGTTGCGCTGGTGACCGGATTGCTCGTGCTGCTTGGCTTGTCAGCGGCATTTACTGCGCCGATCTTTGCTCACGTCCGAGCGTTATTTCCCGACACCCACACGGGACGTGCGATTACGGCGATAAATTTGTTTACCTGGAGTGGCGTCTTCGTGGTGCAGATGGCGACCGGCGCCATCGTCAACGCCTTTCCCGCCGACGCTCTCGGGCGTAGCCCGCTGGCGGCCTATCAGACAATGTTCGCGGCCCTAGCGGTAGTCTTGATTATTGCTGTTCTAATCTACCGACGCACCGAAGATGTGCCGCCGTCGAATGATATTGCTAGCTAAATTTCTAGTCTTCCAGTCCGGCGCGCCGGCTGATGTCGTTGAACTGTACCTGCACGTGCTGGCCGACCAGATCGTCCGGCGCTACGCGCGCCAGCCAGGTCAATACCTTGGCCGGGCGCTCGGGCGGCTGACCTTCATTGGAGGTCAGCGCCGCTTGGCGGAAAACATCGTTGGAATAGATCTCCTGCACCATGTCGGTCTGGGTGAAGCCGGGCGAGAAGGCGTAAATCTTAACCCCTGTGTCGGCCACGTCGAAGTGCAGGCACTGGGTCATCGACAGCAGCGCCGCTTTCGACGAACAGTAGGCGGCGTAGAAACGGTCGGGAAGAAAGGCGCGGGCGCTGGTCAGGTTGATGATGGTACCGGCATCGCGCTTGAGCATCGACGGTAGAATGGCGTAGATCATGTTGTAGGGACCCATCACATTGATCTGCTGGACCGCCAGATAATCTGCTGGCGGCATGTCGGCGACGCTGCCCATCTTGCCCGAGCCGGCATTGTTAATCAGCACATCGATGCGGCCATGGCGGGCCAGTATATCGTCGGCGAAGGCCTGCGCCGCGGTGGCGTCGGAGACATCGAAGCCGTGGCTCTCGGCGCTGGCTCCGAGAGCCTCGACGGCGGCTTTGGTTTCGGCGTTAGCCTCGGCTAAGCGCGCACACAGGATGAGGGTCGGCCTGTCCTCGGCCAGCATGCGCGCTGCCGCTGCGCCAATGCCCCGGCTGGCGCCGGTCAGTACCACGACTTTGTCTTTCAAATTCGCCATCGATGGCTCCCCTATTGCCAATCCGTATTATGGCGTGCCCGAGCGGTATTTGCCCAAAAAAAATCGCCCGGGGTTTTCCCCGGGCGATTTTTGCCTAACTCTGTTTCAGCTAATTACGGTTACCGAACAGATGCAGCAGCATAAGGAACAAGTTGATGAAGTCCAGATAGAGCCGGAGCGCACCCATGATCGCCTTTTTGCCGGCGATATCGGAGCTGTCGACCTCGTTGTACATTTCCTTGATCTTCTGGGTATCGTAGGCGGTGAGGCCAGTGAAGATCAGAACGCCTAACACCGAGATGACGAACTGGACCATCGTTGAACCGATGAAGAGGTTCACAACCATGGCGATGATGATGCCGATCAGGCCCATCATCAGGAACGAGCCCAAGCCCGTCAAATCGCGCTTGGTTGTATAGCCGTAAAGGCTCATCGCGGCGAAAGTGGCAGCGGTGATGAAGAACACTCGGGCGATACTTTCGCCGGTGTAGATAACGAAGACTGATGCTAATGACAGCCCCATCAATCCAGCGAATATCCAGTACGAAATCTGCGCGGCCGTGGCGCTCATTTTGTTGATGCGTGCGCTCAGGAAGAATACCAGTCCCAGCGGGGCCAGAATTACAACCCAATGGAGGCCGGTGCCGAAGATGGCGTTGAATACGGCCGGTGTGGACGCCACGATGTAGGCGATCGCGCCAGTCAGCGCCAAGCCGGTTACCATGTAGTTGTAGACGCGCAGCATGTAGGCGCGCAGGCCCTCATCGATCTGTACGTCGGTTCCCGCGCGGCCCGAGACGGCGCTGCGGTTAAATTGGTCAGACATATTTACCCCTTCATTCCCGTTAGAGCCGCCCACCGAGGGCGCTCATGCGCGCTAAATATGGGCGTTCGCCAACACGAAATCAACCAAAGACGGTTGGCATTTTTGTGATCAAATACAGTTAACTATCTAAAAATAAGTCTATTTTATGATCGCGCGGCGCTTATATCTGTTGCTGCCGCGACCAGCGCCAGAACAAGTACCACTGCGCCGAGACCCGTAGCGATGATCGACGGCACCGTTGGTGCCAGCGCCAGAATCAGCGCTACAGCCATGGCGATTGGTAGATAGGGCCGCCAGCTGGCCGATGATTCTCGCCGTAGCGACGGCAATACAAGTGAGAGAACCAGGCCCACATAGTGGACTGCGCCGGCGGCCACAACCCAGCCATCGGCCTTGCCGGTGCGCCATAATAATACCGCCAAGGACAGTACTAACAGCCCGTTTGCTTCCCATCCGAGCCGCCGGCTGAACGGTCCGGCGGCGTCGACTTTCTCGGTGATCCAGGCTTCGACGACAAGGATGCCGACCGCCGCTGCCGCGATTGCCGTGATGCTCCACAACATCAATGGGGAAAATTCAGCCGGGGGTGCGGCGGCGATGCCGCCGAGCAGACAGACCAACCCCATGTGGGCCAGGGTGAGCCGGGTACCAGCGGCCGCCGATGCTTTGAGTTGTCTGGTTGCTAGGCCTATCCCCACGACTAAGATAACCAACAGGCCCAGACTGATTAGCGGTGGAGTAAAGCCAAGATGAAAAGCGAAGGAATATAGACCGGCCAGCAGGATTACGAGGAGCACGCCAAGCGGCATATAGGCCAATGTTAGCGCGTTACCGGGCGAACCTTTTCCGACTCTCATTTCGCTACTGCCCGTCTCTAGTCGTTAAGCAACAGCGTCGCCGTTTTCTAACCCAGTGTATGCCAGGTGCCGGCAGCGCCGATGGCCGGGATGATAACCGTTACGTCGATCACCATCATCATGGTTAATTTGCCCGAGCCCGATGGCCCGGCGACGCCGATTGTCTCGCCAGCTGTGATCGACAAGTCCAGACCGCGCAAAATGTTGACCTCGCCGCTAGCACTTACCAAATGAAGGTGAATGCCGGCTACCTCAATGATCGGTTCGCTCGCCGGTGCGCCCTCAAATTGTGTGAAAAAATAAACAAGGGGCTTATATATTTCCGAGATAGTAATCCGGGTTTGAGGCTAGTTGGTAAGGCGTCTCAATAGCTTCCTGTACCGGTGTATTGAGCCTGTTCCTCGAGGACTGACGGTAGCGAGAAAGATGATCAGGCTCTTTGCCGCATTAGGACTGCCCGATGCTGTCAGGGAACGATTAGCCCTGGTGCGCGCACCCTTGCCCGGAGCCCGCTGGATGCCGCCGGAAAACATGCACGTCACCCTGCGCTTTATCGGTGAGGTGGAACCGCCGATAGCTACGGAAATCGACACGTTTTTATCGCGCGTTGACACACCGGTTTTCGACATCCAGCTGACCGGGCTGGGCACCTTCGGGTCGCGCGGGCGGGTGCGTGCGCTGTGGGCCGGAATCGAAAAATCCAAGCCCTTGTTGCGCCTACAAGCGAAAATCGAGACCGCCTGCGTCAACGCCGGACTGCCGCCCGAAGGACGCAAGTTCCATCCCCATATCACCTTGGCGCGCTGTAAAAACGTACCGGAGGAACCGGCGAACGGGTTTATTGCCACCCATGATGGGTTCGATCTGCCGGCTATTCCGGTTGACGTGTTTACGCTCTATTCTAGCCGTACCGGCCGGGCCGGTGCGGTTTATGTGCCGGAGGCGACGTATCCACTTGCTGGATTCGCAACGCGCCAGCGTAGTTTTTAAAATGCACTCCAGTTATAGGAAAACACAGATACTTTGCCATGAGCATTCTCGAACACGTTACCGCGACCGATCCTATTGTTGTCCTGACCGGGGCGGGTATTTCGAAGGAATCGGGGCTCGCTACGTTCCGCGATCCCGACGGCATCTGGGCCAAGTACCGTATCGAGGATGTTGCCACGCCCGATGCCTTTCGCCGCGATCCCGAACGGGTCTTGGCGTTCTACAATGTGCGCCGCGAGCAGATGATGGATCCCTCAGTGGTACCCAATGACGCCCATAAGGCGTTGGGCGAACTGGAGGCGTTCTGGCCGGGCGAGGTTCTGGTGGTGAGCCAGAACATCGACGATCTGCACGAGCGCGGCGGCACGCAAAACCTCATCCACATGCATGGCGAACTCGGCAAGTCGCAATGTCACCACTGCGGTGATGTCGTCGGCGAGCTGAACGATCTATGTGTTGACATGGCTTGCGCCAATTGTGGCGAGACCGGCGGCATGCGCCCCCACGTCGTGTGGTTCGGTGAGATGCCTCTGCATATGGACCGTACTTTGGCGGCGTTGGAGCGCTGCGGGCTGTTCATCTCCATCGGCACCTCGGGCAACGTCTATCCCGCTGCCGGGTTCGTGCAGGAGGCGCGCCGCGCCGGCGCGCAGACCATCGAACTAAACCTCGAGGAATCCGAGGGAGCCACCCTGTTCCACGAGGCCCGCTACGGGCCGGCCACCGAAGTGGTGACGGCGTTTGTCGCCGCATTGCGGACCCACGTTGCCCAATGAGCGTAGAGGTTCAGGAAAGCGGCGAAGCCGTTTTAGAGCGTGATCCAACACCTGTCCGTCTGACTTGGACATGCCATTTTCCATAACGTTTTCTAAAGGTCGCCAACGCAAATCTTCTCGTTGCTGTGCCAGCATGATCTGCATTGGGTTTTTGGGTGTCAGCTGGCTCCTCTAAACCCTTGTGACGCAAGGGGTTAGGGTGGTGGAGCTGATCGGGATCGAACCGACGACCTCTACGTTGCGAACGTAGCGCTCTCCCAACTGAGCTACAGCCCCACCGATGTCGTATCGCCGAGCGGCGGTTCCCGCTGCCGACGGGCCGAAATATGTGAGGGGCCTGTGCCGGTGTCAAGGCAGCCGTCGTGGGCTGACTGTTAAGTGTCGTTTATGCCATTACTGGACAGTTATGCCGCTGCGCGGCTAGTCTCTGTGCCACCGCCATAATGCGGCCCCGATTCGCCAATTCAGGATACCGCTTGCCCATGTTTGCTGTTTGGCAGCTTCTCGACACAATCATCGGCCTCTACATATTTGCCGTCATCATATCGGTGGTGCTGACGTGGCTGGTGCATTTCAACTTGGTCAATACGTCGAACCAGTTGGTCTATATGGTCGGCGATTTTCTCTACCGCATCACCGAACCGGCGCTGAAGCGTATTCGCTCGGTGGTCCCGAATGTCGGCGGTATCGACCTGTCGCCGCTCATCTTGTTGCTGGCTTTGGTCTTCGTTCGTAGCTTGGTGAAAAATAATTTAATTTACGGTTAGCTCTTTGGACAGCGCTTCCGCTTGGCAAATTACTGGATCCGGCGTGTGCTTGCGGGTGCGGGTGGGGCCGTGCGCCGGCCGCGACCGGTTGGAGAGCGTGATTAATCTACCCGGCGGGCCAGCGGTTAAAATAGCGGTCTCGGCGACGCCGGAAGATGACAAGGCCAACGCGGCGGTGTGTAAGCTGCTGGCTAAGTTCCTGCGTACTGCCAAATCGAATATCGTTGTCGCGGCCGGTGCCTCGGCTCGCACTAAGCGGATTAAAATCGCCGGCGATGGCGCAGCGCTAGCCGCTGTGTTAGATGCTTGGTATGCCGAATTAGGGGCCGATAGATAGGCCGGCGAGGGACGTAACTAATGAGCGATACCAAGGCTCAATTCGCTAACCGGATCATCGACGGTAAGGCCTTCGCCGAAGGCTTGCGCGTGCGTGTCGGCGCGGTGGCGGGCGAAATCGGGGTGGCCCACGGCCTGACCCCGTCGTTGGCGGTGGTCCTAGTCGGTGACGACCCGGCGAGCCACGTCTATGTGCGCAACAAAGGCCGCGCCGCCGAGGCCGCCGGTATTGCCGCCGCCGATCACCGGCTCGATGCGGCCACGTCTCAGGACAAGTTATTGGCTCTAATCGCAACCCTCAACGGCGATCCGGCGTTGCACGGTATTCTAGTGCAGTTGCCGTTGCCCGATCAGATCGACCCAGCGGTGGTGATCGACGCCATCGATCCGGCCAAGGATGTCGACGGGTTTCACGTGGTCAATACTGGCCGCTTGGCTACTGGCCAGATGAGCGGTCCTAACGCCGCTCTGGTGCCGTGCACACCCTTGGGCTGCCGCATGATTCTGGAAGACCGCTTGGGCGATTTAGCTGGCTGTGAAGCGGTGGTGCTGGGGCGCTCGAACATCGTCGGTAAGCCGATGGCGGCGCTGCTCACCCAGGCCAGTTGCACCGTTACCGTCGCCCATTCCTGGACCCGCGATTTGCCTGCGGTGTGCCGCCGCGCCGATATTCTGGTCGCTGCGGTGGGCCGGCCGCAGATGGTTGAGGGTGACTGGATCAAACCGAACGCTGTGGTGATCGATGTCGGCATCAACCGGATACCGGCGCCGACCGACGATAATCCCGACAAGATGCGCTTGGTCGGTGATGTGGATTTCGACGCGGCAATCAAGGTGGCGGGCGCGATAACACCAGTGCCCGGCGGCGTCGGCCCCATGACCATCGCCTGTTTGCTGGCTAATACGGTGACGGCGGCTTGCCGCCAGAACGGTATCGAACCTCCGGCGTTCTAACTTCCTAGCCTCCGGCGAAAACCCTGATTAATAACGCCTAGGTCTTGGCGCAGGTTTAATCGAGGCCGCCCATCCAGTTGTTTGGGTGCCAGTTAAAGTTACTTCCGTATAATCCGTATAATTGGCAACTCGGAATTTGCGCTGCTGCGCCGCTACAGTGATGATTATCACGGTAATTGTGAACGCTAGGAGAGCGGTCGTAATCAGGGCGGCCCACCGTAAACCGGAATCTGTCATGTATTATACCTAAATGTTACTTATTCAACGTAATTGCAGAGTTTCGGTGCGCCGCGATTTTCTGACCGCCGGGTGGGTGCGGTGGTATTAGTCCTTAAGCGCCATCCGGTAGCGGTATCTCTGCGTTCTTTTGCCTAGAACACCAACGGTTTAGGCGAGTTTTTGGTAGCGGATCACGCCTTTCGCCGATTGTGCTTCGACCGGCCTACCCTTGCGTAAAACGACTAATTTTCCAGCGCGAGCCAAATAGAGCGCCTGCTGCTTGACCGCCGGCAGGTAGCGCCGCCACGCATCGGGCGGGTCGGTTTTTTTACGGCGGCTTTCGGCGACGGCTTTTGCCACCTGGGTCGGCGAGACCGAACTGTCCGGTCCGGCAGCGGCGGTGAGTTCAATAATTTTCTCGGCGATGGGATCGAGTGTAACTGCGTCTTTGATGGTGTCGTCGGTCATGGAGGCGCTCTCTAACATGGCAGTTGGTTAGTACGCCAGTCCGGCTGGACGAACCGGTGGCGCTCACCGATAATTTGCTAATGACCGGTGGTCTTGAGCATCTGTTTGCGGTTGCGGTTGCGTTCGTCGGCGGCCATTTTCTACTGTCCAGCGCGCCGGTGCGTGGCGGTTTGGTCAGCCAGTTAGGCGAAAAACTCTTCCTGACTTATTATGCGCTGGCGATGGCGGTGCTGTTCGTCTGGGTGCTGCTGGCCTATGGCGATGCGCCGTTCGAGGAAATATGGGACGACACCGCGCTACTCGAGTGGCTGCCGTCGGTGGCCATGCCGGTGGCGCTATTCTTCGCTGTGTGCGGGCTGACCACACCCAACCCAACCATGGCGGGCAGTAGCGACGCTCTAACCGTGGGCCGCGATCCTACCCAGGGCATTATGCGGATCACACGTCATCCGTTTCTTAATGGCGTGGCGCTATGGGCGCTGGCCCATCTTTTTGCCAACGGCGACACCGCCAGCCTTATCCTGTTCGGTGGCTTGCTAATTCTCAGCACCGGCGGCATGTGGCACATCGATAAAAAGAAAGAGGCCCAGCACGGTGCCGAATGGGGACCGGTGCTGCTGACCACCAGCGCCGTGCCGTTCCTTGCCCTGGTGCAGAAGCGCGCGACGTTCGATTGGCTCGGTATTGGCTGGTGGCGTCTCGCGGTGACAGTTGTGCTCTATGTGGCAATAGGCTGGGCCCACCCGGTGGTGCTGGGTGTGGTGGCGTGGCCGGAGTGATTTTGAGCTAGTCTCTGCCCCTTAGCGCCTTTTCCAGTCTTAAGCGCAGCGCTTGCAGTTTGATAAACCCTTCGGCGTCGCGCTGGTCGTAGACTTCGTCGTCCTCGAAGGTGACATGATCCAGCGAATAGAGGCTGTTCGGCGATTTGCGGCCGACCACACTCGCGCTACCCTTGTAGAGCTTGAGCCGCACCGTGCCGGAGACCCGCTCCTGGCTCTTGTCGATCAGCGCCTGCAGCATCTCGCGCTCGGGCGTAAACCAGAAGCCGTTATAGACTAGCTTGGCGTAGCGTGGCATCAGCTCGTCTTTGAGGTGCATGGCTTCGCGGTCGAGTGTTAGCGATTCCATACCCCGGTGGGCGGCGTGTAGCACGGTGCCGCCGGGGGTCTCATAAACGCCGCGCGATTTCATGCCGACGAAGCGGTTCTCCACTAGATCGACGCGGCCGATACCGTTGGCACTGCCGAGCTCGTTGAGCCGGGTCAGCAGCGCTGCCGACGACAGCGTCTCGTCGTCGATGGCAACTGGGTCGCCGCGTTCGAAACCGATCTCCACATAGGTTGGTTTGTCGGGGGCGTCTTCCGGCGCAACGGTGCGCGAAAAGACGAATTCTTCGGGCTCGTGCCAGGGATCTTCTAACGCCTTGCCTTCGGCGGAGATGTGCAACAAGTTGGCATCGACCGAAAATGGCGCTTCACCACGCTTGTCCTTGGCGATGGGTATCTGGTGCGCCTCGGCGAATTCGATTAGCTTGGTGCGCGAGGTCAGATCCCACTCGCGCCACGGCGCGATGATCGTGATATCGGGATTAAGGGCGTAATAGCCGATCTCGAAACGCACCTGATCGTTGCCTTTGCCGGTGGCACCGTGTGCGACCGCGTCGGCACCAGTTGCGGCGGCGATCTCGATCTGCCGCTTAGCAATTAGCGGCCGCGCGATCGAGGTGCCGAGCAGATAGATGCCCTCATAGAGCGCGTTGGCGCGGAACATCGGGAACACGTAATCGCGCACAAATTCCTCGCGCAGATCCTCGATGAAAATCTCTCGCACACCGAGCATCTCGGCTTTTGCCCGCGCCGGTTCCACCTCTTCGCCCTGGCCGAT